>ERZ772958.529-NODE-529-length-16738-cov-20.949589_pt1 | contig 16738 bp, 13 predicted proteins | sample MGYA00580681_ERZ772958 | MGnify/ENA primary metagenome ERZ772958 (study PRJEB29015, sample SAMEA2738089) | human oral metagenome | biome: human oral; feature: human-associated habitat; material: saliva | place: China | collected 2275 ...
CCGACGTCGTGCACGTCGACGGCAAGGTGGACCCGGCCTCGGACATTGAGACCATCAAGACTGAGCTGATCCTCGCCGACATGCAGACCGTCGAGAAGCAGATCCCGCGCCTCGAGAAGGAGGTGCGCGGCAAGAAGACCGAGCCGATCGTCCTTGAGACCGCGCGCCAGGCGTTGGAGCTGCTGGAGCGGGGCGAGCTTTTGTCTGGTCCCGAGGGCGCCAAGCTGGACCAGGACGCGCTGCGTACCTTCCAGCTCATGACCTCCAAGCCCTTCATCTTCGTGTTCAACATGGACGCCGCCGAGATGGACAACGAGGAGATGAAGGACGAACTGCGCTCCCTCGTCGCCCCCGCCGAGGCCATCTTCCTGGACGCCCAGTTCGAGGCCGAGCTGGTCGAACTGGACGACGAGGACGCCCGCGAGATGCTCGCCGAATCCGGCCAGGACGAGTCCGGCCTGGACAAGCTGGCCCGCGTCGGCTTCGACACCCTCGGCCTGCAGACCTACCTCACCGCCGGTGAGAAGGAAGCGCGCGCCTGGACGATCCACAAGGGCGACACCGCCCCCAAGGCCGCCGGCGTCATCCACACGGACTTCGAGAAGGGCTTCATCAAGGCCGAGGTCGTCTCCTTCGACGACCTGGTCGAGGCCGGCTCTATGGCCGCCGCGAAGGCAGCCGGCAAGGTCCGCATGGAAGGCAAGGACTACGTCATGCACGACGGTGACGTCGTTGAGTTCAGGTTTAATGTGTGAGGGGAATGTATGAGTGATTTGTCCGCGCTGGAGGCCGCTACAAATCTTCTGAGCGATGTCGACTCGCTACTCGCTCATCACCCTGCTTCTAAGGATCACAAGCCAGGTATGCCAACTGCTCGGGGGTATGCTCCATTGCTGCGGTCTGGTGTCGCGCTGTGCTACACGGCGTGGGAGGTGTACGTCGAGGAAGCTCTGATCGAAACAGTAGAATGGCTTTTCGAAAATCTTCAGCCGGAGGAACTGCCTAAGGCAATGCGGGAGTGGGTTGCGAAAGACAGACCTGATCCGTGGGCATTCGTCGGGGACTCGTGGCGGGCAGAATCACTACGTCGAGTTCGGGCTCACATTGAAGGTGATGAAGAAGGGCGATACGGATTTAACGCAGCGAGTGTTGGTAACGTAATACGCCTGTATACGGACATTCTCGGATTCGACCCTCTAAGTAGGGTTACTTGGCAGAATAAAACCAACGCTGCCGTAAAGAATGATGTTGCACTCCTATTTACGGTCCGCGGAGAGATCGTTCATAAAGGTGCAACGCCGGGACTTCTCAATCTTGTGGGGGCCTGGGCGTGGGTGGACTTTGTTCGGAGGCTTACCGAGAAGTTCGATGCATGCTTGGTGGAGTTCCGTTCTGGACTAACGACAAAAGGGTAGACTGTGGGGCATGACTCCACTAATCGTCCCGACCGTCCAGCCGGTTGGGTCCGTTCCCGATGGCAAGGTATCCGACTTCCTTACTGGGAAGATCGTCAACGATACTCCCGAGGAATATGTCCGACAGAACATCGAGAAGGCCCTCGTTCGGCAGTACAAGTACGTACCTGGCGACTGCGAGCCTGAGTTCACTATCAAGGTGGGTTCCTCGCGCAAGCGCGTCGACATTGTCGTCTTTGGTAACGGAGCTAACCATACCCAGGCGAACGCTTACATCCTTGTGGAGACCAAGAAGGCGGCCGTCAAGCCCACCAGTCGCACCGAGGGTGTCGGTCAGTTGCAGTCGTACATGGCCGCCTGTCTCAACGCGAAATACGGGATGTGGACGAACGGTACTGACCGCTTATGCTTTGCCAAGCGTCAGGACGGTGCGGGAGGCTGGGTGTTTGAGGAGATCATCGATATTCCCGGCTTAGGACAGACCGAAGCGGACGCCCAGCGGCCGAGTCGTAGGGACCTTAAGGTGGCGACCGCGGACAACTTGCTGTTTGCCTTCCGTCGCTGCCACAACTACATCGCTGCCCATGAAGGCAAACAAAAGACGGAGGCTTTCTGGGAACTCCTCAAGCTCATCTTCACCAAGATCGAGGATGAGCGCGCGCCCGAGCTCAACTTCTTCGCAACGCCGTCTGAACGCTCCAGTGTGACTGTCGCCTCTGCAGCTAAGAAGCGTATCCAAGCTCTCTTTGAGCAGCGCGTGGTCAAGAAGTATCCGACCATCTTCGGCGTCAAGGATATTGAGATTGATCTCAAGCCGGAAGTTGTGGCATACGTGGTGACCGAGTTACAGGGATACTCCCTGCTCCGATCGCCCGTCGATGTAAAGGGGGTCGCCTATGAGGAGATCGTGGGCTCCAACCTTCGTGGTGACCGCGGTGAGTTCTTCACGCCCCGTAACGCTTGCCGCATGGCCGTCGAAATGCTCGACCCCAGACCTGACGAACGCCTCCTCGATCCTTCCTGCGGCACTGGAGGTTTCCTCATCGCCGGGATGAACCATGCTCTCGGTTACGTCGAGAAAGCCGAGCGGGAACAGTGGGTCGATACAGCGCAGGGAACGGAATACGAGCAAGCTGAGCTATATCGACGCAGAGACGAGTACTTCCGCCAGTGCGTCTTCGGTATAGACCTGAACCCCGCCCTCGTCCGGGCCGCTAAGATGAACATGGTCATGAACAACGATGGCTCGGGTGGGTTGTACCAAGCCAACACGCTCGAGAATCCACACAAATGGTCGACCAGGCTGCGCGAAGCTGTTCAGCTCGGCTCCATTGACGTCATTGTGTCCAACCCGCCATTCGGAAGCAAGATCCCGATTGACGACGAGGATATCCTCAGCCAGTTTGATCTCGCCTCCGTGTGGGACCAGGACGAAGACGGCTCGTGGTCGATCCGGCTGGATAAGCATGGGAATCGCCAGCTACAGAAGTCGCAGCCTCCGGAGATCCTCTTCATCGAGCGTGCCCTACAGCTTCTCAAACCTGGTACCGGCCGCATGGCCATGGTGATCCCCAACGGCATCCTCAACAACCCCGGTAACGCCTACATTCGGGACTGGCTACTTAAGCATGCCCAGATCCTCGCTGTGGTCGACATGCAGCGAGACCTCTTTCAGCCGGGCAATGACACCCAAACGTCGATGGTGCTGATGCGTAGGCTATCCAGCGAAGAAGTCGCCGAGGCCGAAGATACGGGACTTGACTACCCAGTGTTCATGGCCGTCGCCGAGAAGATCGGTCACGACAAGCGGGGCAATCTCATCTACCGCCGTACGGCTGACGGTGAGGATGCACTTGTGAAGCGTGTCGAGATGATTGCCGAGATCGACCAGGAGACCGGTGTCGAGGTTATGCGCGAGGTCGAGATTACCGAGCGACAGATTGATGATGAGCTTGGTGAGGTTGCCGTAGCGTATCGGAACTGGCTGGAGGAGCAGGCATGATTGTGTCGCCTGTCCATGCCCGGGTCGCGTTCGCCGAAGGTCGTCTCGATGCTAGTTATCACTGCTCGCCCGGGGTGGTAGCTGCCGAGCGCCTCCTGATGCTGGAAAAATCGGGGGCTTCACTGCGGCCTGTTGCAGGTGATGCTGGTCTGGGCAGAATTGGTGCAACGTCCAGGACACGCCGTGTATACGCTGCGCCGGGCGAGGAGTCCATTCCCTACCTTCGTCCATACGACGTCTTCGATTACATTCCACAGCCGGCCGGTCTGCTGTCGAAGAGTGGGAGTGCTGATATCTCGGCTCTGATGCCTGAAGCCGGGACTATCTTGCAGACCTGTTCGGGAAGGAACCTTGGACCGCTGACCTACGCAGATGCCTACATCAGCCGATTCGCGGTCAGTGACGACATGCTGCGTATCTACATCGAGGACGAGGCCGATCGGTTCTACACACTTGCCTTCCTCCGTACCCCGACCGGGCAGGCCCTCCTCACCCGAAGCAAGACCGGTAATGTCATCGACCACCTGTCCCCTGCAGACCTCGGTGCTGTTCGGGTTCCTTTCTTCGATGGCGGTGTCCATGCGCGGACCGTGGCTGACATGAAGCGCGCCGTTCGTCTGCGCGAAGCCGCACGAGTGCGACTTGATGCGCTTGTTCACGAATTCGAGTCCACTGTTCCTGGGGTACAACGTCAAGGGCGTCTTGCGGATGGCTGGACCCATCGCGCATCAGCGTTCTCTGGCAGACTCGACGCTGCGTTCCACGATCCCGTTGTGACCCAGGTACGGCAGGCGCTGAAGACCGCTGGTGGTGTGCGGGTTGGAGACGTCGCCGAAACGTTCATTCCGGGGCGTTACAAGAGGTATTACGTCGAACCTGACCATGGGAGGCCCATCGTGTCAGGTCGTCAGCTTCTGCAGGCCCAGCCCGTCAGCTTGCGGTACATAGCAGGTAGATCCTTTGACTTTTCAGACTACTCGCTCGAGGAAGGCATGCTGGCATTCGGTGCAGAGGGGCGTGCCGAGGACCGGATCTCCCAACCTGCACTGATCACTGGGGACCGGGCAGACTGGCTCGCGAACAATCACGTCATGCGTGTCAGACCTCGCGACGGTGTCAACCGTGGTTGGCTCTACCTGTGCTTTGCTTCCTGGCAGGTCCAAGCGCAGGTGAAGGCGACCGCATGCGGATCCGTAGTGGACGCCGTGAGCCCTGGCGACTTAGATGAGGTGATCCTGCCACCGACTGACGATGCTCGCGGAGACAGTGCGTATGAATGCTGGAAGGACTTCTCCGAGGCGGGGCGAATCGAGACCGATACCATCCGTCAGCTAGAAGAAGCAATGTTGGAACGGGTCTAGAGGTGAGGGAGGGGACCTTGATGAACCGGTCCTCCACATCGACCCGCAAGGCCGCTGTCTATCTCTGTATCTCACTTGACCGTGAGATGGATGTGCTTGCCGTATACCGTCAGCGGGAGTAGCGCGTGGTATTCGCCATGCACCGCCAGTGGGGAGGCCGTGGAAACTTACATCGGTCACTCGAAGAGCGCCACTGATCGCACCAATGTGCCCCGCCTACAATCAGATGGTCGCCGACTAGAAGGCAGGTGCCTTCGAGGCCCTCATCTGCTACAACCTCGACAGAGCTACTCGTCAACCTCGTCAATTCGAAGATTGGATTGACGCGGCAGAGCTGCGAGGTCTTGCGCTCTTCATAGCCAACGGGGACGAGGATGGTGAGCGCCTCAAGGTCGCTGGTGCGGACCTTGACCTACGAGCCGGTCTTGACTGCGGGCAACTTACCTTGGGTGATCTATGAGCGCAAGGTCGAGTCGGTGCCGTAGTCCTGAGCCACGGCCTCCTGTAGCGTGAGGTGGCGGATCTCCGCATGGGTGGGGGAGATGGCGGACGACATGCTGCTCTCCAGAGAGGTGCACGCGCAGCGTGCTTGTGTCTCTGGTTGTCACTCCCACAAATGGCGCTCTCGATCATGCTTGTGCTGCCAGATGGAGCCTGTCGCGACCTCTCTCAGTCCCCGACGCATCTCCAGCCGTTCATGTCTTCGTCTTGTCTCGACCGAGTCACCGCTCCCGGGGGTGCTGAGGTGGGCTGACCTCTTCGACCGTCTGGGGCGTGCGGGCGTCACCAGAAAGCTGCTCCAGTAGACATGTTCACGAGCCGCTACTTGCTGGCCTGGTGAGGCCACGACCTCTCGGTCATCATGCGCAGCGCTGAGATGCCCCGCGTCGATTCTCAGCGGATCGCGGTTCTGCTACGCTAAGCGTGCTCTCATCATCCCTTGTTAAATCGGGTCAAATTGGAGGTCGGTTCACGTTAGCCCTGTCCAGAATGCGGTGGAGTTCAGGTTTAGTGTTTAATCATTCCTGAACGAGGCAGTGGCCGGGTCGCGCGAGGGCGTGGCCCGGCTTTGCTGTTGGTGTCTGTCTGGCAGTGGAAAAGCTGAATGCAAGAGCGGCACTGCTTAACGGTTTGCGTTAATAACGGAGTTCGATATATTCTTGCGTCATGATCCAGTCATTCGGGGATCGTCAGACCGAGCGGTTGTTTGCGAGGGAGCCTGTTCCTTCCCTCGGCCCACGCATCGCTCGCGTCGCGCTGCGCAAGTTGCGTCAGGTTGACGCTGCGTGTCATCTAGAGGATCTTCGGATTCCTCCGGGCAATCGGCTTGAGCGTCTGCGCGGTAATCGTGCGGGCCAGTACAGTATCCGAATCAATGATCAGTGGCGTATCTGCTTCAGGTGGGGCGACGCTGGTCCAGAAGGGGTTGAGATCGTTGACTACCACTAAAATTGCTCCGATTCACCCGGGGGAAGTCCTCATGGAAGACTTCATCGAGGGTTTCGGCATCACGCAGCACAAGCTCGCCGTCGCTATCGGTGTTCCGCCCCGCCGTATCAATGAAATTGTTCATGGGAAGCGGGGAATCACGGCGGACACCGCAATGCGTCTCTCCCGCTACTTCGGTACGGCCCCGGGATTCTGGATGAACCTACAGATGCGATACGAGCTCGATCGCGCCGAAGATGCGCTGGGGGATGCATTGAGCGGAATTGTCCCTCTTGCGACGGTGGAAGTTGCCTAAAACGCCTCAGACTGACGAGCCAGTGGCCGGGTCGCGCGAGGGCGTGGCCCGGCTTTGCTGTTGGTCAGAGGGTGCGTGAGCGTGAGTGAGCATCAATAGTTGAATCAAATGATGAGGTTCGTGATGCTATCCTGAATGTGGAGGTAGCCATGAGAACCACAGTGACACTCGATGATGACCTGCTCGCGCGCGCCGAGGAACTGACCGGGATCAGTGAACGATCCGCGTTGATCAGGGATGCGGTAGAACTCCTTGTTCGCATTGAGAGTGGTCGGCAGCTCGCTGCGCTCGGCGGCAGTGATTCCGCGGCGAAGGCTGCGCCTCGGAGCCGGCAGCGCGCATGAGAGTCCTCGTTGACACGAACATCTGGATCGATCACCTGCGGAAAACTGAGCCGGTTCTGGTCGATCTGCTCGAGCGCGACCAGGTGTGTGTGCATCAGAGTGTCATCACTGAACTTGCGTTAGGGAATCTCAAGGATCGATCGATCTTCCTGAAGGTGCTTGAACGCTTGATGATCGTGCGCAACGTTGATGATCAAGGCGTGCGGCATCTCGTCGAGGAGCGGCGGCTGTGGGGCAGGGGGCTCAGTGCTGTCGACGCGGCGCTCCTGGCGAGCGTCGTCGTGACCCCCGGCGTGTCGCTGTGGACACGCGATAAGCGCCTACGTCAGGCCGCACGTGACGTGGGCGTGTTGGCGGAGCTTGACTGAGGAGTGCGCACTGACGAGGCGGTGGCCGGGTCGCGCGAGGGTGCGGCTCGGCTTTGCTGTCGAGCCAGCGCGAGCGTGAAGCATGTCGCCAGTCACGCGGTGGTAGTGTGTGGCCATGGCGACGGATAGTCGGTACTTATGGCCGCGCTTGGCAAGGAGGCGACAATGCAGGCATCTGCTCTCGGGGATGATGGCGTTCAGACCGTGCGCTACTGGCTCTACGCCCCCGGCCGGGGCGCCTGCAAGTGGGACGAGTTCTACGAGCGTGGAATCATGGGACTGGCCTGGGGTGAGGTCGGGGATCTAAGCTCCTATGCGACTAAACAAGGTCTGAAGCAACAGATGCTTCAGACCTACCCCGAAAACGGCACTCAAAAGAATGACATCCACGCCCTGTGGCAGTTCGCGAACGAGATGAAGCCGGGCGACGTAGTCTTCGCCAAAAGAGGCACCACGGAGATCATCGGGCGAGGTATCGTCACGGGCGACTACGTCTACGATGCGGACGCCGAGCACTACCGGAACGTCCGCGGGGTCCGCTGGACCCACAAGGGAAACTGGAGCCTCGACGAGCCATGGCCGGTGAGGAAAACCCTCACCGAGATCACCGACTACACCGACCGACTGGCTCAATTGAAGGCTTTTTTCGAGGAAGAGGACGGCGCGTTCGACGGCGAGGAGATGCCGGCGCCCTTGACTGAGTATCCCGTCGAGAAATTTCTCAAAGAGGTCTACATGGACCGCAGGGGATACGACGCGATCGTGGGCCTGCTGAAAACAAAGAAGAACATCATCATGCAGGGAGCGCCCGGCGTCGGTAAGACCTATGCCGCCAAACGCCTCGCCTACTCGATGATGGGCGTCAAGGATGTTTCGCGCGTCAAGCTCGTTCAGTTCCACCAGAGCTACTCTTACGAGGATTTCATCGAGGGGTATCGTCCCTCCGGCGCGGGGTTCGAGCTGGTGAAGGGTGCGTTCTACTCCTTCTGTAAGAAGGCAGCTGAGGATGAGGAGAATGCATACTTCTTCATCATCGACGAGATCAACCGTGGCAACCTCTCCAAGATCTTCGGCGAGCTGTTTATGCTCATCGAGAGCGATAAACGTGGGCCGGAGAACAAGCTCCAGCTCCTCTACTCCCGCGAACTGTTCAGCGTTCCTACTAACGTTCACATCATCGGCATGATGAACACGGCGGACCGTAGCCTTGCGATGCTCGACTACGCGCTGCGACGCCGCTTTGCCTTCGTGGAACTTGGTCCCGCCTTCGATTCCGACGGCTTCCGCGACTACTGCGCTGGCCTCGATAGTCCGAGGTTCGAGGCCCTGGTGCGCGAGGTGGAATCCCTTAACAGTGCGATTGCCGATGATGAGTCTCTCGGCGAGGGCTTCTGCATCGGACACAGTTACTTCTGCAACATGGAAGCCGACTCCTGCACCGACGCGGCCCTGGCCTCGATCGTGGAGTACGAGCTCATCCCGATGCTCAAGGAATACTGGTTCGACGAACCCGGCAAGGTCCGCGAGTGGACCGACAGGCTGCACAGGACTCTGCGGTGATTCGCGTCCGCAACGTCTTCCGCATGCTCGCCTACGCCTTCTCGGCGCTCACCGAGCAGGGCTACCGTTCCGTGGCCACGGAGGACTTCGACAACGCAGCTGAGCTGTGCGCCGCGATCCTCGAGCGGGGCGTGTCAGCGCAACTCAAACGAGGCCTCGGGCAGGAGTACGTGAACCGGACCGAGGCGCGCTCCTCCCTGCGCGGCAAAATCGAGGTCACCGAGTCCGTGAAATCGCAGGCGTTGCTGCGCCGCCAACTGGTGTGCTCCTACGACGAGTTCAGCGTCGACACGACGATGAATCGCATCATCAAGGCGACGGTCGCGCTGCTCGTGCGCTCGGACATCTCGAAGGCGCGCAAGAAGAGCCTGAAGAAGCTCATGGTGTTCTTTGCCGACGTGAGCGATATCGACCTGCACACCGTCGACTGGAATATGCGATACGACCGCAACAATCGCACGTACCGCATGCTGATGGCGGTGTGCTGGCTCGTCGTCAAAGGACTGCTCCAAACACAAAGCGACGGCAGCGTGCGCATGATGGATTTCTTCGACGAGCAGCGCATGAGCCGCCTCTACGAGAAATTCATCCTCGAGTACTACCGCAAGAAACACCCGCAGCTGCGCGCCAGCGCGTCCTTCATCGACTGGGCGCTGGACGATGGTTTCGCGGTCGGCCTGCCCGCCATGCGCAGCGACATCACCCTGAGCGCTCGCGGCCGCGTGCTCATCATCGACGCGAAGTACTACGCGGCCACGATGCAGACCAACTTTGACAAGAAGACCGTCCACTCAGGGAACCTGTACCAGATCTTTGCGTACGTGAAGAACAAGCAGATTGCGTTCGAGCGCGCGGGGGAGAGCGTTGAGGTGTCGGGCATGCTCCTCTACGCTGCGACCGACGAGGACGTCCAGCCCGACGCCACCTACCGCATGAGCGGCAACCGAATCGGCGCGACGACACTCGACCTGGACCGGCCATTCGAGGAGATTCGCGCGCAGTTGGATGGCATCGCCGATACGCTTACTGGTCCGTCAACTCCGGCTTCGTGAAGGAGCGGACCTGGGCAGCATCCGATTCTATCTCAGGGGCTGTCATGGTCTTCTTCGACGCTGCCTCAAGGGCGCTCACGGAGCGCGCCCGGGACAAGAGCCGGTTCTCCATCGAGGAGACCGCCTTGTTGTAGAAGTCCACGCTGCGCGCCAAGCTCTTGCCCAGGTTCTCCATGTGGCCCGCGACGACGCCGAGCCGCTCGTACAGGTCACGGCCCAGAGCGATGATCTGGTCCGCCTGCTCGTTGATGTTCGTGCGTGCCCACGCCGTCGCGCACGTGCGCGCAACCGCCAGCAGCGTGACGGGGGAGCACAGGGCCACCCCGCGTGCCATCGCGTCGTCCAGGAGCGATGCGTCCGCGCGCAGCGCCGCCGACAGCGCAGCCTCGGAGGGGACGAACAGGATGACCAGCTCGGGGGAAGAGCCGAGCAGACGCGCATAGTCGCGCGACGCCAACGCCTCGACGTGAGAACGCAGGGCCTTCGCGTGCGCCGCCAACTCCGTGCGACGTCGAGCTTCCGCCATCTCACCGCTCTCCTCGATGCCGCAGGCCCTCAGGTACGCGTCCATCGGAGCCTTCGCGTCGAGTGCCAGGAAACCCTGTCCAGGCAGGTGAATCGTTACGTCGGGACGCCCGCGCTCACCTGATGCACTCTCCGCGCCCAGGCCTCGTCCCTGAGTGAGCGAACCAACCGAGCGCTGCTCCGCGAAGTCGACGTGCGGCATCATCCCCGCTGCCTCGAGGATGCGGGTCAGCTCGACCTCGCCCCACGTGCCGCGCGCACTGCGCGAGCGTAGCGCGCCCTCCAGGGAGGCGGTCGTACGGGCCAGCTCGGCCTCGCGCTGGGCGGACTCGCGCAGCTGCTCGGCGAGGGCGCCGTGCTGGCGCGCCCGCGTCTGTTCCATCTGATCGACGCGCTGCGTCATCTGCTCAAGCTGGGCGCGAACAGGGGCGAGCGCCTGCAGGACAGAGGCGTCGCCCTGGGAGCGAGCCTCGGCGGATTCGACGCGACGCGAGAGTTCCTCCGCGCGCGCCTGCCACCGGGCGACCTGCGCGCGCAAGACGACCACATCATCGCCCGGCTGTGACGCCCGGCGCGCCACCGCCCCCACGTATCCGAGCAGAGCACCCACAACCAAGCCAACCAGGAGAAAAACAAGAGACATACCCATAGCGGCACGATACGAAGGGCCATGCACATCTGCGTCCCGCCGGACTGCAAGCCGCCACCAATCGACCCCGCGTCCAATCAGTCGCCTATCCTGAGTGTAAGACTCACAGGGGAGGGGTATGGAAGCCGTCGATCCGCGCACGATGCACGTCCTGATTCGCGATAAGGACACGCCGAACTGGCAGGATCACACCTGGAAAGTCGCGAAGGCGCGCCGCGCCGGGAATCGCATCGTGGTCACCTATACCAACGGCAAACAGTATCCATACGGCGAGGATCGGGTACGTCTCTACGACCAGGTTGAGCGCCGCAAGGTCGACGCCCTCGATGAGATCCGGGTGTGCGGGCAGCGCTGGAATAACGTCGAGATCATCTGGACGCTTCGCCGCGCGGGTCACCCGCGTAATCCGCGCTACACGCTGGCGTATCGAAAAGCTGACGGCAAGCTCGCGCTTCGGCGCTACGGAAGCGACGAGGTGAGGGCGTCGTTCGCGACGCCGGAGCAACGCAAGAACGCCTCCATCCTCGACTACGTGCGCGAGGAAGTCCGCGCGCAGGCTCGACGGGCCGAGGCGACATTGGACACGAGCGAGCGCTATCCCCGGTGGGTGGGCGAGGGCGCGTCTGCACCGGCGGCCATTCTCGCGAACGTCTGGGAGCGGCTTCCGCAAGCGCCGCGAGGCTCCGTCCTCGAAGCGTTCCTCGCGGACTTGACGTTCGCGACGACGGGGGCGAGTGACCGTCTCCTCATGCCCTTCCACTCCAACATCGATCAACGCAACGCGATTCGCGCCGCGCTCACCCACCAGATCTCGATCATCGATGGTCCTCCCGGCACGGGCAAGACACAGACGATCCTCAACCTGATCGCCTCCCTCATCGCCCAGGGCAAGACCATCGGCGTCGTCGCGGGTGCCAACTCCGCGGTGGATAACGTCATCGACAAGCTGACAGAGGAAGGCTACGGCTTCCTGGTGGCTAGCCTCGGAAAAGCGGAGCGCGTCAAGGAATTCCACCAGCGTGAGGGGATTCTCGAGCAGCGGCGCGAGGCCTGGGCCAAGAAGGCGTCCACTGCCTCGCCGGGTGCATCCGCCCGTGCTAACGAGGCTGCGCTGCGGGCCGAGGAGGGACGGCTCGTCGCCCTGTGGGAGGACGCGCGAGACATCCCGCAGATCCGAGCACGGCTGACCGCGACCCAGCGTGAGCGTTTCCTCTTCGAAGAGAAAGTGAAGGAAGGTCGCCGCCCGCTCGCGGATATTTCGCATCTGGCCGTCGTGCGGCGCAGCTCCGAGACCATCGCTGACCTGCTTGCCCTCGCCCGCTGCGCGCCGAGGCCTGGGCGCAGCCCTCGGGGCTTCATCGAGCGGGTGCGCCGCTACTTCGCCTACGGATCGTTGAAGGGCATCGACCTGGAGGACCCGGATGTCCAGTCGGCGCTTCAACTCGCTTTCTATCAGGCCCGCGAACGCGAACTCAGCCGTCGCATCGAGGAAGCGGAGGCGCGCGCGGCCCGCCACGGCCTCGTCGAGGTGAGTGCGCAGTACCGTCGCCGTTCCCGCGAGGCTTTGGACGCCGCCCTCCGGGACCGTTTCGAGCGCGAACGGCCGAGCCGTCTGAACCCCAATCAGTGGCTCAACCGGCAGACGGACGTCCTCCTGCGCACCTACCCGGTGATCGCATCCACCTGCTTTTCGATCCGTCACAACTTGGCCGAGGACACGCTGCTCGACTGGATCATCATCGACGAATCGTCGCAGGTCCTGCTCCCGGAGGGAATGGCGGCGCTGAGTAAGGCTCGCAACGCCGTCATTGTCGGCGACGTGCGGCAGATCGGGCCGATCTTCCAGGGCTGGGACGAAAGCAAACGGCAACCGCCCGCGAAACGATTTGACGTGCGCTCGATGTCGCTGCTCGATTCCGTCAAGGCTATGACCGAATCTGAACAAGTTCCCAGCACCCTGCTCAAGGAACACTACCGCTGCCACCCCGCGATCATCGAATTCTGCAACCGCATGTACTACGGCGGCCAGCTGATCCCGATGCGCGTGCCGACGGAGGATGCCCCCGATCCGCTCGCGATCATCTACGCCGCACCGGGAAACCACGCGCGGCGGCCTGCGCGCGGGGGAAGCTTCTTCTCCCAGAGGGAGATCGAGATTATCGCCCAGCTCGAGGACATGCGGGTCATCCGCAAGGGGATCGAGGCCAACGATAAGGACGAGTCCGGCGACTTCGTCCTCGGTGTCGTGACCCCGTTCCGTGCACAAGCAACCGGCCTGCGCCAGCGTATCCGCGCGGACCTCGGGGAAGGCCAGCACGCCCGATGGCTGGCGGAGACCGCGCACAAATTCCAGGGGCGCGGCGCGGGAACGGTGGTCCTATCCACGGTCCTCAACGCGCACGACCGGGCCGCCGCGCGCGAGTTCTACGACTCGGACGCCATGACGAACGTCATCGTGTCGCGCGCCAAAGACCGGTTCATCGTCGTCACCACGCACGGCGGCGTCCGCCTGAGCCGAAACATTAGGACACTGCTCGATTACATCGAAATGTACGACCCAAGCGCCGTCGTCCAGTCGGACATCGTCTCCATTTTCGATGTCCTCTATAACGCCTACAGCGCGTCGCTCGAACGTTACTCGCGCGCCAAGTGGGCCGACCGTCGGCGCTCGCCCGCCGAGAACATTGCCGACCAATGCCTGCGCGAGGCGCTCGCGGAACCCAGGTACGCTCGCTTTGGCTATCAGACCGAAGTATTCCTCAGGGACGCGCTGCCGAACACTCGTCGCCTCAGCGAGGAGCAGCGCGCCTTCGTGTTCACGGATAGCGCCCTCGACTTCGGGGTGTACTCGCGGGTGACCGGGCGCCTGGTCCTCGCCATCGAAGTCGACGGCTGGCAGTATCACGGCAACAGCGAGCAACAGCAGCAGCGCGACGCGCGCAAAGACTCGATCATGGCCGCGTACGGCGTTCCCGTCCTGCGCTTGCCGACGAACGGCTCGGGGGAGGAACGACTGATCCGAAAGGCGCTGGACAAGCTGCTCTGATCGGTGGCCGGCACCCGGTGGTTGGTGAACACTGTCCGATTGGTGGGATGTGTTACAGCTGCGTTCGCTGCCCCGTAGTTCTCCATCATCCGCGTTTGACGAGGTCGGGGCGGGGTTGTGTGGTGGCGTGCGCGTGAGGTGGGTGCGGGGTGGGAGAACGTATCGTAGTGATTACTGGGCATTGTGAGTGTTTTGTGTTGGTTCTGGGCGTAGCCTGTGTTCTTAACAGGGCGTGTTTCCGATGGTGGGGGTGCGCTGGAGGATAGCTACCTCATCGTGGAGGGTGAGAGAACATGATGGTTCCACCGTTGTCGGAGCGGCCCGTGACTGAGGAGGACGAGGAGCAGTTCCGGCGAGAGTCCATGCCGTGCAAGTACACGCTGCGTCAGCGGTGGGCCGAGACGACAGTCAACCGGCCCAAGGGTGCGAAGGCCAGGGTGCGGGCCTGGCTGCACGTTGAGCCGTTCTATTGGGGGATGCGCGCCGTCTACGTGATCCTCTTCGTTGGGGCAGTCTTCGCCGTTTACATCAACGGTGTTGCGGAGGGGTGGTGGCACGCGTTGGGAGAGAAACCAACCGTCGCAGCCACCACGACGCCCGCCGCCAGGCCCGCACCATCCGCGTCAAGTTCCACCGAGGCGGCCATGTCGGGCGGCTACCAGATCGGCCCCGACGGCGTGCTCGTGCGCCCCGCCGAACACGCCGCATCCACCTACACCAAACCAGAACTACCCGAAGAAGCCAAAGAAAACACAGAGAGGGGCGCAGAACTCGCAGCCGAACATTATATTGCAACTCTTTCCTACGCCTGGAACACCGGAGACACACAATCCCTAGCTAGCTTGTCCGTCGAGGGAGTCCCATTCGCTGATGGACACATCGACGCCATCAATGGACTCTATGCAGACGGTTGGGCCTATGGCAATGAATCAAAGGTGACAAAAATAGTGAAGGTCGAACCGGTTACAGAAGAACTAGGGGCACAACCTAACACTATCGGAACACTATTCCATGTCACAACTACCGACGGAGTTTCATGCAAAAGGCAGAGAATAATAATTAGCAATAACGAACATACTGTAAGCTTCGCGCTCTACATGACATGGCAAAATGAACAGTGGCTTGTGACCGATGGATACATCCCCCATGCAAACGGCAAATAGACAACGACGTGCATACGGAAGCATCTTTGGTGCATTACTTCTACTCCTGAATGCTTCCCCTGTATTCGCCGACAGCACCCCCAGTCCTTGTGATTTTGATTCGGGCACACAAGCTGGATTATGCGCTTCAACTGTCCCGGGTGGCATCGGGGTCTCTGGTTGGCTCCACGAGAATGAACAGTCGCCAGCGCAAGAATCGACCAATGACCCGTTGGCTGTCGATGACGAGCGTTCTCTGCAGACGGCTGATACGAAGGCTAATCCTGTTTCTAATTCTTACAAAGATCGTTGTAAGGAACTGTTCATTGGGAAGGCGGCTAACAGTCCGATTGTTTCTGATGATGCCACTATCGTTCGGTGCGAGCTGCCTCCTGATCCTGAGGGTGGACCCAATCAGGACCCGGGGCGTGTACCCACCACGCGCGACATCCTCTACCTGGCCTCCACCGTCATCCACGCCGACGGGGCCGGATTGTATAAGCGACCGCTCGGGGTTTCCTACACGAATAAGTTCATTCCCACGATTGTCGCGGTCACCAGCCCCACCCAGACCCACGTCATCAACCTGCTGGGACGCGACATCACGATCACGCTCACAGCGACGAACTACGAGTGGAACTGGGGAGATGGAACTCCGAACCTGGTCATCACCTCCACAGGATCAGTCTGGTCCGAGGGTATGGATTTGAACACCGACCCGAACCTGATCCGCCACTACTACACACCACCCCAAGGCTGGCGCTCCATGCTCGATGGCCCATACCCCCACGAAGACCGCGACATCACCCTGACCACCACGTGGAGCGGAACCGCCACCAACCCCTTCACCGGGGACACACAAACCATCAACGGCCTCGTCACCACCACAGAAACAACAGGCAAGTTCCCCCTGTCCCACCTGGTCATCAACAACACCGACACCTGGGAAGAAAAACAAGGCCACTAACAGGATGATCGAGAGAGGAAAGAAGCGCGAGCGACTCACAGTTTCACCAACGTAATGCGCATCCTTGGTTCATCGCGGTCATCCGCCGTCGCCACAGTCATCGCAGCATCCCTGTTTGGGTTCCGAACATTCAACACCAAGGCGAATGCCGAGGCCAAGGATCGTCAGCAATCAGCTCAATCTGACACCCCACAATCCACCGATAGCCAGTCTGGGGACCTGCAGTCAGGAGATACGCCATCCCGGCACCTATACCGACTGAGATCACCAAGCCCACTCCCCAAGTACGAAGAGCCCACCAACACCAGAATGTTTCACGTGAAACAATGACCGCACCAAGATCGTCATCGTCGACAACACGGGCAACAACCGAGGAGCACTCTCCCGCATCATCACTACAGCTGTGTCCCCGTGACCCCAGGCCACCGACCCAGTGCCACACCATGGTCACGGCTTCACAGCGAGCTCGTAACGCACCCAGCGGCGCTGACCCGTGGACGTCACCAGGCCTCGTGACACGAGGTCGCGCAGCTCCGAGCGCGCTTCCTCAGCGGTCACACCAA
>ERZ772958.532-NODE-532-length-16709-cov-5.976582_pt1 | contig 16709 bp, 26 predicted proteins | sample MGYA00580681_ERZ772958 | MGnify/ENA primary metagenome ERZ772958 (study PRJEB29015, sample SAMEA2738089) | human oral metagenome | biome: human oral; feature: human-associated habitat; material: saliva | place: China | collected 2275 ...
GAGCATTGGCCAGGCGCGGTGGCACACGCCTGTAATCCCAGCACTTTGGGAGGCCGAGATGGGTGTTTCTTTTGAAATAGCAAAGGAGGCATTGCGTTTGGCTGCTCAGAAGCTTCCGGTAACGACGAAATTTGTTGTTCGTCATGATTATGATATGCAGAATGAAATGGCATAAGCGTTATGAAGATAAAGGAAATAAGAGAATTGAGCATTAAGGAGCTGCATGAAAGGATTGATGCAGAAACCTCTTCTCTGAATCAGAATAGGATTAATCATAGTATTTCGCCGCTGGTCAATCCCTCTGCTATTAAGGAACAGCGTCGTTCTATTGCTAGATTAAATACGGAGTTGCGTCAACGTGAATTGAATGACAATAAGGTTTGATATGGGAACAAGAAACTTGAGAAAAGAAAGAACTGGGATAGTCTTTAGCAACAAGATGGATAAAAGCATTACTGTTGCTGTATGATGGAAGGAGAAGCATCCCATTTATGGCAAGTTTGTCAATAAGACAAAGAAATATCATGCCCATGACGAAAGGAACGAATGTAATGAGGGTGATACTGTAAGAATTATGGAGACGCGTCCGTTGAGTAAGACGAAAAGATGGCGTTTGGTTCAGATCATAGAAAGGGCAAAATGATATGATACAGCAGGAGACAAGATTAGTAGTAGCCGATAATAGTGGGGCTAAAGAAGCCCTCTGCATCCGTGTTTTAGGAGGTACGCGTAAACGCTATGCTACCGTTGGCGATATTATAGTTGTAACGGTGAAGAGTGTAATCCCTTCGAGTGATATGAAAAAAGGGGCAGTCTCAAAGGCAATTATTGTGCGGACGAAAAAAGAGATCCGTCGTCAAGACGGTTCTTATATTCGTTTCGATGATAATGCTTGTGTATTACTTAACAATGCTGGTGAACTTCGTGGAAGCCGTATCTTCGGACCTGTCGCTCGTGAGCTTCGTTCAGTAAATATGAAAGTTGTTTCTTTAGCACCTGAAGTTCTTTAATAGATTAAACGAAAAACAAAATGGCAAAATTCCATATCAAAAGAGATGACCAAGTAATTGTACTTGCAGGCTCTGATAAAGGTAAAAGTGGTAAGGTGCTCAAAGTTCTCGTTGACAAAGGACGTGTGTTAGTTGACGGCATCAACCTAGTTTCAAAGAGTACAAAACCATCTGCGGCGAATCCACAAGGTGGTATCGTCAAAAAAGAAGCACCTATTCATATTTCAAATGTTAGTCTTATTGATCCTGTAACAGGGCGACCAACACGTATAAAGATTAAACGTGACGGAAAGACTATTACACGTATAGCAAAAAAGTCAGGGGAGGTAATTAAATAATGAATACAGCTGCATTAAAAAAAGAATATAAAGAACAGATTGCTCCTACTCTCCAAAAGCAATTTAATTACACTTCAGCAATGCAGATTCCTGTATTGAAGAAGATTGTTATTAATCAAGGTTTAGGCGATGCAACTCAAGATAAAAAGATTATTGAAGTAGCAATTAATGAGATTACAGCTATAACAGGTCAAAAGGCAGTTGCAACTTATTCAAAGAAAGATATCGCAAATTTTAAACTTCGTAAAAAAATGCCTATTGGCGTTATGGTAACATTACGTCGAGAGAGAATGTATGAATTTTTAGAGAAACTGGTGCGAGTATCTTTGCCTCGTATTCGGGACTTTAAAGGTATTGATAGCAAGTTTGATGGGCGTGGAAATTATACGTTAGGTATAACTGAACAGATAATTTTCCCTGAAATTAATATTGATCAAGTTGATCGTATTCAAGGCTTGAATATAACTTTTGTGACATCTGCCCAGACTGATGAAGAAGGTTACGCTCTCTTAAAAGCTTTCGGGCTACCATTCAAAAATGCTAAAAATGATTAAGTAATATGGCAAAAGAATCAATGAAAGCTCGCGAAGTAAAACGCGCGAAATTGGTAGCTCGTTATGCAGAAAAACGGGCCGCTTTGAAAAAGATAATAGCTACAGCTACGGATCCTGCAGAGGCTTATGATGCTGCAAGAAAATTGCAAGAGATTCCTAAGAATGCAAATCCTATTCGGTTGCATAATCGCTGTAAGATAACAGGCCGACCTAAAGGTTATATTCGCCACTTTGGTATCTCTCGTATTCAATTTCGTGAGATGGCATCTCAAGGATTGATACCTGGAGTAAAGAAGGCAAGTTGGTAAGACCCTATTTTAACGAGTGAGTATTATTTGATACTTATCGTGTAATATTAAGTATTTTTTTAATATTGTCGGGAAAGCCCCGATTAATTAAATTTTTTATTTATGACAGACCCAATAGCAGATTATCTGACACGACTCAGAAATGCGATTATGGCACATCATCGCATTGTTGAGGTTCCTGCATCTAATTTAAAGAAGTCTATCACAAAGATTCTCTTTGAAAAGGGATACATTCTGAACTATAAGTTCGTTGAGGATGGACCGCAAGGTACTATTAAGATCGCTTTAAAGTACGATCCAGTAACAAAACAAAACGCTATCAAAAGTTTAAAACGCGTTTCTTCACCAGGTCTTCGCCAGTATACTGGTTATAAAGACATGCCGAGAGTTATTAATGGACTTGGAATTGCTATAATTTCTACGTCTAAAGGTGTAATGACAAATAAAGAAGCTACTACTGAAAAAATAGGTGGTGAGGTTCTTTGTTATATTTATTAATTGGAGGATTTGATATGTCAAGAATCGGAAAATTGCCAATTAGTATTCCTGCTGGAGTATCTATCTCACAGAAGGATAATGTTGTTACAGTAAAAGGACCTAAAGGTGAATTGTCTCAATATGTGCATCCATCAATTAAGATGAATATTGAGAATTCTTTAGTCACTTTTGAGATTGATGCGAACCATATAGAAAATAGTAAGCAAAAGCAAGCATATCATGGGCTTTATCGCTCGCTCGTAAATAATATGGTAGTAGGAGTTAGTGAAGGTTATACAAAGACACTTGAATTAGTTGGTGTTGGATATCGTGTTTCAAATCAAGGAAACTTAGTTGAATTTACGCTTGGTTATACGCACCCTATATTCTTACAGCTCCCGAAAGAAGTGAAAGTTGAGACAAAGAGTGAACGTAATCAGAATCCAGTTATCACTATTGAAACAGCTGATAAGCAATTGTTAGGTCTTATTTGTGCTAAGATTCGTTCTTTCCGTAAGCCTGAGCCATATAAAGGTAAAGGTATATTGTTCAAAGGCGAAGTTGTTCGTAGAAAATCTGGTAAATCAGCTGCCGCTAAGTAATTTTAATAATTCATTGCGATTATGACAACAAAGAAAGAACAAAGAAGATTGAAAATAAAATACCACATTCGTAAGAGTGTGAATGGAACTGCGGAACGTCCACGTTTAAGTGTTTTTCGTAGTAACAAACAAATATATGCACAGGTTATTAATGATTTAACGGGAACTACACTTGTTGTTGCTTCTTCTACAGGTTTTGAAAAAATGACCAAAATAGAACAAGCAAAGAAAGTTGGTGTGCTGATTGCTGAAAAAGCAACAGCTGCAGGTATTCAGCAAGTAGTATTTGACCGTAATGGTTATCTTTATCATGGACGCGTACAGGCATTAGCTGAAGGTGCTCGTGAAGGAGGACTTAAATTCTAAACGATTATGGTAATGAATAAAGTAAAAGTAAATAGTGACGTGGAACTAAAAGATCGCTTGGTTGCAATTAATCGTGTAACCAAGGTAACTAAAGGTGGACGTACATTCACATTTGCAGCTATCGTTGTAGTCGGCGATGGTAAAGGCGTAATCGGTTGGGGACTTGGCAAAGCTGGTGAAGTAACAGCAGCTATTCAAAAAGGTACTGATGCTGCCAAGAAAAATCTTGTGAAGGTTTCAGTTTTAAAAGGAACTGTTCCTCACGAGGTTGAAACTCGTTATAGTGGTGCGCAAGTATTACTTAAGCCAGCAGCAGCAGGTACTGGTCTAAAGGCGGGTGGTGCTATGCGTGCTGTGTTGGAGAGTGCAGGTATTACCGATGTTATTGCAAAGTCTAAAGGTTCATCTAATCCTCATAATCTTGTGAAGGCAACAATAGCAGCGCTTGCTGAAATGCGCGATGCTTATACAGTTGCAGGAGAGCGAGGAATTAGTATGAATAAAGTTTTTAATGGTTAATATAGGAGACTAAAATATGGCAACAATAAAAGTTAAGCAAATTAAGAGCCGCATTAATGCTCCTAAAGATCAGAAGGCTACTTTGTTGGCTCTAGGGCTTCGTAAAATTTCACAAGTAGTAGAAGTAGAGGATACTCCCAGTATTCGTGGAATGATTCGAAAAGTGCATCATTTGGTATCATTAATTGATTAATAAATCCTTTAAAGAAACTAAGGTATGAAATTAAATAATTTGAAACCCGCAATGGGATCAACCCAGTCACGTCGTAGAATTGGTCGTGGAACAGGATCTGGACTTGGCGGAACTTCTACTCGTGGTCATAAGGGTGCAAAATCTCGTTCTGGTTACAAGAAAAAGATTGGCTTTGAAGGTGGTCAAATGCCACTTCAACGCCGTGTTCCGAAAGGTGGTTTCAAGAATATCAATCACAAGGAATATTTTGTAGTTAATTTGTCAACTCTTCAAGAACTTGCAGAGAAAAAGAATCTGACTAAGATTGGTTTAACTGAGCTTATTGAAGCTGGTCTGACAAATGGAAAAGTGCTTGTTAAGATTCTTGGAAATGGAGAATTGAAAACGAAGGTAGATGTTGAAGCAAATTCCTTCTCTAAAACTGCCGAGACAGCTATTAAGGCAGTTGGTGGTAACACAACTATAATCTAAGTAAATGAAAAAGTTTATTGAGACACTGAAGAACTGTTGGAAAATCGAGGATTTGCGTAAGCGACTCCTCGTGACCATCTTGTTCACGGCCATTTACCGTTTTGGCTCGTTTATTGTACTTCCTGGAATTAATCCCAGTTTATTGGAAAAGCTCCAGTCGCAAACAGCTGGCGGTCTAATGTCATTGTTGGATATGTTCTCTGGTGGTGCATTTTCTAAGGCTTCTATTTTTGCTTTAGGAATTATGCCTTATATCTCAGCTTCAATTGTAATGCAGCTTTTGGCGGTTGCAGTACCATATTTCCAAAAGATGCAGAGAGATGGTGAGAGTGGTCATAAGAAGATAAATTGGTATACGCGAGTGTTAACAATCTTTATATTGTTCTTTCAAGCCCCTGCGTATCTGTTTAATTTGAAGACGCAAGCAGCTGGAGCTTTGGCTACAGGTGTCAATTGGACGCTCTTCATTGTATCTGCCTCAATAATCTTGGCTGCCGGGTCTATGTTTATTTTATGGCTCGGTGAGCGCATTACAGATAAAGGAGTTGGGAATGGCGTTTCTATCATTATTATGGTGGGTATTATAGCTCGTCTTCCACAAGCTTTCTTTCAAGAAGTTAGTAGTCGTTTCACGGCAATTACAAGTGGTGGCCTTGTGATGTTTATAGTTGAGATAATCATCCTATATTTGGTTGTTTGTGCGGCGATTCTTCTTACACAAGGAACACGTAAGATTCCTGTGCAATATGCGAAGAAGGTTGTTGGAAATAAACAATATGGTGGAGCGCGTCAATATATTCCTTTAAAGTTGTTTGCTGCTAACGTTATGCCTATCATCTTTGCTCAGGCTTTGATGTTTATTCCTTTAGCATTCGTTCAATATTCTACCGATAGTGCTAGTCCAATCTTTCAGTCTCTTATGAATACAAAGAGTCTTTTGTATAATTCAATATATGTAATTCTTATAATTGCATTTACATATTTTTATACTGCAATCACTCTTAATCCAACTCAGATGGCTGAGGATATGAAGCGTAATAATGGATTTATACCAGGAGTTAAACCAGGTAAGAATACTGCTGAATATATTGATTCTGTAATGAGTCGTTTGACTGGTCCAGGGTCTGTATTTATAGCTTTCATTGCGATTATGCCAGCATTGGCTGGACTATTGAATGTACAAGATTCGTTTGGTCAATTTTTTGGTGGAACATCATTGCTTATTCTTGTTGGTGTAGTTATTGATACACTGCAGCAAATAGAATCTCATCTAATGATGCGACACTATGATGGACTATTGAATTCAGGTCATACACGTGGTAATAATACAGTCTCTGCATATTAAATCCTCCTTTAGGTGAAAATTTTTGAAGGATGAAACATTAGAATAAAAAGGGTAATCATTTATATTATGGTGTCTTTCTATGTGTATTTTGATTGCCCTGATTAATTTTATTAATATGTAATACTGATAGTGTAGATTTATAATAGAATATTCATCATTAAGACTGTGTTTAAAATATGGCGAAGCAAACTGCTATAGAACAAGATGGGACAATCTTAGAGGCTCTCTCTAATGCAATGTTCCGAGTAGAGTTAGAGAATGGGGTTGATATTACTGCACACATCTCAGGTAAAATGAGAATGCACTATATTAAGATACTTCCTGGGGATAAAGTGAAGGTCGAGATGAGTCCATATGATTTAACAAAAGGCAGAATAGTTTTCAGATATAAATAATAAAGCATAAAAATGAAGACAAGAGCATCATTGAAGAAGCGTACAGCTGACTGTAAGATTGTTCGTCGAAAGGGTCGCTTGTTTGTTATTAACAAGAAGAATCCTAAGTTCAAATTACGTCAGGGTTAAAGTTAAAAAAAACAAAACTCATTGTTACCTAATATAAAATGGGTAACTTTGCGAATTATTGTGAATAAAAGTTTAATTAATTACAATCAATGGCAATAAGAATTGTTGGAGTAGATTTGCCCCAAGAAAAGCGTGGCGAAATCGCATTGACCTATATATATGGTATAGGTCGAAGTAGTTCAGCAAAGATATTGGATAAAGCAGGCATTAGCCGTGACCTTAAGGTAAGTGAATGGTCTGACGACCAAGCTGCGAAGATCCGTGAAATTATCAGCGCTGAATTTAAAGTAGAAGGTGATCTCCGTTCAGAGATACAGATGAATATCAAGCGTCTCATGGATATAGGTTGCTATCGTGGAGTTAGACATCGTAATGGTCTTCCTGTTCGTGGTCAGAGTACAAAGAATAATGCTCGCACTCGTAAGGGAAAGAAGAAGACTGTTGCTAATAAGAAAAAAGCTACTAAATAAAATTTAGTTATGAGTCGTGAGTTATGGTCCTATTTAGATTGTAACTTACTTACTTAAAGCTTAGACTAAAAAAGTTATGGCAAAGAAAACAGCAACATCAAAGAAGAGAAATGTGCGAGTTGATGCGCTTGGTCAACTCCATGTACATAGTTCATTCAATAACATTATTGTATCCTTGACAAATAATGAAGGTCAGGTTATTTCATGGTCTTCAGCTGGTAAGATGGGATTCCGTGGCTCGAAGAAAAACACTCCTTATGCTGCGCAGATGGCAGCAGAAGATTGTGCTAAAGTAGCATTCGACCTCGGTTTACGCAAAGTAAAAGCGTATGTAAAAGGACCAGGTAATGGTCGTGAGAGTGCAATTCGTGCAGTCAATACTGTTGGTATTCAAGTTACAGAGATTGTCGATGTAACTCCATTGCCACATAATGGTTGCCGTCCTCCTAAACGTCGTCGCGTATAATCACATCTTTTTAACAATTTAAAGAATTAAATTAAATTATGGCAAGATACATAGGTCCAAAATCTAGAATCGCACGCCGCTTTGGTGAGCCAATCTTCGGTGCAGATAAGGTGTTAGCTAAGAGAAATTTTCCTCCTGGGCAGCACGGCAATAATCGTCGCCGTAAGGTTTCTGAATACGGTGCTCAGTTAGCAGAAAAACAAAAGGCTAAATATACATACGGAGTTTTGGAACGTCAGTTCCGTAATCTTTTTGATCGTGCTGCTAAAGCAAGTGGGATTACAGGTGAAGTTCTTTTGCAGAGCCTTGAAAGCCGTCTTGATAATGTAGTTTATCGTCTTGGTCTTGCACCAACACGTGCTGCAGCTCGTCAATTGGTGAGTCATAAACACATCGTTGTAAACGGTAGTGTTGTTAATATTGCTTCTTATGCAGTAAAGCCTGGAGATATAATCGGCGTTCGTGAACGTGCAAAGTCTCTAGAAGTAATTGAAGCAGCTTTAGCAGGTTTCAATCACAGTAAATATCCTTGGATTGAATGGGATGAGAATAGCAAGAGTGGCAAATTCCTTCACCAACCAGATCGTGCGGATATTCCCGAAAATATTAAAGAGCAGTTAATCGTTGAGTTGTACTCTAAACAATAAAAATCATTAAATTAATGGCGATATTAGCATTTCAAAAACCTGATAAAGTCGTGATGTTGGAGGCTAATGACAAATTCGGTAAGTTCGAATTTCGTCCTCTTGAGCCAGGCTATGGAATTACAATAGGTAACTCTTTGCGTCGCATCCTTCTTTCGTCATTAGAAGGTTATGCTATTAACACTATTCGTATAGCAGGTGTTGAGCATGAATTTTCTACAGTTCCTGGCGTAAAGGAAGATGTTACTAACATCATTTTGAATCTCAAACAAGTTCGATTCAAGCAAGTAGTAGAAGAATTCGAGAATGAGAAAGTTAGTATCACTGTAGAGAATTCTACTGAATTCAAAGCTGGTGATATTGGTAAGTATCTGACTGGATTTGAAGTGTTAAATCCTGATTTGGTGATTTGTCATTTAGATTCAAAGGCTTCAATGCAGATAGATTTAACAATCAATAAGGGGCGTGGTTACGTTTCTGCTGATGAAAATCGTGAGTTCTGCACTGATGTAAATGTACTCCCAATCGATTCAATCTACACCCCAATACGTAATGTGAAATATGCAGTTGAGCCATATCGTGTTGAGCAAAAAACCGACTATGACAAACTGATTATTGAAGTTACAACAGATGGTTCTATTCACCCAAAAGATGCGTTAAAAGAGGCTGCAAAGGTTCTCATCTATCACTTTATGTTATTCTCTGACGAAAAAATTATGTTAGAGAGCCCTGATCAAGAGGGGAATCAAGAGTTTGATGAGGAAGTGTTGCATATGCGTCAGTTGCTTAAGACAAAGTTAACTGATTCATCGCTGAATTTAAGTGTTCGAGCACTGAATTGTTTAAAGGCAGCAGATGTAGAAACACTTGGCGATTTAGTTCAATACAATAAGACAGATCTTTTGAAGTTCCGCAACTTTGGTAAGAAATCGCTTTCTGAGCTTGATGATTTGCTCGAGAGTCTGAATCTAACGTTTGGAACCGATATTACAAAGTACAAATTGGACCGCGAATAAATTTACTGTACGACATAGATCCTAAGCCGGTTTTGTCCACAGAAATTCATTTTGGTCCTCAATAAGAAAATTTAAAATGAGACATAATAAGAAATTCAACCATTTGGGTCGTACTGCTAGTCATCGTAGTGCTATGCTTTCTAATATGGCAGTATCTTTGATTAAGCACAAAAGAATCACTACGACCCTTGCAAAGGCTAAAGCTTTAAAGAAGTTTGTTGAGCCTTTAATTACACGTTCTAAGAATGATACTACAAATTCACGTCGTGTTGTATTCCGTTATTTACAAGACAAAGAAGCTGTAAGCGAATTGTTCAAAGAAATTTCTGTTAAGATTGGTGATCGTCCAGGCGGTTATACTCGTGTAATAAAGCTCGGTTTCCGTAAAGGTGATGCAGCTCCTATAGCTTTTATAGAGTTGGTTGATTATGATGAGAATATGGCTAAGGCGCCTAAAGCAGAAGTTAAGAAGACACGCCGTAGCCGTCGTTCTACAAAAAAGGTTGAGACAGAAAATCCTTCAATTGAAACACCTTCAACAGAGGAGCCTTCAGAAGAAGGAAAGGCTGAATAATCTTTGTAGATTATATCTTTATAATAAAATTGCAGATATGTCGTATGGCATATCTGCTTTTTTATATAATGGTGTATCCTCTATGAGTCTAAACTATAGTTTTACGTAACTGTCTATGGACCTGAAGTCGGGACAAATGTCAGTAAAGGTAGTGTCTAAAAAAGTGTGTAAGTCCTCTCTTTCTTCTCTTTTTATTTTATTCATTTTTCTTCCTTTTGTTTCCAGAATTTCCATTGATAGATTTTTCTTGAATATGTTGTGAAAACCTATGAAAAAAACTGTATATTTTGTAAGCGGCTCGCAGACATAATGTGAACCGCTTGCGCTTTGTTTAAAACACTATCTCTATGCTAATTTTAGAACAAATGAAGAGTAATATCTTGAAAAGTCACTAAAACGCAAATTTATAGGCTATAAATTAACGAATATATCATTAATTATTTGGCATTATCATCTGATTATACTATTTTTGCGAAATAAAAACATATGCCTATGGCTGATTTAAATAGAATAAAGGTAGTCCTTACTGAGAACAAGAGGACTAGCAAATGGTTGGCGGAGAAAATCGGGAAAGATGTCGCAACCATTTCAAAGTGGTGTACCAACACTTCTCAACCATCCCTAGAGATCTTGGCTTCAATAGCTAAGGTACTTCATGTTGATGTAAGAGAACTAATCAAGCCAACAGATGATCAAAAAGTGATAATGTCTATAATTAAGTAGCACAGGTCTGATAACTCCTTTATTTTTTAGAAGCCTAAATTCACTACAAATTAGAAATGGGATTTTTTGATGTAATAATAAGAATTTTCAAAGGAACTGATTTTGATAAAAAATCAGAGGAACTTGAAGCACGTATTACAGAGTTAAGGCGTGAGAAGTCGAAATTGGATTGTAAACTTGGCAATAAAAAAATATCTGACCAGAGCTATGCATGGTATTCAATTTCAGCGACATCGGAAAATTCTTCACATACAAGTCATTTTATTAATTTCCAACCGCCGACATGGAATAAGATTACATCTATGGAAGAGCGACAGGAAACACGAATAAAAGAATACAAAGAACGCATTAGAACTTTGTCAATAGCATTGACTAGAAAATTCGATGAGGTACAAAACTATATAAATTCTGGTAACACTGTAGCAGCAGAAAAAATTCTTTTACAAAACGCCTTTGGGATTAAAGAAGTAAACGATGAACAGCTTAATGCGCGATTCATGCAACTTCAAGAGGAAATTAGCCAATTGAAGGAGGAACTACGCAGGAAAGAAATTGAACGCAAAGTTGAGGAAGAGAGAAAAAAACAAGCAGAAGCAAAAAGAATAGCTGAACTTCAACGTAGAAAAGAAGAGCAGGCAGCCAAAGAGCGTGAAGAACGTGAGCGCAAAGCCCGAGAATATGAAGAAAAACTAGCAAAAGAGGAAGCAGCTAGGCAAAAAGAGATTGAAAGGCTTAAGGCTCAAATTACAATCAGGAAGATAGAGGCCAATGAAATACTTGACTATCTTAGACAAAAAGGTGTGTCATGTTTTTATCATTTCACAGATGAGCGTAATCTCCCATCCATACGAAAAATGGGAGGGTTATATTCTTGGTATTATTGTCAGCAAAACAATATAAAGATACCGAATCCTGGAGGAGATACCTTGTCGTGGCAGTTAGACTCGCGAAAAGGTTTACAAGACTATGTCCGACTTAGTTTTTGCAACGATCATCCAATGGCATATAGAAAGAAACAAGAGGGAGCGAGATTGATTCTATTAGAAATCAAAGTAGATGTAGCCGTTTTCAAAGAAACTAAGTTCTCTGACATAAATGCCGCAGATGGAAATGCAAGTTTTGGCAAAGAATATACTGATTTACAAAATGTAAAAATTTCAGCGACAAAAAGGCATTATGTAGGTCGTAATGACCCAGATTTTAAGCAACATCAGGCTGAATGTATGGTTAAAACATTTATCCCAATTGAATTTATCACAAATATTAGTAACCCTAATTATATGTCATAATGATATATATTGAAAGTAAAAAAAGAAAAATGGAGAATATCCAGAAGCAATATCCAAATGCGGATATCTTGGATATTACCTCCATGTCATCAACTCGCTATGCGCAGATACTGAGTCCATTTTATCCACATGGCAATATTCCTATACCGTTTACACCCGGTATGTATGCGACATGCGTAGAAGCAGTATGGCAGGGCTTAAAAGTTTTTCAAGGCTACGATGTGGATTTAGCTACCTTCCAGAATAACACTATGAAAGGTCTTAAGCGTACGGTCCGAAAGTTTGGCATGCCTCTTGGACATCGAAAAGGAGTTTATGGCAAAGAGTTATTAAACTATTTTGATGCACGCATGCAAATTTATCTACCCACTTATAAATGGATGTTGGATAATGTGCCAGAGGTGCATAAAGTTGTTGAACGAATTGCGCAAAGAGCCAAAGATCACGATATTGTTTTCTTGGACTACAATACAAATTCCGAGTTTAGAGACATCACTTCTCCCATCTCACATGCCTCTTTGGTAAAACTTTATATAGAGGGACGATACCCCAAAGATGGAGAAGTTTACACTTCATTGACTAAGGAAGAAGCTAAAGCCCGTAAGGAAAATCTTAAAAAGGAAAAGAAGGCAGCAAAGAGCAAAATTGCTATTCACAAACAAAAGATATTATTTGAATAACTATGAATATATTTCTGATTAGTATTATGGGGCTTAAATTAGGGATCTCTCAGGTTTCCCTAATTCTCGTTGATATTATTATTGTGATTGGAGTTATATGTCTCCAATACCATTCATTTAACAAAACGAGAAAGAATATCAAGTTGCTATCTAAATTCTTTCCTAATATCTCGAATTTAGAGATATTTAAGTCATCGATTACACGGGAAATTCTTTCTTCAAAGAAGGAATTGGAAAAGTTCCTGAAAGATTTACCTAAAAGGACGACTTCTCAGAATAGCATATCGAATACCATTCAAGATGTGGATGATGAATACATAGAAAAGCAGACTGAAGAATTCGATATTGATTTAATAAAGATTAAAAGAGGTAGTAATGCCCTGTTTGAAGAAATCGTAGACGAAACAAACGCTTACTTATGTAAGAATGTTGGAACATCTGCTGATTTTTCTTTATTAAAAGATATATGTGAGAGGAAAATAGAATCCTTAGAGGCTCAGATTTCTAGTTCTATAAACGTACCTCTCTATCTTGGACTTATTGGTACTTTTATAGGAATTATAACAGGAGTTGGCGGAATAGCTTTTAATGTTGAAGAGCTGTTTTCGTCAAGCAACATGTCTTCCCTTTCCGCTCTGCTTGTTGGTGTTGTTATAGCTATGATTGCAAGTGCCCTTGGTTTGGGATTCATGATTTATAATTCCGCTATAAATTATAAGAACGCATTAGATGAATGTGATAAGAATCGAAATGATTATTATGATTTCCTTCGGAGAGAACTGATGCCTGTACTATCTAATAGTATGGCTTCAAGTCTTAATTCGTTGAAAAGTGTACTTGGAAATTTTATAGGGAAATTTGGTCATAACCTTGATGCTTATGCAAATTCTGCTGAACTTCTCAATGACAACATAGAGAAACAACATTTATTATTGTTAGAAATTAACAAAATGAATCAGACCAAGGTTGCTGCAGAAATAGCTCAAACTTTTAGTACTCTTAAAGAAGCATCGGACTCTCTAAATGTATTCAGAAGTTATCAAGACAATCTGAATGATACTGTAAATAAAATAGATGTCTCTATAGGTAAAATCGACAATATTGTTAAATCATTTGATGATTTTGCACAGGCGCTTAAGATCGTTGTAGAAAATCAAAGAACTGCTAAAGATTTGCAGACACAATTCCAAGCAGCAATAGAACATCACTTCCCAATAGGATCAGATGCGCGAGATATGTGGAGGAAACAATTTGATGAACTCACATCAGATGCAGCAAGTGTTTCGACCGAATTAAACAACCAGCTTAAAGCATCCACGGATTATATTCGTAACTTTGCCGACAATAATAAAGAATCTTTTACTTCATTGTCTCAGTTGAAAGATGTTCTTAATTCCCTTGTAGAATATACCGAAGTGCAAGCTAATTGCTATCGAGATTTAAAAAAAGAAATTGAAGAATTGAAAAAAGCCCAGATAGAGACGCGTTCTAATAGCAATAAGCTAAACGCTGATTTACTAACAGCCGTTAGAGAAATGATTTCGGCAATTAAAACAATGAGGAATTAAGCGATATGGCACGAGGCAAACATAAAGATCCGTTTTGGACAAGCTATTCAGACTTGATGACTAGTTTGTTTTTTGTCATGCTCGTATTATTCATTATCTGTCTAATTAAAGTTGGCGGCACGAATCGTAAGTTAGCAAAAGCTCTTGAAGGAGCAAATGTTACTATTGAGCAACAAAATCAAATATTGCAACTGGACAGCCTCTTCTCGGTATTGAGTAAGGCAACCTCACTAGACTATGAACCTGAAAAGAAAATATTCTATGCAAAGGCTTTTCAAGAGAAAGAAATCTTTTATCCAAATGATGATAAAATTAAGGAGGAGTATATAAGTACGGTTGATAAAGTAGGCCATGATATAGAAGCAATTCTGAAACGACTAAATGCAAACAACAAATTTAGTTACCAAATGGTTATAGAAGGAAATGCTGCTATAAAGTGGGATAAACTCAAAACAGGGAACTATGATCCAGATAATATTACAATGTACCATCTAAGTTACAATAGAGCACTTGCACTATATAACAGATGGAGAATTGTCGATAAGTTGGATTTTAGGGCATATAATACAGAAGTCATTATAGCTGGCAGTGGATTTAATGGTATTAATCGTGACCTAAATGTGGAAGAATATAACAAACGGTTTATCTTGCAAATTATTCCTAAGATAAGTAGACCAACTATTAGAAAATAAGGGGTTCTCGATGGTAATAGCTATAATATTCACTTGCTCAATAGTTCTCGTTATAATCTTTATTATTTATGCGAATAAAGATGCGAGGCGTATAAGGATGGTTCATAAGAATTACCCTATGTTACTCAGAGCTCTACTAGATGCCACTTCTATAAATATTAACTCTTTGTCTAATGAACAAAGAAAATTAATCCTTAGTCTCTCAGATGACGATTGGATGGATTGGGCAGCGATTAAGAAAAATCAACATAATATAGCGGAGGAGTATTCGTCATTGTTCATCAAATATATTCTTGAACAATATCCCCAGATAACAGAACGAAACAACTATAGCATAAAAGGTAAGATTTCTCCAACAATAAATGAAAACGTTGATGCAATTCTTAATTCCCTGAATCTCCATGAAATGAGGATGCTTGATGCTGAAACGATTGATAATTGGGAGAATAGGAAGAAACGGAATGTACTTTTAGAAAAGATTAGAAAAGAATATCCAGATGGACTCAAAGAATTAGATCAAAGAATAACAAGTACAAAAAAACCTAAAAACCTATCAGATGAAGATATCATAAGGGAAATATCTACGATTAAACTATTCCAACAATGGCATGATTTGGCTAGTGCATATCGTGATTGGAAAAAGAGACAAGAAGTCTTCGCTACTAAGTACTATAACTTATGCAGGCAAGATAGAACAAATGATGGTCGATATACATATCAAGTATGTTATAAAAGGACTACAGGACTAGGGGATTTGGTAGATGATGTCTATAAGATCTGGCAAGGTTTTGTGTCCTCTTTCAGTTCTCATTATCTTGAATTTCAAGACGATCGTTATATAAGTAGGTACAACAAAATCCCAGGATTTAAAGCATGTACGAGATATTTTACTAAGATTGTTTATGAGCAGATTTTTAAATTGATTTCAGATATTTATGAATATCTGGAGAGTAAGCCTCTCACTATTTTTGTGAATAGTAGCAACTATGGTTGGTCTAAGGATGCCTACGAATATCATTATAGGCAATTAAGAGAATTACTTGATTCGAACAAATTTCCGTATTGTGATTATGAAAGTCTTCACAACATTAAAGAGACAACTGTTTATGAAGGCGTAGTGGTGATTGATCTCATTACATCAAACGATGAGATGACAAATAAGAGTAAACTTATTATTGAACACTTTACTAGACATGTTCCTGTAATAGGTTATTATTCATTTATTAAAGAGTATTCTGATGAAGAAATAAAAAAAATATTTGAGCCAGATGTTGTGAAAAATAATGATATAGCTTTTATCAAAAAACAATTTGAAAGAGTTATTAAAAACGAATACTTCTCTTATATTGCTATCATAAATACTATTTTGGGAGAGGCGGGAGGTGCTGATAAAACAAAAAAAATATGGTTAGATGCCCCAGACAAATATGAGCTGAGGTTTATGGACGGAGATAATACTTCTAAGATGGTTGCAAATTATTCAGTTGATGGTGGTATAACATACACAGTGAAAGAATATGAAGGTGATTCCTTTTCTATCGAAGATGTCGTAAAAATGTCCTACGATATTTTATTGAAAATGGGTATTCTGAAAAATTTCAAATCAAAAGGTGCCAAAGCAATAGATTTTATGAACGAGCAAGCTTTCCTTGCGTATCATTAATTCTCCGTCATATATTGATGCCTTTCTGCAAAATTAAGTAAGAACTATTATATTGAGACCTCTGCAAAACTCCTCTTATAATTTGTCTTTCTTAAATAGTCCTCCCTTATAAACCTAATATTTCTCTGATTCATAGTATATTATCCTGTAAATTATTTGTTTATATCTGCAAGTTTTTGTACCTTTACACTATAATTCTTGCAGATATTTATGCTTA
>ERZ772958.535-NODE-535-length-16663-cov-6.270231_pt1 | contig 16663 bp, 10 predicted proteins | sample MGYA00580681_ERZ772958 | MGnify/ENA primary metagenome ERZ772958 (study PRJEB29015, sample SAMEA2738089) | human oral metagenome | biome: human oral; feature: human-associated habitat; material: saliva | place: China | collected 2275 ...
GTGGCACGCGAGCTGGGTTCAGAACGTCGTGAGACAGTTCGGTCTCTATCTATCGTGGGCGCAGGAAATTTGCGTGGCTCTGACACTAGTACGAGAGGACCGTGTTGGACTGACCTCTGGTTTACCGGTTGTGGCGCCAGCTGCACCGCCGGGTATCTACGTCGGGATCGGATAAGCGCTGAAAGCATCTAAGTGCGAAGCCGGCCACAAGATTAGATTTCCTTATGAGGGTCGTTGTAGACGACAACGTTGATAGGGTGCAGGTGTAAAGACGGTGACGTCAAAGCCGAGCACTACTAATCGCCCGAAACTTTCCTTTCAGCGCAGCAGAATCTACTTAAAGCTGTCGCTTACTTTTGAAATCCATGCTCCGAAACGAGAGCAAGATTTACTACAGAGGGAGTTGTCATTCAACTATACACGCAGCGTGTTCAAGAGATATTTCCGGTGGTTATAGCGACGGGGTTCCACCTCTTCCCATTCCGAACAGAGAAGTTAAGCCCGACCGCGCCGATGGTACTGCACACCCGCGGGAGAGTAGGTCGCCGCCATTTTACGAAAGCCCTGAGTTCAACATGAACTCGGGGCTTTTTTGTGTTTATATACTTGCAGAATTCCATTTCTTGCTAGAAGTCTTTTTGTGCGAAGTTAGGGGTGTTGTCTGATTGTGGTGTGTCGTATTTGTTATGCTGTGTTGCATTTGCCTGTGGTTATGGTGTTAACCTAGGGGGATTTGTACACAAAGTATTATAGAGTCTGTGAAGTGGAGTTGTGTCAGTGCAGGCGTATTTGTGTCCGCACAGAGGTCTTTAGTTTCTACGGTGGTGCAGGAGTCTGTCCAGTCCTATATTTTCTGTTGATTAGTCTTCTTTGCAGCGCATTTAATCCTGTAGCGGAATGATTGTTGCTTGCTTCTATAATAAACAGCTAATCGTCAATGCGCCACTGTCTTGTACCTTATGGAAGAATATCCAGTAATTGTTTGGTCTATCGCGTGCATTTTTGTAATTTTGTAGCCAATATGGCGTATAAGATACATGAGCGTAGAGAAAGCCTACGATGAATGCTCTAAGAAGTCCGATGCGCTGTGCCAACACAACAAACACACTACTGACACATAACCAAATGGCTAACGAATATCTCAAAGAATTTACTCAACAAAAGTACGAAGCTGGCTTCGTCACGGATGTAGAGACTGAAATCATCGAAGCTGGTCTCAATGAAGACATCATTCGTCAGATTAGCGCGAAGAAAGAAGAGCCCGAGTGGTTACTCGAGTTCCGCCTCACCGCGTTCCGTTACTGGCAAACCCTCAAAACCCCAGAGTGGTCGCACGTCAATCTTCCTGAGATTGACTACCAAGCCATCTCCTACTACGCTGACCCCACCAAGAAGAAAGATGGTCCGAAAGAAATTGACCCAGAGTTGATGAAAACCTTCGACAAACTCGGTATTCCCCTCGAAGAGCGTATGGCACTTGCTGGCGTAGCAGTCGATGCTGTCATGGACTCCGTGTCCGTTAAAACCACCTTCAAGGAGCGTCTGCAGGAGAAAGGCATCATCTTCAGCTCATTTTCTGAAGCTGTAAAGGAAAATCCTGAACTTGTGCGTAAGTATTTGGGCACGGTAGTAAGCTATCGCGACAACTATTTTGCTGCCCTCAACAGCGCAGTCTTCTCCGACGGTTCCTTCGTTTATATCCCAAAGGGCGTGCGTTGTCCCATGGAACTCTCCACCTACTTCCGCATCAATGCACGCAATACCGGTCAGTTCGAGCGCACCCTCATCGTTTGTGACGATGCTGGCTATGTGTCCTATCTCGAAGGATGTACGGCTCCCATGCGAGATGAAAACCAACTACACGCTGCGATTGTCGAAATCATTGTCGGTGAAGATGCCGAAGTCAAATACTCCACCGTGCAAAACTGGTATCCTGGCGATGCAGAAGGCAAGGGCGGTGTGCTCAATCTCGTCACCAAGCGTGGTCACCTTCGAGGCAAGAATGCTCGTCTATCTTGGACGCAAGTTGAGACCGGTTCTGCTATCACGTGGAAATATCCCTCTTGTATTCTCGCAGGTGAAGGTTCGCAAGCCGAATTCTATTCAGTAGCAGTGACCAACAATTTCCAAGAGGCAGACACAGGTACCAAGATGATTCACCTCGCCCCCAACACTCGTTCCACGATTATTTCCAAGGGTATCTCCGCAGGAAAGAGCCAAAACTCCTATCGTGGATTGGTGCGCATGGCGAAGAAAGCCCACGGATCGCGCAACTATTCCTCTTGCGACTCCCTCTTGCTCAGTTCCACCTGCGGAGCACACACCTTCCCTTACATCGATGTGGACAACGACGACTCTATCGTAGAGCACGAAGCCACCACGTCTAAGATTTCGGAAGACCAACTTCTCTACTGCCAACAGCGTGGTATTCCCATGGAAGATGCTGTCAACCTCATTGTCGGTGGTTATGCCAAGGAAGTCATCAACAAGCTCCCTATGGAATTTGCGGTTGAAGCTCAAAAACTTCTTGCCGTTTCTCTCGAAGGTAGCGTAGGATAGTTCCGTATCCCCACCAACACAGAACTGATAGTTCGCCCCTTCTCTCAGCAAAAGGTGCGGCTATCAGTTTCTTCTTTTTGAGCTCAATGTTGCAGTGCTGCATCACTTTTAGCCACATCATGTAGAGTTCAGCCTAAAATCTCCGAGAGTCGTGACCAAAATCTCTGACTTTTTTCCTGAAATCTCCGACATTTTGCAGAAAAACTCCGAGATAATTTTTGAAAAGTCCGAGGTTTCCTCCACGTTCTCCCATCTCCCTTTATTTTTCTCCCATTGTTATGAAGAAAATCCTATTCACTTTCCTTTTCCTTCTGGTTGGTCTCACCACTTTTGCACAGCAATCCCCTGCAAAGTCGCAACTTCCTGCCGTGATGCTGCGCAATCTCGAAGGAAAGTCCGTTAAAACCGACACCCTCTCCAATGCAGGGCGTCCCCTCGTCATCAGTTTCTTTGCCACTTGGTGCAAACCCTGCAACCGAGAACTTTCTGCCATCTCAGAAGTTTATGAAGACTGGCAGCGCGAAACGGGTGTGCGTGTCATAGCTGTCAGCATTGACGAAGGACAAAATGCCGAAAAAGTGCGCCCCTTTGTTGATGGCAAGGGTTGGGACTTCGACATCTTGCTCGATCCCAACAGCAATTTCCGCCGTGCCATGGGCGTTAATCTCATTCCCCACGTGTTTGTGCTCGATGGGCAAGGCAAAGTTGTACTCTCTCGTTCTGGATATACCGAAGGAGGAGAAGAACACCTCATCGAGAAAGTGAGAGAACTCGTGAAGCAATAGCCACCATCTAAGCATGAAGAAGCCGCTATTTATCCTCCTTTGTGGTTGTGCTTTTCCCTTTATGGCAAAGGGGAATGTTTCGACACCAAGTGTTGAGTCATCATTGAAGGCAGATTCCACCCTTACTCCTTCCCAGTCAGTAGAGAAGAAGCCTATCATCTTTCATGGTAGTGTACGTTCCGACCTACTCCTACCGCAAACAGATGTTGTAATCGGGACGGATGACACACGCCATGGCTTATTGTCCAATTCTGCTGCTCAGTTCTCTCTCATCTACGATCGTTGGGAAGCAGGTTTGCGCTACGAATATCAGCAACAGCCCCTCCCCGGATTTGAGAAAGACTTCGCAGGGCATGGCCTACCTTACGCGTATCTTCGTGGGCGCATGGGACGTTTTGATGTTACCCTCGGTAGTTACTACGAACAATTTGGCTCTGGCTTCATCTTGCGTACCTACGAAGCACCCACCCTTGGCATCGACAGCCATCTCCGTGGCATCCGTGTGGCGGTAAATGCCGGAGCCGATGTGCAAATTAAAGCCATCGCCGGTCGTCAGCGCCACTATTGGACCACCAACCCAGCCAACATCTTCGGATTGGATGGTGAGTGGACAATCCCTCGTCTGTCCTTTTTGCCCTCTTCTCGCCTCCTTCTTGGCGCATCTTGGGTGGCAAAACAGGAAAAACAAGACAATCTCAGTCGCATCATCACACATCCAGGACAGGAATATCCCCTGCGACAGCAGTTGATTCAGCCCACTTGGGTCCATGCGTTCGATGTGCGTTTAGCGCTGCGCCAAGGTCATTTCAATGCCCTTGCAGAATATGCCCTCAAAGGTCAAGATCCCTCTTTCGACAATGGCTATACCTATGGTTTAGGAAGCGCATTGTTGGTGAGCACCAGCTATTCTCGTCGAGGACTCAGTGCATTGCTTCAAGCCAAAAGAGCCGAAAATATGAGCTTCCGCTCGCAGCGTAGTGGTAGCCTTTCGCCTTCCATGCTCAACCATTTGCCCCCCTTCACCCCACAACCCACCTATGCACTCACTACACTCTATCCCTATGCCACTCAGAGTGTCCCTGGCGAATGGGCTTTTCAGGGTGAAGTCTCTTATACGCTTCCCAAGCGCAGCGCGCTAGGTGGGCGATACGGCACTACACTCAAGGGTCACGCTTCGCAAATCTTCTCTCTCGGTCTTGAATCCGTTGCGACAGCAAACCCCCTAGCAGGCACAGCAGCTTCCGCTTCTTTGGGTTTAATGGGCACCGATGGCATGCAAAGTCGTGGATTCTTTGCCATGGGTAGCACCCTCTATCGCGAAATTGGAGTAGACATAAACCGTCGTCTTTCCCGTCCGTTCCACTTGCATCTCGCTTATCTCCATCAGCGTTACGACAAAACAACGATAGAAGGCAAAGGCGGTCTCATCACCACCCACATTGGCATCGGAGAATTGCGGTGGAAAGCGTCACGCAATTTGGGCATTCGCACCGAACTTCAATATCTCCACACCCAGAAAGATCAGGGCGACTGGGCAAGTGCGCTTGTCGAAATCTCTGCTTTCCACAAGTGGATGCTCACTCTCACCGATCAGTATAACGGGCACGTTTATTCAGCCTCCCTCAATCGTGAGTCGGCAGTCCACTATCTCCAAGGTTTTCTCACCTACACCGAGGGATTACATCGCTTGCAACTGGGCTATGGTCGCACGCGTGCAGGCTACAACTGCGCTGGCGGTGTGTGTCGCTACATTCCTGCCCAACGCGGTTGGACATTTTCCTACAATCTCACCTTTTAGTCCTCTCTTCTATGCGCCATATATTCCTCCTTTGTTCCCTCCTCTTCACGCTGATGGGCTGTAATAGCCTAGCTCCTGAAGAGCGCTGGTCGCAGCCCACTCCGATTGTGCCCAACAAACATGTGTTGCTCCTCGAATACACTGGGCAACGCTGTGTTAATTGTCCTGAGGCAGCGGAGCAGGTGGCTCATTTGCAGCGTGGTGCTTCGGGTGCTCACGTCGTGGCAGTGGCAGTGCATGGCGGTCATCTCGCAGAAAATGGTGAGCGCAGCGTTTTGGGTTTGTCCAATGCCGATAGCGAATGGCTCACCCAGCAGGCAGGTGTGACTGGATGGCCCATGGGTAGTGTCGATGGAGGCGCGTTGTCGCTTCCCCCCTCGTGGAGTGCGCGTGTGGCACAGCAGTTGACGCAGCCTGCCGAGGCCAAAATCCTCCTTACCTCTCGCTATGATGCCACCACTCGTCAGTTGACCACTGAGGTAGCTGCGAGTGCATCGCTAGAAGATTGCGTTTTCACCCTCTTTCTCGTGGAAGACGGCATCCCCTCCTTGCAATATCTCTCCAATGGTCGTCGCACACTCGACTATGTGCATCGCCATGTGTTGCGACAAATCCTTACTCCTCGGCAAGGGATAGCAGTGGCACATCATCCCAACTCCCAGACTTCGTGGCAATACACCCTGACTTTGCCCACTGCCTATGGACTTTTGGCGACTTCCCCCAGTTTGCAAGCCAAATATCCCCTGCTTTTGGTGCATCCCGAGCGACTCCATCTCGTAGGTTTCGTGCAGCATCGCCCTACAGGTCGCGTGTTGGAAGTGCAAACTACCAAAGTGCTGTCCGACAAATCCGAATAGCCAAGCTACACTCAAAGATATATCATGTTTAACTTCGTAGTTCTGTGACTCAATGTTCGAAGCTACGCAAAAAGGGCTGTGCCCACTCTCATTTTATGAACAAAATCCTTATTGCTCTTTTGAGTCTTTTCGCCTTCGTTTCTTGTGGCGACAATGAAGAAAAGCCCGTTCCTCAACCCGAAAAGCCGCAAGCCCAACTCGCACTCTCCTATCAAGGCAAAGTGTACCCCAGCGGTAGCACCATCGACATTGCAGCGACCGAGCGCGTCTTTGACTATGCACCTGGTGAAATGGAGGTGAAAGCCGGTGATAATCACCCAGATTTCTCTTCTCCCTCTCCCGTTATTGTGCTCAATACAGCCGGAGATAAGAAAGCCGAAGCCACAAAACTTCCGCTCAACTACACCGCTACGGTGACAACCACCGATTTCGAGCGTTTCACTTGGTGTGGTGTGACTCCCGAATGTGCGCCAATGAGCAAGGCTACTGAGACTCGTCAAGGCACTTTGACCGTGGAGCGTCCCCAAACCTCCCTTTTGCTTGAGTGTGCCTTTGCCCCAAAGCAATATACTACGGTGACTGCCACTTTGCAACTCCAAGCAGCAGGCGAGAAAGCCCCTGCCACCTACACTCTTCGCTATACTTACGCAAAGAAATAAAGGAGGTTTCTTCTCGACACTTGGTCAGTAACCAATGAAAAAAATCGCCCTACTACTGCAGATAGTAGGGCGATTTTTGGGTCTAGTGTGAAAGTTGTGGGAAATGGCTAGTAGAAATGGAGGAATTAACAGCCAGAAGGGTACTGTTCCTCACCAAAATACCTAGATATAGTGATTGTGGAAAACTCCAGAAAGTCGTAATTTTGCACTGCATAACAAGAATGTTCTTTTGCGATACATCCATACGCAAAACATTTCCCCGCATTTTCCGTAAAAAACAATGGCAAGAACGGTTTGTACGCATTGATTGCGGATAAACCGCCACGCATCTATGACACCCTTTTCTCATAAGTTTTCCTTTTGGCTATGGATGGGCAGCGCGCTACCTTTGACGAGTGCTGCTCATGCTGCGTTTGTGCCTATGCCAAATCAACCCAGTGACACCACGCGCACTGCAACAACTGCTGCACAAGACTCGACACTCACCAGTGAGCGTGAGCAGAAAGTGTCGGAAGTAGTGGTGAGTACAGGGCAAATGCTCGGAAGTAAGTTTGAAGCTCGCAACCGCACAGGTTCGGCCTACTATATTTCTCCCCAAGAAATCCAACGAATGGGCTACACCGACATCAACCGCTTACTCAAAAGTGTGCCCGGTGTCAATGTCTATGAAGAAGACGGCTATGGTTTGCGCCCCAACATCAGTTTGCGTGGTACGAAAGCAGAGCGTAGTGAGCGTATTTCTCTCATGGAAGACGGCATCCCCATTGCGCCTGCTCCCTATGCTTCGCCCGCGGCCTACTATTTCCCCAACGTGGCGCGCATGTATGCCATCGAAGTCTTGAAGGGAAGTAGCCAAGTGCAGTATGGGCCATTCACCACTGGTGGTGCCATCAACTTAGTGTCTACCCCCATCCCTAAGAAATTTACGGCACGTCTCAATGCCTCTTTCGGTAGTTATGCCACCGGTAAGGCTTATGCTCTTGTGGGCAATGGAGGAAAATATGGCGGTTGGCTCGTAGAATATCTTCACTATCGCAGCAATGGTTTTCGCCATGCCCAAGGTCATGAAGAAATGGGTTTCCGCCGCCACGACCTCAATACGAAATTTCTCGTGCAAACCGCCAATGAAGATGGCATCAACCACAGATTGACCCTCAAATTTGGTTATGCGCAGGAGCATTCCGATGAAACTTATCTCGGACTCACCGAAGCCGACTTTGCACGTACGCCCTATCTGCGCTATCCTGCTGCACAGCGCGACGATCTCACCACACGACATCAGCAGTGGGCAGCCACTTATGTGCTCGATGGGGGCTATCGTTGGAAGGTGACGACGCAACTTTATTACAATCGCTTCTTCAGAAATTGGTACAAACTCAACGATGTCCGCACGGGAGTGTGGTCGGGTCAGAAGCACAGCATCGGAGATGTTTTGGTCGATCCTGACCTTTTGAGCGAAGCCTTTGACTTGGTGCGAGGTGAGAAATCCTATGATGGCGAAGCTTTGATGCTCCGTGCCAACCATCGCTTGTATCATTCGCGCGGTGCTCAGGCCAAGGGCGAATGGAAAATGCCTTTGTGGGACGGCATCCTCTCGGGAGAAGTCGGCATCCGCTACCATGAAGATGACGAAGACCGCTTCCAACAAGATGACGGTTATCGCATGGTCAATCAGCGCATGTCGCTCTTTTTGCCTGGACTTCCTGGCTGTCAAGCCAATGCTATCACCTCTGCCCACGCTTGGTCGGGCTATTCCCTCTTGAAATGGGTGAAGGGCGTGCTTACTCTCACGGCAGGTGCGCGCTACGAAGCCGTTTCGTTGTTGAAGAAAAACTATACGAAGGTCGACCCCCGCCGTAGTGGCAAGGTGCGCCAAGAGACGCCCAACAGCGCGCATGCATGGTTGCCAGGCGTTGGTCTTAATCTCAAACTTCTCCCCTCGCTCTCTCTCATCGGAGGAGCGCACAGAGGGTTTGCCCCTCCAGGAGCCGTGTGGCAACAAGAAGCCGAACACAGCACCAACCTTGAGAGTGGTCTGCGCTGGAGCACGCAGCAATACAAGGTAGAAGCTATCGGTTTCTACAACCGCTACGACCACATGCTCGGTAGCGACCTCTTGGCAGCTGGTGGACAAGGCACTTTGGAACAGTTCAACGTGGGCAAAGCCACCGTGGGCGGTTTGGAATTTATGGCGCAAGCGCAACCTCGTTGGGGAAAAGCGCAATTTCCGCTCCAACTCTCCTACACCTATACCCATACCCGCATGGACAATGAGTTTTCCAGCGGAGCTTGGGGCTATGTTCACGCAGGCGATGAGATTCCTTACATCTTCCGCCACGCTGCCAACGCCAATTTCGGTATCCAGCTCCCAAGTTGGGAACTCAACTTCGGTATTCGCTACAACGGCGATATGCGCACTACGCCCGGACAAGGGAAGATTGCTCAGCGCGAACGCATCCCTGCCCACTACATCATTGATGCTTCTGCGAAATATCGCGTGAGTCGCCATGTCATGCTCAGTCTCAATGGCATCAACCTCCTCAATGCCCACTATCTCGCTTCGCGTCATCCATCTGGACTCCGCGCAGGACACCCCTTAGGTGTGTATTTCGGAGTCGATGTTAGGCTTTAGGGTGCATCTCGCTTGCTAGAAAGCCCCTCCAAAACATAGAGGTAGCGCCCTGCAAGACGTAGTTTCCACAGCTTTGCTTCGATTTTTCCTCTCCACTTCACACTTCCACTTTCTCACTCCATAACGACTAATGTCAAACGTCATTTCTTCTCGCTTACTTTTCAGTGCCATTGTTTCCGTCGCCGCCTTGTCAGCGCAAGCCCAAGCGGACCATACGCTCTCGGGTATCGTGCGCGATGCCGATGGAGTGGCATTGCAAGGTGCACACCTCCAAGTGGTAGGCACGAAGTTCCGCGCGCTCACCGATGCCGACGGACGCTTTCATCTCCGTCTGGGCAAGATGGGCGGAAAAGTCACGCTCCTCGTGTCGCATTTGGGTATGCAAACTCAGCGCATCACGCTCAATGGCGAACAAACACGCGACATCGTTCTCAAACCCGACAATAGAAGTTTGGACGAAGTCGTTGTGACAGGCTATCAGAAAGTGCGCAATCGCATCTACACTGGCGCAGCTTCAGCCGTGAAGATGCAAGACATCCGTCTAGAAGGCGTGGCAGATGTGAGCAAAATGCTCGAAGGTCGCGTGGCAGGTCTGAATCTTCAAACCATCAGTGGCACATTTGGCGCAGCTCCTCGCATTAACATTCGTGGCGGTGCGTCCATCTTGGGCAATGTTCAGCCTTTGTGGGTCATCGATGGCGCCGTCTACGAAGATTTGGTGCATCTCTCGCTCGATCAGTTGGCATCGGGCGATGCCGTCACCCTCATTGGTTCAGCGATAGCCGGACTCAACCCAGCCGACATCCAAGACATTCAGGTGCTCAAAGACGCTTCTGCCACCTCTGTCTATGGAGCGCGCGCTTTGAATGGCGTTATCGTCGTGACCACTAAGCAAGGGCAGCGCGAAACACCGCTCAAAGTGAACTATAGCACGGAGAACAGTGTGCGCTTGCGTCCGAATTACGGACAATACGACTTGCTCAATTCGCAAGAAACCATGGCGCTCTATCAAGAGATGGAAGAGAAAGGCTATTTTGACGTCAATTCTTCTCGCTATGGTCGCAGAAGCGGCATCTTTGGTCAATGGTATGATGCCGTGGGCACCTACGATGTGGCAAGAGGGGACTTCTTGCACCCCAACACCCCCGAAGCGCGTGCCGCCTTTCTCCAACGTGGCGAAATGGCGAATACCGATTGGTTCCGCCAACTCTTCACTTTGTCGCCCACCACGCAGCACAGCATCTCGCTTTCTGGTGGAGGAAAAAACACTGCCACCTATGTTTCTGTGGGATTCTACCACGATGGTGGATGGACACTCCCCGAAAAGGTGAATCGCCTCACCGCGCATCTCAAAAATACCTTCTACATTTCACCCAAACTTACCGCAACACTCACCGCACAAGGTAGTTTGCGTGGACAGTCAGCGCCAGGCACTTTGCCCCAACGCAAGAATCATGCGCAGGGAGTGTTTGAACGCGACTTCGACATCAATCCTTTCTCTTACGCCCTCGGCACGAGCCGCACCCTTTTGCCTTACAATCCCGATGGAACGCTGTCGTTCTATCGCAACAACTGGGCACCCTTCAACATCCTCCACGAATATGCCAACAACAAGATGGACATAGACGTGGTGGACTTCAAATTGCAGGCGGAAGCCGACTACAAGTTGCGTGAAGATTTGTCGGTGAAAACTCTCGTGTCTGCGCGACAAGCGCACACTTCCACCTCACATAGAGTAGATGCTCAGAGCAATCTCATGGCAGCTATGCGCGCCAACGAAACGCCTGAGGTGGCGCGTGAGAATATCTATTTGGTGCGCGATAAAGATCATCCCGAATTATTGCCACAAGTGAGCGTTCCCCAAGGTGGTTTGCTCAATCAAAACGAAGCCGCACTCCATAGTTGGTTGGCGCGCATAGCCGTGGACTATGAAAAAACTTTTGGCCAGCACGACGTGAAAGGCTTTGCTTTTGCCGAAGCCCGCCACGCTCTCCGCACATCCACGCCTTTCAGTGGCTATGGCATCCAATATGATCGCGGCAATCAAGTGTATCACACACCCTTGATATTCCAAAAACTGGCAGACGAAGGCGAGAGCTATTTTGGTCTTCGCGAACAAATCGACCGCGGAGTCACCTTCTCCCTCAACGGCACCTATGGTTTTGCTGGAAAATATGTGGTGAATGGGGTGCTCAACTATGAGAGTGCCAACACTTCTGGACAGCGCAACGGTACACTCTGGCTGCCTACGTGGAATATCGGTGCGAAGTGGAACGTGGATCGTGAAGAATTTCTTCGCGCTTATCCCACCATTTCGAAACTTGCTCTGCGCTTGAGCTATGGACTCACCGCCAAGATGAACGAAGCCGCCGTGAATGCTTCGGCTGTTTATCGTAATGCGCTCACCCCACGTCAGCATTTAGCAGACAGAGAAAACCAACTCGACCTCCTCCACTTGGAGAATCGCGACCTCACTTGGGAAAAGATGGTGGAGTGGAACGCAGGTCTTGAGCTTGGTCTTTGGGACAATCGCATCAGTGCCACGCTCGATTTCTATGCGCGCAATAGTTATGACCTCATCGACCTCGTGGCTACGTCGGGCGTAGGCGGACAATACTACAAGTATGCCAACTTTGGCGATATGCGCACACAAGGTGTCGAACTTGGATTGCACACCATCAATGTGAAGACGTCCGACTTCAAGTGGAGCACCAGTCTCACTTTTAGTGTCATGCACCAAGAAGTCACTCGTCTGCTCAATGCACCCACTGCTTTCGACATGGTAGCAGGTCGCGGACGTGGCAACATCGTGGGCTTCCCTCGTGGTTCGCTCTTCTCTTTCAACTATGATGGACTAGATATCAACGGATTGCCCACCTTCCACTTCGGACGTTATCCCACCAACTCGGGCGAATACTCCCACATTGCAGGAGCGGATTTCTCCGACACGCAATATAATAAGACTTATCTGCGCTATCATGGTCCCATCGAACCACAAATCACTGGTGGACTTTCCAATACTCTCTCGTGGAAGCAGTGGGAACTCTCTGTGTTCTTCACCATGCAGGCTGGCAATAAGATTCGTTTGAATCCCACCTTCGACCCTTCGTTTGCCGATCTCAACGTTTTCTCCACGCGCTATCGTGATCGCTGGTTGAATCCTGGTGATGAACTGCGCACTGATGTGCCTGTGCTTCCTTCGCAAGCCTTGATTGAGCAAGTGGGACGCGAAAACATTGAGCGCGCTTACAACACTTACAACTATTCGCAAGAGATGGTGGCAGATGGCTCCTTCGTTCGTCTGAAAAACGTAGCTTTGGCGTATCGTCTTTCAGAAAGCGTGGCTAAGAAGTTTAGATTTACTTCGGCTACCCTGCGCTTGAATGTCACCAATCCTTTGTTGATTTATGCCGACCCTCGTCTGCATGGTCAAGATCCTGAGTATTATCGCTCTGGTGGTGTGGCTTTGCCCACGCCGCGCCAAGTGACCCTCTCGCTCTCTCTAGGTTTCTAAAGCCAGATCATTGCGCGAGAAGTTAGTCCCCCTAGCCTCGAATTTCAAGGGCTTCCGAATAGGGCTGCACAAAATCTCCGAGGGGACTGCACAAAATCTCCGAGATTTCTCAGAAAATCTCCAACGTTTTTCCAAAAAACTCCAACGTTTTTCCAAAAATGTCCGACATTTTTTCCAAACTCTCCCACGTTTTCCGACGAAGCTCTCTTCTGCTCTGTGTCCTGTGGCTCATCGCAGGGGTGAGTTGTGGAGACTTTTTGAGCGAACAGCCCGATAGCGACCTTAATGTGCGCATCGACAATGAAGAAAAGATTGCAGAATTGCTCACTGCTGCCTATCCACAGGCCAGTTATTTTGCATTCCTCGAAGCCCGTACGGACAATGTGGGGCTGCGCACCAATGGCGTGCACACGCGCCTCAATGAAGCCATGTATTTCTGGGAAGATGATCAGCAAGACGACCTGGACACTCCGCTCAACTACTGGAAATCGTGCTACAAAGGTATAGCGCAAGCCAATAAAGCACTGGAGTTGCTGGCTAGCTATCCCAAAACTCCTCGTGTGAAAGCCTTATATGGCGAAGCCTTCTTGTTGCGCGCCTATCTCCACTTCATGTTGGTCAACATTTGGGCAGAGCCCTATCGCGAAAACTCCGATGCGCCCGGCATACCTTATGTGGAGCGTCCCGAGAAGCATGCCATTGTGGACTATCAACGCGGCACAGTGGCGGAGATCTACCAAAAGATTGAGAAGGATCTCCAACGCGGCATCACACTGGTCGACGATCATTACTACAAACACCCTAAATTTCATTTCACCAAGCGAGCGGCTTATGCTTTTGCTTCGAGATTTTATCTCCACAAAGGCGACTGGGCGCAAGTTATTGCCTATGCTGACTATGTTTTAGGTGGAGATGCCAAAAAAAATCTTCGCAGTTGGCAACGATATGCAGAGACGTTGGAGTTCAATCATCCAGGACTTTATCGCAGTTATTCAGCCACAGAAGAACCGGCTAACTTATTGCTTACCACCACAGAGTCGAGATATGCTCGCCAACAACCCACCGACCGCTACGGAGCCACGTACTCCACGATGAACGAAGTCTTTGCGCGTGCCGGCATCGAAGGAGGAGGCGACTATGAACGCATGAACATGGTGAGCACTTATCTCTTCTCTTCATCGCCCTCTCCTGTGAAAGATGGGGTATATCAAGCCAAATTTGATGAACTCTCCAGCGTAGAGAGCACGGGCAGCAAACCCCGCGGCATCTATGTCACCAATGTGTTGCTCACCACTGACGAGGTGTTGCTCAATCGCATGGAAGCCTTGGCAATGATGCAGCGTTATTCTGCTGCAATCGACGACATGATGGACTATTGGCAAGGAAAGTTTGGTTTCATGCCCTCCGTAGAGCGCGCAGTGTTCACCAACACAAGCCGCAAACACTACAACGAGATTCGTCCTAGCTATGGACTCACCCTCAAACAACTCGCCATGGTGCGCACCATTCTCGGACTGCGTCGCCAAGAGTTCTTCCAAGAAGGTTTGCGATGGTTAGACATTCGTCGCTTCCATCTCTCCCTCAAGCGCAGCGACAAGAGCAGTTATTATCATCCTCTTGAGCAGGAAGACCCTCGCAAGATGCTGCAAATCCCTATTCAAGCGCAAGAGCGCGGACTCGCTCCCAATCCTCGCGAGCGCAATGAAGTATTCCAATGATGTCGAAATCTATGTTTTTTTCAAATTGTTCTGTTTTGCGCCATAAACTTTGCGCTCTTGCTCTTCTTGTGTTGAGCATCTCCGTGCTTAGCAGTTGTGGGGAAGATGCCCTTTCTTCCACGAGTGTCATAGCGCAACGCCAGTCCTCTGTGCAAGAAACGGAGCTCGATCGCTGGATTCGCGACAGCATCACCTTGCCCTACGGCATAGAGGTGGTGTATCGCCAAGAAAATCATGGTGGTGCAGCAACCGACTATCTTTATCCTCCACGAGCTGAGCAGGTGAAACCTGTGTTGCGCGCCTTCCGCGCCTTGTGTTTGGAGAGTTTTGCCTTTGCCGAACAGGATCGCTCCAATTTTCTTCTCGGTCGTGCGCCACTGCGCCTACAGCTCTTCGGAGGAGCTTATGCAGATGCTCACGGCATGGTGCGGTTGTCTTTGCCACAAGCTCCCACCACGATGATGCTCACGCATTGCAATGCCTTTTCACCAGACGACCCCAACAAGGTTTATTTGTTGGCACGCATGGGATTTCATCAACTCACTCGCCGTCTCCTGGCACAACTTCCTTATGACCGCGTGGCCTTCTCCGCTATCTCTGGCGATCGCTACACGGGAAGCACGGCTTCGCTGGTGGCTCCTTGGCAAGCTGGTCGTACGATTGACCAACAGTTTGGCATCGACAGTTGGGCCAACAAGCGCGGTTTTCTCACCATTCATGGTATGGTCTCTTCTGAAGAAGACATGGCAGAGATAATCAGTGCCACGATTTGTGCCACCCCCTTGCAGGTGCAGCAGGCTTTGACCGAAGCGGCTACGCCCGACACGGATGCCGATCCTGAAGTGCAGGCACGTTACACAGAAGAAGCCAAAGTGGCAGCCCAGCAGTTGAGCCGCAAACAAGCCTTTGTGACGGACTATTTGCAGAAAGTGTGGCACGTGGATTTCCGTCGTTGGCAAATCACCACTGCGCGCAAGCTCCGCAGCTATCGTGGATAGTGGATTTTTTCTCAGCAACTCCTATATTATATAATGCGTAAGTACCTCTTTCTACTATTGCTTTGCCTCGGCACACTTGCTGCTTGCAATAGTGATGATTCTGTTTTTAAGACCTCTCCCACAGCGCGTGCGCAAGAAGCAGTGGATGCGCTGAAACAACGACTCGTAAGTGCGCCTTATGGGTGGAGAGTTCTCTATTTCTCACGCACCGACTCTTTGCTCTACACCCAGCCCGACCAAGATATTCCTCAGTCGCTCCTACGCGGTAGTTATGGATATGGCGGACACTGCTTCACCATGCGCTTTACGGCAGACAATAAGGTGGAGATGCGTGCAGATTACTCCGATAACACTGCCAAAACTCCCGAGGTGAGTGAGTTTTCCATCAACAGAAACAGCTTTACACAGTTGAGCTTTGTGACTTACTCCTATTTGCACCAACTGGTCAATGAACGTTTTGAAGGAAGTTCCGACTGGCTCTTCATGGGCACCGACCCTGATGGCGCTTTGATGTTTCGCACGGCACAGCATTTGCGCCCTGCACGCGAATACATTCGTATGGTTCCCCTCCAATCTCCTGAGGGGATGGCAGAGGTTATCCAAAGGTCGGTGGAGAATCGTCAGTGGTTTGAAGGGATGCTCAACCCTCAGCTTCGCATTCATCGCGGAGGGCGCACCTACTTCCAGAGTGATTATTTCGTGAAGCGTCCAGTGGAAACCAACGCATCTCTGTTGCGTGAAATCAAAGCTAAGCGATTTTATCTCTTTGTCTTTGTCAAACAGCGCAATCCCATCCCCGACTATCCTCCAAAATCCATCACAGGTTTGGGCTCAGGCTACGTAGGCACGGAGCAAGGATTGAGTTTCCGTGCTGGTTTGCGCTATGACAAGAAGATACAGTTCTATGATTTTGTGCGTAATGGCAACAAGTTTGAAGCCGAGCTCGTGGAAGTCTATGACACTTTGTTGCGCAGCACGCGCTATGTGAGCCGTCATTTGCACCCAGAAGGCAGAATCACCGGACTGAAAGCCGAGATTTGGGATGCGAAATAACGAGCAGTTGCGTTCACTTCCCCTCGTCTTGCATCTAAAATCTATATTCTATCATCGAGCCACACTTGTTGTGGCGAGCGAAAAAGGGTC
>ERZ772958.539-NODE-539-length-16603-cov-8.378173_pt1 | contig 16603 bp, 12 predicted proteins | sample MGYA00580681_ERZ772958 | MGnify/ENA primary metagenome ERZ772958 (study PRJEB29015, sample SAMEA2738089) | human oral metagenome | biome: human oral; feature: human-associated habitat; material: saliva | place: China | collected 2275 ...
CACCCTGGGCGCGGATGTCGGCGGGGACGCGCTCGAGGGCCATGACGGCCACGGCGCCCGCGTCCTCGGCGATCTTCGCCTGCTCGGGGGTGACGACGTCCATGATGACGCCGCCCTTGAGCATCTGGGCCATGCCACGCTTAACCTGCGGGGTACCGACCTCGCGCTTCGCGATGCTCTCGCTCATGGTTACTCCTGCTCTTCCAGCTGGGCACGAACATCGTCCGAGAGGGACATGTTCGTGTAGATGTTCTGCACGTCGTCGGAGTCCTCGAGGACATCGATGAGCTTGTTGACCTTGAGGGCACCCTCGAGATCGAGCTCGACCTCGGTGGAGGCAACGAACTGAACTTCGGCGGAATCGTAGTCGATGCCGGCGTCCTGCAGCGCGCTGCGCACGGCGACAACGTCCTTGGGGTCGGATTCGATGACGAAGAGATCGCCAGCGTCCTCAACCTCTTCGGCACCGGCATCGAGGACGGCCATCATGATGGACTCCTCGTCCACGCCGTCGGCTGCGGGCACCTCGACGACGCCGCGACGGGAGAACAGGTAGGAAACCGAACCGGGGTCGGCCAGGGAACCGCCGTGGCGGGTGAAGCCCAAGCGCACGTCGGAGGCGGCGCGGTTGCGGTTGTCTGTCAGACACTCGACGAGGAACGCAACACCGTTGGGGCCGTAGCCCTCGTACATGATGGTCTCGTAGTTGGCGCCACCGGCCTCGGCACCGGAGCCACGCTTGACGGCGCGGTCGATGTTGTCGGCGGGGACGGAGTTCTTCTTCGCCTTCTGGATGGCGTCGTACAGGGTCGGGTTGCCAGCGGGGTCGCCGCCGCCCGTGCGAGCTGCAACCTCAATGTTCTTGATGAGGCGCGCGAAGAGCTTGCCGCGCTTGGCGTCAATAGCGGCCTTCTTGTGCTTGGTGGTCGCCCACTTAGAGTGTCCCGACATCACTTCTCCCTGTTGGGTGGATAGATACCGGCATATTCTATCGCGTTGAGGCGCACCTTCCCTATGTGTGTGGCACTCACGTGGACAAACGTAAACACCGTCACAGGATCGGGGACGAGGCCGTAGCCGCCTCCCCGGGGCACATCACCTATCGGGTGGGCGGGGTGTAGAAGACCCGCATGGCGCACGTTCCGGGCGCGAGATCCTCCCACGCACCCTCGAAGGAGAGGACGAGGGCGGTGGCGGTGGGCACTCCCCTGTCGGCTGCCCCTCGGTCCTCTTGGTGAGCGAGGATGTATCCGGCATAGGAGATGACGGGTTCGTGTCCAACGATCAGGCCGGCCTCGCCGGTGAAGGTGCGGGCTAGCTCGATGATCTCTTCCTCGCCGCCGTCGTAGATGGAGCGGTCGTGCCAGGCCTCGTCAGCACCCGCGCGAGCCAGGATAGCCGCGAAGGTTTCGCGGGCGCGCTGGGCGTCGGAGGACACGGCGAAGCTGAATGCGCCGACCTCGCGGGCGAGGGTCGCCCCGAGGCGCGCAGCCTGGTCTCGCCCGGCATCGGTGAGCGGGCGGGAACGGTCGGGGTAGTTGTAGGCGGCCTGCGCGTGGCGAACGAGAACGAGGGTTGGCATACTTCCAAGCGTAACCGCATCGGGAGGACACCATGGCTCTGGGAGTCGAAAGCGCCTCGGGCATCTGCTCGGCGCGCGAATGCACGAACGCCGCGATCTACCGGATCGACTGGCGTAATCCGGCGATCCACCGCGCCCGCACGAAGACGTGGCTGGCGTGCGAGGAGCATCTGTCCTACCTGGAGGGCTACTTCAAGTACCGCTCGTTCCCCTACGAGGTCTCCCCCTTCGTGGCCCCCGCCACCGGACCGTCAGGCGACGAGAACCAGCCTCAGGCCCACTAATCGAGGAGCTTGCCCGATCAGCGTTGACGCGGCCCATAGTTCTTGATCCACGAAAGGATATCCGCGAACACTCGCGGGCATTGGTCGGTTCCAAGGGCTTTGTCGAGCAGGGTCTGGAGGTGCCTGCAATGGATCGCATCCATCTCCTCACTGGCCTCCGCGTAGAGTTCGCGCAGCCTCTCTACGGGTTCGTCTTTGACGGCGGCGAAGAGCAGGAGGGCAATACGGCCGTAGGTGGATTCCGCCACGGACGGGCGCACTCTGAGGACGGCGACCATCGCCAGCCAATTGCGCGCCTCAAGGAGCTCTCTAAGCGCATCTTCGGCTGCTTCGTCGCTACGTTGCGCATCGTAAGCGGTACTCGGATCCGTGAGTTGAGCAAGCTCAATTATTGCCTGTATACCGGCTACCTCATCCTCCGGGAGCGTTTCTGCCAGCATCTGAAGGACAAGGGTTCTCATGCCTGGGTCGCGCAGGTCTTTCTCCCATTCCTCCAACTCTTGCTTGTCATCCTTGCTGGTCGCACCTTCGTCGTGCGATGCTTCGGACCTGCCCCTCATGTGCTGACGCAGAAAACTTGCTCCTCTCCCGTTCAGGTGCGCGTCACGCCAGTCGCATGCAAGCAGCTGAGCTCGGTGACGGATCTGCAGATCGGTTGTGACGACCTGTATACCCTCGTCCGCAATGCGCTCCACGAGGGCAGCGAGCTCGGCGACAGGAGGACGGTCCACGTACAGCTCGGCAAGGGCGGCCAGTGCCTCTCTTTCCGAGGCGGACGGCTCGCTCCACTGTGCTTCGAGCAAAGCCGCCCGTTGCGCTAGATCACCGCACACGAGCCATCCATCAATCTTGGAGGCAGCGGACTTAGCATCGACGGTGGCCCAGCGGGGAAGGCCATTGTCTGATATTCCCGCATCGGTGAGAGCTCGAGCGATCATGCGGCGCACCGGGCCCAGGAGCACCGGAACATCAGTGGCGTCGGCCTCCTGGGCCGCAGCAACAAGATCGCCTGCTTCTTGCCCATCACCTCGCCCGGTGGCCCGAGACAACAGCAGGTGAGCACGCACAGCAGGCGAGAAGTCGCTAAAACGCTTGACGAACACACCCAGCGCTTCTTCCAGTCGATCACTCATCGCTAGAATTCGCGCGAGATTCTGTAACACCCCAGCAAGGTTCTGACAGTGGGAGACACGGTCTTTCACAACCAACATTCGGAATAAATCAGCTGCTTCATATGCACTCTTTACTGCACATGCATGCTCGCCCATTTCCCAGCTAGTGTTTGCATGGTTATTTAGTGCCCACGCCAGTCCTGCAATGTAAGCCTCCGGAGACACACGAGCTAGTCGCCGATACAGATTTAACGCTTCCTGTGAGGCATCCATCGCACCTCGATGATCCCCCACTAGCGAAAGAATATATGCACGAGTGTTCAAAGCTTCCGCTAAGTGGGGGTTATAGGCTGCGGGTAATTCCGCCGCCAAACTACGGCACAGATCCACAGCCTCACGCGAAGCCCCCAACGCCTCATTCAGGTCTTCCACCTTCAAAAGGACGTTTGCATAAATGCTCAAGGTCTCCGCTAAGTGGGGGTTATAGGCTGCGGGTAATTCCGCCGCCAAACTACGGTACAGATCCACAGCCTCACGCGAAGCCCCCAACGCGCCAACATTATTTCCAACCCCCAACAAACCGCATGCCATTGAATGTAATGCTCGCGCCAAATCCGGCCTATAGCGATCCGGAGAATTCTTGGCCAGTCCCCGGTACAGCTCCACCCCCTCAAGGACAGCACACAAAGCCCCATCATTATCACCAATAACTGACAAATGTTTCGCCATATTGGTTAACGCCATAGCGAGTTCAGGTGTGTAGACATCCGAGAATTCTTTAACAAGCACCCGGCACAAGTAAACTACTTCACGGGAAGCAGCCAATGCAGCAACACGATCATCATTCTCCTCCGAACGATTCGCTAACGAATTTAGCGAAGCAGCCAGCTTCGGCTTGTATATGCCCGGGGAATCCTGTTGTATATGCCCGGGGAATCCTGTTCCAATGTCCGGCACAATTCCAACGCCTCGCGAGCGGTAGTTAGAGCCTCACTTAGCTTTCCAACACCGGATAGTCGGATCGCTAGACCATTTAGCGAATTAACCAGATCAGGATTGAAGGTTGCCGGAAACTTCTTTGCTAATTCTCTTCGTAAATCTACTGCCTCGCGGTCAGCATCCAACGCCCTTTCTCTCCTATTGACTCGCCACAGATGACTCGCCAGATTACTCAGTGACATGGCGAGCATAGATTCATATTCAATCGGGTTATCCCTGGACATACCGCGATACAGGTCCAACGACTCCTGAGCAACGTCTAGAGCCTCCTTGAGTCTCCGCACTCCCGAAAGACAATTCGCTCGAGTGTTCAACGATGTTGCTAACCCACGTGCATACAATTGTGGGTACCCCTCATGCAACCCCCGATAAAGTGTCACCGCCTCACAGGAAGCTGACATCGCCTTGTTATATTCCCTATTCTCTAGCAAACAAATCGCGAGAATATCCAACGAGACAGCAAGATTCGACGTATAGGCAGCCGGTGATTCCTTGACTAACCTCCTGTTTAAGCGCTCCGCTTCAAGCGCCACCTTCAACGCTCTAGGATAGTCTCCCACCTCCAATAGACAATTAGCCAAAGTATCTAACGATTTGGCCATAGGCACCGTGTAGGAAGCGCGTGATTCCGCGAACAACTCCCGTATAATACTCTCTGCTTCACACGCAACTTCTAGACTTCTTCCCACTTCGCCTTGACTCGAAAAACATTCCGCCAAAACGACCAATGCGTTTGCCAGTTGAAGTTCATATTTATCAGGTGATTCCGAGGCCAAACTGCGACAAAGATCGACCGCCTCCTGGGCAACATCCAGCGCCTCACTAAGCTCCCCCAAACTCGACAAGCACACTGCCAGATTGTCCAATGCCTCCGCCAAATCTATTTCGCAATCCTGTGGAAATTCCTCTACCAAAACCCCGTACAGCTTAACCGCCTCACGGGCCGACTCCAAGGCTGCTGCGCACTCACCGACATCTAACAGGCGAACGGCGAGGCTATTGGCCCAGTGCGCCTGTCGCTGGGTACTGCGCTCGGCGGATTCTGCCAGGCGCTTGGTCGCAGCTAAGGCTGCTCTCGCCAGTGCCGAATGCCCGAGGGGAATGGCATCGGCAATCTCCGACAGCGGCAGGTCGATGCCGGATTCGATGAGTTCCTCGAGAGCGTGTCCCAGCGGTCCTCCCTGGGTGAGCGCGACGTCCAGTGCCTCTTTCCAGAGGAATGGTCGCTCGCGGAGAGCGAGCCGGGCCAGGCGAAGCGCCCCCTCTCTGTCGAGAGAGGAGGCCCGTGTGAGGGTCACGCATGCGTTGCGCGCCTGCTGACCCCACTCAAGCACACGTGTAACGGCCGAACTGTCAGCAATGGGGTCGTCAAAGCCTGGTACCATCGCCGGATCCTGAGGAAGCACTAGATCCAGCAGTTCCGGATTCTTTCCGAATACCTCCATGATGAGGTGTTCGGCAACGGGATCGGGCCGCAAGCTCACAGACTCCGCACCATCATCACGCAGAAGAGACTGCACCACCAGCTCTGCCAAACGATTGCGCAGCATATGCTCTTGGTTCCACTCTGGAAGGCGGCTCAGGACGTCGTCGATCTCATCTGTATCCCGCTTTGGGGCGAGCAGGCTGAGTGTGGCAGCGGCACGACGCAGGTGGGATCGGCTAATCCCACCCAGTTTCGATTCCTGACGCCACCGCGCGAACTCGATCGACAAGACCCTATCGTAGAGCTCTTCCCGGGTCGACATAGCCCGGTCAGCCACGTCATTGGTACCGAAGACGGCGAGCCATGCTCTCATGACCACGTCAAGAGCGGTCTCCCCCAGGCCCTCGGGAACCTCAACGTCTGTCGGAACAACCCCATTGAAATCATACGAGAAACGCTGTACGGCCCTGCGATACATGCGTCCGAAGAACCATGGATCCACCTCCACTTGTTGCTTGCCGCGAATAGAGAGTGCCAGTGTGTTAGTCAGTACGGTTTCGTCTTGCTCCACTTCCTCACGGAACTCCTCCCACCACGCGTCGGCACCGCGCGCTGTCAACACGATCCGGGTCGGTGACTGCCTGGCCCGCAGCGCGCGAACCAACCGTGCGACCAGACCTCGCCGTACCTCCTCGGCGTAGTCCACCACCACCAAGAGCTCCGTGGTCACGTCGGCGAGAGCAGAGAGCTCTTCATCCGTTACATCCGTCATCGCGGGCAGAAACCCCGCGTACCAACCAATCGAAGACAGGTCGTGGCACAGCTGCGCAGCCAGGCGTGTCTTCCCAGAACCACCCGCCCCCGTCACCACAGCGACGGCAATGTCGCGACTACGTCCTCTCTGCGACGGTGTGGTAGCATCCACGGTCATCGTTGCCCACTCGCGAAGCTGACGGATCTCATCGCACTGTTGATACGGCACCACACCATGTCGCGCCCGCATGAGCTGCAGGGGCGTGAAATCCTCTGGCAGCTCGACATAAGCAGGGGCCAAGACCTCTTCGATGTGTCCCCCGGGAGGAGCCTCCCGATCAGGGGTACGGCTGCGCAGCCCCCCAATGTCCACGCAGACGTCCCACTCCCAGTCGTGGACATACTCAGCGCCTGAAGAGAGTGCAGTTTCCCAGTTAGCATCTGGTTCAGTTACCTGCTGTACGTCAATCGCCAGCCACATCCCTGCCGGATCATCTTCGTACTCAACCACCACATCTCTGAGAGCGTGTCCGTCAACCCGCAGCGGTGTCCGGCTGAATTCATTCTCAAGAAGAGCCTCACAGCCGCTGGCCCACATCCGGTCTAGAGGAACCAGAACAATCGCATGCCTTTGGAGTTCCCCATCAGCTGTAACCGTCAGGATCAACGGGTGGATCCCGGCGTCGAGCGCAGCGCAGCAGAAGGCCACACACAGATCAATACATGTCGCTTGCCTCAAGCCAAGCACTTCATTCACGGGTCGAATCCGCTGCGCGCCCGGCTCACTATCTGTCGGCTCCCCTACGTATCGAATCCCCAGCTCGGCGAACTCCTCGAAAATTTTTCTCGCATGAGGGCCCACTCGCGTCTGTCCGTAAGCGACAAGGTCAGGCTCAGGGCCGGGGAAACCGCTCCATTCCGCGGAGCTAAGCAAGCGCCGCACCCAGCCGACGTGGACCATATCCGCCAGCCCCGTCGGGTGGTTGACCGAATCCCACCGATTCCGCTCGTTCACGATGCCGCCCCCACACGCGTATTCAACACGAGACGATCAACGTTGGGCACACCCGTCGCTGACAATATCAACGGGTGCACGCCCTCCTCCAGCGCCGGAAGCTGGGCCGCCCACCACCCGTCGTCACAGCGAGCTGCCTGGAACTTCTTGCCGCCGATGTTGCCGCCGACATCCCCCGCGTCCAGCACGCTGCCAGCCTTGTCCACCACGCGTAGTTTGACTTCGGCTTCAACCCCCGCGAGCACGACTTCATCGAGGTCGAGCTGCAGGTACGCCTCCACGTCATGACGACGAGCACCCCTGGCCGCAGCAGGCAAAGGATCCCGCGCATACTCCGACATATGCTCAAACACTAACTGTTCTTCCACCAGATCCTGGTGTTTACCTCTCAGTCGACGCCGACGAGATACGTCATTTTCAAGGAAATCAGGAATCGCTGAAAACGTTGAAACCGTGCCGTCTCCGCCTTCCCAGCTCTGCGGGATCGCTCGCGGGTTACCCTTCGCTACCGCCAGCCGATTCGTCTGAGCATCAATGCTCGCGTGCCCCAGAGTCGCGTGTCCCTGCGAGTAGTACGCAGTGAACGGATTCCCGCTTTCCGCGGCCTTATCTGCCAACGCTTTACGCAAACGTCGGTTCTCCTGGTAGGCTTTGCGCGCTTTGTCCAAAAATCCAGTGACGGTTGACGTGATGTCGGAAGCCAATTCGTATGGGTACCGGCACTTATCATTCCCATTGAAAACCTGGTAATGGGGCAGCAAATCGAAAACAGAATCCCATGTCCTCACCGTGTCAGTGACCGACTGCGGCAGAGGCAATGGCCCGACGCGCATCCCATTGACCAGGACATCGAGGGCCTTCGCTGCCCCACGAAACGGAGTGCCCAGGGTGATGATCTGGTCGACATCGATGCCCTCGCTCAGGTAAGCCCACCACCACGAGGCGATCAACCCACCCATCGAGTGTGCGACGAGGACAACGGGCCGTCCCTGCGCTCGCTGGCGCACGACGCGGTCCAGATCACTGGCATTTTGTTCCACCGACCGGCGGAAATCATAGGGGAAGGCCACGAGGGGCGCATCAAGGTTACCTGCTTCTGGCCCTGCTACAACATGCCCGGAAGGTAACCTCAGTTCCTTGCTCAGCGTCTTCAACAGCCCACCATAACCAGTTACCAGCTGTTTTACGACAAGCGAGTGAGGCCCCACCAGCCCGACCGGCGTCAACTCATTATTCCTGTCGAGCACGCTCGGATCACACAGCCGAGCGATCACGCAGGAAGGGCTGACGCCATACACGAGTTTCCCCGACGAATCGGCGAGTTCACTTCCTCCAATACCGGGAATAACGACCACCAGGGGTAGGGAACGGAACATCGACGTACCTCCTCGTTGCGGTGCCTCACGTGACACTGACTACAAGCTCAGCATACCTCGAATGACGGTTTGACGACAATATGCCGATCAACCGGTATCAGTTCTCATGCAGACCTCTTCGAGGTCTCCCCCTTCGTGGCCCCGCCACCGGTCAGTCAGGCGACGAGAACCAGCCTCAGACCCACTGATCGAGGGGACGGTCGTTCCAGGTCAGGGCGTGCAGGCCCTTGGCCAGCTCGGAGGCCGAGGCCGGGGTGAAGCCCGCTGCCCACTCGAAAGTGGTCGTCCCCGTGTTCGACATAAAGTGCTTTGACACGAGGGACTCGTCAATCTCGTCCGACAGCCACGTAGCCAGCAGGCGCGTGAGCGCACCGTGGATGACGAAGACGGCGACGGCGTCCTCCCCCGCCTGCTCGCGAGCCGCCAGTCCCACGCGGCGCACGGCCTCCAGGGAACGAGCCAGGGCCTCGCGCCCGCTCTCCCCGCCCGGCATCCGGTTGTCCAAGTCCCCCGCGCACCACGACAGGGTCGTGCGCACGTACTCCATCTGAGAGGCGGGGTCGGCGGCCATCTCCAGGTCACCCGAGCGCAGCTCGCGAATCCCCGGACACACGAGCGGCGTCAGCCCGTAGCGCGCAGCCAGCGGCGCGGCCGTCAGGCGCGTGCGATACAGACCGGACACGGCGATAACGGTGGGAGGAGGCGCAACCTCGGATTCCCAGCGATCCGAGAGACGGCGCGCCTGAGCCAGGCCCTCCTCGGTCAGGCCGAGGCCGGGGCGGACCGTGTCGAGGGCCCCCAGTCGGTTGGCGGGGGTCTGTCCGTGCCGTACCAGCACAATCTTCACTGCTGCTCCCAGAAAGCTCGTTCCATCACGTCGCGCGCCTGTCGTGCCGCGCGCAACCAGTCTTCTTCGAGGGCGGTCAGCCCGCCACTCCCGTACCCGAGGATAGCGGCAAGCGCACCCAGCTCCGCGCTGTCACGAGGCAAAACGTCAAGCTTCACACCGCTCATACGCCCACTCGCCAAGGTGTTACCCGCGCGGATGCGAGCGGCAAGATCCCAGGCGTTTAGGAGGATGTCAGCGTCACTGGCGGCCAGGAGTCCCTCGTCTCGGGCCGCAACGATGGCTCTGATCGTCGAAGGGGTTCGCAGGGCCGCAACATCGCGCCCAAAGCGCATCTGAATCAGCTGGATCGTCCACTCGACATCGGAGAGGCCACCGGGGCCGAGCTTAACGTGTCGAGCAGGCTCGCTGCCGCGCGGCAGGCGTTCGTTCTCCATCCGGGCCTTCAGCAGACGAATGTCACGCACCTCAGCCTCGCTCACCTCCCGGTAGGCCATAGACTCGAAAAGGGCGCGGGCACGCTCGTCCAGCTCACTGTCACCAATGGGACGTGCGCGCACAGCCGCCTGGCGCTCCCACGTGGACGCCCAACGCGCGGCGTATTCCTCGTGGGATTCTAACGTGCGGCTCATCGGACCGTTCTTACCCTCGGGGCGCAGGTCCAAGTCAACGACGATGCCGAGCTGACTGGTCGCAGATCCGAGTAAGTTCTTCACACGGTTCACAATGACAGTGGCGCTGGCCGCGGCCTCAGAGTCGGAGGCGCCGCCGACCGCCTCGTGCACAGCGATGACGTCTGCGTCGGAGGCATAGGAGCATTCGCGACCACCGTATCGCCCCATCGCGACGAAGACGACTCTGGCCCGCGTGCTCCCCCAGCGCTTGGCATCCTCCCGCTGAGCAATCGCCAAGGCACCAAGCAGGGCGGCGTCCGTGGCGTCAGCGATCGCATGGCCTCGCGGATCAACGCCGTGGATCAGATCGCTCATCGCGCAGCGCGTCAGCTCGCGGGTACGCACAGCACGCACGCGAGCGGCGGCGTCCGCCGCATCGTCGTGGCGGTCAATGAGCGCACCGACCTCTCGCTCGAGCCGTTCCCGTGGGCGCGGCGCTAGCTCCGCATCATCGTCCAACCAGGCGACAGCCTCGGGACGCTTAGAGAGGGCATCGGCAATCCAACGGGAGTTCGGCAGCATCGTCATCAGCCTGCGGGCAGCCACGCCGGAGTCACGCAGAAGCGCCAGATACCAGTGCGATTCTCCGATGTATTCAGAGAGGATACGGAAATTCAGCAGGCCCATATCGGGGTCCGCGCCGTCCGCCAGCCACGAGATGAACACAGGTAACAAATGACGTTGAATGGCGGCACGTCGACTCGTTCCTCGCGTGAGCGCACCGATGTGTGTGAGGGCACCGACAGGGTCGCGGTAGCCGATGGCGGCCAGGCGATCGCGCGCGCCATCGGCATGCAGGGAGGCCTCGTCGTCGCGAAGCGACGCGGTGGCGGCAACAATCGGACGGTAGAAAACATCCTCGTGCAAGGCACGGACACGCGAGCGCACGTCGTCAATGGCCACTCGAATCGAATCGGCATCCGGATAACGCACCGGATCCATGGCGCGCCCGAGAATACGCAGGTCGCGGTCCCTGTCAGGGATCAGGTGGTTGCGGTGCATGCGTGGCAGCTGCGTGCGATGCTCGACGGCGCGCAGGAAGCGGTAGCAGGAGGACAGCTGGTCAGCGTCGGAACGAGCGATGTAGCCGCCCTCACGCAGCGCTTCGATAGCTTCCAGCGTCGAGCGTACGCGCAAGAAGGCGTCGGTGCGCCCGTGGACCAGCTGCAGGAGCTGCACGGTAAACTCGACGTCGCGTAGTCCACCCCGGCCTAGTTTGAGTTCACGTGAGGCATGGGTGCGCGAAATGTTGTCCTCGACGCGACGACGCATCGCACGCGCTGCCTCGACGAAACCGTCCCTGCCCGACGCGCTCCACACGTAAGGCTGAGCGGCCTCCTCGAACGACCGACCAAGCTTCACATCACCCGCACAGGCGCGCGCTTTGAGCAGCGCCTGGAACTCCCACGTCTGCGCCCACTTATCCCAGTACTGGTGATAGGACTCGATTGTGCGCACCAGAACACCGTTACGTCCCTCGGGTCGCAGATTCACGTCGATCGTCCACAGAGGAGCTTCGTTGCCGGGACCCGAGCAGGCCGAGGCCGCGCTCGAAGCCAGACGAGTGGCTACCTCGAGGGCAGCTCGTTCGTCACCATCGGCCCCCGCTTCGGCAACGTAGACGACGTCCACGTCCGAGATGTAGTTGAGTTCGCGCGCACCCGTCTTCCCCATCGCGATGACCGCGAATGGCACCAACCCCTCCGGGTCGATGTCGCGCCGAGCCAGAGCGAGCGCCGCGTCGAGTGTGGCATCCACCAGGTCGGAGAGACGCCTTCCCACGCTCGGCATCACTTCCTGCGGGTCACCACTGGTCAAGTCATCTGCGGCAATGGCAAGGAGCACCCGACGATAAGCGGCGCGAAGGTCGTCGGAGCTGGCTGCCGGATCCGCGACCCACGCGCCCGTACCGACCGCGTGGGCCCCCACTGCCTCGTACAAGACATCCCGGGCCGCGCCCGGATCCTCGTTGATGGACGCCGCGCGCGCGGGCCGTGCGATCACGTAATCACCGAGCCACCCGCTGCCGCCCATGATCGCGCACAAGCGCTTCCTTGCCCGTTCATCTCGCGTCAAAGAATCGACGAGGCCGGGGTCCGCCTCACGCAGGCGAACAACCTGAAGCAACGCCTGGTCAGGGTCAGCCGATGCGCTCAGATCCCCCACCCACAATTCGCCCCTCGGCAGCTCGTCAAGAAATGACTGGGTGCGCCTCGCGTCAAGGAATCCGGCAAGCCGCAGATCGTCGGGCATCACCGGGGCACAACCTTCAGGAATTGCTCAAGCTCCTGGCGCGTAATCTGCTGACGATACTCCGTCCATTCCTTACGTTTGTTACGGATGACATAGTCGAAAACCTGCTCACCGAGCGTAGAAGCCACCAGCTCCGACTTCTTCATCGCCCGAACAGCATCCGACAACGACGCGGGCAACGCGTGGATACCCATGACTTGACGCTCACGATCAGACAGATCCCACACATTGTCCTCGGCCTCGGGCATAAGATCCATCTTCTTCTCAATGCCATCCAAACCTGCCGCGATCATCACGGCGAAAGCCAAATAGGGGTTGGCGCTCGGGTCGGGAGCACGATACTCAATACGAGCGGACGCGCTCTTCTTCGGCTTGTACAGGGGCACACGCACCAGCGCCGAACGATTCAAGTGTCCCCAACAAACATAGGAAGGAGCCTCTCCCCCACCCCACAGTCGCTTGTAAGAGTTCACGTGCTGATTCGTAACCGCCGCAATCTCTTCGGCATGCGCGAGCAGACCCGCAATGAACCGTCGCCCCGTCTCCGACAGCCGATACTGACCCGACGGCGAAAAGAACGCGTTCTCCTCGCCCTCAAAAAGCGAGACATGCGTGTGCATGCCCGACCCCGGGTGCTCGATGAAAGGCTTGGGCATGAATGTGGCGACCAGATCCTCACGCAGGGCCACCTCCTCAATGACGGTACGCGCCGTCATGATATTGTCAGCCGCGCGCACCGGATCAACGGCACGCAAATCGATCTCGTTTTGGCCGGGCCCTCCCTCGTGGTGTGAAAACTCGACGGGGATCCCCATGTCCTCCAGCATGCGCACGGCGCGCCGCCTGAAATCGTTCGAATCCCCGCGCGCAACATGATCGAAGTAACCAGCCTGGTCCACCGGAATCATCCGCTCGGGATTGACTGGCTGACGCAACAGATAAAACTCAATCTCCGGGTGCATCATGACGCGGAAGCCCGCGTCAGCCGCGCGTTCGACGACGCGCTCAAGGACGCCGCGAGGGTCGGAAGGGGCGTGACGACCGTCCGGCATGAGCACGTCGCAGAACATGCTCGCCACAGGATCCTCGTGAGAACGCCACGGCAACAGCTGGAAGGTCGAAGCGTCGGGCATCAGGAGCATGTCGGACTCGAACACTCGCGTAAGGCCCTCGACAGCTGAGCCGTCGAAACCAATCCCCTCGGCGAAGGCATCCTCCAGCTCACCCGGATCGATCGAAATCGACTTCAAGACACCAGCGACATCCGTGAACCAGAGACGAATGAAACGGATATTCTTCTGCGCAACCTCGCGCAGCACGTATTCCTGATGAGAATCCACCGTAACCCTCCCGTTTAATAGACCACGGGCCGACCGCGGACTGCGGTCGGCCCGGCGTGGCTTCCAGTCTACTTGCCCAGGTTGAAACCCTTCGAGATGGATTCCAGTGCGCCAGTCAGATCGGATGGCAGCATCCACAGCTTAGATGCCTGGCCGTCGGCAATCTTCGGCAACATCTCGAGATACTTGTAGGAGAGCAGCTCCGGCGTCGCCTTGCCCGCGTTGATCGCGGCGAAGACCGTCTGGATGGCCTCAGCCTCACCCTGAGCGCGCAAGATCTGGGCCTGGCGCGCACCCTCAGCCTGGAGAATCAAGGCCTCCTTCTGACCCCTAGCCTGCAGAACCTGCGCCTCCTGCTGGGCGGACGCAGCTAGGACAGCAGCCTGCTTGGCGCCCTCGGCCTTCTTGATCTGCGCCTCACGCTCGGCCTCGGCCGTCAGAATCGTCGCACGCTTCGTACGCTCTGCCGTGATTTGCTGTTCCATGGCAGCCAACACTCGCGGCGGCGGCTCAATGGACTTCAGTTCCACGCGGGTCACGCGAATGCCCCACGGTCCCGTGGCCTCGTCGAGAACTCCGCGCAGCTGCTTGTTGATCGACTCACGCGAAGTCTGTGTCTGCTCCAGATCAAGGGAACCGATCAGGTTACGCAGGGTCGTGGCCGTCAGCTGTTCGATCGCCTGGAGGAAATTCGCTACCTCATAGGTCGCACCGCGCGGGTCAGTGATCTGGAAGTAGATCACCGAATCGATTGAGACCATGGCCTGGTCGGCTGTGATCACGGGCTGGGGCGGAAAGTTCGCGACCTGCTCACGCAGGTCGACATTCGCGGCAACACGATCCACAAAGGGAACCAGGAGATGAAAGCCGCCACGGAGAATCGACTGGTAACGGCCCAGCCGTTCAATCACGAATGCGCGCGACTGCGGAACGATCCTCACCGCCCGCACAAGCGCCACGACGACGAAGACGATCACCGCGAAAATAACAACCAGCGCGATGTTAGCGACAAGTTCACCAGAATTCATCGCATCTTTCCTTTCTTAGTAGAAGACTAACGAACACGCGTCAGGAGACGTGACCGGCGTAAGGATTCGTCGGACCGCCCGTGGGATTTAGCGCGCTAACCACTGCAGTGGCACCGTCGATACGCTCAACGCGCACCTCGACACCCACCGGAATTGACGGACCCTCCGTCCGGGCACTCCACTCCCCACCAGAGAACTGAATGCGCCCGTTACGCTCGCCAACGATCTCTGTCACGTAACCTGTCCGACCGATCAACGCGTCCGCATTCGTTCGCACATCGGGCGTCGAGCGTTCCACGCGGCCCTTGAGGAAGGGACGCACCACGAAAAGGAGAGCAACCGCGACGACCACAAAAATGATCATCTGCACCGCAAGGCTAGCTCCCAGCGCACCGGCAATCCCGGCCGCCAGCGCGCCGATCGCAAGCATGAGGAAGACGAAACTGACCGCCATCACCTCGACGATGCCGCACACAAGGGCAGCGAGTATCCACATCCACCACATGGCCACACTCCTATTCGGTGACGCCGCGCGCCCACCAACGCCCGTCCGTGCGTCCGGCAAGCAGGGGCATGCCATAGACTTCGGAAAGATTGACACCCGTCAAAACGTCCTCGATGGGACCCTGGTGGGCGATCGTCCCCTTCAACATGATCGCGCAGTGCGTCGCGCCGTCGGGAATCTCCTCGATCTGGTGAGTCACGAGAATAATTTGCGGAGACTTCGAACCCTTCATGATCTCGGACAGTGCCGTGATGAGCAGCTCGCGGGCCCCCAGGTCAAGCCCGGACGTCGGCTCGTCGAGAATGAGCACCTCCGGGTCTGTCATGAGCGCGCGGGCCAGCATCACCCGCTGCGCTTCGCCCTCGGAGAGCGTGGAAAACTCGTGCTCTGCGAGGTGATCGATGCCGAAGATCTCCATGAGCGCACGTGCCCGCTCATCGTCGACCTGCTCATATTCTTCGTCGTGTGCGACAGCGAGGCCCCAGGCCGCGCTGCGCACGGTGTCCAACACCGACTGTGTGGGGACGATTTTCGCTGCCACGGCAGCCGAGGCCAGCCCGATGCGCGTCGCCACCTCAGCGGGATCCGCGTTCGCGAGAACCGTGTCAGACACGCTCACCTCGCCCGAATTGGGCGAGACACGGCCAGAGGCAACGCGAGCGAGAGTCGTCTTGCCCGCACCGTTGGGGCCGACGATGACCCAATGCTGACGCGGACGCGTCGACCACGAGACGTCGGACAGGATCTGTGTGTCTCCTCGTTGAAGCGACACATGAGAGAGATTTAGGACGTAAGTCATGCGTCTAGCCTAGTCGTGTTGGACACCGCGCGCGCCTCAGACGAGCGAACGGTACAGATCAGCGGTCTTGACGCCGATAGCTTCCCACGAGAAGTACTCGCGCGCGCGCACGAGGCCAGCCTCGCCCATGCGGCGGCCCAGCTCGGGATCATCCAGGACGCGGACGAGACGGTCAGCCATGTCACGCTCGAAGGTCTCCGGGTCGAGCGGGGTACCCGTACCATCCTGCACCTGTTCGATGGGGACCAGGTAGCCGGTCTCGCCGTCGACAATAACGTCGGGGATACCGCCGGTCGCGGTGCCAACGACGGGCAGGCCGAGCGCCATGGCCTCGAGGTTAACGATGCCGAGGGGTTCGTAAACCGACGGGGTAATAAAGACCTGAGCGGCGGAGAGGATTGCCGCGACCTCGGGCTGCGGGAGCATCTCGGAGATGAGCACGACGCCAGAGCGGGTGGCACGCAGCTCAGCAACCAGCCCCTCGACTTCAGCGGCGATTTCAGGGGTATCCGGGGCACCGGCACACAGAACCAGCTGAACGTCGTCGGGCAGCAGGCGGGCGGCACGTAGGAAGTAGGGCAGGCCCTTCTGGCGGGTGATGCGACCGACG
>ERZ772958.545-NODE-545-length-16531-cov-12.780165_pt1 | contig 16531 bp, 9 predicted proteins | sample MGYA00580681_ERZ772958 | MGnify/ENA primary metagenome ERZ772958 (study PRJEB29015, sample SAMEA2738089) | human oral metagenome | biome: human oral; feature: human-associated habitat; material: saliva | place: China | collected 2275 ...
TGACAAAAGCTCCACATAGATGGATGGATCGAAGAGACCATCAGCGGAACAAAGGCATACAGCAAGCGCGCCCTCGGCAAGCTCCTGCAAAAAGTAGAGAAAGATGACTTGATCATCTGCGCCGAGCTCAGCCGATTAGGACGCAATCTCTTTATGATTATGGAGATACTTAACATCTGTATGACCAAGGAATGCAAGGTCTGGACCATCAAAGACAACTACCGTTTGGGCGATGATATCCAAAGCAAGGTCTTGGCTTTTGCCTTTGGGCTCTCCGCCGAGATCGAGCGCAACCTCATCTCACAGCGCACGCGCGAAGCCCTCGCTCGGAAGAAAGCCGAAGGTATCCGACTGGGGCGCCCTCCTGGCAGACGTTCATCCCCCGAAAAATACAAGCTCGGTAGTAAGCGCGAGCTCATCCATCAGCTCCTCAAGGCTGGCATATCGCAGCGACAGATAGCACGAATCACGGGGGTACATCGTGACACAGTCGCCAGGTACATACGCAATGTCCTGAATGTTCCTCCACGACATCAAGCTAATGAGAAAGAAGAGCAAATAAAGCAATATACATCTGCAGTCTGAGCAATATTGGTTCGGTCACGAACCAATATAGGTTTATTCTCAAAGCAATATAGCTTTGCAAGCGAAGCTATATTGCTTTGTGGACGAAGATATATTGATGCCTGAGTTGAGCATCGAAGAGATAGGCGTAGACGTCTCTATTCGAGGGATTTCGTACGGCAACACGCCGCCCCGATGACTTTCCCTTCTGATGGGAGTAGCTATATCATCCTCTCGCCCATCGAGCTCTCCATTCGGCGCAAGATCGAGGCCGTAGGCAAGCCGCTCAAAGACTGGGATGTACAAATCAATTACGGCATCAAGACGGGGTGTAACGAAGCCTTCATCATTACCACCGAAAAGCGGGATGAACTACTTGCTCAATGCCAGACAGAGGAAGAGCGACAGCGCACGGCGGAGCTAATTCGACCTATTCTTCGAGGCCGAGATATCAAACGCTACTCCTACGATTGGGCGGGGCTGTGGGTGATCGCTACATTCCCTTCTCGACACTACGACATTGAGGATTATCCCACAGTGCGAGACTATCTCCTTAGTTTCGGGAAAGAACGATTGGAACAGACTGGCAAGACGCATACGATAGATGGAGTCACATTCAAGTCTCGCAAGAAGACTGCCAACAAATGGTTTGAGGTGCAAGATAGTATAGCCTATTGGAAGGATTTTGATAGGCCAAAGATTATCTATCCTGATATCTGTACTTTTTTATCTTTTGAGTTAGATACATCATGCTTTTATTTAAGTAATACTGCTTATTTTCTGATAGCAGAAAAGGAAGAACATTTGAAGTATTTTCTACGAGTTCTTAATAGTTCTGTTATGGATTGGTATTATCGTACTCTATCTGTTCAATTAGGAGAAAAAGCCGTACGGATGTTTTCTATCTATGTGCTAAACATTCCAATCCCGCCAATCTCTGATGAACCGATAGAGGAGATATTAAAATTGTCTAAGGAAGAAAAACTTTTTATATCTGGTAGTTAAGTATAAACGTTTCATACTCTTGCAAGGACAGGCACATGATTAAAGCCTTATCTATTCTCAAATCAGCATAATCATTTCCTAATTGTGCATCCTCCAACATGTTTTCTATATCATACTCTATAAGTTTATCTATTTGGGGTATGCGTATATTTTCAAAGAAGATTTTGGAAAGTTCTCTTGTGCCACCTTGCAATTCAGGGAAACAATCACGATAGCATATTTTGAAAATGTTAGAATTAAAAAAAGCTGTAAGATAAGGTAAATGCACTCCAGTCATAATAAAACATTTCTGATTGGTTAAGTAGCCTTGGTTATCATAAGCAAAGGGCATGTACTTGGTCATGTTAGGATAGATAATCTTTGGCTTACTAAAATCCTCCAAATAAGCGCAGTTACGGAGATTATATGGAGTATCTCCTTTATCTGCACGAGCAGATATTTTATCCCAATATCGGTCTAAATGTGCCTTTACTGCAGGATAATCATTAATATCAATACGTGGCAACTTACCTCTGATTCCATTATGGGTGTTGATTAAGAACAATCCATTCTCTACATACCCGTACCTCTTAATATCCCTGCCACGCAAAATCGGTCGAATAAGTTCAGCCGTTCTTTTGCGTTCGTCCTCAGTTTGACAGTTTGATATGATTTCATCACGCTTTGCAGTGTCGATGATAAAAGCTTCATTACAACCTGTAAGTACTCCACGATAGATATTAATATCCCAATCTTTCAATGGTGTGCCTACTGCTTCTATCTTCTTTTTAATGCTTTGCTCAATCGGTGAAAGCACGACCCAACTATCCGATGTTGAGAAGTCACAAATGATATCTTGTTGCCGCACAAAATCGCTCAAATTATTTACGCTATCTTTGTTCTGTTTATTGGTAATGGCGCAGGTTGTTTTATGCTGGTTATTAGACCTTGAGAAAAGTAAGATATTTGTGTCAACAGTAGCACTCTCAAAAATCTTCACTCCTGCAAAATCGATCAATAACATTGGGTTTGTTTTATTGGCAAAGAAACCTCTTGTCTTTTCGCCATATCCAGCACGCATCCATTTGTTGGACGTGATGTAGCATAAGTGCCCACCCTTCTTCAATAGTTGCCATCCTCGCTCATAGAACAAGCAATAGATGTCGCCAGTACGAGCAAAAGTAGAATATCCGCAGTCCTCGTACAACTTAGCTAATTCACCACTATTATTCTGAAGTTGAATATACGGCGGATTGCCAATGACGATATCAAAACCATCAGCCACTCCGAACATCCATTCAGGATCAAAGAACGGACTAACTGCATTTTGGTCGTATGGATTCCATTCTGCAAGTTGTTTGGCATCATCAGATGCAAAGTTATTCTCATCAGATAAAAGTTCTATTAGTTTTTCACGTAAGGCTAAATCCTTCTCTCTTAAGCGGTGTTTTGTAGAAGTCGACTTAGCAGAAAAATGTAGATGACGTATCTGATGTAATTCTTTCTTTATTGACTCTATTTCTTCACTTGTAAAGAAGTTTAACTGACGGTCTTTCTTTTTCTTTGCAATAAGCGTATTGGCAGACACAAACTTCGTTTCGAGGTTTGGAAGCGTTGGTATTCCAAAGTTGGGCTTTGACGCATCCTTCTCGCAATCACATATCAACGAAATAAAGAAGCGTAACTTTGTAATCTGTGCTGCTATGCTTTGTATGTCGCTACCATAAAGGCAATTTTCAATAAGCGATAGTTTCAAATCATATACATTTTCATCTGGCGAAATACGCTCCAGTATCTCAACTATTCTGTTGAGCAGTCCCATTGGGAACGCACCTGATCCACAGGCTGGGTCAAGTATCTTTACACGCTTTAATCGTTCTGCTGTTCTCTTATATTCTTCTGCCTCCGCCTCGTCAAAGCTAAAATCACTACTGAACAATGAACGCACAAAATCATTGTTGCCCAAGTAAGCAATAAGACTTTCGTCAACCATATAATTGACTATTTCACGAGGGGTATAGAATGATCCACTCTGATTACGTGCCGTTTCTCTCGTCTCAGGGTTGTAAGCTCCAAGAAGATTCTCGAACACCTTACCCAAGAGTTCAGGGTCAAGAGCAACCTGCTGCTCTTCTGGAGAGTTCTCTTCAATGGTGAAGTTATAACGGCTTAGGATGGATATCAAACCTGTTTCAGGCGCAAAGAACAGGTTGTTAGGAACAACAGCGCGATGCTTGAAACGCCCATCAGCAAATCGCGCATCGTTTCTACTGAAACCATCGAAGTTATAGCACTGCTCCACTCCATCACTATAACGTGTCTTATCCAGGCACTCAAACAGCCCACCATTCAAGAATGGAACTTCTGCAAAAAGATTGATAACTTCCTGCTCACTGATAGAAAATAATTCCGCATAGCGATATAGCGTCTTGACATCACGCTTGCTTGAGGTGGCGAACTTACGAGTATTCCCGTTCTCATCCTTGATAGCACGGTTCAACGTACCAAAGAAAAGATTTTGCAGGATAGCATTGTAATAATTCCCCTCCGTTTTACTATACGGGTCAAAGTCTTTAAGGATGGTTGAGAGGAAATCAGCATCAAAGATACGATCGGGTACCAACTCTTTTTGTTTGATAAACCAAACAAACATAATACGCGTTATCATGCGGATTATCTTCTTCTCAATGTCGTCTCGGTCATCATCTTCTATAGCCGTGTCATTGGGAAAGGTTATATTTGACGCGTCACTAACAGCCCACTGATACCATTCAAACAAGTCTCTGTAGAATTGTTTAGTAAGTGCTTCGACAGAGAACGCATCCTCAATTTTCGACATATCCAATGTGTCTCTGTTCTCATATAGTTTATTAAAGTTATTTGCTGCAGTACGACAAGATTGTCCAGGACCCAACAAGAATGTGTATCGTTTACTGTCTGTGACTTCTTTCTGACCGCCCTTCTTATGACAGAAAGTGAAACGCCAATCCCAACGAGTATCGTTCTCATAGTGAAAGAGCATAAAGGCACTGGAATAATTCTCCATAACCTTACGGATAAGTCGCTGAATGTTTACACGGTTTCGCTCCATCATCACACGATCACTAACCGTGACATCGAATATCTGTAGTGGCTGCACCCCAATATCTATCTGCCCCACTTGCTTGATACTACATATTCCTGTTGCTTCAGCCAATGGTTTCTCTTCAGGACTATTCTCCAAGAGTTCTGTCTCAGAAAGAGATTCAAATTTATCTTCTCCAAAAATAGGGAAAATAACATTGTCTACGAATGAACTCCAGCCTTTATATTTACTGCTTAAATACCCCTTTAATGTCTCTACGCTTAATATTTCTTTTTTCATAAGTTTGTCTTTACTTGATGGTTCCTAAAACAATAGATGCTACGCCCTGCTTATTTTCTACCTGCGCAACAAGTTTACCAATTTCACGCTCCAAGATTTCATCAATATCCTGTTGCTTGATGGCAAAAAGGCTTTGGTTACGATGTTCTAATTCGTGCTCTATTGCCAACATCTTTTTAATGATATCAAAGTTTCCTTTGTCAACAAGTTTTCGTGCACTCTCCAGAAGTCTTTTTGACTTTGCTGAGATAGTGTCGTTCTCATAGAGTTTTACAACGAATCCCTGTGCCAGCGTACGTTTATCTCCAGCCCTTGATCTTTTAATGCGGATAAAATATTGTGTATATGCCTTTAAGGCTTCAGCCGAAAGTTGCTGCCAGTTATCGGGCAATGGTATACGCTTAGCTTTCTCATCTACTCGCATTTCCTCAAGCAGCTCAAGTAAAGAGATTATCTGAGTACCCTTTCGTCCATCTTCCTCATTGCGTATTCTGATGGCCAGCCGTGCAGAGTGAGGAGCTTTCACAACAAAGTAAGCGGTGCCACTTGTAGCCTGTGCTATCTCCCATTCATCCTTAGCTTGCTCTATCTGCAGATAGCGTTCTGGATGTGCCTTCTTGTATTGTTTTAATTCAAAGATATACTTCTGCAAGGGTGACTCCTCACCATTAATAGCTTCGACAAGTTCATGATGCACAACCGTTTCCTCTTCCGAGAAAATCTTACTGTCCTCACCAAAGAGTATATGGAATGACTGTAGCTTGGTGTATGCTTTACGAACCAGTTGTATTTGAGCATCACCTTCAGCACTTGGCATAAAGTTATAAACATAAACGAATGGTTCCTTACTGCCAATACGATTTACGCGTCCAATGCGCTGCATTAAGCGGGTGGAGTTCCATGGCGTATCATAGTTCAGAATGACATTGGCACGATGGAGGTTTACACCTTCAGCTAAGACTTCTGTCGTAATAAGCACATCATAGTCATCCTTCCACTCACCATCATAATTGGCATCAAAATTTTCCTCAATGGTATGTTCCAGTTCATCACGGTTAGCAGCAGTAATGGCAAGCACTTTGTAGCCCTTTGCTCTAACAGCTCTAACAAGCGATTCAACCGTATCTATTGCTTCTGAGAAGATAACTAACTTTCCTGACGTATTCTTTTGAGGATTGAACAGTTCAGGCTTGATATTTTCTTTGAAAGCATCAAACTTTGGATCCTGTGAGTTACGTGCCCATCGATCATAGAGCTTAGAAATGAGTCGGAAGTCTTCTTTCAGTTGGGTATAATATTCCTCTTTAAAGTCCTTACGTGTATATTCTGCATTTTGTCCTTTCTCGTTGCGCCCTTGTTCCGTCAATTTCTTTATTTTACCTCTGATGTCTTCTACACAATCGCTAAAAGATACTTTCTTTCCTCGTTTTTTAGTCTTTGCCTCGAAGTCAAGTTCTTTGTTTACATCAATTTGTGGACATACAAAGATAGTATCATTCTCCCACATTTTAATCATGTTCTCGGTGTAATAGCGCAAATTCAATAGGGATTGTGTAAATGCCGAGAACGAACTTTCAAGACGTTTCACAAGAAGATTCTGCATTATGGTAGAAAGCTGTTTAGCCACATCACTCACACCACGGTTGCCTCGACCCGTATGTTTCTTTTCGTTGGCAGGATTGGTAAAGTATTCTATGGCACGATAACGGAAATACTTCAGCCACTCATCTGTCTGCAACTTTTCTTCCTCCGTAGGAGCAATAATCGTCATTGTATCAGAGAAGAGCTGCGCCAACTCATCGTCCATAACATATTCAAGATTATTTGGTCCAACAATCTCAGGAAAGATCAGTCCTTCTGCCTTCATATCGTCGCCGTAATATTCTTTAACGTCAGTTCTTGTTCTGCGCTCAAGGATATCAATTAGAATGCAATCACGTATTTTCTTTGAGACAGCATTGAGCCGCACCCGACGTTCGTCTGTTGGAATGTCATGGATAAGTAGTCCAGTTTCCTTGTCTACTTTCGGCTTACTAATAAGGAGGTCATACTCCCTATTTATGTCGGCAAAGAACTTTTCTATATTTCCTCCTTCAGCCTTCTTTAGCGTACTATCATTATGGTTGCGCTCAAAAAGGTAAATTTGATTCTTCAAATCATTCGGACGATTATTTTGTGGTGTGGCAGACAGAAGTCCAATATAGGGGTATATGCCTGTATTTGAGCCAATCTTCTGTATCAGTTGGTCAAGCGACTGATACATCATTGTGTTGCTGTTGCGGAACTTATGACTCTCATCAATAATAATGAGTCCATAATCCTTATCTTGAAGTGTTCCCTCAAATTCACCAGTATCAGCACTGTCATCATCTTCCCAACCTTCATCCTCGGTAACATTTCCGATTCGTCCTGTTGTAATGAAGTCAATGTAGGGTGCAATCTTCTCGTCAGAATCTTTGTCAAACATGGTAATAGCCTTCTTCCAACCCGACTGAATGGCAGGAGGAGTAATGACCAAAACCTTATGTTCTCGACCATCATCATCTGGCACGGATAGAAAACGCTTGATAATAAGCGTTCCGATAATTGTCTTACCAAGTCCAACCACGTCAGCCAACATAAAACCACCATGTTCGCGCATAATACCAAGACATCGCTTGACAGCTTCTATCTGATACTTCAGTTTATGAATCTTTGAAGGCAAATAGGCTTCTATCTGTTGTCCAAGTGATGCGTCTACAACATCTCCAAACTGAATTTGCAACAATTTGATATACTGCTCATAGGGGGTAAACTCTTGAACAGCATTTTTTTGTATATCAATGTAGATAGGCGACTTCTTGATAACCTGCTCCAAGAACTCCTGTGTCCAGTCTTCTGAGCATTCCCACTTCTCTTCAAACCAACAAATATGTCCTTTTGAATTTGATCCATGTGTGGGTCGAGCTGCAATACGTGTGGGATCGGTCTCAAGATAATTCAATTCGGCATTCCCCAATAATCCTTTCTGCGTAAAGTTAGAACTACCAATGATACCATAAGAAAAAGAAGGACCTGAAAAAATATAACACTTAGAATGTAAGAATTCGTCTTCACCTTTGGCATTTTTCGAATAGATGCGTATCTGCATTTTGCCATTACCACAATACTGAAGTAACAGATTGATAACACTCTTGTACTCATCTTTTATTTTAAGGTCATGTATGTCAGTCCGTATAAAATCATAAGGATAGCTTGCGTCCTTGTACTTTGGGTTTGCAAGTAACGAGGTATAAACTACAGGGTCTTTACCTATAAGAAGTTCAAGCGAGGTCCCATCACGTTCCAAAAAACTTGTAAGTTCATTGAGAACAAGCGTCATACCGGGTATGTCCCAATACCCAGTTGCAATCTGTATTTTATCAATACCCTCTGCCAAAATACACCTCTTGATGTAGGTTTGCATAGAGAGTGCGTCAGAAGAATTATCTATCAGGTTATTATGCATCATTCTATTCCTTTCTGTGCTACATATTAGGCAAATTAATTACTTAGAAGATAACAGCAAAGTCGCATTACTTGCAGTTGCAAACAAAAGTATGCAGATGTAAGAAACATGTCAAGTTCCTTGACAAAACAACTAATTATCACCTCGTATCTTCAAACATCTCTTGGTAATGCAGCCATCTTCTTTCTCCCTACTCATCTGGTACAAAGTTAAAAACTTTTAATGAATAAAACGAAGATAAACGCTCTTTAATGTGACGAAAAAGACTTTTCTTGTCTTTCATTCCTTTTGTATCATTACTTAAATAAAGTAAACTGAACAATATTCAAAGACAAAGAAGACAGAATTAACAAAAGAAAAAAAGAGGGGGGGGAAGAAGCTATTTCCTTACTCATTCCCCCCTTAATTCACTCAACCTTGCGAACTGCGCATCATATCTTGTTTCTTTTGATGCGGGTTTAATTATTGATGCATGGAGGTTACCGCTGGAGAGTTCGGTTGTATCGATGTCTACAGAGACATATAAGTCTTTACCCGCTACATTCTTGTAGCGGTCGGCTTCTAACTCGTCAGCAGCCTTTATAACACACGATCCTTTAACAGAAAAGAGATGCTGACCGTTATCGCTGCGATGATGAAAGAGTACATAACCAATGCGGGAAATGTTTTCCACTATCTCCATACTCTCCTTAGTCAGCTTGATTCCGATAGCAAGTTTGCCGTTAGATAAAAAATTTGTAGGCTTGGTATCATGCACAATCAACACACCCTGACGACCCTGAACAGCTGACGAAGTATCTTTCTTCTCCACTCCACTCATAACAGTCTTAGGATTCGTTCCTAACGGACAAGCCACCACATAATAGTCTTCTCGTAATTTCTTTAATAATCGCTCATTTTCGCTTTTCACCTTCGCTGCTTTCTTATTCTCGTCTTTCTCCTCCGCTGTTCCATTATCCGCTGTTCCATTATCCAATGCCAACAATAGATATTGTGTTTCTTCAAAGGGACGATACACCTTACCCAACAGCTCTTGGAAGTTCTCACGTAGATATTCCTCATGATTCACTCCTGGCTTTGGTTTCATCGCATAGAAGTCATATCGCTTTTCTAATGCCTCTTGTATCTTCTCTCTAAAGAGTTCACGCACCTTCTGCTTCCATTGTGCCTTCTGGTGTACATTTTCTCTCGCATAGAGCGAAACAACGTAGAGGAAGTTTACATCATAATGATATACTAACAGCGTATCGCGATCGAAGAGTCGATTCTTAAAATGACGGGAGCGGAAGACATTTTGCTTACGGTCAGTAGCCGACACATTATCAGCATACGACAGCTTTTCATCCATCTTTGCACTGATAAAGAAGTTCGGAATGATGTTATATCCCTCCGTCAGTTCATCCCTGTATATTGGATGTTCCTTGCGCAATGCAGCATCCTCAACTCTTTCATTTAAAAAGAGGTTGAGATTCCACTGTATCACGTTACGAGCGTAAGTAAACTGCTTATAGACAGACTCCTCTGAAATCGGATTGCCTATCTTGTAATACTTACTGTCGCCTATATAATAAATCGGTTTATCTTCCTCGTTGTTCGTAAGATTACGGTAACTGTAAATATGGTCTACCCGCTTGCCATCGTCTTGGTCTTTCAGCCCTCGTGGCGGCTCCTTATCGCTTATCAACTCGTCAATAATGGCTTCAAAGACAATGTTGAAGTTCTTTACCAACAGGTATTCTCGCTGTTCTGTAGAAACAGATATCTGCCGTGCCTCCTTAAAGAATGCATAACATAAATTCCATAGCTGCAGGGCTTTATCAGAGAAATACTTATACTTAATCTGTCTCAATCGCGTCTTGCCTAATCCATTGAGATAGGTTTCAAAACGTTTACCTGTGATGAGTGGGAACTGAAAACAGATATCTTTTGGGAAACCATAGGTGTCACCGATATAATTCAAGATAGAGAAGAAGATAATGAGTAGTTCTTCATCGAAGTTTACTTGTCTACGCTTATTAACAGGATTTAGATAAACTGCCTGCCCATCTTGAATAATAGCCATCTTCGTTGCTATCGTTCGTTGCCAATTAATCTTGTTTAGTCCGCTATGCAGATTCTTTATAACAAAGAAGAAAAAGTTCTGGTTGTCACGATTGAATTGTATCAGCGACAAGAGAATATCGAGGTAGGTGTTACTCAACCGACGACCTCCATTACCCATCTGTGCTATGCGAGAATGGCATACTATCCTTGTGTCGCTGCGCTTATCATTCTTATAGACCACAATGGCACGATATATCCACACAGCAAATTTATAAAGAAAACTACGCTCTTTGGAGTCGAAAGTATCTAAGTTGGCTATATCCTCTGGCTTATACTTCCCTAAAACGAGGTCCTGACCATCAACATTCTTCAGCAATACCTTCGGAAGAATAAACACACAGTCTTTGAGTAGGGTGTTATAATAATACCCTACATAGTGGATAGACACCCTACCCTCCACATTCACTAAGGCATCAATACCATAGAGAACGTCCCTAACCTTAGAGACATCGTACTGATATTCTTCTATAAGGATTCGCATAACGAGTGTCTACTGCTTTGAATACTTAACAAAGACCTCACGCATACGAAGTGTTCGTGTAATAATAAGATCGAAGATAGTAGTCCAATGTTCTTTATCCTCAAAATCTATATCGTCTATCCGCTCTACAATCGTACTTGATTTCTTTTCCGGATTCTCACGCCACTCATACGTTGTTTCCATCTCTGCTTCAATCTCTTTTTTCTGCGTAGCAAGATGATAATAAGTATCTGTGGTTCTATCGAAATATACTTGCAGTGCAATAGCACGCTCCCAAAGTTTCAGAACTACAGACATATAGAAATCAGCACCAGATACATAGAAATTTTTCCAATGATCCTTACCTGCCTTCTTGGTACCTCCAAAGTAAGTCTTAAACTCGTCATTCTTTTGTGCATAGGCTAAGAATGCCTGCCAAAAATCATAACGCTTTCGTTCTGTCACTGACCATGTTGCCCTTGGGTTCTCAGAGGTATCTGTACTCTCTGCCTGTCCGTTGTATTCTTCTTCGCTTTCCTCAAGTGGTATCAACCCTAAATTTGTAAGGAACACCCTTACCTTATCCGTATTTACCTTGATACTCTCTCCCTCCTCAGTATAGAACTTTGCAAACGATAGCTTTCCGTCATCAATAGTATCAGCAAAGATGTCATCACTAAACTCGTAGTCTTTAAACACATCATTCCACAGATAGAAGACAACCTTACCCACAAACGTCTCAGAACTGATAATGCCGTCCTTTGCCTTACAGAAGAAGTAGCCCAACTTCTTATCCTCCGAATTAGTCGTATTCTCTATCTTCTTGTTTATCTCCTCTAAGAACTGCCACCAATCATATTGACTGCCCGCAACATCAATGACATAACCTTCCTTTGCATTCGATATTGGCATATAGCTCCAATCCCAACGACGCTTAAAGGCTGAGTCTATCGGGAACAAACTCTGGTCGCTGGTGTTCATCGTTGCCCAAATGAACAGATTATTTGGCAGTAGAAGAATATTACCCTCTAACACCTCACTCACCACATCACGACCACCATAAAGACTATTGATACTATCTGCCTGACGAACAGACAGACCCTTAAAGGCTTTAGCCAAATAACGCTTCATATCGCTATCAGCCTTCACAGGATAGTCAGAGAAGCCGCGATCATTTCGGTCTAAGAGCTGGAACAAGTCGCCAAACACCTGAGCACAATTTCCTCGATTAATCTCTTCTATCACCAAGAACTGTCGCTGTGGATTGCCTTCGTCACACTTTGCATACTTCTCCCACGCTGCAATATATGCCAGAAGAAATGCTTGCGGTACAAACTCATAGACAATCTTCTCCTCCGTCAACGTCTGATCATTCTCAACAACAGGATTTCCCGACAAATCACGCATCATTATCTCTCTTGTCGTTGGCTTATACGCTCCCACAAAAGAAGAATAGTCACTATCTGGGTGGAACGTAGTACGAATTACATCCTCCCCCTCCGTATCCCGATTGATAGTAAATGACTTACCTGTGCCGGGTGCACCATAGAAAATTTGCTGGTGGGGAAGACAACTTACTTTATTATTTACTTTGTGAGTCGATTGAAGAACCATTTGAGCCATTACAGATAGCGTAGAAGAATAGCCGTACTCAAACTTATCTATCTCACTGGTCCCTGACAATGCTTGCCTTGCAGAATCAGGTGTAGCATCTGAATGCTCACTCCAATAGTTTACATATTCCTCCAACAGACTCTTTGAAATTGTACGTAAACCAGAGGCACCTCTACTTGTTGACCTAACCAAATAACATAATCTGTCCTCATCAACAATCTCTACCTGACCATTGTTTGATACATCGCCAATCTGTAATCTGTTATTCAACCCCATAATTTATATTCATTTAGTCTAATATGGTTTAGTTATATCCGAAATCTCGGTAATAGTTATGAGCAATATAACTAAGTATTTCTATGTGTTTTGTCATTGATTTCAAGAGCCTTATTCTATTACCATCTACCGCAGTGATTGTTGGTTATAGCTCTCGCCTCATTAGTACAAAACAGTGTTATATATACTCACTGCAAAGATAATCATTTTCAGACAGAATGACAAATAAAGACAGAAAAAACAAAGTAATACAAAGACAAGGGAATAGAAGACATAATGACATAATGGACAGAAGTAATAAAAGACAGGGTAACAAGGGAATAGAAGACATAATGACAGAAGGGACAGAAGTAATAAAAGACAGGGTAACAAGGGAACAGAAGACAGAAGGACATAATGGACAAAGTATATAAAGACATAGTAACAGGGGAATGAAAAAAACAAAGCTTGGAATATTATATTGGAAGAATGGTGCTAATAAGCCTTATAAGCTTAAGAAGGCTTTTAAGACAAAGAGGATTTGTTAGTTTCCGTTTACTATTTCTTGTCACAACCCAAAGGGTATCTCGGTGTTCACTCCCCTCCCTACGGGGGAGGGGCACTTCTATGTCTTTTATTACTTATGTCATTATGACTTCTGTCCATTATGGCATTCTGGCTTCTGCCTCTTTGTTACTTTATCTTTACATAGTCAGCCCCTTATGTCTTTATGTCATTATGTCTTCCGTTCCTCTGTTACTTTGTCTTTTACATACTCAGTCCCTTATGTCTTTATGTCATTCTGGCTTCTGTTCATTATGTACATTCTGGCTTCATAAATGTAAAGGATTTTTACAAACTTCCTATTTTGTCGGTAACTTGTGAGTGGCAAGTTGGGCAATATCTTCCCTTTTTGTCTCGCACGTTTAGGGACAAATTCGTAAATATCAACAAAACAATAGTTTATAAGATAAAACAAAGAAGACAAAATTCGAAGAATCACAAGTTTATTTATGTAAGGCGCACAGGAAAAGAAATGAAAGAAAGGAAGATTCGTTATAAAAAGGGAAGATTTGTTTATATTTTTCATAACAAAGGCTAATTCCCTCCCTATTCGTCGCACCTAACCTCCTAAGTTGTCGACCACCCCACCCTTATAGCTACTAAAATGTCGCAACATACTTACTAATTTGTCGCATCATACTTACTAATTTGTCGCCGCTAAGTTACTAATTTGTCGTCGATTAGTCGTGTAACTATTTAAGGTTCAATGACTTTAAGGTGCCTTACTAATATCTAATAAAGATTATATAACGATATTCTAAGTTATGAAGAGAGTTTTTGTTTTAAGAAAATATATACTTTTTCGGTGGGGGAAGAAGACTTTAAACAAAGGTTTTGGGCGCAACCTCCCTTTTTGTCGCACATACGTTTTAGGGTGTTAGGGGCGGTTTTTGTTGCGCATTTCGGTTGGCGGCTGCACATTTGGGAGTTGGGTTTTGTATTTGTTTTATAGTTTTGTTGGCGAAGACGAGGTGGTTGCGCGTCGCAGTTTTGTGTGAAAAACGATTCGGATGAGTAGCCTACTTTGTATCGATTTCTTCTTTTTGTTGCCGTCAGTTTTGCGTTCGATTGCTTGGTTTTTACGTGTTTTAGCGTACTGCAAGTTAGCTGTAAATATATTTTTATATATTTGTGTTTCAATATATTATAGTCGGCTATGGGATTGATAATCAGCTTTCCCCCACTCTTGCACAATGTTTTCTCTCTCGATGTCAGCTTAGGTGGTTGTTCATTTTTCTTTCTTATGATCTTGTCGGATATCGATTTGCTTTTGCTCTTTATTCTTTTCTTTTTGATAGTAGGCTTTCTCGAAATTTTTTGTTTGAATTTATCGCCTTTAATGGGGTAGAGTTTTCATTTTTTCATGGCATTGTTGCGCTTATATTTTCGCTTTTTGTAGACTGAGTTTTTCTTCCTTTTTTGTCGCACCTTTCCGTTTTCCATGTTCTTACAGCCTGTAATAACGCAGTTTTGTAAGCAAAGAAAAGTGAGACAAATAGGGAAGCTATTTTCCTTAGTTTTTTGCTTTACTCATGCTATAAACGTTTAATAATAAGATAGTTATGCTTATTTTCTTCGTTTTTTAGCTTCAAAAAGTACAAAAACTTGTCACTTTTTTGTCGCACTTTACTTTTATCAATATTTGTTTTCTACTGATATTCAGTCTTTTATGTCGATTTCTTAAGTCACTAAAAAATATTCCCTTTTTGTCGTTTTATGCTCTCAAAGCATGGTAATGTTGATTTATTTTACAGCTATCGACAGTTTTTCTTTGCCTATTTAATCTATGAGTAGTAAAAATGTTCCTATTTTGTCGACTCTCACAAATGCTTTTTATTCGGTTTTCTCTCCCTATTTGTCGCCCTTTTCATCATACGCTTGCTGAGGTTTTTCCTATTCTTGTAATGTTATATGCCCTTCGCACGTGTTGTGCTAAGCCTTCGCACCAAATGTGCGGAGCCTTCGCACGATATATTTGATTAGTTTGTGGTTTATTATATAAAGATTTAGTGCAGTGGTAAACTCATGTTTTACAGTCTTACCTTTTTTGAAATGTTATAATAGCTTTTTTATTCGTGAGTTTATTGTTTATTCCTTAACTTTGTGGACATAATAATTAAAAACTAATTCTTTATGAAGCATTTAGCAATTTTGCTATTAGGTTTACTTGCCTTTACGGCTTGTTCAAAAGATAATGAGGAGGGTATGAGCCCTACCCTATCCGAGAAGAAGAAAGATTATATTGCTAAAATAGAATTTTTCTATAAACCATTGGGTAATAATGTAAAAGATTATGAAAAAGCAGGTGAGTATACTTTTACGTATGATAAACAGAAACGGCTTGTAGACTGTACGTTTTATTATAATGAGTTTGACGATGGTCATAAGCGTAATTGTAAGATGTCATACTCTGAGAATCAGATAGAGTTTCATAAATTGGAATCTACTTATAAGGGTAAGCGTCGTTATCCCGAAGACTTTTTTATTATTTTAGACAAGCAGGGAAAGGCTTTACAGGTAAATACCTATCTTTATGGATCGTATCTTCATTTATCTAATAGGGAATACTTTAAATATATTGACGCTTTCTTTAAATATGATAGCTTAGGGCATTGCACATCATTCGCTCAGGAAGGTTTTCCAAGTATTATCCCTTTGGTATGGAAGAATGGCAATATTGAGTCGATACTTTACCATACTAAGGGGGGGGTATCGAAAATTAATCCGAAGCCTTCTGGGATTGACGAAAACTATATTTATACGAACATTCCAAATAGGAGCTACCCTGATCTCAACTTATTCTTTGCAGATTATCACTCGGATGGTCGCTGGTGGTCTCTTTGGTCAGATGTTGTTGGATTCCGTTCTGCACACATGCTAAGTAGGATTCTTTTAAAAGAAAGAGTGTATAGAACCTTTTCACATAAGTTGGATTCTAAAGGTAGAGTTTCTGAGACAATAGTAGATACTGGTATATCTCGTTTGACAAAATATATTATCACCTACGCAAACATTTAATAGTTCTCCGATTATCGTATTAGGGCGCATCATACTTTTTGGTTATGATGCGCCCTAAGTTTTATGTCAAATTTTTAATTTTGTAGGTTATAAGTAAACTTAGAGTTTCAGGGTTAAG
>ERZ772958.546-NODE-546-length-16463-cov-14.641516_pt1 | contig 16463 bp, 9 predicted proteins | sample MGYA00580681_ERZ772958 | MGnify/ENA primary metagenome ERZ772958 (study PRJEB29015, sample SAMEA2738089) | human oral metagenome | biome: human oral; feature: human-associated habitat; material: saliva | place: China | collected 2275 ...
GGGGCGGATGCTTGTGAAAGCATCCGCCCCTTTTGTTATGCCCGCAGGCTTGTGCCCGTGAATTTGTGCGTTGGGCGTTTAGGCATTGAGCATTTAGCCGTCGTGCGTTGAGGCGTTTAGGTTTACGCCTCGGCGACCTTGCGGCCCAGCTGCGCGAACAGGGAGGCGTTGATGCGGAAGCCTTCGATGCATTCTTCGATAAGGGCTTCGCGCTGTTCGTCGGTCATGGGTGCGTTGTCGAGCAGTTCGCGGTAGCCGTCCTTGAAGACCTTAGGCTTGGGCAGTTCGGTGAAGCGGTACATGCTCAGTGCTTCAGCGGGGATGCCGTAGTGGCGGGTGACCAGCGCTGCGACTGCCTGGCCGCCGGAGAGGTCGCCGAGGTAGCGCAGGTAGTGGTGTGCGAGGTAGCGTTCGGGGGAGTTGACGGTGGCGCGGATGCGCTCTACGTATTCTGCGGTTGCGGGCAGGGGCGCGTCGATGTCGCCGTCCTGGCCGAGTGCGCGGATGTCTGCGCGGATGTATTCTGCGCGGTCGAGGCCGGGGTGGGTGAAGGGTTCGGTGATGGGGTTGGGTTCTGCGCGGTAGTGTTCGGAGACTGCTTCGAGTGCTTCGTAGATGTGCACGTACTGGTTGATGAGGCGCAGGTATGCCTCGGTGTTGAGGGAGCCGCCCATGAGGTCTTCCATGAAGGTGGAGTGTTCGGCGTTGTCGTGGACGTGCTTGGTGCTTTCCTTCAGGCGTGCGGAGAAGCGTTCCTGGGTGGTTTCGGGGGCGGTCACGGTCATTGTGAGTTCCTAAAGTGGGTTGTGGGTGAACAATAAATGTTTTAGTGACACAATGTCACCAAAACCTGTTAATGACATATTGTCACCAAAAACCGGTTTTGGCAATAGCTTTTCAAAAAATTTTGCTAAGGTATACCTCATGTACAAGTCATCCTAGGCATTAAGTTACACAAACGTAGGCTAATAAGGCTAGACTTGATACGAACACCACAATCACAAAATTCAAGGAGACACCGAATGTCTACCCCCTCTCTCACCAAGCGCATTTGGGCGTTCTTGGCTTCAGCAACCATCGGTCTCAGCGGCGTCGCCGGCGTACCCGCGGCCTTCGCAGCTGAAACCAACTCCCACATCAACGCCGGTGAGGTAACCGCAGCCTCAGAGCAGAGCCTGCAGGACGTCACCGTCAACTGGGGCCTGAAGAAGTCCTTCCGCTCCTACATCAACGGTCCCTTCTCCCAGGGCTCCCAGAAACTGACCGGCGTCACCACCAACGAAGACGGCTCCTACCACTTCACCTCCGCCGAAGGCACCGTAGCCAACGGCGAATACTCCGTCACCTTCACCGGCTCCTCGATTCACTACACCGCACACCACGGCCTGCTGGAAGTCATCATCTCCGACCTCTCCGTCACCATTAAGGACGGCGTGGGCACCGTGCGCGCCAACGTTCAGTCGCGCCCCTACAACGGCAACACCACCCCGAATGACCTGGTCGAGACCAAGAACATGACCATTGGCACTTTCAACGCCTCCGGTCTGAAGGTTGAGGGTAACACCATCACCCTGCCCAGCGTTGACGAGGAAAACGGCACCCGCGTCAAGCTTTCCGAAGAGGCAACCGGCGCCTTCGCGGGCTTCTACAAGGCAGGTCAGGAGCTGGATGCGCTCGGCTTCTCCGCAACCATCGTGACCAAGGAAGCACCCGCGCCGACTGCAAAGCCGAGCCCTGAGCCCAGCACCGAGCCGACCGCTGCGCCTACCCCTGAGCCCAGCAACGAGCCGACCGCAGCGCCCTCCTCCGCGCCGACCAGCGAGGCACCCAAGCCCGCAGACCCCAAGCCCGCAGAGCCCACTTCTGCAGCGCCGAGCGCAGCACCCACCTCCGCGGCGCCTTCCTCCCCCGCCGCAACCACCGAGCCCAAGCGTGACGAGAAGGTCACCGGCAACGTCGTCGAGTCCGGCACCCTCAGCTGGGATATCCGTGAGTCCTTCCTGAAGTACCTGACCGGCTTCGCGCACGGCTCCGTGAACGTTGAGGGCATGGAGAAGACCGCGGCTGGCGGCTTCAAGTACACTCAGGCATCCGGCGTGTACAACCCCGAGACGAAGACCGGTCAGATCAACTTTGCGGGCACCGCAGAGTTCACCGGCCACAACGGCCAGCTCAAGAGCACCATCAAGAACATGCGCCTGGTCGTCGTCAACGGCAAGGGCACCCTGGTCGCTGACGTGGACGCGCTGACCCTCGACGGCAAGTCCGTTTCCAAGACCGGCCTGGCAATCGCTGAGGTGGACCTCTCCGGCGCGAGCGTGAAGGACGGCGTCTTCTCGGCGCAGAACGCGGCAGTCACCCTCACCGATGAAGGTTCCACTGTGCTCTTCGCGGGCCAGTACCGCGGTGCCGACAAGACCATGGCACCGCTGAGCTTCTCCGTAAAGCTCAGCGAGCAGACCGCGGAGAACACCGTTGAGGTTCCCCGCGTCTCCGAGAACAAGTCCTCCGAGAGCAGCACCTCCGATAACAAGGGTTCTGAGAACGGCTCTTCCAACGAGGGTTCCTCGAACTCCGGCGCTAACAGCTCCGGTTCTAACGGTTCGGCAGGCACCTCCGGCAGCGTTTCCAACGGCGGTTCCTCCTCGAACGGCTCTGTCAGCAACAACCCGGCACAGCCGGTCTGCGTACCCGTCACCCGCACCCGCGAGGTGCAGGAGCAGGGCGCATCCGACGGCACCATTAAGAGCGCAAACCTTGGCTGGGGCGTGCGTGATTCCTTCCGCAACTACGTGCGCGGCGGCATCGCGAACGGCACCTGGGAGCTGAACGGCACCTCCTACTCTTCGGATGCGTTCAACTGGTCTAACGGCACCGGCACCTTCAAGAATGGTAAGGGTTCTATCTCCTTCAGCGGTTCGGTTCGCTTCACCGGTCACCACGGCATTCTGGACACCACCATTGCGAACCCGCGCCTTGAGATTAACGGCAATTCCGGTACTCTCTACGCGACCATGACCAGCAATGACCCCTCCGGCAAGGCAACTAACTACGGTGAGGTGGCGCTGCTGAAGGTGGACCTTTCGGGTCTGCAGAGCTCCGCTGACGCTGTGAGCGTCAACGGTGCGGCAACCACCCTGACCGCTGAGGGCGCGAAGGCGTTCGCTGGCTTCTACGAGGCCGGTAAGGACATGGCTCCGCTGAGCTTCTCCGCGGCGATCAACGGCGCGAAGACCACCACCAAGACCGTGACCGAGACCGTCTACGAGGGTAAGGGTTGCGACCCGGTCACCGGCAAGCCTTTGGCTTCCACCGGTGCGTCCGGTGTTGAGGGCACCCTGGTTGCAGGCTTCATCGCTGTTGCAGCCGGTGCGGGTACCGTCGTGTACACTCGCCGCCGCAAGAAGGCATAACGGCACCTCACGAGGATGCCCACACTGTTGGTTCGGCCGTGAGACTCAACTATGAGGTTCACCGGTGAGCCGACACGGTCCGTGCGGGGGTGCAGATTTTCACTGCGCCCCCGCTTCAGGTGCCAGGTTTTGCCCCGGCGCCTACCCCAGTTTTTCTAGCTCCCTTTTTCTCTGTGAGACGACGATGTTTTCTTCCCTTTCTTCTTCTGCCCTGAACCGCCGCAATGCAATGAAGTATGCGGCGTTCTCCATCACTTCCGCGTTCCTGCTGAGCTCTTGCGGTGTGGGTACTCAGAACCCGGCTGCTTCTTCAAGTACTTCGCAGGCTGTGGTGGATGAGCAGAGCACCCGCACCGTTTTGGAGAACTTGGCGGATCAGCTGCGTTCTTCTATTGCCCCTAATCAGAAGGCTCTGCGCGGCCCCAACAGCGCCGCGGATACCCCCGAAATTCAGCCGATGGTCGACACCCCCACTCCGGCTTTCCCGGTGACGTTCAAGGATTTCAACGGCACCGAGGTGACCGTTAAGTCCGCTGACCGTGTGCTGGCACTGGACCTGTACGGCACTCTGGCTCAGCAGATGATTGCGCTGGGTCTGGGCGGTCGCCTGGTCGGTCGTGTCACCTCCTCGACTGAGCAGTCGCTGGCTCATCTGCCGCTGGTGACCCAGAACGGTCACGACCTGAACGCTGAGGCGATTCTGGCGACCTCCCCGGACCTGGTGCTGTGGGATAAGAGCAACGGCCCGATTGAGATTGTGGATCAGCTGCGCGCAGCGGGTGTGACCGTCGTGGCATTCGATCATGAGCGTCGTATGGATAAGATCATTCCGCAGCTCAAGGCTGTTGCGCAGGCACTGGGTGTTCCGGAGGCGGGCGAACAGGTTGCTGCCCGCGTGCAGAAGGACCTGGATTACGCCCTGCAGGTGCTCAAGGATGTTGCCCCGAAGGGTGAGCAGCAGGTGTCGTTCGCGTTCCTGTACGTGCGCGGTACCGCTGGCGTGTTCTTCGTGCTCGGTAAGGGTTCGGGCGCTGACGATTTGATTCAGGCTATTGGCGGCAAGGATGTGGCGTCTGAGCAGAACGCAACGAATATTATTCCGGCGACCAGTGAGGCGCTGGTGAAGCTGAACCCGGACGTCATTCTGACCATGAGCGGCGGCATTAAGTCCACCGGCGGTTTGGATGGTTTCTTGGCTCGCCCGGGTGTGGGTGAGACGACTGCCGGTAAGAATAAGCGCATTATCGATATGGGTGACGGCCAGATTCTGTCCTATGGCCCGAATACTCCGGCGGTGCTTTTGTCGCTGGCTAAGGCTGCGTACTCGACTCCTGCGGGGGGCCAGTAGTGGCTGCCGTGAAAAGTGCGGCGGGTGCGCGGGATTATCGTGCTTCGCGTCGGCGTCGTGCCGGTCTGACGTTTACGTTTTTGGCGGTGGCACTGTGCGTTGTGATGGTGCTGTCTGCGGGTTTGGGTCAGTACTATATCCCGACTGATCAGGTGATTGCTTCTGTGGGCCGCCGCCTGGGTCTTGCGCCGGAGAACCCGGCGATGCAGCTGGCGGATAGCACTCTGTGGAATATCCGTTTCCCGCGTGTGCTGTTGGGCGTGCTGGTGGGTGCCGCTTTGGGTACTTCCGGTGCGGTGATGCAGTCGGTGTTTGGTAACCCGTTGGCTGAGCCGGGCGTGATTGGTGTTTCCTCGGGTGCGGCGGTTGGCGCGTGTTTGTCGATTGTGTTGAACCTGCAGTTCTTCGGTATTTTCACGACTCCTGCATTCGCGTTTGTGGGTGCGTTGGCGGCTACTGCGCTGGTGTATTTCCTGTCGCGTTCTTCGGGTCGTGCGAAGGTCCTGTCGATGATTTTGACGGGTATTGCGGTGACCGCGGTGGCGAATGCGATTATTGCGTTCCTCATGTTTATTGCTGATACGACGAGCCGCGATCAGATTGTGTTCTGGCAGATGGGTTCGCTGAACGGTTCCACATGGAAGGCTGTGGCGAGCGTGTGGCCGGTTATTCTGATCGGCTTGGTGGCGTGTTTTGTGATGGCTTCTTCGCTGGATGTTCTGGCGTTGGGTGAGCGTGCGGCGCAGCATTCGGGCGTGAACGTGGAGCGCCTACGTGCGGTGTCTATTGCGGCGACGGCTTTGTTGACGGGTGCTGCGGTGGCGTATGCGGGCATTATTGCGTTTATTGGTCTGATTATTCCTCACCTGTTGCGCATGATTTTGGGTCCGTCGAATCGTGTGTTGTTGCCGGCTTCGGCATTGGGTGGCGCGCTGTTGATTGCGCTGTCTGATTTGGGTGCGCGTACGCTGGTTCCTTTTGCTGATTTGCCGATTGGTATTTTTACGGCTTTGGTGGGCGGCCCGACGTTCTTCGTGTTGTTGCGTCGTTCCCTGGGCCAGGGCGGAGGTGCTTCGTGAGTGAGTTGTTGAGCCTGTCCGGTGTGTGTTTTAACGCTGGTGGGCGTCAGATTTTGAATGATGTGTCTCTGTCGGTTGCTGCGGGCGAGGTTGTGTCGCTGATTGGTCCTAATGGCGCCGGTAAGTCGACTCTATTGGGTGTGATTGCTGGTGATATTGCGCCCAGTGGCGGTGAGATTCTGTTGGATGGCGCCCCTCTGGGTTCGATTCCTGCCCGTCAGATGGCGCGTCAGCGTGCGATGCTGTTGCAGAAGTTGAACGTGGCGTTTTCGTATACGGTACACGAGGTGGTTCAGATGGGCCGTACCCCGTGGAAGGGTACGGAGCGCGCTGAAGAGGATGACGCCGTGGTTGCTTCGATGATGGAGCGTACGTCGGTGACTCATTTGTCGGATCGCGATATTACGACTCTGTCCGGTGGTGAGAGTGGTCGTGCGCATTTGGCGCGTGTGTTTGCTCAGCAGACTCCGCTGATTCTTTTGGATGAGCCGACTGCGGCGTTGGATATTACGCATCAGGAGCAGACGTTGCGGGTGAGCCGCGAGTTGGCTGCTGAGGGTGCTGCGGTGTTGACGGTGCTTCATGACTTGGATGTGGCGGCTGCGTATTCTGACCGTATGGTGTTGTTGCGTGGTGGCGAGGTGGTTGCTTCGGGCGCCCCTGAGCAGGTGTGTTCGGCGGAGTTGTTGTCTGAGGTGTATCAGCATCCGATTGAGGTGTTGAGGCATCCGGTGACGAATCGTTTGTTGATTCTGCCCGAGCGCTGATTCTGCCGGAGCGCTAACTCTGCTGGTGCGCCAACTCTGTTGGTGCGTTGATTTTATGGGGCATTAGCGAACTGTCCCGCATACACTTTCCACCTCAAAATATGCCAGTATTCGCATATATTAAATCTCCGCTCTGGAATGACTGAAATATCAGCTCATTCCAGGGCGGAGATTATCTTTATCCCCTTCTGCACGGATACACTGAAAGGTAGTGTCCGCAATACTGAACTCTATTCAGTTCAGTATTCCATCCATTCGAGAAAGAGACCCCTGCATGGATCCTCAGCAGAAAACGGCGACGTCTGCCGTTGCCGGCTACATTCCCGAATATTCTGAAACACCGCATAGCGGATCTTTCGATATTGCCCAGCACGGTTTGAGCAGCGATGATGTCGCTCGCCTGACTGCTGAGGGTAGGGTCAATACCCAGAACAATAAGTCTTCTCGCACGCTGTGGAGCATTATGCGTGCGCACCTGTTCACGGTCTTCAACTTTGTGTTGGGTGCCTGTGGCGCTGTGGTGATTGCGTACCAGCGTTGGGCTGATTTGCTCTTCCTGGGAGCCGTGATTGCTAACGTGGTGATTGGTTTTGTGCAGGAGTACAAGGCGAAGCTTGAGCTGGACCGCATCTCCCTGCTGGATCGCTCCCCCGCTACTGCCGTGCGTGACGGTAAGAGCGTTGAGGTTCCGATGGAGCAGCTGGTTGAGGGCGACGTTGTCATCCTCAAGCGCGGCGATCAGGTTCCTGCGGACGCTGTTGTGCTCACCTCCGATTCTTTGGAGCTGGATGAGTCTCTGCTGACCGGTGAGAACGACCCGATTGCTAAGCGTCCCGGCGATATGGTGCTGTCGGCGTCGAGTGTGCTGGGTGGTACCGGCCGCGTCCTGCTGTCTCATGTGGGTGCGAATTCTCGTGCAAGCAAGATTTCTGATGAGGCGCGCCAGTTCTCGCGTATTCAGTCTGAGCTGCGTGATGCGCTGAACCGTGTGGTCCGCTGGATTACGGTGGGCCTTGCGGTCATTATTCCTGTGGTGTCGTGGGGTCAGATTCAGGCGGCTGGCGGCCTGGAGACCGTGCAGCAGAACCACCTGTGGGAGCAGGTTTCTATTGCTGTGGTGTCTTCGGTTGCTTCGATGATTCCGCAGGGTCTGGCGCTGATGACCACTCTGGCGTTTGCGGCGGCGGCTGTGGCGCTGGGTCGTAAGCACAACATCCTGGTGCAGGAGCAGCCTGCGGTTGAGGTTCTGGCTCGTGTGGATGTGGTCTGCTTCGATAAGACCGGCACCCTGACTGAGGGTGGCGTGATTTTTGATTCGGTGCGCCCGCTGGACACCGTTGCTGAGGCCGAGGGCCCGGATGCTGACTCTGCCGAGCACGCTTCTTGGCGTGCTTCTCTGCCTGCCGGCTGGAATGAGGCGCTGGCGTGGTTTGGTCACGATGAGAACGCGAACCCGACCGCTGCGGCTCTGACCGGTGGTTTCCCGGAGGCTTCCTCGGCGTCGGTGAGCGGTATTGTGCCGTTCTCCTCGGCTCTGCGTTTTAGCGCGATTGAATTTAAGGATTCGGGTGCATGGCTTCTGGGTGCTCCGGAGGCGCTTCTCTCCAAGGGTACCGCCGAGCGTGAGCGTGCCGCTGAGCTGGCGGCGCTGGGTCTGCGCACGATGGTTTTGGCGCATGCTTCTGCGGTGGTTCGCAATGAGAAGGATGAGCCGATTCAGAAGATCCCGTCGGATGCTACCCCGGTTCTGTTCGTGATTTTCCGTGAGAATGTGCGTGCGGATGCGCCTCAGATTGTGGAGTATTTCCACCGTCAGGGCGTGACTTTGAAGGTCTTCTCGGGTGATAATCCGTTCACTGTGGCTGCGGCTGCGAAGACTGCGGGTATGGATACTTCTGCGGGCGCGGTTGATGCGTCGACTCTGCCTGAGGACGGCCCGGAGCTCGCTGAGGCTGCGGCTACTCACAATATTTTCGGTCGTGTGTCGCCCGAGCAGAAGAAGAACATGGTGATTGCTCTGAAGGAGCGCGGCCATGTGGTGGCGATGACCGGTGACGGCATTAACGACGCTCTGGCGCTCAAGCATGCAAGCTTGGGTATTGCGATGGGTAACGCCGCTCCGGCGACGAAGGCTGTTTCTCGCCTGGTTCTTCTGGACGGTAAGTTCTCGTCTCTGCCGGCTGCGCTGGAGCAGGGCCGTCAGGTCATTACGAACATTGAGATGGTGGCGAACCTGTTCTTGACGAAGACTGGTTTCGCGATTCTTCTGGGTGTTCTGTTCAGTATTTTCGGTTTGACCTTCCCGTTCTTGCCGCGTCAGTACTCGACTGCGGACTTCTTGATTGTGGGTGCGTCGTCCTTCGCGTTGACTCTGTTGCCGAATTCGCGCCGTTACGTGCCGGGCTTCTTGCGCCGCGTGCTGAATTACACGGTTCCGAACTCGATTATTGTGGTTGCGATGCTGTTGGCGGTGACGTTCACGGCTCGCGGCATGGGTGTTGAGGATATCCGTCAGATTCAGACGGCTTCGTTCATTACTTTGGTGATGATGGGTCTGTGGAACTTGGCTGCGGTGGCTCGTCCGTTCAACCGTGCTCGTGTTCTGCTGTTTGGTGCGTTGTTGGCGGTGTTCTTCGCGGCGCTGTTCGTGCCGGTTCTGGTGGAGTACCACCAGTTCGTTACTGTGCTTCCGCACCTGCTGTGGACGGCTCTGGGCGCCGGCGCTCTGGGTGCCGCGCTGATTGAGGTGAATGCGCATCGTAACCGCCGCTGGCAGAAGCGTCATTACCCTGAGCTGGAAGTTGCTCCGCTGAATTTCTTCCCGGGTAAGAAGTAGTTAGTCGGAGGGTAGCTGCTTCGGTAGCGTGTGGGCCCCGTATCCTGTGGATGCGGGGCCCTTTCGCGTCTTCGGAAAGCTCCCCGTCCGGTGCGTGTCGGGGTGTTTCAGTGCGTGTTGGAGTGTACCGGGGCACACCAAAGTCCTGCCGAAGTCCTACCGAGAGGCTCCCTACACGCGGTGCTGAGAGCGTGTCTCAGCTACCACTTGAGTGAAACTTTTAACAGCTTCTGATAGCCTCCTGTTCACACCTTGCTCTTAACCTGGGAAAACCCTTAGAGTTACAGGGAACTATTTGAGAAGGGAAACCTTCTTCAGGGTTGTTACTGGTTTGGCAGGCAAGACCTGAGTTACTCAACACCGTATGGGACGGCAGTATTTACCTGCCGAGAATCCCCTCTATTTGCTGTACCGAAGCTCCATAGTGGGCACGAGTGTAGTGCTTCCGGTGGTCGAGAGACTCGGGTCTTTTGTGTTTTCTGGGTTTCCCCGCTTCTGGGGTTCTCTCAGCGAGCGCAGCCTCCGGCAACAACCATATAGACATTGACCGCATATCTAAGGAAGTATCGTGAATAACCGCGAACTTGGCGAGAAGATTCTTGACGGCCTGGGTGGCCCCGAGAACATCGCGCACATTACTCACTGTGCAACCCGCCTTCGTGTCACTCCTGTGTCCAACGATGCAGTGCAGAACAAGAAGATTGAGGGCCTGCCCGGCGTTCTCTCTGTGATTGAGCAGTCCGGCCAGACTCAGGTTGTTCTGGGCGAGCGCGTTGAGGCTGTGTACAACGAGATCAACGCTCTGCCTTCTATGTCCGGCCACGCTGAGGGTGACACCAAGGTTGAGGCTGAGGGTAAGAAGTCCGGCTGGCTTACCAACATCTTCGACGTTCTGTCTGACTCCTTCCGTCCTCTGCTGTGGGCACTTCTGGGTACCTCGATGATTCTGACCCTGATTGTGTTCCTGCAGCAGCTGGGCTTCTTCGGCCAGTACACTGACTTGACCGGTCAGAGCGTGAACATCGACATCATTAACGGTGCTCGTGTGGCTGACCCGGAGGCTGCTAAGGCGCTGAACACCCAGTGGATGCAGCAGTTCGCTTTCTGGTACATCCTGAAGGCTGCTTCGCTGTCGGTTCTGAACTTCATGCCCATCATGCTGGGCGCTACCGCTGCTAAGCGTCTGGGCGCGAACATGTGGGTTGGTGCGGCTATCCCCGCTGCGCTGATGACCGGTACCTTCACCGATCTGACCGCTCTGGCTGACCCCGCCACCAAGATTCTGAATGTTCCGTTCTTCGGTCTGGATCTGCCGCTGTACGCATTCAGCTACACCGGCCAGGTCTTCCCCCCGCTGCTGGCTGTTGCTCTGCTGGCTCCGTTTGAGCGCTTCCTGAAGAAGGTTATTCCTTCGATGCTGCAGATGGTGTTCGTGCCGATGATTTCGGTCATCGTTCTGGTTCCGGTGACCGCGTTCCTGGTTGGCCCCATCGGTATCGGTGTTGCTATGGGCATCTCTGACTTCCTGAAGATGGTTAACGACCAGGCTCCGGCTCTGGTTGGTGCTCTGATTGCTGGCCTGTACCTGTTCATGGTTCCGCTGGGTCTGCACTGGCCGCTGAACGCTGTCATGATTAACAACCTGCAGACCATGGGTACTGACTTCATTCAGTCCCCGATGGGTGCTTACAACTTCGCTGTGTTCGGTGTTGTGACCGGTGTGGCTATTAAGGCTAAGCACGACCGCGAGCTGCGCCAGACCGCTGTTGGTGCGTCGATGTCCGGTCTGCTCGGTGGTATTTCTGAGCCGTCCCTGTACGGTGTTGTGCTGCGTTACAAGCGCGTGATTCCGATTATTCTGGTTCCCGCTGTTATTGGTGGCGCTACCATTTCCTTCCTGGGCGTTAAGTCCTACGCGTTCGCGTTCACTTCGCTGCTGTCGATTCCGGCGATGCAGCCTTCTCACCTGTACGTGATTGGTCTGGCTATTGCGTTCTTCGGCGCTATGACCGGTATTCTGCTGTTCGGTTACGAGTCGAAGGCTGATGCTGTGAAGCATGCTGCTCAGCGCGCGGCTGAGGCTGCTGAGGAGTCCGTTCCCAAAGCTGAGGCTGTTGCCGCTAAGGCTGCTCCGGCTGCTGCCGCTGCTGCGACCACCACCGCCGCTGCCGAGTCTACTGAGGCTGCTGCTTCCGCTGGTGAGGTTATTGAGCTGCACTCCCCGATCGAAGGTACTGCTGTTGCTCTGTCTGATGTTCCGGACCCGATTTTCGCTGCAGGTAAGCTGGGCGAGGGTGTGGCTATTGAGCCGACCGGTACCACTGTAGTTGCTCCCGCTGCCGGTAAGGTTGCCGCGACCTACCCCTCGGGCCACGCTGTTGGTCTGAAGCTGGAGAACGGTATTGAGCTGCTGATTCACGTTGGTCTGGATACCGTGAACCTGGATGGTAAGGGCTTCAGCGTGAAGGTTGCTAAGGGCGACGTTGTTGCTGCTGGCGACGCTCTGATTGAGTTCGATCCTGAGGTTATCAAGGAGGCGGGTTACCCGCTGATCACCCCGGTTATCGTGACCAACACCCGCAAGTTCGCTGAGGTTAAGGGTCTGCCGGGCGTTGCTCACCAGAACCTGAGCACTGTCCTGAAGGTGACCACTAAGTAGTTCACTTTCTAAGGCTCTAAGGGGCCCCACCATTGTGGTGGGGCCCCTTTCTTTATGCGCTGTTTCCCTTATGCACTGCTTCCTTATGCGCTGGTTCTTTGGGCACCGATTCTTTGGGCACCGATTCTTTGGGCACCGATTCTTTGGGCAGGGTTTGCTTGGGCGTATCCACTAGCCGGGGGGGTATTTCTGCTAATGTGATAATAAGCTCAACAAGGAAGTTCTCAAGTGATAGGGAGTACGATGATGTCTTCTGATACTAGGATGATGTCTTCTGATACTGGGGTGTGGGAAGAGCAGCAAGAAGAGTTACGCGCTCTTTCTCCTGTTCGGCGGCTGATGCGCCGGCTCAATCTTGAGGCGCTCGTCTACGAGTCCGCGCCGTTCCCGGTTCTGTTGCGTAAGCTCTCCGCGCTGATTCCAGCGTGCCTTCTGTGGTGGGTTATCTACGAGCCGCACCGGCTTGCTTCCTCCACCAGCCTCCCCGAGGGTGCTCACGCCATTACACTGCTCCCGGGAGCCTGGGGTGACCCCGCTACGGGGGCTTATGGGGGTCTTCCTGAGCTACCGGGGGTCCTCTTGCGCTGGGTACTGTGCATCGCGGCAATGGTGGCTGTCGTTCACCTCTGCGACGTCAAGGCGAAGGGCCAGAGCTTCACGATTCCTCACGATGCGCGTTCACGGTTGATTGCGCTCATGCAAACTCTCGGTATTTTCGGAGCCTTTGCGCTGGTCGTCTGGATTGAGTACATGATGACTCCGCTGACCCTCATGTTTGAAACCGTGTACGCGGGCCCAACCGCAGCCTATAGCGGCGACGGCATGATTCCCCTGCACCTGTTCCTGTCCTCGTCGTTGAGCGCTATTTTCTTGGGCTATTTTTGCGTGAACATTCTTGCTTCGCTGAATATCCCCGGGTACCTGGGTATCCCCGCAATTATTTATGTGGGGGCGCTCCCTTGGGCGCAGGCGGAGCGGCACCAGTTCACCTTGGCACTGGCGTGGGTCATTGCGGTGACTCTGGTGAGTTGGCTGGTGCGCGGCATGTGGGGTACTGTGCTGGCCTGCGTGGGCTATTCTCTGTGGATTGTGTTGGTGGCGACCAGCGGTGATCCTTTTGATTTGTCCGCCAATATGAGCCGTGTGCTCGTGATTTTGGGCTTCCCACTGGCTTTCATCGTCGCTGGAGGCGGCATTTACCGCATCTTCTACCTGCGGCAGAACCCGAACCTGCTGAGGTACCTGCAGGAGCGCGCCCTGTACATGGGCGAGTGGTAGCAACCGGTTAGGGCGGCGTTCCCCTTCCCTTCGTTTTTTGTAATTACATATCCTTTAGAGGACACAGAACCTTAGAGGGAACAGCAACTTAGAGGGCACAAAAATTTAGAGGACACAGCAAAATCCCGGGCACTCTCGTATGAGAGTACCCGGGATTTCGAGTCCTATAGGACGGCTAAAGCATTACCGAAAGCGGTATTACTTTCGCCGACTCTATTCCTGCCAGCCAACGTTGACCCAGTAGTCAGCGCTGGTGTAGCTCTGCTTGAACAGGGACGGACCGTAGTTCGCGACCTTTGCCTTCACAGCGGCGTACATCGGGCCGTTTGCGTAGGGCAGGTACACTGCGACCTTCTCGTAGTAGAGCTTCTCCGCCTCGTTAGCGATCTTGATGCGCTCGTCTTCCTTCTCGGTGTTCTGCAGCTTCTCGATGAGCTTATCAACTTCGGGGTCACCGACTCCGAACACCTCGGTGGTGAAGAAGTAGGGTGCCGAGGAAGCCAGGTCGGGCAGAACGCCCCAACCGGTGAAGATTGCTTCGTAGCTCTTCTGGCCGAGCACGGAGTTGGAGTTCGACTGCGGCTGGTTGTCAGCGCTCAGGCGGATACCTGCGGACTTCAGCTGCTGCTCCAGAATCTGGTAGACCGCCTGGTAGACAGCCTCGGAACCAAAGGAGGTCAGGGCGAAGCCAGCAACCTTGCCGTCCTTAGCGTAGTAGTCGCCGGACTTGGAGTAGCCTGCGGCCTCCAGAATCTTGCCAGCTGCCTGTGCACCGGTGTCACCAGCGTAGTTGTTCTGGTAACCCTTCTGGAACGGCATTGCGATGATGGAGCCGGGCAGCGGCTCGGTCCAGCCGAGCTGCGAGAAGTATGCCTTAGCGATCTGCTCGCGGTCCACAGAAGCAAGGATTGCGCGGCGCAGTGCCAGGTCCTCGATGCGCTTGGGGTTCAGCTGAATGATGTTAACGTTGGTGTTCTGGCTCTGGCGAATCTCGGTGCCTGCCTGGCCCTTCACAGCGTTGTAGCTGGTTGCACCCACAAAGGTGAAGGCATCCAGTTCGCCGTTCTTGAAGCTTGCACGGATTGCTTCGGAGTCCATCTGACGCCAGATGATGCGGTCCAGCACCGGCTTCTCGCCCCACCACTTGTCGTTCTTGACCAGGGTGAGAACCTTCTGGGAGGAGTTCCACTCGCCAACCTTGAAGGGACCTGCCCAGTACTGGTCGAGGGGCTTGTCAACGAAGCCTTCGTTGAAGAGGTTGACGTCTTCCAGTGCGGGGTGGATTGCGAAGGCGCACAGACCTTCGGAGGGGTAATACGGAGCCTTCATGGTGACCTTGACGTGGAAGTTGTCGCCGTCCACAGCCTCGATGCTCTCAACCTGCTGCCACATGGTGTTGTCGGTGATGTGGTAGGGGTTGTCGGTGGTTGCGCGGTAGACCTTCCACACGGCGCGAACAGCGTTCACGTCCATGGGGGTGCCGTCATTGAAGGCAGCCTTGGGGTTGATCTTGAAGGTCGCGGTCTGCACGCCATCGACGGTCTCGGTCTTGTGCTCGGTGCAGAACTCGGGGTTGAGGGTACCTTCGCCTTCGGGGCTCATGGTGTAGAAACCCATGACTGCGGGGATGTTGCAGGGTGCCAGTGCGTCCAGGTTGCTGGAGGTGTAGCCGCTCTGGGTCTGCAGGTTGAAGTTCGGGCCCAGGGCGGTAGCCGCGAGGGTCAGGGTGCCGCCCTGCTTGAGGGAGGAACGGTCCTGCTTGTTGACCTGAAGGTTCTTCAGAATATCTTCAGCATTGTTAGCGGCGCTACCGCCAACCTTTTCCTTCGAGCTGCCGCAGGCAGCCAGCAGACCAACGGTGCCGAGGGCAACGGTGCCGGTCAGGAGGGTACGGCGAGAGACAGACATGCTCTTCATGGAATTTCTCCTAGAGTATTCGCAGTGTTGTGGAGGCAGTACGCGAACGGTGCGTAGCCAGCGCTCCAACCCGGCGGGAGGACAGTCTCTGCCGGGGTGGGCAGAATGCCCACATTTGTTTTTAAGTATATCCTTGCTACTCTCTAGGGCATGGAAAAGCGGCGTGCTACAGAAGGTTTTAATCCTTTTGTAACACGCCGCGGCAACGCTTTTGCCCTTATGGGGCGTGTGAGCTGTGCTCAGCGCTTAAGATTTTTACTTTTCCCAACCGACGTTGATCCATACGTTCGGGTTGTAGTAGGGCAGGCCGAAGAGCATGGGGCCGTAGTTCGCCAGACCCTTACGGCATGCCTTGAAGTTGGGGCCGTTGTGGGTCGGGACGTAGATTGCGACCTCGTCCATGTGGCGCTTCTCCAGCTCGTTCATGATCTTGAGCTGTTCCTTCGGATCCTCGGTGGACATCATGGTTGCTGCCAGCGAGTCCAGGTCCTTACCGTGACCGTTGTTGGTCTCGGAGATGTAGAAGTAGTTCGCTGCATCCACCGGGGAGGTGGTGATGCCGTAGCCGCCGCTCTTGATCGAGAAGTTCTTCGCGGAGATGATGCTTGCCATTTCGGATGCACCGTGGTTGTCGATGCTCAGTTCAATGCCAATTTCCTTCATCTGCTGAACGAGGAACTGGGCGGTGGAGCTGACGACCGGGTCGGTGCCGAAGGTGGTCACCGGGTAGGAGGCCTTAACGCCGTCCTTCTCGTAGTAGTCGCCGTTCTTGGTGTAGCCTGCATCTTCGAGGATCTTGGTGGCTACGTCCTTGCCGAGCTTGGTCGGGTAGTTGTTCTGGTAGCCTTCCTGCATGGGCAGCATGCACATGGAGCCGGGCAGCGGTTCCTTCCAGCCGAGCTTCTCGTAACGCAGCTTGAGCAGCTGTTCGCGGTTCAGGGCTGCGACGAATGCGCGGCGGACGGGCAGGGGAACCTTTTCGGGGTTGATTTCGTAGTTGCCCACGGCCAGTGCGCTACCCTTGCGGATGTCGACGTTGGCGACGGCGGAGAGCTCGTTGTAGGAGCTGAGAGTGCTTGCGTCAGCGTAGTCGATTTCGTTGTTCTTGAATGCTGCCTGCTCTGCCTGGGAGCTCATTTCACGCCAGGTGATGCGCTCGAGCAGAG
>ERZ772958.548-NODE-548-length-16379-cov-38.651066_pt1 | contig 16379 bp, 19 predicted proteins | sample MGYA00580681_ERZ772958 | MGnify/ENA primary metagenome ERZ772958 (study PRJEB29015, sample SAMEA2738089) | human oral metagenome | biome: human oral; feature: human-associated habitat; material: saliva | place: China | collected 2275 ...
TGTTTAATCATTTCTGAACGAGGCAGTGGCCGGGTCGCGCGAGGGCGTGGCCCGGCCACTTGCTTATGGCGAGAGTAACAGGTCCATCTGCGTGACGAAGTGTGCGATGCTCTTGGAATACCAAGGGATCCTCACCTTGATGGCGAGGATCCCCGTAGTAGTCTGCGTTGGTCCAAGCCCAACGCGATTACCAATATGATAACATTAAAGTGTGGTAGAGGGAAGTGTGATCTTAAACCTAGCTGGTTCGGCGAGGCTTGCTCCGTACCTCCAGGAAGCGGATGGAGATGACGAGCGTGCTTGTGAACTTTACTTGTGGGTTACAGATCTCGCGGGGGCGTTGTTTTCGACTATCGCGTTTGTTGAGGTCGGTCTACGTAATTCAATGGACCGGAAGCTTCGGGTCTGGAATGATAAGCAGGGGATAGACTATGGGGAAGAATGGGCACTCCGTAAGGGTGCGGCACCCCTGCTGTATGATCTTGTTACGCATAAAAGTTTGGCGAGTGCGCAGAATTTTGCAAGTGAGCAATCACGCTTGCGTCCAAAGACTCATCCGCGTCGTTTGGCAGCCGTCACGCACGATGATGTTGTGTCGCATTTTATGTTCGGAACCTGGGTCTATCTCATTAAGCCAAGGGTCCGCAATCAGCCTCAGCAATGTCAACAGTTGTGGCAAGAATGTTTGTCGCACGCGTTTCCATATGCCGACCCTTCCGACTCCGGTCGTGAGAAGCTGGCTGATCAGCTCGATCGGGTGAGGAAGCTGCGGAATCGTGTGGCTCATCATGAGAATTTGCTGTCCGTCGACATACGCTGGCGGCTGCGGGATATGCTCGGCGTTCTTGCGTTGATAGATCCGAATCTACCTGATCTTGCGATGCAGAGCAATCGTGTCCGCTCGCTTGTTCGGGCGGATCCTCGCCGCTCGTGGTAAGCGTAGTCGTGGAGGGTAGAGGCCTGGGCGACGCTGGTCCAGAAGGGGTTGAGATCGTTGACTACCACTAAAATTGCTCCGATTCACCCGGGTGAAGTCCTCATGGAGGACTTCATCGAGGGTTTTGGAATTACGCAGCATAAGCTTGCCGTCGCTATCGATGTTCCGCCCCGTCGTATCAATGAGATCGTCCATGGGAAGCGCGGGATCACGGCGGATACTGCCATGCGGCTGTCCCGCTACTTTGGCACGACCCCGGGGTTCTGGATGAACCTGCAGATGCGCTATGAGCTCGATCGTGCCGAAGATATGCTGGGGGACACGTTGAGTGGAATCGTTCCGCTCACGATGGTCGAAGTCGCCTAAAAGGTCTCAATCTGACGAGGCAGTGGCCGGGTCGCGCATTTAGCGTGGCCCGGCCTTGTTGTGTGCGCTGGCCTTGGGCTATGCGGTGTTGGCGGCGTCAGCGGCCCCTAGGCGGCGTCAGCGGCCCCTAGGTGGCGTCGGCGGCCCTTAGGCGGCGTCGGTGTCTTTAGCGGGCTTGGGGGAGCCTTGGCCCGAAGCGGTGCGTAAAACCTTAGAGCTGGTGGGGCGCTCTAGGCGCACCAAGAGGTCAATTTGCTTAGGTTCATAGCCCAGCGAGATGCTCACGTCCTGCTGCAGGCGGCTGCGTAGCGTGGACACAGTCCAGTCAATCTCGCACTCTTGAGACACGCTGGCATCAGCCTGAATCTGTAGGTGGCTCAAGGTGCCGCTAACCCACACCGTGCAGCGCTCCACCCCGCTCACGCCCTGCGCCCGCTCAGACAGGGCCTGCGACAAAACCTCTGGATCCAAGGTAGTGAGTAAAAGCCCCTCAGAGTCACTCAGGCGCATAGGTGAGGCCGCTACCCGGCGCGGCACCTGCATTACCAGCAGCGCCAGACCACCAATGATGGCAAGCACTGAGGCCAACGCAAGCACGGGTAAAAGCCAGTTTGCTTGACTGGCGACGGCGCCCACACGCCCCTGCCTGCTAGCCAGGTAGGGGGCGGCGTCGGGCCAAAAACGAGCTAAACCCAGGCCCGAAGCCAGCAGCCAAGCGGAGGCAGCCACCAAAACAAAGCCACAGATAGCCAGGACGCACCGGTTTAGCGGGGCGGAAACTGAACGCATAATCGTGCCTCCTTAGCTCGCGTGCTTGACGCGCACGCGGCTGCCTTTAATGCCCACCGGGGCGAGCATTTGTAGCGCCTGGTCAGTCTGCTTTTGGGCGGCCTGCTGCACGGGCTCTAGCTCATCTAGGACGCTGTGGACGACCACGTTAACCCGCGAGCGGCGGGCAGTGGCTGAAACAGAGTTAGCGCCGCCCAACTGCTCAACCTGTAGCCTCACCAGTTTGGCCAGGTCACGGCGTCTAACTGCGGTCTGGCCAGGAATGTCATCGGGGAGAATTTCGACGCGCTCGGGCCGCCCGGGCCATAGCGCCGCAATAATCATGATTAGGCCACAGGCCGCCACAACCCCGGCGGCAATAAGCGCCGCAGTGGAGCTAAGCGAAGTGGATTTGATGGCTTCAAGCGCGTGCAGGGCGTGGCGCGGCCAGTAGCCGGTTATGAGCCGCTGGCCGGTCAGCCAAGCCCCCAGGCTTCCGCCGGCAAGCAGCAGCAGGGCCAGAACCACGCTGGAGCCGCTGCGTGAGGGGCGGCGAATGAGTTTAGGAACTTTTCTCATTTCAGGTTCTTCCTGCCTGGACCGTCGGGGTTAAGCCAGGAGATCTCAATATTGATCTTGCCGACGCTCAGCCCGGTCAGGTGCTCCACCCGGCTGCGTACATGTGCGCGCACGGCCTCGATTGTGGCCGCCAGTGGCGTGGGAAAAACCAGGCCTAGGTTCATGTGTAAGACGGCTACCTGCCCGTAGAGCTCACATTGGGCTTCGGGGCGGGAGGAAAAGTTGCGGCGGGCGCCGATGCCTAAAACCCCGCCGGCGTTGGAGCCAACATTGCCGGTTTCATAGGCGGCTTCGGCGGCAATTTTGGCCACGACTTTAGCTGGAATGGTGGTGGTGCCGCGCTGGGCGGTGCCCGCGTCGGTGCCAGCGGCTTGGGCGGTGCCCGGCTGCCCGGCCTGCCCGGTTGTGGGCTGGAGGGCTGAGGACTGGGCGGCTGCAGGTGAGGCGAGGGGCGCCATCGTCACTTCCTTAGCCGCTCAAGGAAGCTGCGGACATCGACCCGGCCCTCCAGGTACAGGCCCACTCCTAACCCGACCAGGCCACACAGTGACACCAGCACAAAGTCAGCGAAGGAGCCAAAAGCCAGAACGGTTCCAAGGAACAGGCCTACTAGGAGGGCCAGGTGCGTTGTCTTCATGAGATCTCCTCAGATCAAGGCGTCAATTACTTGAGGTTGTTGGTCTCAGACTCGTCGCCGGGCAGGTGCACGTCGGTGACGTGGATGTTGACCTCAACTACTTCCAGGCCGGTGCTGGTCTCGATCTGCTCAATGATGTTGTTACGGATCGCCTCGGTGACCTCAATGATGGGGGCGCCGTAGTCAACCACCACAGTGACTTCAATGGAGGTCTGGGTTTCGCCCTTTTGGACGTTGATGCCGCCGGTGACGTTGGTCTGGGCGGTGGGGATGCGCTCGGTCATGGCGGTGAAGGCGCGGCGCATGGCGTTACCCATGCTGTAGACGCCGGGCACCTCGCGCGTAGCCATGCCGGCGATCTTGGCGATGACGTTCTCGTCGATGGTGGTTACGCCGTGGGAGGTGTGCAGGGGCGTGTTGGGGGTGCTGTCCGCTTCAGCGTTTTCGTTTTGCTCGGACTGCTTGCTGGTGTCGCTCATGGGAGGCTCTTTCTTTGATCTGAGTAGGTGGCCGACGGCGCACGGTGTTGATTGCCGTCAGGGTGGGGTTGCTTTCCGTCAGGATTGCCGTGATAAACGCACTAAAAGGTGCGGTTGTCTAAAAATCCCTACCACCGCAGTCTATAGGGCTTTCGTCGTAAAAAGGTGAAGTGGGGCAGTTTTAAAGGAGCTTTCTTTTCTGACTCGATGAGGGGTCGCCTATATTGGTGTAGGCGCGTGCTGGCTGGCATTGCCTGAGTCCCGGTTGGCCCGCATGTGCTCACGGCCTGCATAGGGAGGAAAAGCTCATGGATCCTCGTTTTTCGCGCGCATATGGCGCGTTGGCTGGGTTGGCGTTGGGTGATGCGCTGGGTATGCCAACGCAAGCAATGTCTCCACAGCAGATTCAAGCGGTTTATGGCCCTGTCACGGGCCTAGTGGATGGGGATAAAAGCCAACCTTATGCGCCGGGTATGGCGGCTGGGTCGGTCACTGACGACACCGAGCAAGCATTATTGATCGCTTCCCTGCTGCTTAAAGGTCGTGGCTCTGGGCTGAACTTAGATGCGAGCGAGTTCTCCCACGCCCTGCTGGCTTGGGAGGATTCCATGAATGAGCGTGGCTCGCTGGACCTGCTGGGACCCTCCACGAAGGCGGCACTTGAACGTGTACGAGCAGGCGAGAACCCGTTGCGTGTGGGCGGTGAGGGCACCACTAATGGGGCGGCAATGCGGGTGACACCGATCGGGATTGCGGCGTCGACGTCGGACCGGCAGCTTTTCACCGACGCCGTATGGTCCTCATGCCAGGTCACGCACGCCACCCGTCAGGGCTTTCAGTCAGCGGCGCTAGTGGCAGCCGCCGTGTCACTCGGGATCGACGCCGGCGCGGCGGATGTGACAGACCTGCTGTGGAAGGCTGTGGCTTTTGTGCGCTCACTACCTGAGCGCGGCGCCTGGAGCCCAGAGCCGGATGTTGTGAAAGCCACGCACCGGGCATTAAAGCTAGCTGCCCAGCCGTCGTCGTCCCTAGAGTGGCTGGCTGAGCAGATCGGCACATCTGTGGCCTCAGCGCAGGCAATTCCCATGGCTTTCGCGCTGCTGGCACGTGATCCCTCCCCACGCGCCCTGCTGCAGGCTGCCAACTTGGGCGGTGACACCGACACAATTGGTGCGATTGCGGGCGCAATCCTGGGTGCAAGTTTTGGCGTTGAGGTTTTTGACGCTTACGGCCTGGCTCAGGTGGAGCAGGTTTCGCAGCTTGATCTGCCTAGCGTTGCTACAGATTTGCTGGCTCTGCGTGATAGGGAGGGCGGCGGCGCTGCCCCCGCAGTAGCTACGACGTCGCCCAACCCAGCAAAACCCGCGCTTACCAAAACCCTAGCCGCGTCCCCACAAAAAGGCGCCCCGGCGGGCCGCGTGGTGCTGATGGGACAGATCCTTGTAGACCTGGCTGTGCGTGGCGAGGCGCTACCGGCCCCTGGCGGCGACGTATGGGCCAGCGATGAAGGAATGCACGTGGGTGGGGGCTTTAACACGCTGGTGGCCGCGCGGCGTATGGGAGCCCAGGCCGTCTCACTCAGCCCAATTGGCCAGGGTCCCTACTCTTTACTCATCCAGCAGGCCCTGCAGCGCGCGGAAATTACGGACGCCGGGCCCCACATTGACGGTAGCGATAACGGTTTTTGTATTGCGTTCACTGACCAATCCGGAGAGCGCACCTTTATCTCCACGCGGGGCGCTGAGACGAGGGCGCCAGCAAGTGCCTGGGCGGACTTCACCGCAACGATGCGTCCGGGGGACGTGCTTTACATTGACGGCTACCTAATGGATCACCCGGCTAACCGTCAGGCAGCGCAGGCGGCGTTGGAGGCTTTACCTGAGGGCGTGCAGGTCATTTTGGATGTCTCGCCTGTTATCGGCATCCCGCAGGGCCTGCCCGCTCGTGACGTAATTGTTTCGATGAACCATAGGGAAGCTCAGCAGATCATAAGCGCAAAGCGCGGCTTGGAGCAGGACCAGGAGCTGAGCCGAGGGCAGGGCCAGGGGCACTGTCAGAAGCAAGGGCAGGACGGGGAGCAGAGCCAGTGGTGCGGCCAGGCGCGTGAGGCCGGCTTGGTGGCCAGCGTGGTGGCCAGCTTGCTGGGACGCCCCGTTGTGATGCGTGCAGGAGCTGAGGGCGCCTATTTCGCCAGGCCAGCAGGGGCTAAGGCGGGAGTTCCGGCCGCAGCTGCGGCAGCTACTCCGGATACGGCTCCGGTGGGGGCTTCAGCAGAGGGGCCAGTTGCGGCTCCGGTGGCGGCCAGCGCAAATACTGGCGCAGATGTGACTTACATTCCGACGCCGCGCGTTGCGGTTATCGATACTAACGGCGCAGGTGACGCCCACTCTGGCGTGTTGGCAGCGGCTTTAGCGCAGGCAATCCCTCTGGAGCGAGCGCTTTTACTGGCTAACTGTGCAGGCGCTCTTTCTACGACGCTAGTGGGACCGGCGTCCTGTCCGGCGCGCGAGCAGATCGAAGCTGCAGCTGACGCGCTCGCGCACTAGGCGTTCTAGCGCGCTTATCAGTGTCTAGGCATGGGCTCCCGAGCGCGGCTGGCGTTGTCTTGGTTCGGTTGGATGCTGGCTTCGTCTATCGGGGCGGCTGGTGTTGCCTGAGCCCAGGCCGGCTGCTGGCTTCACCTAGGCCTGGGCTGAGGGCCTGCGCAGAGGCGGGTCTAAGACAAAAGCGGTTGCATCAACTCCCGAGGCCAGGCGGTAGAGGGCGGCAGGGCGCCCGGCCCCTTCGCGCACGCTGTCTCCAGTGGGCTCAATGAACGACGCCGTTTTTGTGGCTTTTCGGTGGAAATTACGTGGATCTAGGGCAGAGCCCCAAATAGCCTCATAGGTGGTGCGCAGCTGGGTGATCGTAAACTGCGGCCCGCAAAAAGAGGTGGCCAGGGGAGAGTATTCGATTTTAGAGCGGGCGCGCTCGACGCCGTCGGCCAAGATAGAGGCGTGGTCGAAAGCTAGGGGAGAGTCGGAGCCAAGCAGGGCCTCAACAGGCTGCCATAGTGCCCCGGCGGCGTCGCCCCCCGCATGAGTTGGGGAGAAGGAAGGGGCCAGGAGCAGATAGGCCACGGAAAGAACCGGGCCGCGTGGGTCACGCCCCAGGGGGCCGTAGGTGCGTAGCTGTTCAAGGTGACCGGGGGGAGTGACGCCGGTTTCCTCCTCAAGTTCGCGTGCGGCGGCCTGCTTTGTCTGCTCACCGCTGCGCAGAAAACCGCCAGGTAGGGCCAGATGGTCCCGGAAAGGCTCGATGCCTCGGCGCACCACGAGGGCGTGAAGCGTGTGGTCAATGACTGTCAGGGCGACGATGTCGACGGCGATCGGGAAGGTGACAGGTTCAATCATGGCTCTAGCCTAACCTATTTGCGTCAAGTTGACATTAAAGCCTGAAGGGGTTTATCGTCATAGTGACACAAACAAATGGGAACTACCTAAGGAGTCATCATGGGAACCCTTCACAACCACCCCTTCTTCATCCGCTACCAGGGTGGTGCCGGCGACCACGTCGTCCAGATCAGCGCCGGACGCACCATCCGCTCCGGGGTTGGCCAATCCTTCTGGCTGCGCAAAGGCCGCTGCGCGCTCGCGGAAGTACCCACCGCTAACCGCGCCCACAGCTTCCTGGTGCAGGTAGCCTCCAGCGACCAGCAGAACGTAAACGCCCAGGTGGCCATCACCTACTGCATTGAGAACGCCGAGGCTGCCGCCGCGCACTACGACTTTGGCCTCTACCCGCGTGAAGCAAAGAAAGATGCGCAGGGCCTGTGGCAAATCGACGAAACTGTCACCCGCATCGCCCACTCCGCCCTGGCCTCAACTATCGGCGCCATGAGCCTGTCTGAAGCTATCTCCGGTTCCCTGGAGCGAGTTAGCGGGCTCCTGACCCAGGCTTTCGCCGCAAACGAGCAGCTACAAGCCACCGGCGTGGGCGTTGTTGACGTGCGTCTGCTGTCCCTGCGCCCTGATGAAGGGGTTGAATCATCCCTGCGCGCCCCACTGCTTGAGCAGCTGCGCGCCGAGGCTGACCGCGCCCTCTATGAGCGCCGCGCCCTCGCCGTCGAACGTGAATCCCAAATTTCCGCCAATGAGATGCAATCCAAGCTTGACCTGGCCCGCAAGCGCGCCGACCTGGTTGACCAGGAAGGCCACAACGCCAGGCGCGAAGCTGAAGAGAAAGCCGCCGCTGACGCGATCGCCGTCGAGGCTGAATCGCGCCGCATCGTAGAAAAAGCCAAGGCCTTCGAGACCGACTGGAACACCGCCGGGCGCGCTCGAACCGCCAATGACGCGGCCTACATCCAGGCCGTCGCCGAGGCCGGGCCTGAGGTGGCGCGCGCCCTGGCACTTAAGGAGCTGGCAGGTCACATGCCTTCCTTCGGTAACATCACCATCACCGCTGACGTGCTCAGCGACCTGGTGTCGGCCTTCACCGGCTCAGCCAAGGCAGGCAAGTAATGCGACGCCGCGCGGTGATTGTGCGCCGCCCCACCGAATATGACGAGCTCATGGACCGCTACTCCACGCGCGGCCAGGTTGAGTTTGTACTGCGCTCACGCGGGCGCAGCCTTGAGGAGGTGGAGCGCGCGCACGAGTGCCACCTAGCGGCCCTGGCGCGGGTGCGGGCGGGGATCCCGGACGGCTGGGCTAGTGCCGACGTCGAACGCGACTCACTGTCTCGCTTCCTGTTTGCGCCCGAGGACGTAATTGTTGTGGTTGGTCCTGACGGTCTGGTGGCTAACGTGGCCAAATACGTGGGCGAGCAGGTAGTGGTGGGGGTTAATTCCGTGCCCCAAGCCAATGCGGGCGTGCTCGTGCGCTGCACGCCCGAGCAGGGGGTGGGGGCGCTGCGCTGCCTGGAAACGGGTTCTGACCTGCGTGTTGACCAGCTGACCATGGTGCGCGCGGCTGCTGACGACTCGCGTACACTCACTGCCCTCAATGAGGTGTTTATTGGGCACCCAAGCCATCAAAGTGCCCGCTACGAGCTCACCTTGGGCTCCCGCGCAGAGCGGCAGTCCTCCTCCGGCGTCGTTGTTTCCACCGGGACCGGCGCCACGGGCTGGGGCGCCTCCCTAAAACGCGGGCGGCACATGGGGGATCTACCTGCACCTACCTCGCACTCCCTGGCATGGTTTGTGCGCGAAGCCTGGCCCTCACCCCACACCGGCACCAACTGCACCGAAGGAATCCTAGGTGAGGGGGAGGAACTGAGCCTGGTGGTGGGCAGCGAATCCCTGGTGCTCTTTGGTGACGGCATAGAATCCGACCACCTCACCCTCACCTGGGGGCAAAGCGTGCAGGTCTCACGCGCACCGCGTGCCCTGTCTCTAGTTGACCCGGCGGGGCTGCGCTAAGCGAAAGCTTGTCGATGCAAAAAGGGCGGAAAGGCAAGCGGCAAGAATCCACATAGCCTCAACTGTAGAACTTGACTGTAGAACGCAGTGTTCGCTATAGCCGTAATATCAGTTATTTACTTGACTATATCAAAATGTATTACTGAGTAATATTGTTAAGTCAGGTTGTCTATCGTGACGGGTGTTTTCCTTAAGCGTGCCTTGCCAAATGTGCGGCGTTAAATGGCGTGCTTGCCTAAGGGGTAGGGTGTAGGATTACATATACGGTTACAACGGCTGTCGGTAACCACATTTATGATGGTGATAGGGGTGCTTGCGTCAAATGTCTTGTCGTAAAGAAAATGAGTGGACGAGGAAAAGCACAGATGGATTAGCGATTTCCGAGTCACTGTTAAAGTCTGCTTATAGTGGGCATCCGCTCGATCTTCAATCTAGCCAGGGCAAGCAGATGTCAAGCGATACGCGCCCAGGTGCTAAGAAAAACGCTATGATCACTAGGATACTTGAGGATAGTGACTACTTAGATGCTCTAGAACCTCCTTATGATGATAATGTCGTTCAGCTAATTGAAAATATTTCTGCTTTTATTCAAAAGATTCGTTTTTGCGGAAAGACTACTCTGTCAGATACTGAGGCACTTGCAGTTTTAAGGCAAGAAGCTCCACAACTTTATAAACTCTATGCGAAGGTTCTTGGGCCTGATGTTGTAAATGAGGCTGAAGTAAATCGCGTACCTCGTGAGCTAGCAAGTGGGTTCCTTGAGAGGACTAAATGGCAACTGATGGTGAAGGTTGAGCGGAGTGAAATCTGGCTTAACCTTATTTTCCTTATCGTTTTTCTGCTGCTTTTTGTTTATGATGTATACGTTAAGGCATTCTGGTTGGCTGGCCCTATTGGCATTATTGTTGTGATCTTGCTTGTGCGGCTGTTTAGGAGCTTCAGTTCTTTTAAGAAGCATAAGGAGTTATTTGCCAGAAAATTAGGAGGAAATTACTAAAACCGCAAGCCATGGAGGGGTGGGCTGAGGCCTGGAGCTGTAAGGTTGCGAGGGCTTCGCGTTGAAGGTGTAGCAGATATCGTCCTTTAGGCCCTCTCCATGTCTCCGATGGGCCTGCCAAAGCTGTCATTGGCTGCCTCGAACACCTACGCGACTGCGTTCTTAAGCTTTGTAACCTTAGTTGTTACACCACTTAAGCACTTCTTGGAACTGGTGCTTGCAAGCTTTGACTATGTCCCAATTGTGAAGAGCTGGTAATGGTAGTGGTCGTATGAAGTGTGTTCTATGAGTGAATGCTGTACTTTTAATCAACTAACCCATATATCATGGTTGTATGAAGAAACGCGCTCAGAAAGGAGATGCTCGTGGCGACCAGACAGGTTCGGCGTCGTCGTCAGACGCTGCTTCTGACAGGCGCCCGCTCAATCTTCGACCTAACCGGGGAACGCAGTTATCGAGCGATGCGCGTTCAGATGCCGAGAAAAACTCGGCACACTCCCAAGCAGTTGATGGCGGCGGGCGCTCGTACAATCCAGAAGGTCCCGATTCCGACGTTACCCACCAGGTAGCTCAGCAGGTTTTCGCTCTAATTCAAGAGAATCACCTTATATTGGAGTTCTGGTGAATGGTAAAGAGTTCGATAAAGCAGTAAGCCATGGAGAGCTGAGCTGAGGTCCGGAGCCATAAGGTTTGTGTCTTTTGATGCTTGTGCGTATTTTACGGGGCTTGGTGACAGCGCCGATCCGGTTTCTCTGTGTTCGTGTCGTCATCTGGCCGGTGTAGATAGGTGTCAGATGTAGGTAGCAGTAAACTGATGGAGACACTGGCCTTTCCTGTAGGCGGTAACGAGTTGCCTAGGCTGGGATAGCTTAAATATCGGGGGATTTGTTCTCCTGCAGCCTCTCATGGTCGGTGTACAATCAACATGCGAGTTGCGTAACATTATTGACCGTGTGCTATAGATATTCACGCCCAGTGTGGAATGACGATGTTGAATAATTACAACTTACAAAATCAGCAGCGCCTTGTTGTGCGCCCTATCATGCAGAGTGACCTTAAGCCTCTCATGGCAACTGTGGGTAGGGTGGTGGGATCGCTGTACCCTGAGGGTGACAAAAAACTTTTTGATCGATTGGAATCTGCATGTCAGGGATTGGCTGTTTCGCACGTGGTTGCTTTGCATGGCAGGATTCCGGTTGCGTTGTCTTCCGAGACTTCTAAAGGTGCTGCAGGCATTAAACTCAGTACTTTTTGGGTTGACCCAAGATTTAGAGGATTGGGTATTGGGAGTCGTTTACTAGATTTTCGAATTTCAGATTGGATTATTTGCGATAAGGAGCAGTCTATAGTAACTGTACGAGAAGAACGCGCGGTTGAGCTTGAACGTCTTTTCTTGCCTAGAGGATTTATGCGTATCGCTACGGTTAATGATAGGTATGGAGATGGACGAAATGAGGTTGTTTTGAGATGGCGAAGTCAGCAGTTTATGAATGCTTATGCGTGTCATCTTGTCGCCTAAAATGGTTAGGGTGTTTCGATGTCAAGCTTTTCGTTACTTAAAGTTAACGGGTGTAAAAGATTTGTTGTAGAACAAGTCGACTTGAATGTATGGATACTGCCTGGAATATTTCGACGCGATGTTGTGTATTGTGATATTGGAGTCTATTGTAGATTATCGCAAGACTTCGAAGATGACAACTTGGAATTTAAAGTAAATTTGCCTTTTAAGGCCGATGCATCTAGTGAAAAAGATTTAATTCCTCTTATGGAAAATAATGAAGCTATTTGCGGATTGGTCTTTGGGACAACAAATTTAAAAAGGCATGTGGAGGATAATGGTGTTTGGCTTGAAAGTGATGATGGGGGTGCACGTTTTAAACTAATGAGCTTAGAGAATGGTGTAAATTCTCTAAATTTAGCGGAGAAAACAAATATTCTGAGTTCATCTAAGCAGTCCTCAATTTTACATATATCTACTGCAAAGTTGCGACTTAAAGAAGATGACCGCATTTATCTGCGCTTTAGGGTTTCTACGCATTCTCCAAACTGTTTGTGGATGTGGCAGAAAGGGGCAGGTAGCCATTCTCATGCTGTGTGTGATATACGGTTCAATGAATTTCGAGAAGTTCGGCCTGAAACTGATATCAATCTATCAAAAGTGTTTGAGCTTGGTAAAGTTAATGGATTTGTGATTTCTTCGGCAAAGCTTAGGACAACTCGGATTAGTCCCACCCCTAAATATATACGGGTATTAGAAAACGATTCTTGGACTAAGTATCTTGGGCGCAAACTTTCTCGTTCTGGTGAGCTGTTTATTATAACATACTGGAGTGATACTGGAATCGATAAGGAAAGTCCATATCGAGCTTTCATTGAGCTGGAAAAACGGACTCCTACTGCAACCAAGATGATTTTTTTCTCAACTATTATGCTGGCGATATTTTTTGCATCGCTATTACCTGAATCGCTGATTAGAGAGAGTGTTTTGGGGGTTGTTTTAAAGAATGCATGGGAGGCTATCTATGTCTTTTGTGGCCTGCTAGCTTTGAGGGTGAGCCCTATGATTTTTAAGTATATTCCCAATTTTTTGCGCGGTGCAGCGAAAGGCCCCAGTTTGCTGCTTTCTATTGAAAAGTATTGGTACAAAATTTAGCAATTTTTAGTTGTTAATTCAGGATTATGTCAAAGCTGACGGCATTTTGGCCCAATTTCAATAATGTGATGAATTTGTTGGTCAATCGCTGTTAATTATAAGTTATGGTTTAGAGGTGAATAATGTCTAATTACCCTTTGTTGTTATGTGTGAAACAAACATGGGAAGGTGAGTGGTGGCTACCAGATAATCCCGAAAATAGGCTTGTCGGCGCGCTTAATTATGACGGTGAAGGTGGCTTAATTTTAAGTTTGGCTGGAACTTTTGATTTTGAAGTTGGTGCTTCAGGTAATTGTCGAGTTTTCTTTGGCGAAAAAGAATGGTCTGTGATCTACGGTAGGTCTGGTCAGTGTAATATCACTCTTCTGGAAACTAATACCGATACTCGTGCATTGTTGTCTAAAGGTTTACAAAATACATTTAAAAACCCCTGCTGCCCTGTAGTGGCTAATTATGCAATTATTGGTGCACATGTAAATGGTGGCTATGATGAGGTCTTTAATATGGCTGAATTTTCGTTTGAAGGTTTGCGTCAGTGGGCTGGGGGAGCTGCTTTTGGAATGCCTCTTGGGGAAGGTGGATGTGAGTGTGCTGGGGAGGTGAGAAACGATAATGGTGTTTGGTACAACCTTCTGCGTACATCTTTGAATTTTACCGACAATTCTTCTTCTGTTAAAGCTAGTGAATCTGAGCTAGAAGTGTTTTTACGAGTGACTTCAAAAAAGCTATTTACGCTGGATGATGTGTTTATGGAGCTGGATATGTTTCATGATCTTGTTGCTCTCGCAACGACTAGCCGCGCGGGAGTTAGTTGGCTTCGACTAGGACTTTCAGAAGTTGGAACATCTTCAAGTGGAGAGTCTAAGCGAGCCTACTTACTTTATCATCCTGTTGCTTTTGCTTGTCGTGATGCCGATAAAATTAATGCAAATCAGATACTGTTTACCTGTGGTTCGCTCCCATTTGAAAAAACCTTGCGTAAATGGCTTCAGATTTATGAAGAAAATAAAGCTGCAATTAGAATAATTTTAGGTGTGATTTATGACTCTGATAAGTTTGTTGAAGATAAGATCTTAGCGAGTGCATGTGCGGCAGAAGTGTTGCATGGAGGTCTTAAGCTTGGTGGAGAACCATTTAGTGATAAAAAAGAATTTAAGCGTATGAGAGAGGAAATTTTAAAAGTGGTCCCCGAGGAGTGTAAATCTTGGGTTAAGGAGAGGATTAGGAATCAGCCATCACTCCGAGAACGCCTTTATGACCTCATAAATCGACTTGAGGAAAATGTTGTTAAACAATTTGCGCTAGACCTAGACAAAGATTTGTGGGTTCGTCAAACGGTTAAGGCGCGCAATGATTTTACTCATCAAGGTGAAACTCCTGGGCAAACGGTTATTGAATTGGATGCTATAGCTAGAGTGACAACTATGGTGGTAATTTTTAATCTGTTAAAGGAGTTGGGGGTTCCCACTGAACAGCAATTAAAGGTTGTCAGGCAACATCCCGAGGTGAAGAAAGCTTCTCGACTTGCTAGAAAATATTTAAAAAAGTCGCAACCCGATTCAGACAAATCGGATGCAGATACAAAATCTTAATCTCTGGCTTGATGTCCTATCTCGTGGTGCTGCTGCGCAGGTGGGGTTATCGAGGGTGAAGCTCTAAGCACTGTAGAAGACTTGGTCTGTTGGCGCGGTTGTTAGATGGGTAGGGTCTGGGGCTACTTGGGGATTGTGTTGTCGGCTGCTTGCTGAGGTGGGTGCTAGGCGCAGTCTTAAGGCTGCGCCCAGCACGCCAAACCTAGCAACTGTATTAAGGGGTTGACACAGTTGGGTGTCAGTCTTACTGTATTAGTGTATTAATACAGTAAGACAGGAGGGACGCATCGATGCGCATCGATGACACCCGCCCCATCTGGATCCAATTGGCTGAGATTTTCCGCGCCCGTATCACTGACGGCACGTGGAAACCCGGCCAAAAGATTCCTTCAGTCCGCGACCTCGCCATCGAGGCCTCCACCAACCCCAACACCGTTCAGCGTGCCCTCGCCGCCCTCGACGAGGAAGGCCTCACCGTCCCCAAACGGACCGCCGGCCGCTTTGTCGCCACTGACGACGTCGCCCTGCACGCCCTACGTAAAGCCAATGCTCAAGCCGCAGTAGACGCCTACATCAGCGCCTGCCGCGCACTTGGCGTGGAACGGGAACAGGCCCACAGCCTCATAGATGAGCGTTGGGACGCGGACACTTAAGTCCAGGAGAGACAAAAATGACTGCAAAACCTCCCTCCACCGCGCCAAGGGTCAGCTCGCCTCAAGCGGGGCCCAACCCGGCGTCGACGGTGGGTGCCCAAGCCGCAAGTGCAGGCCGCAAACCCACAAGCGGTAGCGCTGCACCTGCAAGCCCCGGCAACACAGCCGCAAACGCTTTAGTCCATGTGGAAAACCTGACCAAGCGCTACCGCACCACTACCGCCCTGCGTGATTTCAGCCTGGATCTGCCCGCCGGACACATTGTGGGCTTGATGGGCCCAAACGGCTGCGGCAAAACCACGCTGCTAAAAATCCTGGCCGGCGTCCTAGCCGACTACAGCGGCGTCGTCGCCATTGACGGCCACGCCCCCGGGGTAGCAACCAAAAAGATCGTCTCCTACCTGCCCGACGCGGACTTCCTCAACCCCACCTGGGACGCCAAGCAGGCCATCAGCGTCTACAGCCGTTTCTTTGCGGACTTTGACGCCGAAAAAGCCGCCTCTATGGTGGATTTCTTTGAACTGCCCACTAACCGCCCGCTTAGCGAAATGAGCAAGGGTATGGGGGAGAAGCTGCAGATCAGCCTGGTTATGTCGCGCCGCGCCCGAGTGTTTTTGCTAGATGAACCCATCAGCGGCGTCGATCCGGCCACGCGCGACGTGATCCTGGAAGGTATCCTGCGCGAATTTGACCCCCAGTCGCTGCTGATCGTCTCCACCCACCTGATCTCTGACATTGAACATTTCGTTGACTACGCCCTGTTCGTGAAGGAAGGCCGCATTCTGCTCCAGGGCGACACCGATGACCTGCGCGCCGCCCATGCAGACAGCCTCGACGCCATTTTCCGAAAGGAGTACCGCTGATGTACAAGCAACTGCTGACATACGAAATCCGCGCCCAAGTTCGCAGCGACGTGCGCATCCTGGCTGCCCTGGTAGCGGTGGTGGCCGCATCGATCGGCGTGCGGGCCCTGGATATTCCTGGCCTGAGCACCTCCACTGAGATGCTGGCCTATGCGCTTTGTGTCGCAATGCCCGTGGTGATGGCGATTATGGGGCTGGTTGACTACTGGAAAACCCTCTACGGCCAGCGCGGTTACTTCACCATGAGCCTGCCTGCCAGTGGCGCACAGATTTTCTGGGCAAAAATTACCCGCATGGCCCTGGCCTGCCTGGCCGCTTTGCCTTTCATGGTGGGCGGGTTGGTGGCCATGGCCGCCACATCTGCCTGGACACAGGGGCTTAGCCTGTCGCAGTACACAACCCCGATTCGCAGCGCGCTAGCGCCTTTCTCTACGTCGGTGCTGCTGGCTTTGGT
>ERZ772958.556-NODE-556-length-16285-cov-42.634381_pt1 | contig 16285 bp, 16 predicted proteins | sample MGYA00580681_ERZ772958 | MGnify/ENA primary metagenome ERZ772958 (study PRJEB29015, sample SAMEA2738089) | human oral metagenome | biome: human oral; feature: human-associated habitat; material: saliva | place: China | collected 2275 ...
CCTACCACAACACCTGGGACTAACCCCTCAACCAACACGTTTTGTCCTATAACCCCCACGCTGAGGGTGGGTGCTTTGTTGACGGCGTCACGCTGAGGGTGGGTGCTTTGCGTCGACGGCGTCGCTGATGCTGTCGGGCGCTCGGCTATGTCGACGGCGCTACGTTGGGGGCTTGGAGTGTTGCGCTGGGACTTGCAGCCGCCAGCGAGAGGGGGAGCGTCGTCGTCGCCACTGAGGACTGGGACTTAAGGTACCCACTTTTGGGGACTCTGGGGTAGCTGTGACCGGTGGGTTTTATGTTGCAGTAGCTGGCTTTGTGGACTGCCTTACCTATATGGACGCGCGGGTAAAACCACAGCTTGCGCACAGCCTGCGCTACTAGTGTGGCTGCCATGTTAAATCAGGGGCACATACTCGCGGTGGCTGCGCCTACGCCCACGCCATCGCCCACAGAATCTGCCGCAGCAGTAACCCTAGATACTTTCAGTCTGCTGTGGCGCACTGCTCTGGGTCTATCAATCGGCCTGGTGCTGGCTTTAGCTGTAGTTATTGCAGTGCATGTGGCCGGACGCCGCTCCCTGCTGTGGCACCATGTGGGGGACAAGGGGCGTAACTCTTTCTACGCACTGTTTGCCATTATTGGTGCGCTAATCGGCGCCCAACTGGCCATGGAGGGCACTTCTTCCCCGGCCTGGTATCGCTACGCTATTTTGTTGCTGGTAATCCTGTTTAAAGCGGCCCTGACCTGGGTGTGCGTAAGCTGGGTTAAAGCCATTTCGGCTACCGTGGTGGCCCATGCCGAATCGCGCAATGATCCCACCAATGTGCGCCGGGCCAATAAGATCACCACCCAGGCCCAGATTCTGCGGCGAGTAGCTGAAGTTATCGTCATCATTATTGGTGCAATCACCATCGTCATGACTTTCCCACAAGCACGCCTGGCTATGGGGTCGCTGCTTGCTAGTGCCGGTCTGGTTTCGGTGGTAGCCGGTTTGGCTGCACAATCAGTGCTGGGAAACCTGTTTGCAGGTGTGCAGCTGGCCATCACTGACGCTATCCGTGTGGATGACCAGGTGGTTATTAATGCCACTGACTCTGGCCGAATCGAAGAAATCACGTTCACCTATGTGGTGGTTTTGGCCGCTGACGGGCGCCGTATCTTGCTGCCCAGCAAATACTTCACAGAGAACCCCTTTACTAACTGGTCGCGTCGTGATGAACGGCAGACTGCACAAATCAATTTTGACCTGGATTGGCGTGCACCTATCGCCGCTATGCGGGCGCAGCTAGCTAAGTTTGTGGCCTCCTCATCCACCTGGGATGGGCGTGACGCAGCGCTATCAGTAATTGATGCCCAAAACTCTTTGATCCGGGTGCGCCTAACTGTTTCGGCAGCAAACAGTGTTGATGCCTTCAAACTGCAATGCCATGTGCGTGAAGAAATGGTGACTTGGCTGCAAAAAGAGGCCCCTTACGCCCTGCCGCGTCAGCGTGTGGAGGTGGAAAACGTTACCGTCATGCAAGATCCCACCCCTGAAAAGGTGGCTAAGCTAGCCCAGGAACTGGCGCAGCTATCGAGCGACACCAAGTCCCAGCCGGCAGTAACTAAAGCTGAGCAGGGCGATCCCATTGAGGAAGCCCGGGTGCAGGCGGCCGCAGTGCGCTCCAAGAAGATGCGGCGGCGTCGGATTTTGCGGCGTGGACTGTTGCCGGGCGTGCAAACCGGGTCGGAAGCAACTAACGCACCTGAGCCGGCCACCATGGTGCTCTCTGACCCCACGCAGGTAGCCCAGATTTCTGCGATTGAGGAGGCAAAGCGGCAGTTGCGCCCGGAGCAGGCACGCGGTGTGCTCAGCGCGGCTAGCCGTAGCGCTAAGGCCAAGGTAGAGGCCCTTCGCTCTGGTGCGGCTGAGGTGGGACGCTCTGGTGCGGCCCCCGACGCCGTCGCTGCTGGCTCAGCTGGGGCTGCCGGTACCGCTAAGGTCGCCCAGGTCCCTGGCGCCGTGGCCGCACAGGCCCCTGGCGCCATCTCCACCCAGGCCCCTGACGCCGAGGCGGGAATAAATGAAGTGGATAAAACCGCTGTACTACCTGCCGTGTCGGATAAAACCAAGGATGAGTCATGAGTGGAAACCAGGAATTTGCGCATCTGACTGACGCCCAGTGGCGTGAGCGCCTAAACCCGGCTGAGTATGAGGTGCTGCGTCAGGCCGGCACCGAAATGCCTTTCACCGGCGAGCTGCTGAGCGAAAACCGTGAAGGCATCTACTCTTGCCGGGCCTGCGGGGCGCAGCTGTTTAAATCCACCACCAAGTTCGAGTCGGGCTGTGGTTGGCCGTCCTTCTATGACCCTAAGGAAACTGATGCGGTGACGCTGCACTCGGATTACAAGCTGGGTTATGAGCGTACCGAGGTGCGTTGCGCTAACTGTGGCTCCCACCTGGGCCACGTTTTCGACGACGCCCCCGCCACCCCCACCGGTCAGCGTTACTGCATGAACTCGGTGGCGCTAAGTTTCGCAACTAACGAGCCTAAAGAGTGATCACAAAACTACGCCTAGCCAGCGCAAACCTCCAGTACGGGCGGGCTAATGACACTGCCACGCTAGCCGAGGTGGCTTCTGGTCAGCCCTACAGCTCTCAAGTTGCCCACCAGCTTTACAGCCAGGTAGCCCAGCAGCTGCGTGAGCTGAACGCTGATGTGGTTTTGCTGCAGGAAGTGGATTTGCACCAAAATCGCTCAGGCCGGGTGGATTTGGCGGGTTTGCTAGCTGAGCAGGCCGGTTACCCGTATTGGCGTTTTGCCGCCACCTACGCTGGGGGAGTGGACCGCCTGCGTCACCGCCCACGCCGTAGCCAGGTGCGCACCTTTGGTGACGACCCGCTGCGGGTGTTGGAGCCGCTGGCCCCTCTGCGCGGTTTTGGTAACGCCATTTTGTCGCGCCTGCCGGTGCAGGCTTGGCGGGTGGAGCGGCTGGGGCGGGGCGTGCCCACGATTGTGCGCCGCGAGGGCGGCAAGCTGCCCTATGCGCTGTTTACCGCCTCAACGCGCCTGATGCTGGCGGCTACTTTGGTCGACGGCGTCGGGCAGGGGCCGCTTAACGTGGCTAGCGTGCACCTGGCCACCCACCCCACCACCGCTCGGCGCCAGCTGGCCCACGCCTGGTGGAAGCTGGCTGGTTTGCCTGGGGCCCATATTTTGGGTGGGGATATGAACATGGACGACGCCGCTCTGGCCCGTATTGGGGTGGGCCGTCAGCTTGGGCAGGGGGTTACTTTCCCCTCAGCTGCCCCAAGCCGACGCATTGATCATTTCCTCACCGACGCCCTGCCGCCTCTGGACGCGGCCAGCCAAGCAGCTGCCGCAGCTCCAGCCGGCGGGCCGAGCGCGCAGGTGGTCGATTCGGGTACGTTTAAACTAGCTATCTCTGATCATCTAGTTACCTGGGTGGATCTGGAATTCTAAGGAGCCCCAATGCCTAAAGCCCCCCGCCTAACCGCTAAGCAAGCTTCGCTACTGCGCGCTGACCTGGCCCAATCAGGTTGGGGAGTGGAAAGCGTGGAGGCTTTACTAGGGCCTGTAGCTGCCGCTGCTTTGCAACGTGAGCTGCGGGCCCCAGCTTTGCGGGTGGTGCGCCGCGCTCTGGCTGGCGGGGCTGGGGCTACCAGGGCCAGTGCTGCTAGCACCAGTTCAGATAGGCCCAGCCCGGCCACTGGCGCAGATAGCACCAGCTCAGCTGCCAACGTGCCCCAAGACGGCGACGTCGCGGGCTACAAGGTGGCAGTACTAACCGCCCTGTTCATGCTGGGCGAGCCAGTTGGCGCCGCCGCCCTAGAAACCGCGCTGCCGCGCACTGGCGTGGCCGGAGCCCTCGCTATTGGCCTGGTGTTGCCCACGCAAAGCGCCAGCGGAGAGCAGCGCTACGCCCCCGCCGTCGACCTGCGCCCCCACGAAGCTGAAGACGCCCACGGATCCGTGCGCTGGTGGGTAGCCAGTGACCTGGGTGAACTAGTCACCGGCCAAGCCCTTGCCCCCGATCATGTGCTGGGAATTGGCCGCGCCGGGCTGACCCTGGCCGCCCTAACCCCACGCAAACCGGTAGAAACCGCCCTAGACCTGGGGGTAGGCTGCGGCATCCAAACCCTCTACCTGCTGCGCCACGTGCGCCAGGTAGTGGCCACCGACATTTCCACGCGCGCCCTGGAGTTTACCGCCTTCAACGTGGCCCTGGCCGGGGTGGATAGTGCCCGCGTGCAGCTACGCCAAGGCAACCTGCTAGAACCTGTGGCCGGCCAACGCTTTGACCTGATCGTCTCCAACCCGCCCTTTGTGATCACCCCACCCAGCGTGCGTCAGGCCGGATTGCCGCTAATGGAGTACCGCGATGCCGGTGGGCCCATCCTGCCCGCCCTGGTGCGTGGCCTGGAGGATCACCTAAACCCCGACGGTGTGGCCGTCATGCTCGGCAACTGGGAACATCGTGAAGGCACCAGCTGGCGCACCAGCGTAAACCAGTGGATCGGCAAGAGCCTAGATGCCTGGATTATTCAGCGCGAAGTGCAAGACCCGGTGGAGTATGCCGCCATGTGGCTGCGCGACGGCGGACTCACCCCTGAACGCAGTGGCGTCGCCTTCGAAAATGCCCTGGCTGCCTGGCAAGAAGACTTCGACTCACGCCAAGTAAGCGGCGTGGGCATGGGCTACCTGGTGTTCCATGCCCCCAGCGTCGCAGCTACCAGCGGCCCCGGCGGCACCGCTCTAGAAGGGCAAACCGCCCCAGAAGAACCTGCCAGCGACGCCGCAGCCCCCGGCGCCGTCGTCGAGCCCTGGCGGGTCCTGGAAGAAGTCCCCACCAGCGGCCAAGGAGCGCTAGGCGAACACGTAGCCCAAGTAATTGCCGCCCACGAAGCCCTACGCGGCCTAGATGACGCGCAAGTGGCCGCACTTAAGCTACGCACGGCGTCGGGCCTAAGTAAAGAAGAAGCCCTCACCCCCACGCCCGTGCCCACCGCGCCAGTGATCCGCCAAGCCGAAGGGTTCGGGCGCGTAATAGCGGTAGGGATGCCCGAGGTGGCCCTACTGAGCGCCTCAGATGAGGGACTGCTCACTGTCGCCCAAATCGCGGCTGCCGTAGCCTCACTAACCAGTGAAGACCCAGACGCAGTCCTAGCCGACATGGTGGCCGCCACCAGTACTTTTGCTCACGCTGGGATGGTTACTATCGTCTAAAAGCAGCGCAGCGCAAAAATCACCCCCGCCAGGCGCGGCTTAAGTCTGTGTGCAAATTTGCCACAAACGGACTTAGCTAACAGCGTCTTTGGGGTCACAATTAGTTGTTTATCGTTTCGTTACCTGTAAGGTCTGAGGTTATGTCAAAACTTGCTCGCCGCATAGCCTGCGTCTACGCCCTACTCTTCACCCTGCTGGTGTGGGGGTCGTGGGCGTTGCTGGTAAACACGCGTGAGGGGCAGTTTATCGACGACGCCGCCTTCAAAGGCTCCTACTGGGGTGCGGCCAGGATTGATGACCAGGCCCGCGCACTACTAAACGCCGTATCCGTGCCGCTAATCGTGGTGGCCATAATCGCCACCCTAGCCATTGCCCTACTAAGGCGCCGCCCCCGCGCCGCTCTGTGGGCCACCGCCGTCGTAGTAGGCACCAACGTAACCATCCAGGCACTTAAACACTTCGTCTTCACCCGCCCAGACTGGGGCTACAGCCAGCGCGTCGACGCCGCCAACACCCTGCCTTCAGGACACACCGGCGTGGCCGCCTCCATTGCCGTAGCCCTGCTGCTGGTAGTGCCGCCCGCTTGGCGTGTGATTGCCGCCTGGGTGGGGGCCGGTTTCACCTTCTTCATGGGCTGGTCCACCCTGGTGTGCCAATGGCACCGCCCCTCAGATATCATTGCCGCCGCCGCAGTGGCCTTCACCTGGGGTTTTGTGGCGCTCGCGGCTGGGGCTTGGGGGACGGATGAGTATCGCGGCCTGCCGGGCTCAAAACTGGCGCGCTACCTGCTTTCGCTGGGTGGCTACCTGAGTTTGGCGCTGGTGGTGATGTTGGCCTCTGCTGCTTACCGTAATTTCTATCTGTTTGGCTCCCTGCAGTTCACGGCCTACCTGGTAGGAGTGGGCGGTTTTGGAGCAGTCAGTGCCCTGGGCATGTCGCGCCTGGTTAAACTGGGCTTAAAGTAAATTACATAAAATCTAGGCTACGCTGATATATAGGTGTGTCGGCGCAAGCCTGCGCGCCCTTGCCTCGCTAGCCTAGTTCAGCGGCGGCAAGAGAACCGGGATGTAGGAGGAAAGTCGTGTCACGCAAGCTCGTGATTGTCGAGTCCCCGAACAAAATTAAGTCAATTTCAAACTATTTAGGCGCGGACTACGACGTCCAGGCCTCCATTGGTCATATCCGTGACTTGCCTCAGCCTTCTGAGCTGCCGGCCAATATGAAGAAGGGCCCCTTCGGGAAGTTTGCCGTGGACGTGGAGGGTAACTTCACCCCCTACTACGTGGTTAACCCGGATAAGAAGAAAGTGGTGACTGAGCTTAAGCGCCACCTGAAAGAAGCCGACGAGCTTTACCTGGCCACTGATGATGACCGCGAGGGTGAAGCTATTGCTTGGCACCTAAAAGAGGTACTCAAACCTAAGGTTCCCGTGCGCCGCATGACTTTCACGGAGATTACCCGTGAAGCCATCACCCGCGCCCTGGATAACACCCGTGAAATCGATATTCACCGGGTAGATGCCCAGGAAACCCGCCGTATCCTGGACCGCCTGGTGGGTTACGAAATTTCCCCGGTGCTGTGGCGCAAGATCCGTCAGGGGCTTTCGGCTGGCCGCGTGCAGTCTGTGGCCACGCGCCTGGTGGTGGAGCGTGAACGTGAGCGCATGGCTTTCATTCCCGCCAGTTACTGGGGTGTGGAGGCTACTTTTGCCGCCGACGACAGTGAGTTTGCTACCCGCCTGGTCTCCCTGGATGGGCGCCGGGTGGCTACTGGCCGCGATTTTGCCGACGACGCCGCACTAACCTCCCAGGCCCAGGCCGCCAAGGTGGTGCACCTGCATGAGACTGACGCGCAGGCCGTAGCGCAGGCTATTGAGCAGGCCCAAGCCCAGGTGGGCAAGGTGGAAACCCGCCCCTACACGCGCCGTCCGGCCCCGCCATTCACCACCTCCACCTTGCAGCAGGAGGCCTCGCGTAAACTGCGCCTGAACTCGCGCGACACTATGCGTGTAGCCCAGGGCCTGTACGAGTCCGGTTACATCACCTATATGCGTACCGACTCCACCGCGCTTTCTAGCCAGGCTGTATCTGCCGCCCGCACCCAGATCGGTGAGCTTTACGGTAGCCAGTATGTGGCCGAAAAACCGCGTGTTTACGCCACCAAAAACAAGGGGGCCCAGGAAGCGCACGAAGCTATCCGCCCTGCCGGTGACCACTTCCGTACCCCCAGTGAAGTTAAAGACTCCCTGCAGCCGGTGCAGTTCAAGCTGTATGAGCTGATTTGGAAGCGCACAGTGGCCTCACAGATGGCTAACGCCACCGGCTCCACCGCTGTGATCCATGTGCAGGCCCCTCTAAACGAGGGCGCGAGCTTTAAGCAGGCTGAACTGACGGCGTCGGGAACAGTAATTACCTTTAAGGGATTCCTGGCCGCCTATGAGGAAGGCCGCGACGCTGACCGCTACGAGGGTGACGCTAAAGATGTGCGTCTGCCGGAGGTAAGCACTGGCCAGGAGCTGGAAACCCGCCAGGTGCAGGCCTCTGGGCACGAAACCACCCCGCCGCCGCGCTACACCGAAGCTTCACTGGTTAAGGCCCTGGAAGAGCGCGAAATTGGCCGCCCCTCCACCTATGCCTCGATCATGAGCGTAATTAGCGATCGTGGCTATGTGGATCACCGGGGCCAGGCGCTGGTGCCCACGTGGCTGGCTTTCGCCGTCACCCGTCTGCTGGAAGAAAACTTCGCGCAGATGGTGGATTATGACTTCACCGCCTCCATGGAGGCTGACCTGGACCGTATTGCGTTGGGTGAAGAAGAACGCGTGGCTTGGCTACGTCGCTTCTACGACGGCGATATAGCCGCTGATCCGCAAGCCAATATTCACGGTGCGGGCTTGAAAACTTTGGTGGATAACCTGGGTGAAATTGATGCTCGCGCGGTTAACTCCATGGAAATTGGTGACGGTATCACCTTGCGTGTGGGCCGCTACGGCCCCTACCTGGAGGACGCTGAAGGTAAGCGGGCTAATGTGCCCGCAGACCTGGCCCCTGACGAGCTCAGCGTGGCTAAGGCCTACGAGCTGTTTGCGGTAGCCGCTGAAGATGGCCGTGAGCTGGGTGTTGACCCAGAAACTGGGCACATGATTGTGGCTAAGAGCGGGCGTTTTGGGCCTTATGTTTCCGAGGTTTTGCCAGAGCCGGAACCGGAGGCAGAAACTGAGGGTAAAAAGCGTACCCGTAAGGCCGCTAAGCCTAAGCCCCGCACTGCCAGCCTGTTTAAGGACATGGACCTGTCCACCGTCACTCTCGACGACGCCCTTAAGCTACTGAGCTTGCCGCGCGTGGTGGGCACGGACGCTGAAGGCGTAGAAATCACCGCCCAAAACGGTCGCTACGGCCCCTACCTAACCAAGGGCAAGGACTCGCGTTCGCTAGAAACCGAGGCCGAGCTGTTCACGGTGACCTTAGAGCAGGCGCTGGAGCTGTTTAGCCAGCCCAAGCGTAGGCGTGGCGCGGCTGCTCCCAAGGGCCCGCTGCGTGAACTGGGCACTGACCCTAACTCTGGGCTACCGGTGGTTATTAAGGACGGGCGTTTTGGCCCCTACTTCACCGACGGTAAAACCAATGTGACCCTGCGCCGCGACGACGACCCAGCCACCGTTACCCCTGAGCTGGCCTATGAGCGTTTGGCTGAAAAGCGCGCCAAGGGACCGGCTAAGAAGACTGCCGCCAAGAAGACCACCACCAAAAAGGCGGCAACTAAGAGCACAGCTAAGAAGGCCGCCACTAAGAAGGCCACTACCAAGGCCGCCACCAAGACCAGCGCTGCCAAGACCAGCAAGGCTGCCGCTACCAGCAAAACCTCGACGTCCAAGGCCAGTGCCGCTAAGACCAGCGCTGCTAAGGCCGCCGAGGCTAGCGAGGCCTAAATGGGGCGCGGAGTTTTCATCAGCTTCGAAGGCGGCGACGGGGTTGGCAAAACCACCCAGGTAGAGCTGCTTACCAACTGGCTTGAAGACCAGGGGGTAAGCGTGCGTCGCACCCGTGAGCCTGGCGCCACCGCCCTGGGTGCCCAGCTGCGCTCCCTGCTGCTGGGGACGGCGTCGGAAAATGCACAGCGGACGCAAATAACCGCCAAAGCCGAGGCGCTACTGTTCGCAGCTGACCGGGCTCAGCACGTAAATGAGCTGATCAACCCGGCTTTAGCAGCTGGTCAAGTGGTTGTAACCGACCGCTACATCGACTCGTCTGTGGCTTATCAGGGCGCTGCCAGGTGCCTGGGGGCCAAGGAAGTGCGTGACCTATCCCTGTGGGCCACCGATGAGCTGCTGCCAGACCTAACTTTGCTGCTAGACGCAGATCCCCAGCTTGCCGCCAAGCGCGTACACACCCGCAGCGGTCAGGCCGATGCGATTGAAGCTGAAGGCCTGCAATTTCAGTATCGCCTGCGCGAACAGTTCCACCGCCTAGCTGAGCAGGAAAGTGCGCGCATAAAAATCATTGACGCCAGCGTCGAAATTGAGCAGATAGCTGCCCAGGTGCGCGCGTTGGTTAGCGAACTGCTGAAAGAACGCGGAATTATTGACGCATGAGCGTATGGGACGAGCTGGTCGGGCAAGCACAGGTGGTGGCCACATTCCAGGCTGCCGCTGCTGGGGCGCGCCCACAAGTGCCCACCGCCGCCATGTCTCACGCCTGGCTGGTTACCGGCCCGCCCGGATCGGGTAGATCCACTGCCGCACTGGCTTTTGCTGCCGCCCTTGAATGTACTGGCGCTGAGCCGGGCTGCGGTCAGTGTGAGGGCTGCCGCCAAACCCTGGCCGGCACTCACCCCGATGTGGTGCGTCTAGCTACCGACCGCATGATTATCACCATCGATGAGGTTAAAAGCCTGATCGAGCAGGCCGGGCGGATGCCTTGGCAGGGACGCTGGCGGATAATCCTGGTGGAAGACGCCGACCGCATGGATGAGCGCACCACAAACGTGCTGCTCAAAAGCATCGAGGAGCCGCCGCCCTATACGGTGTGGCTGCTGTGCACGCCCTCCAGCGAGGACGTTTTACCTACCATCCGCTCGCGCTGCCGCCTGGTGCGCCTGTGTGTGCCCAGCGCGCAGGCAGTGGCTGATCTTTTAGTTAAGCGCGACGGTGCCGACCCTCAGCTGGCTTTGCGGGCGGCCCGGGCCAGCCAGTCCCATATTGGTTTGGCCCGGCATCTGGCCAAAGATGAGGGGGCCTGGGAGCGACGGCGCGCACTTATGTCCGCCCCGATCTCACTGCGCAGTGTCGGTGACGCCGTTTTTGCGGCAGCCGACCTGCTAGAACAGGCTGAAAAAGAGGCTGAAGCTGCCTCCACTGCCCGTGACGCCCAAGAAAAAGCGGCCCTGATCCGCACGCTTGGCTTAGAGGGGGAGAGTCGTATTCCCCCAGCTATGCGCGGCCAGATCAAAGCCCTGGAAGACAACCAGAAACGTCGCGCTAAACGCGCTGTAACTGACGTGTTAGACCGGGCCATGGTGGATCTGCTGTCTTTCTACCGCGACGTGCTTTCACGCCAACTAGGCAGTCAGCTAGACAGCGTCAACCTTGACTTAGAGAAAGAAATCGCCCAGGTGGCAGCCGGCTCCACAGCTGAGCAGACACTGGCTAGGGTGGCCGCTATAGAGCAGTGCCGCACCCGCCTAAAAACCTATGTTTCGCCGCTGCTAGCCCTGGAATCGCTAATGGTGCAGCTGCGCCCGCAGGCATGAGGTGGCCTTCCATTACCGCCCCTGTCCTTGCCGCCTGAAGCGAGCGAAGTGGCCTGTCCTTGCCGGTCTGAGTGGGCGCGTCATCGTTACTGGGGTTGGGCGCAGCTGACGCCCTGATGACGCTCTCGCTAGCCAAGCACAGCCCTGCCCGCTAGGACGCAGCGGAGGAGGGCGGCGTCGTCGTTACCAGGGCTGGGCGCAGCGCAAGAGCAACTTAACGGATGTGCGGGCGGCGGCGTCGGCACTAAATAAGTAGAACAAATGTGACCTAAATTAACTTTGCTGCGCTATAGTGGAGAAACTTCCGCTGCGGGCGTCGTGGCCTGCGGCAACTCGTAAGCAAGGAGGTTTACGCATGGGCGCACTGACGCGATTTTTTGAGCTGCGCACCGGAACTACCAAGTTAACTTTGGAGCAGCAAAAGAAAGCTTGGCTAGGGGAATTTTTAAAGACTTATGCCGTACTCATTGTGGTTTACGGCGGTTTCTACCTGCTACGCACTAACTTCAAGGCCGCCCAGCCGTTTCTGAAAGAACAAGCCGGGCTGAGCACCGCCGAGCTGGGCACGATCGGTTTCGCATTCTCGCTCACCTACGGCTTTGGCGGACTGATCCTGGGCTTCCTGTGCGATGGGCGAAACACTAAACGCATCCTGGGCTTCCTGCTGGTCAGTGCCGGCGTGGTGAGCGTGCTGGTAGGTGGGGTACTGCTGAGCGTGAACCACCCGATGGGCATCATGGTGCTGCTGTGGAGCCTAAACGGTTTAGCGCAGGCACCAGGTGGTCCCTGCTGTAACTCCACCATGAACCGGTGGACTCCGCGTAAATATCGTGGGCGCTTTATCGGCTGGTGGAACGCCTCGCACAACATTGGTGCCATGATCGCCGGTGCGCTGGCCCTGTGGGGTGCAAATACCTTCTTTGGTGGCGGCGTGGCCGGCATGTTTATTGTGCCCGCACTGATCTGTATCCCCATTGGTTTGTGGGGTATGTGGTTTGGTAAAGATGAGCCCGGCGAGTTGGGTTGGGACAAGCCTGAAGCTATTTTCGGTGAGCCCGAATCCAAGGTAGACACTGTCACCACCTCCATGTCTAAGGGTGCGATCGTGTGGAACTACGTGATTAAAAACCCGGCGATTTGGTTCCTATGCATTGCGAACGTGGCGGCCTACGCGGTGCGTATCGGCATTGATAACTGGAACGTGCTTTACACCTCTGAGGCGCTGCACTTTAGCAAGCAGTTGGCAGTTAACTCCACGGTTGCCCTGGAGCTGGGCGGTTTGGCTGGCTCGCTGCTGTGGGGTTACTTCTCTGACCGCTTGGGTGGTAGGCGCGCGCTTACGGCGGCAATTGGTTTGGGCCTGGTGATTATCCCGATTTTCACCTACTCCCAGGTCACTACGCCGACGGCGGTCTACGTGTCTTTGTTCTTTATCGGTTTCTTGATCTTTGGGCCGGTAACTCTGATTGGTATTTGCGTGATTGGCTTTGCACCTAAGACTGCCACGGTGGTGGTTAACGCGGTGCCGCGCGCTTTCGGTTACATCTTTGGTGACTCCATGGCCAAGGTGATGCTGGGCTATATCGCTGACCCTAAGAAGAAAGGTATTAACATTTTGGGCTACAACCTACACGGTTGGGATTCTACCTTTATGGTACTGATTGCCTCGGCGGTGGTTGGTTTGGCCTGCTTGCTGCTGGTGGCGCTGTTTGAGGAGTACATGATCCGCGCCGACCGGGCTTTTGCTGGCGCTGACGGCAAAGACGGCGAAGACGCCCAAGGCGAGAAGGAAGGCTAGAAATGGCGGCTGATAAAGCGAGTGAAGCTAAGGCTGGCAAGGCGGGGGCTGGAGTGGATAAGGCTGGCGCGGCTGGGGCTGATGAGGCTAAGGATCTGGCTTTAGAGGATTTGCTGGAGCTAGTCTGCGACTTGCTGGCTGGGGTACGCCAGACTGTCCTAGATCCCGGTTTTGAGCTGGATGTTGAAACCAAATCTAACCGCAATGACCTGGTTACGGCGGTGGATAAGCGCATTGAGGCCTACATCAGTGAGGAGCTGGTGGCGGCCACGGGCTACCCGCTACTGGGGGAGGAAGGCCATTCTGTCAGCTCATTTGCAGGGCGGGTGTGGGTGCTTGACCCCATTGATGGCACCATGAACTATGTAACCACTCACCGCGACTACGCCATTTCTTTGGCTCTGTGTGAGGATGGGCGCCCGGTGCTGGGGGTAGTGGTCGACGTCGTCGCTGGGCTCACCTATACGGCTATCGCTGGGCAGGGGGCTTACTGTGATGGGCAGCCACTGGCGCGGGTCAATGAGACGCGTGGGCGGCGTGAGGTTGTGATCATCACCGACATCAAGGAAATCGTGGCTTTGCCGCGATTAACGCGCTGCCTGGTGGAATCACGCGGACACCGCCGCTACGGCTCGGCGGCGCTTGAATGTGTGGAGGTGGCCGCTAGCAGGGCTGGCGCCTTTGTGCACATGTGGGTATCTCCCTGGGACATCGCGGCGGCATACCTGATCTGTGTAGAAAGCGGCGTGAAATTTACTCGCCTGGACGGCACGCCTTTGGATGTGCGCTACCCCGGTAGCGTGCTGGTGGGCTGGCCACAGGCGCACACTGAGCTACTCTCGGCGCTAATGCGCCAAGTGGAATGAGCTTTGCGCGATAGACTGGCCGCCAGGGCCCCCAAAGCAGGGTGCCCTGGCGGCAGTTGCAATAAAACGTAATCAAATCACTTGCGAGTGCCTTGAGTGGACGGAGTGGTAGCTGATGGAACAGGAAATACCTGATAAGCAGCCCGGAGAGGCATTAAGGGAAATGCTGGCTAGGTCGCAGCGGATAAGCGGGCAAGTGCCTCCAGTTATGCAGCAACCAGTGCCCTTTGTGCCCCCGCCAAAAAAGGTACTTTCTGCTAAGGGTAAGCGTAAGCGGCTGATTTTCATTATGTTGGCGCTTTGTTTTGGTATTCCGGCAGTAGCTCTGACCTTCAGTCCATTTATTTTATTCAGTATTATTGCGGGCGTGCCGGGAGATCATGGTATTAATGGTGATGGCTGGGATTGGAGGGCTTTCAGGTCGTTCATAACTATTACGCCGATAGGGGCTGTTGTATCTGCTATTCCGGTAGCTATGATGTATCTGGCTGCCAGAGTTAAAGAGTGATCTAGTTTCGAGTATGCACCGGTATTAAAGAGGTCTAATAAATGTGTGAGAGTCAGTCAGAAAAGGTGTTTAATGAAAAGCTGGCTAGATCGCAGCGGATAAGCGGGCAAGTGCCTCCAGTTATGCAGCAACCAGTGCCTTTTGTGCCCCCGCCGAAAAAGGTACTTTCTGCTAAGGGTAAGCGTAAGCGGCTGATTTTCTATATGTTGGCGCTTTGTTTTGGTATTCCGGCAGCAGCTCTGATCTTCGGTCCATTTATTTTATTAGGTATTATTGATGGCGTGCCGGGAGATCACGGAGATGATTTCGATCGGATGGTTCGTTTAGTGATCGCATATATTACTCTGATAGGGTTTGTTGTATTTGCTATTTCGGCAGCCATGATGAATCTGGCTGGCAAAGTTAAAGAGTGATTTAGTTTCGAGTATGCACTGGTATTAAAGAGGTCTAATAAATGTGCGAGAGTCAGTCAGAAAAAGCGTTTAATGAAAAGCTGGCTAGGTCGCAGTGGATAAGTAAACAAGCTTATCCGACTAAACTACGGCCAATGCCTCCAGTTGTGTTATCACAAGAAATAGGGCTCTCTCCTGAGGGGCAGCGTGAGCGAAAGAATTACTTTACGGCAGCGCTCTGCCTTGGTATTCCAGGTGTGATCATGCTCTTAAGCCCATTTATTTGTATTGCTCTTCTGTCAGGGTATCATGGTGATAATGAAGATGGCTTAGCTTGGGAGGTCTTTTTTATGTTTATGACTTTTTTTTCCAATAGGGCTTGTGTTATCTGTTGTTGCGCTAATTATGTTTGACTTCGGCGAGAATCTGTGTAAGTAGATTTGGTTCGATATTAGTGTTTGGCAAGGATTTTATTCGTGTATGGGTCGTATCTGCAATAGGTGATAGTTCATCTTGTTTACGGAAAAGCAGGTTGGAAAATGAATGAGAACCAGGCGAATGCTGAAGTCTGTGGATTACCTGTTGGGCAAGAAGGTGAGCTTGGCTGGCAGGATAAGATTGGCCGCAAACGAAAGCGGCAGATACTGCGTATAGTTGCGGCACGTAGCGCACTGGTTGGATTTGTTTTAATAATGAGTCCATTCGTTGCGGCCTGCTTTGTTGGTACTATTCCTGGAGATCATGGTGATGGTGGAGATAGTTTGTCCTGGATGGTTGCAGGTTGCTTAATTATGATCACCCCTATAGGGCTTATTTGCGTGGGTTTTGCAGGGATTTTATTAATAATTAGAGCATTGTTGCGTTAGGTGTGTCAGCTAGTAACATTTGCTGTATGTGCTGATGTGACGCTAGTGGTATAGCTAAGGGGACAAATGGCTAAGAAGAAGTGGAACAGTTTAGCTTTTTGGATAAAGTGTGTTGATGCTCTTGGGGTTCTAATATTAATTAGTCCCTGGCTGGTTTCGGTGTATGTTGCCTCATTTTCTGGAATTTATGAGGATGGTGAAGGGTTGGCAAGTCCTTCGGAGTATATTAAGTCATTGATTTTTTGGCCATTGGTGGGCTTTGTTGCTACACAGATAGTGGTAGTTATTATGAAAGTGTCTGCTACCTATAAAGAGTAAGTACCACCAAACAGTGGGTAGCCCTAGCGGCTGCTAGATTTGCGCCGTCGCAACATGCTGGTTTTGGTAGCAACATTTGTTCGAACCGCAGGCAACCTTGAGCTAGGCTTAGCTTGCCCCTCTTTGAAGCGGCCAACACTACCAGCTCACCTCTTTTAGCGGCTTATGGCTGGCAAGTGATTGGGGTTAGAAGGGAGGTGGGCTTATGTCCGGCAAGTCCAGGACTAGTCAAGGTAAGCAAAAGGCCCGGAAGGAGAACATTGACACCGCGAATGTCACTGCTCTCATCCAGGCCCTAGCGGCTTTGATTGGAGCCCTCGCGTCACTGCTCATCGCTCTTAAGTAGCAGTGGCTGAGGCAGTCAGTCCTCTTTAAATAGGGGATTGGCTGCCTCCATTATGCCTCACGCTTATTTACTGCCTCCAGCCTTTTTTCTGGGCTGTGAGCTTAAAACGCTGCTCTAATTTTGAACCACCACTTGCCAAGGGCTTGCTAGGCTTATTTTGCGGGTTATAGGACAAAACGTGTTGGTTGAGGGGTTAGTCCCAGGTGTTGTGGTA
>ERZ772958.560-NODE-560-length-16211-cov-4.917801_pt1 | contig 16211 bp, 17 predicted proteins | sample MGYA00580681_ERZ772958 | MGnify/ENA primary metagenome ERZ772958 (study PRJEB29015, sample SAMEA2738089) | human oral metagenome | biome: human oral; feature: human-associated habitat; material: saliva | place: China | collected 2275 ...
GCCAGTCGTCCAGCGAGATGTAGGTGAACTGCGGGCTGCCCGCCACGTCGCCCATGGCCCAGATGTGCGGGGCCGCGCGCAGGTGGTCGTCGGTCTCGATGAAGCCGCGTGCGTTGGTACGCACCCCGGCCCGATCCAGCTGCAGCCCGTCGGTATTGGGGCGACGGCCAATGGCCAGCAGCACGGCATCGGCGTCGAAGCGCCCGCCATCCGTCACCACCGTGGTCTGATCCTTGCCCTCGGCGCTCTTCGTTTCCTCGAAGTGCGTGATCTTCGCGCCCAGCACGATCTTCACGCCGCGTGCTTCCAGAATGCGGCGCATCTCGTCGGCAATGTCGCGGTCCTCGCGCGGCAGGAAGGTGTCCATCGCGTCGATGACGGTCACTTCCGTGCCGAAGGCCCGGTACATGAAGGCAAATTCCAGACCGATGTAGCCACCGCCGACGATCACCATCCGCCGCTTTCCCGAGCCCTTCCGCCTCCCGGATCTTGTGGCGCGCCGCAGCCTGCCCCAGGAGGCCGCGGACCTGCTGGGCGCCCTGGTGGCGGCGAGATTCAATATCCTCGTCTCGGGCGCCACCCAGGCCGGCAAGACCACCATGGTCAGGGCGCTGGCCGGAGCGATCCCGGGCGCGCAGCGGGTCATCTCCTGCGAGGAGGTCTTCGAGCTCGCCCTGCGCAACCGGGACTGCGTGGCCATGCAGACCCGGCCGCCCAACCTTGAGGGAGTCGGAGAGATCAGTCTGCGGCGCCTGGTCAAGGAGGCCCTGCGCATGCGCCCCGACCGCCTCCTCATCGGAGAGGTCCGCGAGGCCGAGGCCCTGGACCTCCTCATCGCCATGAACTCGGGCCTTCCGTCCATGTGCACCATCCACGCCAACTCCGCCAGGGAGGCCATCATCAAGATCTGTACGCTCCCGCTGCTGGCGGGGGAGAACGTCTCCAGCGACTTCGTGGTCCCCACCGTCGCCAGCGCCATCGACCTGGTCGTCCACCTAGACCTGGATCACAGTGGGCGCCGTACCGTGCGAGAGGTCGCGGCCCTGTCCGGCCGGGTTGAGAACGGCATCATCGAGCTCTCCGACGTCTTCCACCGCGACCCCACCGGCAACCTCGTGCGGGGTGCCGGGGCGCCTGACGCCGCCGAGCGCTTCAACCGGGCCGGTCATGACCTCACCACCCTGCTCGGCTCCCGCCCCGCAGGCCCCCAGGAGGCCTACTGATGGGCGCCGTCGCCGGGCTCCTGGGCGGGGTGGGGCTGCTCCTGATCTGGATGGCCTGCACCTCCGACCCGCCCCAGTGGCGCTCGAGACGCTCCCGTCTCCTGGCCGACATCCTGGTCCAGGCCGGCGCCGGCCGTACCAGTCCCACCATGTTCGTCCTGGGCTCGATCGGGCTGGGGCTGCTCATCGGCCTGGTCTTCCTGGGAATGTCCCGAGCCTGGCCGGTGGCTCTCGCCTTCAGTGCCATCTTCACGGCCATCCCCTTCCTCATCATCTCCTCGCGGGCGCGCAACCGTCGCACCCGGCTGCGCGAGGTATGGCCCGAGGCCGTCGACACCCTCGTCTCCGGCGTCCGTGCGGGCATGAGCCTGCCGGAGGCGCTGACCAACCTCGGTGAGCGCGGCCCGGAGGCCGTCCGCCCCCAGTTCCGGGCCTTCGCCACCGACTACGCCGCCTCCGCCCGCTTCGACAGCTCCCTGGACCGGCTCAAGGCCCGTTTCGCCGACCCGGTCGCCGACCGGATCGTTGAGGCCCTCCGCCTGGCCCACGAGGTCGGCGGCACCGACCTGGGGACGCTGCTGCGCTCCCTGTCGCAGATGCTGCGCGAGGACATGCGCACCCGAGGCGAGCTTGAGGCTCGCCAGTCCTGGACCGTTAACGGCGCCAAGGTCGCGGTCGCCGCCCCGTGGCTGGTCCTGGCGCTGCTGTCCACCCGGCCGCAGGCAGCGGCGGCCTACGCCACCACAGCCGGAGCTGTCGTCCTTTTGGTCGGAGCCGTCGTATCGGTCATCGCCTACCGGCTCATGCTGCGCCTGGGGCGGCTGCCCGAGGAGGAGAGGACACTGCGATGAGCTCCATGAACGTGATGCTTACCGGCGGATTCGCCGGGCTCATGGGGGCGGTGGGCGTCCTGAGCGTCATCTCGGCCCTCCGGCGGCGCCGCCCCACGCTCATGGCCCGCCTGGAGCCCTACGTCCACCGCCGGCCCACGACCTCTGGCCTGCTGGCCGCTGCGGCGGGACCGACCTCCGATGGGAGCACCGTCGTCGGCCTGCTTATGTCCTCCACGGCAGGCGTGCTCAGTCTTGGCAGGCTGATGGACTCCCTGGGGTCGTCGGCCGACTCGGTCCGGCGGCGTCTGACGCGATCAGGCTCGTCGCTGGGGGTCGACCAGTTCCGCCTCCAGCAGGTTCTGTGGTCGACGACAGCGCTCCTGCTCGTCCTGGCTGCAGGCGGCCTGGCGGCCCTGGCCCGCTCCGTCAACGTGCCCGCGCTCATCCTCCTGTGCCTCATGGCCACGGTGGCCGGAGCCGCTGTCCGCGACTGGTGGCTCAGCCGGGCCGTGGCGAAGCGGCTGTCACGGATCGAGGCGCAGCTGCCCGACGTCGTCGAGTTGCTGGCCCTGGCGGTGGGGGCCGGTCAGGGGCCGGTGGCGGCCATCGAGCGCATCGTCGCGCTGGGCCGGGGCGACCTCGTCGACGAGCTGGGCGCCACTCTGACCGACATCCGCTCCGGCACGGTCCTGTCCACCGCCCTGGACCGTATGGAGCGGCGAGTCGGCTCCGTCCACGTCACCCGCCTGTGCGAGGCGATCATCGTGGCCCTTGAGCGCGGGACACCACTGGCCGAGGTCCTACGCTCCCAAGCCGCCGACGTGCGTGAGGCGGCGCGCCAGGACCTCATGGAGGAGGGCGGGCTACGGGAGATCGCCCAGATGGTCCCCGTGGTCTTCCTCGTCCTGCCCATCACCGTCGTCTTCGCCCTCTTCCCGGGACTGTTCGTCCTGAGGCTGGGGGTGTGAAGCGCACCCACCGTCTCACCGCACCTGCGGAGCCCAATCAGCCTTCGTCCCCTCTTGCCCAGAATCCCGACCGACAGCAAGGAGCAGTCATGAAGCGCCTCATCCCTCCCACATTCCGCCGCCCTCACCCCGGTTCCCGGTCGTGGCGTGCCACCGGTGCGACCCGGATCGATCTGCGCGATGAGCGCGGCGACGTCCCCGGCTGGGTCCTGGTGACCCTCATGACTGCGGGGCTCGTCGTGGCTCTGTGGACGGTGGCCGGCAGCACGCTGACCGAGGTCTTCCTCAACGCCATCGCGAAGGTGACCAGTGCGATCTGAACGAGTGCCCCTCCTCGGGGTGCTCCAACGGACTGGTCGCGTCCTGCCCCGGCCGGCTCGCCCCTGCCCGCGCGAGCACAACGAGTCGGGCTCGGCCGTCGTCGACTTCGTCATGGTCGGCGCGCTTGTCATCGTCGTGTTCGTGGCGCTCCTCCAGGTGGCCCTGGGGGTCTACGCCCGCAACGTCCTCACCGACGCCGCGGGCGACGGTGCTCGTCGAGCCGCACTGGTCGGGGGCACGGAGGCCGAGGCGCGCCAGCGGGTGCAGGTCCTCACCGACGCCGCCCTCAGGCGTGGCTACGTGGACACCGTCACCGTCTCACGGGTGGCGTCCGGCGACCTGAGGATCGTTGAGGTGACGGTGACAGCGCCCTTCCCGGTCCTGGGGCTGTTCGGCCCCGGTGGGACACTGAGGGTGACCGGGCACGCCATCGATGAGTCCTCCCTGATCCAGGAGAGGTGAGACCGGGTGGTATCCATGGTCGGCTCCAGGCGTCGCGGGTGCCGAGCCGCGTCGCGGTCGCCGAGGGCGGTCCCGGCCTGCGTCCTCATTGTCGGCAGGGCCGTCAGCCGGCACCGAGAGGCACTCAGGGCAGGTCGCCGAACCGTCCGACGGCTCATGAGCCAGGAGGAGGGCAATGCGATCGTCGAGTTCATCGGGTGGAGCGCCGTCCTGGTGGTGCCCGTGCTCTACCTGGTGGTCACGCTCGCCCAGCTCCAGGCCACGACCTTCGCCGTCGCCTCGGCGGCCGACGCCGCCAGCCGGGTACTGGAGGTCGATGACTCGCCCTTAGCGATGGATAACGCGCAGCTGGCCATGCAGCTGTCTCTGTCCGATCAGGGCATCGACGCCGACCCGTCCGGCTCCCTGTCAGTCACCTGTGCTCACGGCTGCGCCCGGGGACAGGCGGCGATGGTCGAAGTCTCAGTCGGTGTGGACCTGCCGGGCTTCGCCTCGCTGGGAATCGGGCGGGATGTCGTCGTCGTGGACACCGAGCGCTCCATCACCCTGCCGGGCAAGGAGGAGCCGTGAACCGGAACTCCGCTCCCAGGACCGCCCGAGGTCGGGCCCGCGCCCTGCTGCGTCGGCTGGACCACGAGGAGGACGGGCAGACGCTTCTCCTGGGGGTCGGGCTTATCTGCGTCGTCCTTGCGCTGCTGTTCGTCGCGGCCTCGGCAACCGCCGTCTACCTCGACCTCAAGACCCTCACGTCACTGGCGGACTCGGCTGCGGCAGCGGGGGCCGACAGCGTGGAGGCGCACCCCTACTACGGGGGCGGTGTCACGGATGAAGCACCCGGGTCCCTCACCGACGCTGGCGTCAGGAGCAAGGCTGCCGAGGACCTGTCCGCCCAGCCGGCGGCGGCCAGGCTGGAGGGGGTCACGATCGTCAGTGCCCGGGCCGCTGACAGCCAGACCGCCGAGGTGAGGCTGCAGGCCCGCTCGCGTCCGCCGTTCCTGCCCTGGGGGATCCTCCCGGCCGAGGGCTTCACCATCACCGCCACCGGCTCTGCCCGAATGACGACGACGCAGTGAGTCGGCGGACTCACTGCGTCGAGATGGATGGGTGAAAGGTTGTGTGTGGCCGGAGGCGGCCCGCCGCTCAGGCCTGCTCGACGAAGCCCGCCGAGACCACGGGGGAGGGGTGCCGGCGCAGGTGCATCCGGGACCGCAGCTCCTCAGTCTGCCGGCGCGAGAGCTGGGCGATGTAGGCCCGCTTCACCGTGAACAGGATGTTGAGCCCCACCAAGAGGTAGAAGGCGTTGGCGATGACGCTGGGCCAGGCGCCGGAGCTCGCGCAGTTGATCGTCAGCAGCACGGAGCCGGTGATGTTGAGGGCCTGATACTTGAGCGAATCGCCGGCGATCGTGCCCTTGGAGACCAGGAAGTAGGCCACGAGGAGCTCAGCGGCACCGATCCAGCCGCCGATAGAGATGAGGGAGGAGAGCACGTCGTTCACGGGGACGATTCTTAGACACCCCCGAATGAAGGTCAATCGCATCTATCTGCATGAGGGATGTAGATTTACTTCATGCAGGTATTGCCCCAGAGGCTCTCGGTTCTATTGGCCGTCCATCGAGCCGGAGGAGTCGTCGCAGCGGCAGATTTCCTTCATATAACGCCGTCGGCGGTCTCCCAGCAGATTCGCCTCCTGGAGCGCGAGTGCGGCGCCCGGGTCCTGGATCGCACGCCCACCGGAGCCGTGCTCACGGCGGCCGGGAAGGTTCTGGCGGACGCGGCCGAGCGCATTGAGGACGAGCTGACCACCGTGCGCCGTGAGCTGGCGGACCTGGACGACTCCATCCCCTCCGGTGTGGTGCGTGTCGCGAGCTTCGCCTCCGCAGTCCGGGCGCTCCTGCTGCCCCTCCTGAGCTCTCTGGCGACCACCAGTCCCGAGCTGGAGGTGATCGTCGAGGAGGCCGAGGAGCGCAACGCCCTGCCCCGCCTGCGTCGCGGTGAGCTCGACCTGGTCCTCATCGAGCGTGACGAGCACACGCTGTCCGCGGCGCCTCGGGGCATGGTCGACATCCCGCTGCTGGATGAGTCCTGGCTCGTCGTCGTGCCGGCTGAGCAGGCGGCGCCCTCGACCCTGGCGGACCTGGCTCGTGCCACCTGGATCGACCTGGCCCCGGGGACCGCGGGCGCCTTCGCCCTGGACCGTCTCGAGCGTCAGCTGGGGGTGCCGTTGACGACACGGCACGTCGCCTACGACTACGACGTCGTGCTGGCCATGGTCAGTCAGGGCCTGGGCTGCGCGCTCCTGCCCGAGCTGGCCGTCTACTCCGGGCTCGTCCCCGATGAGCTCAGTGTGGTGCGCCTACCCGGGCTGGGCGTGCGCCAGCTGGTGGTGCGCCACCGATCGACCCGCACCGAGCCGGGCCCGGCGACACGCGCGGTGCTCGAGGCGCTGCTGGCCCAGGCTCAGGGCATTGAGCTGGGGTGAGTGACAGATGAGGGGACCACTGTGGGAGTGACCGAGCCGTCGCGCGAGCCGAGTACGCCCCGACGGCGCCCCTCGCAGGTTCTGCCGTAGACTCCCCTCCGTGGCCACTGACTTCTCCGCTGAGATCGAACGACTCCGACACACCTACGCCTCCATTGCCGCGGTGACCGACCCCGAGGCCCTGCGCGCCCGGATCGCCGAGCTCTCCGAGCAGGCCTCCGCGCCCGACCTGTGGGATGACCCCGACTCCGCCCAGGTGGTCACCTCCGCGCTGTCCCACGCCCAGGCCGACCTCAAGCGGGTCGAGAGCCTGGGGGAGCGCATCGAGGACCTCGAGGCGATGGTCGAGCTCGCCGGCGAGGAGGAGGGCGAGGATGCCGCCGAAATCCTCGCCGAGGCCGAGACGGACCTGGCGGCCATCAGCAAGGACCTCTCCGACCTGGAGATCCGCACGCTGCTCAGCGGCGAGTACGACCCCCGCGACGCCGTCATCACCATCCGCTCGGGCGCCGGCGGCGTGGACGCCGCCGACTTCGCTGAGATGCTTCTGCGCATGTACACCCGCTGGGCCGAGCGCCATGACTACCCCGTCAAGGTCCTCAACACCTCCTACGCCGAGGAGGCGGGCCTGAAGTCGGTCACCTTCGAGGTCCACGCCCCCTACGCCTACGGGACCCTGAGCGTCGAGGGCGGCACGCACCGCCTGGTGCGCATCAGCCCCTTCGACAACCAGGGCCGCCGCCAGACCTCCTTCGCCGCCGTCGAGGTCATCCCGCTCATCGAGTCCACCGACCACATCGACATCCCCGAGACCGACATCCGCATCGACGTCTTCCGCTCCTCGGGACCCGGCGGGCAGAGCGTCAACACCACCGACTCCGCCGTGCGCATCACCCACCTGCCCACGGGCCTGGTGGTCTCCATGCAGGACGAGAAGTCCCAGATCCAGAACCGCGCCGCCGCCATGCGCGTCCTCCAGTCGCGCCTGCTCCTGCTCAAGCAGCAGGAGGAGGACGCCAAGAAGAAGGAGCTCGCCGGGGACGTCAAGGCCTCCTGGGGGGACCAGATGCGCTCCTACGTCCTCAACCCCTACCAGATGGTCAAGGACCTGCGGACCAACTTCGAGGTCGGCAACCCCGACTCGGTGTTCGACGGCGACATTGACGGCTTCATCGACGCCGGCATCCGCTGGCGCAAGCAGCAGGAGACGGCCGAGGACTGATCGGCTCGCTTCCTCAAAAGCATCATCGGAGTCAGGGATCCCCCGGAGGGATCCCTGATTTCTTTTCCATGCGCCCCTGATTCCTCCGGAGTGCGATTGAGGTTGCACAATGGTGAGCGTACCGTGAATTTCATGAGTAAATCACATGGAAAACCTCGGTCAGTGGAATTCTCGTCAACACTCTCGTCTCTCGAGTCCTCGGATCTCAGTGGGGATCGATCGGATCAAGGTAGTCGCCTCACCGCGGGCGGAAAGGTTCTGCGCATCGTGATTGCGTTTGCGATGATGTTCGCCTGTGCGCTCACGCCGCCTTTACTGAGTCAGATTCCTGCTGTCCGGTCCTTTGCTCTCGCGCACTCGCATCCCCAGGGTAATGCCGACGACTTAGTCATGGCTGCCTTCGTTCTGTTGCTCTATGGGACGGCAACGATTCTGGTTCTCATGCTGTGCTATGCGCTGCGTCGTACTCTTGATCGTGGCCGCCGCGTCAGCCTATGTCTGCGTTTAAAACGTCGGACCCTACTTTGGGTGGTGGGGATGGTTGTTGCTGCAATTGCTGTGGAGTTCGCTGTCGCCGGTGTCGTTCACATCCTCGGTCTTGCTGGTGGGAATGAGGGGATTCCGGACAGGCCTTGGTGGATCATAGCAGTGACGATCTTCTCTCAGTCCTTTCTTCTGCAGGGTATCCCTGAAGAGATAATCTGGCGAGGCTGGCTCTTCTCCTCGCTGGGAGAGACGCGTTGTGCAGCAGTGTCCAGCGTGCTCGGGTTCACTGTGGTTCACCTTCTATCCCAAGGGGGTCAGCAGAACCTGCTGGAGCACATCACATATCTCGCGATGCCGTGTGGATTCGCGGTGACAGCATTGATCGTTCGGACGATCTCCGGGTCGACCTGGGCGGCCATCGGCGTGCACGGAGGGTTTCTTGTGGCGAACGATGCGCTGAAGGATCGGCTTCACCTCCCCGTTGGGTCAATCACCTGGATTCTCCAGGGCCTGCTCTGGGCGGCGGTCGGGCTTCTCATTCTCGCCTTCCACCGCCGTCGCCAGCGGTTGTCGGGCCAGACATGTTGACGCCTCCATCGTCAGGAGCCATTCCTTACGGTCGACTCCTCCGGCGTAACCGCGCAGGCCCCCGTCGGAGGCGAGCACGCGGTGGCACGGCACGATAAGAGAGATCGGGTTGTGTCCGACCGCGCCGCCCACGGCCTGGGCGGACATGTGCCTCCGGCCAGTACGCCGGGCCACCTCGGCAGCGATCTGGGCATAGGTGCTGGTGGCGCCGAAGGGGATGGAGAGCATGATGGAGGAGACCATCCTCTTGAAGTCGGAGCCCTCAACCCTGATCGGCGGAGTGAAACCCGGGTCAGTGCCCCCGAAGTAGGCTTCGAGCCACTGGGCGGTCTGCGTGAAGACGGGCAGATGTGGCTTGAGCTCTGCGTTGCCGTCGATCGTCGAGCGGTCGTACTTCTGACCATCGAACCACAGGCCTGTCAGGTGCTCGCCGTCGCTGGCCATGGTCATGGCTCCCAAGGGGGACTCGTAATGGCTGAGGTAGTGCATCTCTTCCTTCTTCTCGTTCCGCTTCTTGTTCTTGGTGGCGGGTTCGGACGCTGCTTCTGCTTCTGCCCGGTTCCACAGGTGCATGACGGCGTAGGCCCGCCACGGTTTCCAACATTCGGCCAGCGTGAGGATCTTCCCTCGGGGCGGGGTTCTCAGCGCCTTTCTGACCTCCAGGTCGGTGGCGAGGAATGCATCGGGCCAAGCCAGGCAGCGCATGGCGATATAGTTGGCGGTCCAGGCTCCAATGCCCGGGATCTCCATGAACCGAGTAACTGCGGCTTCAGGGTCGGGGCAGCAGGAGGCGTCGATGATGCCGGAACTCATCATCGCGGCCAGTCCGTGAATAGCCCGTGCCCGGGCAGCAATGATGCCGAGCGGTCCTAGATGCTGCTCGATCGCACCGTCGAGGTTGAGGAGCTCCTGAACGGTGGGGAAGGTCGTGGTCAGTCCGTCGATTCCGGTGTCCACGGGTGAACCGAGGGCCTGGACGAGCCGACCGGCCAGCGTCCTGGCTGCCTGGACCGTGACCTGCTGACCCAGGACCGCGAGGACAGCGGTTTCGAAGGCGTCGAAGCAGCCGGGCACGCGTGTGCCCGGGATGAATGGTCCGAGCGTGGAGTCATCCATGCTTGTGAGTGCGCTAGCCACGGTATCGGGCTCGCAGTGGAGATCGAACAGATTTTTGATCCCGTCCAGCACCACCGGTAGTGCGGATAGCAGTGAGGCGGAGACGGTTACCGCCAGCCGATTGTGCTCGGAGTCGTTGCCCACGGCCACCCAGCCTGTGAGATCACGTCCTGAGGAGCGCAGGCGGATCGTCCTGGCGTAACGATCGTCTTCTACCTTCTCGACGCCGGGGATGGCTCTGCGTGCCAGGAACTTCAGTATGAGGTCCCAACGGTATGGGGGACGGTACCCCAGACTGAGCTGGACGGTGTCACCGTCGGCCCTGTTGAGCCGTGCTTGGCTGCGCAAAGCGGTGGGCGTCAGCCGGTAGCGACGTCGGAACACCTCGTTGAAGCGGCGCAGGCTGCCGAACCCCGCGGCATAGGCCACGTCCACCACTGATAGGTCCGTGTCGGTCAAAAGACTCTTGGCCAGCAGAAGTCTGCAGGTCTGGCGGTACTCCACGGGACGCACGTGATAAGCGTCCTCGAAGACACGGCGCAGGTGGCGGTTGGAGCAGCCCAGATGACGGGCGATATCCGTCAGGCTTCCCTGAACACCACAGTTCCTCTCGATGTACCGTGCTGCGGCGCGAGCCAGTGATGCCGAAGAGTCCACGGGGGCGTACCCGGGTGCCAGCTCGGGCCGGCACAGCAGACAGGGGCGGAACCCCGCTTGTTCGGCCTCGGCTGCCGTGGCGTAGAAGGAGCAGTTGACCGCAAGCGGTTTCCGCGCCCGGCACACTGGGCGGCAATAGACACCGGTCGTTGCGACCCCAACGAAGAACCGTCCGTCGAATCGGGTGTCCTTGGCCAACAGGGCCTTATACAGCGATTCGCTGTCCAAATCCGGCATGATCCTCCTCAGAAACGTTCCAAGCATGGCATCGGGGTCTGAAGGAGTCCGGCCGTTTTCGGACATTGATGTCCAGCCGTTGACGCGCTTCTGGTTCAGGCGGCACGGTCTCCTCCCGGTCCGCCGGCGAGTGGTCCGAGAACATGTCGGTCCTCAGCGGAGTGCTGCGGAGCTGCGTGCACCGTCTCACCTCCGCCGTCGTCGCCAATACTCCGGGGCTCCCTTAGGCTTGGCCACGGTGCGCAGGACGGGACCGGATCGGTCACCGTCGTCGCGCAGAACCTCCGCTCACACCCTGACGAAAGGCGCAGACGAGCAGTGGCTGAATACATCTACCAGATGATCAAGGCGCGCAAGGCCCACGGTGACAAGGTCATCCTCGACGACGTCACCATGGCCTTCCTCCCCGGAGCCAAGATCGGCATGGTCGGCCCCAACGGCGCCGGCAAGTCCTCCATCCTCAAGATCATGGCCGGCATCGACCAGCCCTCCAACGGCGAGGCCCGCCTGACCCCCGGCTACAGCGTCGGCATCCTTCTGCAGGAGCCCCCGCTCAACGAGGACAAGACGGTACTCGGCAACGTCGAGGAGGGCGTTGCCGAGATCAAGTCCAAGCTGGACCGCTACAACGAGATCAGCGCCGCCATGGCCGACCCGGACGCCGACTTCGACGCCCTCATGGCGGAGATGGGCACCCTCCAGGACGCCCTGGACGCCGCCAACGCCTGGGACCTCGACTCCCAGCTGGAGCAGGCCATGGACGCGCTGCGCTGCCCCCCGCCGGATGCCGAGGTCAAGCACCTCTCCGGTGGTGAGCGCCGCCGCGTCGCCCTGTGCAAGCTGCTCCTCGAGGCCCCCGACCTCCTCCTCCTGGACGAGCCCACCAACCACCTCGACGCCGAGTCCGTCCTCTGGCTCGAGCAGCACCTGGCCAGCTACCAGGGCGCCGTCATCGCCGTCACCCACGACCGCTACTTCCTCGACCACGTCGCCGAGTGGATCGCCGAGGTCGACCGCGGCCACCTCTACCCCTACGAGGGCAACTACTCCACCTACCTGGAGACCAAGGAGAAGCGCCTCGAGGTCCAGGGCAAGAAGGACGCCAAGCTCGCCAAGCGACTCAAGGAGGAGCTCGAGTGGGTGCGCTCCTCGGCCAAGGGACGCCAGGCCAAGTCCAAGGCCCGCCTGGCCCGCTACGAGGAGATGGCCGCCGAGGCCGAGCGCACCCGCAAGCTCGACTTCGAGGAGATCCAGATTCCGCCGGGGCCCCGCCTGGGCAACCAGGTCCTGGAGGCCACCAACCTCAACAAGGGTTTCGACGGGCGCACCCTCATCGACGGGCTCTCCTTCACCCTGCCGCGCAACGGCATCGTCGGGGTCGTCGGCCCCAACGGCGTCGGGAAGTCCACCCTGTTCAAGACCATCGTGGGCCTGGAGCCGCTCGACGGCGGAGACCTCAAGATCGGCCAGACCGTCAAGCTCTCCTACGTCGACCAGTCCCGAGCCGGCATCGACCCCAAGAAGACCCTCTGGGAGGTCGTCTCCGACGGGCTGGACTACATTCAGGTCGGCAATGTGGAGATGCCCTCGCGCGCCTACGTCGCCTCCTTCGGCTTCAAGGGGGCCGACCAGCAGAAGCCGGCCGGCGTGCTCTCCGGTGGTGAGCGCAACCGCCTCAACCTGGCCCTGACCCTCAAGCAGGGCGGTAACCTCATCCTCCTGGACGAGCCCACTAACGACCTCGACGTCGAGACCCTGGGCTCCCTGGAGAACGCCCTGCTGGAGTTCCCCGGCTGCGCCGTGGTCATCACCCACGACCGCTGGTTCCTCGACCGCGTGGCCACCCACATCCTGGCCTGGGAAGGCACCGACGAGAACCCGGCCAGCTGGTACTGGTTCGAGGGGAACTTCGCCTCCTACGAGGAGAACAAGGTCGAGCGCCTCGGCCCCGAGGCGGCCCGCCCCCACCGGGTCACCTACCGGAAGCTGACCCGGGACTGAGCGGCGCATGGCTGATCGTACACTCGATCAACCATAGGACAGACAGAAACACCATTCTTTTGGCTGGACGGCCGAAAGAATGGTGTTTCTGTCATATGAGACTTGGGGGCGTCATAAAACTACTCAGACCTATACTCGTCCTTGCTAATGAGGCAGTCGGGGCAACCGGCTGGGAGCTGATCAGACAAGAAGACGAGTATGAGTATGAGCGGTCCTGGTGGCATGGCGGAGAGCGCTGTGGCAGGATGGTTGCAGCGTCACGGATTTCCGGACGCTGCAGTAATGGATCACATGGTGGATACCGGTGTCCATGTGATCGCCTCACGCGCCGTCGCCCAGGTGAGAATCTCTCCAGCCTTGGTTGGTGTAGAAGACTTGCGGCGATTGGTACATGACTCCCAGATGATGCCGGGCTGTTATCGGATCGCCTTCTCCGTGGCCGGGTTCTCGGGCGAGGCGATGCGTTTTGCCGAGGAGTGCAGCATCGCTCTCCTGGTCCTGCGGCCCGATGGATCGGCTGTCCCGGTCAACGCCTGGGGTGAGAACCTTGCTGGTTCCCGCCCGAACTCCACCTCCCTCGCGCCGGATCCTGCATCACTCACGCCGATAGCGGCTTCCACGGTCGTCCCGGCGAAGCGATCCGTCTGGCGTCACCCCATGACGTGGTACGCCATTGCGATCTTGATGCTGGGGACCGCCGTCACCGGAGTCTCGGAGATGTTCACCAAGGGCAGTGATGTCGGTGCTTCCATCGGTGCGTTGGTCGTCTGCCTGCTCCTGGCGTACGTGTCCTTCCGCTACGCTCAGAAGTTAGCGCAGCAGAGGCGCTGGTAGTCAGCTCGACGAAGAGGGCACCACTCTCACGATAATAAGCACTCCGCGTGTATTGCAGGTTGATACCGACCGCACTTATGGTGTGGTGGGAGGCGTTGTGATGACTAGGAGGACGTCAGGACTCATTCCCGACGGCGGGGTCATAGGGAGACTCCCGTTTGAGGGTGAGTGGTTGACCGAGGTCAGCCCCACGCGCCGCGTCCCGAGCCACGGGACCGACCTGTTCGGCACCACTTACGCCTTCGACTTCCTCGCCGTCGACGATGATGGTCGCTCGGCGCCTGCGCGCAGTTTGCGCACGGTCCTCGCCACAGAGCCGCCGAAGTTCTTCTACGCCTTCGGGTGTCTCCTGTACTCGCCCGTCGCAGGAACCGTGGTGTCTGTCCACGACGGCGAACCCGACCACAAGGCGCGCCGCTCGATCCTGACGCTCATCCCGTACGGGGTGAGTCAGCCCCGGAGGATTCGGCGGGGACTGACCGCGGTCCTTGGGAATCATGTCATCATGCAGGTTGCAGAAGCCCTTATTACGTTGGACTCGTGCACCTTCAGCGAGGCTCTGTTCAGGTGTCGCCTGGTGAGCGAGTGTGCGCCGGCGATCAGATCGGTAGATGCGGCAACTCCGGGAACTCCACGCAGCCCCATCTCCACATTCAGGCGATGGATAGCCCTGATCCCTATGCCGCGAAGGGTGCGCCGTTCCGTTTAGACGAGTTCCGCCAACGTGGTCCAGAACAAGGTGCCCGTGGTCGCTGCGCGAGCAGGCCTGCCCCGAGCAGGGCTCAGTCATCGCTCGGCTTTGATACGACCCCTGAAACTCAGAACTGGCGTGGTGCGCTGGTTATGATCGGGGACATACTTCTACGGTGAGGACTGTGTTTTCCTGTAAGCTTCTGAAGCTGGTCGCAGTCGTTTGTAGGAGAAGAACGTCTGGGTGGAAAATGCGGTTCCCAACCCGTGCCATCTCAGTGTCCGCGCAGCGGATATAAACGTTGCGGAAACGTTGGGGGTCGAGCAGGAATCCCGAGATTTTGGTGCTATCGTCCAACCGTATCGACTGTGGAGTCAGGTGTGTCCGCTGTGTGGGTATCAAGTCGCTGATGCGACGCGAGAGAACGACAAAGGCATCATTTCGGGTCGTTCGATGAGAGGAATTTTGCAACCAAGACATGAACTTCTGATTTTCCGACCCAATAGGCGTGCCTGGCATCTGGAACCATAAACACTTCTGCATTTGGAATCCTATTTCCAAGAATTCCTGCGTTGCCGGGGTTGGAGATGGGGTCGTTCGAGCCGTGGAGGATCAAGGTGGGGGCCGTAATGTTTTCTGGGGCTGGCCCGTCAGGGCGGTCCGAGGCCTTGCTGTGGATACTCATTGCTTCTGGTGAGTGAGGCTCAGGGAGGACGCTGGCGGCTTGTTGAGGATGTGCTGCGATCCAATCATCCGGATAGAAGAGTGAAGCTAGTGCGCTTGGGTTGCCGGATGTTAGGGCCGCTGCTCCAGTGGTAGGGCGAGGTAGTCCAGTTCCGTCACCAGCGCTGGTGCCCCCAATGGTGAGTGTAATAATGCGGTCTGCATGCTCCGCTCCGAGCCACTGAGCAATTCTTCCTCCCATTGAGTGTCCGTAAACGTGCGCCCTATCGATGCCTGCGTGATCGAGGATGGTTACTACATCTTTTGCGAAATCTCTCGTCGACCATTCTGAGTTCAGCGGCGCTGTGTTCTGGCCGGTGCCTCTGTGGTCAAGGAGTACGATGGTTCGATCGGTGAATTCGTTGAGAACGGAGTCCCATCCGTGGTGGTCGAGTCCCCTTCCTTGGATAAGCACTAATGGAGGTTTGGGTGATAATGTGTTTCTTATGGAGTACCAAAGGCTGCCGCCGTTTGACAGTGTCACAGAAGTCATGATTTGATCATATCATAAAAATTTAAAAGTTGTTCGCTCGGGTGGCGGGGATGATGAGATTGTGCTCATGAGTGAGAGATTGTTTTTGCTGACAGTGGCTCTTGTGTGCGGTTCCGCTTGCGTTCTTGTCTCGAATCGCCCCCTGAGTCTCACGTCCTCTCTCTGTCATTTTGACGCCTAGACTAACCCTATTCTCTCCCTATTCTCTCCTCTTGAGAAATAATCAGAATAAATGCGTTTATGTCAGCCAGGATGTGAGTCCGTGGACGGTGGCCGCGATCGACGGGCCGATGATCATGGCCATCTCTCTGCGTCGGACGCCGATGCCGGCGTCGACGACCTGGACCACCATCGCAGCCATGAGGACCAGCTTCACGGTACTGATGTCTGAAGCAGCGATAAAAGGTACGACTGCCGTCACCGTGCCGAGGGGAACTGCTCGAGCCGCATACATCTGAGCGAAGAACTTCTCGCCAGCACTGACCTCTTGCGACTTACTCATGATCTGAGGTCGGAAGACAGCCAGCAGTGATGACACCGTACTAATTGTTGCGGCGATAGCGTTGAGAACCTGAAGTGCGGCAATCGACACCGGAACCACCAGAGAGGAGAGTAAGGATGCAGAGGGCGTCAGCCGGGGATGGCGCTGCCGTCGTCGCCCTCTCCCATACGGATCCGCCAACGTCCTGAGCCGCCGTCGGACTGGGAGCCAGTGGGCATGCGCACCATGCCCTCCTGGGCGATGGTCGACACCAGCCGGCCGGATGAGTCGAAGACCTGCGCGCGAGCCATGCCCCGGCCGCCCTGTGAGGAGGGGGAGTCCTGCACGTAGAGCAGCCAGTCGCCCATGTCCACGTCCCGGTGGAACCACTGGG
>ERZ772958.563-NODE-563-length-16118-cov-6.242234_pt1 | contig 16118 bp, 10 predicted proteins | sample MGYA00580681_ERZ772958 | MGnify/ENA primary metagenome ERZ772958 (study PRJEB29015, sample SAMEA2738089) | human oral metagenome | biome: human oral; feature: human-associated habitat; material: saliva | place: China | collected 2275 ...
ACGTCTCCGAGGCCCCCGTCAACTGGTGCCCCGGCCTGGGCACGGTCCTCGCCAACGAAGAGGTCACCGCGGATGGCCGCTCCGAGCGCGGCAACTACCCGGTCTTCAAGCGCAACCTGCGCCAGTGGATGATGCGCATCACCGCCTACGGCGACCGCCTCGCCGAAGACCTGGACACCGTGGACTGGCCCGAGAAGGTCAAGCTCATGCAGCGCAACTGGATCGGCCGCTCCGAGGGCGCCGAGGTGACCTTCGCCGTGCCCGGGGCCGGTCAGGGCGACCAGCAGGACGCGTCGCTGAGCGTCTACACCACCCGCCCCGACACCCTTTTCGGCGCCACCTTCATGGTGGTGGCCCCCGAGCACCCCATGCTGGGTGGCCTGCAGGCCTCCGGCTCGGTGCGCACCGAGGCCCAGATCGCCGACGACGCCGCGGCCCTGACCGTCCCGGCCTCCTGGCCCGAGGGCACCAAGGAGGCCTGGACCGGCGGCTACGCGACCCCCGCCGAGGCCGTGGCCGCCTACCGCGCCCAGGCCGCGGCGACGTCGGACGCCGACCGCACCGACGAGGGCCGGGTCAAGACCGGCGTCTTCACCGGCTTCTTCGGCATCAACCCCGTCAACGGGGCGAAGGTGCCGGTCTTCGTGGCCGACTACGTCCTCATGGGCTACGGGACCGGCGCCATCATGGCCGTGCCCGCCCACGACGAGCGCGACTACGCCTTCGCCACCAAGTACGACATCGACATCATCCAGACCATCGGCCCGGCCGACGACCCCCACGGCGTCGACCTGAGCGCCCAGGCCTACACCGGTGACGGCGTCGTCGTGAACTCCGCCCAGGGCGACCTGGACATCAACGGCATGGGCAAGGACGAGGCCAAGGCCACCATGATCGGCTGGCTGGAGGCCAAGGGCGCCGGCCGCGGCGCGGTCACCTACCGCCTGCGCGACTGGCTCTTCTCCCGCCAGCGCTACTGGGGCGAGCCCTTCCCGATCGTGTGGGACGAGGACGGCGGCGTCCACGCCCTGCCCGAGTCGATGCTGCCGGTCGAGCTGCCCGAGGTCACCGACTACTCGCCGCGCTCCTACGACCCCGACGACGCCGACTCCTCCCCGGAGCCGCCGCTGGGCAAGGCCACCGAGTGGGTCGAGGTCGAGCTCGACCTGGGCGACGGCCCCCGCACCTACTACCGCGAGACCAACACGATGCCGCAGTGGGCCGGCTCGTGCTGGTACGAGATGCGCTACATCGACCCCACCGATGACAAGGCGCTCGTCGACCCGGCCAACGAGGCCTACTGGATGGGGCCGCGCCCGCAGGCCGGCAACGTCTCCGGCGGCACCGACCTGTACGTCGGCGGCGTCGAGCACGCCGTCCTGCACCTGCTTTACGCGCGCTTCTGGCACAAGGTCCTGTTCGACCTGGGCCACGTCTCCTCCTCCGAGCCCTACCACCGCCTCTTCAACCAGGGGTACGTCCAGGCCTACGCCTACACCGATGCTCGCGGCCAGTACGTGCCCGCCGACGAGGTCGAGGAGGTCACCGCCGAGGACGGCACCACCAGCTACCTGTGGCAGGGGCAGCCGGTGGACCGCGAGTACGGCAAGATGGGCAAGTCCCTGAAGAACATCGTCACCCCCGACGACATGTACGAGGCCTACGGCGCCGACACCTTCCGCGTCTACGAGATGAGCATGGGGCCGCTGGACGCCGACCGCCCGTGGGACACGCGCGCCGTCGCCGGCAGCCAGCGCTTCCTGCAGCGCCTGTGGCGCAACGTCGTCGACGAGACCACCGGCGAGCTGACGGTCGTCGACGAGAGCGCCGACGAGGAGACCCGCCGGCTCGTGGCCAAGACGATCGTGGGCGTGCGTGAGGACTACGAGGGGATGCGCCTGAACACGGCCATCGCCAAGCTCATCGTCCTCAACAACCACCTCACCGGGCTCAGCGCGGTCCCGCGCGAGGCCGTCGAGGCCCTCGTCCTCATGACGGCGCCCGTGGCCCCGCACATCGCCGAGGAGATCTGGAAGCGCCTGGGCCACGAGCACTCCCTGGCCCACGAGGACTTCCCGGTTGTGGCCGACGAGTCCCTGCTGGCCGCCGAGAAGATCACCTGCGTCATCCAGGTCAAGGGCAAGGTCCGCGACCGCCTCGAGGTCGACCCCGACATCTCCGAGGCCGAGCTGGAGAAGCTGGCCCTGGAGGCCCCCGGCGTTATCCGCACCCTGGACGGGCGCGGCGTGCGCAAGGTGATCGTGCGTGCCCCCAAACTGGTGAGTATCGTTCCCGAGTGACCGCGGCGGGCTCCCCGACGGCGCCGCTCACGGCCGCGCCGCGGTAGCCCAGGAGCAGCACGAGGGGCTGCACCGACCCGAGATGGTTGGTGCAGCCCCTTCGCTCAGCTTGAGCCGGTTCTCAGCGGCGCCTGAGGGTGCCGAAGATGGAGCGCGTGATCTCGCGGGTGATCTGGCGGCCCACCGAGCCGATGGTCTTCTCGACCTCCCGCTTGCGGCGCTCGGCAGCCTTCTCCTCCTCGCGCTGGCGACGCTGGGCCTCCTTGACGGCCTCGCGCTCCAGGCGCTCGGCCTCCTTCTGACGCTGAGCCGCCTGGCGGGCGGCCTCCTTCTCCAGGGCCTTCTGCGCGGCGGCGTCGGCCTTGGCCTGCTCCTTGGCGGCCTGCTCGGCGGCGCGAGCGGCCTCGGCGGCCTCGGCGTCGGCCTGGACCCGCTGGGCCAGCAGCTCGTAGGCGGACTCATTGTCCACACTGGTGGCGTACTTGGGTTTCAGCGGCGAGGAGGCCAGCACCTGGCTGACGGTGCCGTCCTGGGCCGGCCCCATGACGGCGGCGGGCACGTTGATGACCACCGGGGCCACCGGCGCCGGGCGCCCCTTCTCGTCCAGCACGCTGACGACGGCCTGTCCGGTGCCCAGCGACGTGAGCACCCGGCTGAGGTCCACCGGGCTGACCGGGAAGGTGGAGACCGCCTTCTTGAGGTTGGCGGCGTCGGCCGGGGTGTGGGCGCGCAGCGCGTGCTGCACCCGGCTGCCGAGCTGGGCCAGGACCTCGTCGGGAACATCCGTGGGGGACTGGGTGATGAAGACGATGCCCACGCCCTTGGAGCGGATGAGCCGCACCGTGCGCACCACGGCCTCCAGGAAGGCCTTCGAGGCGCCGGAGAACAGCAGGTGCGCCTCGTCGAAGAAGAACACCATGGTGGGCTTGTCCGGGTCGCCGACCTCCGGCAGGGTCTCGAAGAGCTCGGCGAGCAGCCACATGAGGAAGGTGGAGAACAGCGTGCCCTGGGACTGGATGTCGGCCAGCTCCAGGGCGGAGATGATGCCGCGCCCATCGGGGGAGACCCGCATGAGGTCACGCACGTCGAGCGCCGGCTCACCGAAGAAGGCCTCACCGCCGGCCGCCTCCAGGGCGGCGATCTCCCGCAGGATGACCCCGGCCGTGGCCGCGGAGACCCCACCGATGGTCTTGAGCTCCTCCTTACCGGCCTCCGTGTTCGTCAGGTAGTCGACGACGGCGCGCAGGTCCTTCAGGTCCAGCAGGGCCAGCCCCTGGCTGTCCGCCCAGTGGAAGACCAGCTGGAGGGCGGAGGCCTGCGTGTCGTTCAGGCCCAGGACCCGCGAGAGCAGGATCGGCCCGAACTCGGTGACCGTCGTGCGGATCGGGGTGCCGCTGATCCCGGCGCCGGAGTCTGACCCGCCGAGGTTGAACAGCTCGATGGGGAAGGACTGGCCCGTCCAGTCCTGGCCGGTGGAGGCGATGCGGGAGGCGATCTTGTCGTTGGAGGCTCCGGCCTCGGCCAGTCCGGTCAGGTCCCCCTTGACATCGGCCAGGAACACCGGGACGCCGGCGGCGGACAGTCCCTCGGCCAGGAGCTGGAGCGTGCGTGTCTTACCGGTTCCGGTCGCCCCGGCCACCAGCGCGTGCCGGTTGAGCAGTCCCAGCGGGATGCCCACCGACAGGCCCTTGACCGCCGCGGGCTCACCGCCCGAGAGCGTGTCGAGGTAGGTGCCCACCGGCAGAGTGGGGGAGGAGAAGGCGTAGCCGGAACGTACCTGGGCGGTGTAGCCGGTCTCCTCGGCCTCCTGACTGCCCGAGGCATGCTCGGCTGCAGCGGCGGTCTCGGCCTGCGCGGGTGCCGGATCCTGAACTGGCTCCTGGGGCTGCTCGGCAGTCGGTACCGGTTCGGCGGCCGCCGCCGGCTCAGCCGCAGGCTGTTCTGCCGGCTGTGCAACCGGGGCGGCAGCCGGTTCGGCGACGGGGGCGGCGTCGGCTGCCTGAGCGGGGGGCTGGCCCGGTGCGTCAGTAGTGCGGGGCTCGCCGGCCTGCTCCACGGCCGAGGCCGGGGTGGAGGCGATGGCGGCGTCAAGGGCCGCTTGGGCGGCGGCTGCCTTGGCTGCGGCGGCTTCGGCGGCGGCCTGGGCGGCCTCGGCCTTGAGGCGTGCGATCTCAGCGGAATCGGTCATGGCGCCATCGTAAACGCCGAACCTGCCAGTGCGCTGACCCGGGCATGCCAGTGGAGCCGGCGCCGTTTCTGACCGTGAGAGAGGCAGGAGCCCGGCGAACAAGGTACCCTCGGGCCTCAATGGCGTTGAGATAGTACGTCTGATCCCGCACCTGCCCGCCCCAGTGCCGCGAGGTTTACACGCCCCATGCTGCCCCCTGCGTCGTCGTTTCCGAAAGAACCGCCCCTGACGGGCCGGCTGTCGGTGCACCCGAAACACAGGAACAGGTGAACGCTGTGCGGATCGCCTTCTTCATTGACGACTACCTGCCCTCCGTCCACGGCGTGGCCACCTCCACAGCCACCTTCCGTGCCGCCCTGGAGCGCATGGGACACGAGGTCTACGTGGTGGCCCCCAAGGCCGAGGGCTATGAGGAGACCGACGACCACGTCATCCGCCTGTCCTCCTCGCGCTACTACGTCTTCGACAGCCGCGAGGTCGCCACCATCTACCCGGGCCTGGCCCGGCGCTTCGACGCCTACGACTTCGACATCGTCCACAGCCAGACCCAGTTCAGCCTGGGGGTCCTGGCGCACTGGGTGGCCAAGCGCCAGAACATCCCCCACGTCACCACCATCCACACCCTCTACACCGAGCTCATCGACGACTACCCGCTGGCCGTGCTCTCGGGCCTGCTGGCCCTGTCCGTCGCCTTCCCCGTGGCGCTCAAGTCGCAGCCTGTCCTGCCGCGCCTTCACCGGGAGACCATCAAGCACCTCAACAAGCGCGACATGAAGACGGCCCTGTCCCGTCAGGGGTGGCGCCTGACGGCGGCCTTCGCCAACAAGTGCGACGCCTGCCTGTCGCCCTCCCAGCACCTGGCCCGGATCCTCATCGACGACGGCGGACTGACCACCCCCTGCATGGTGCTGCCCAACGGGCTGGACTCCACCCGCTACCGCAGTGCCCGCGCCGCCGACTCACCGATCCCCAAGGCCCCCGGCGAGAAGATCATCATCTGCGTGGCCCGCCTCAGCCCGGAGAAGCGGCAGATGACGCTCATCGAGGCCATGCCCCACCTGGCCGACATGCCGGTCAAGCTGGTGCTCGTCGGCCCCGGTCCCTCCCAGGAGGAGCTGGGGAAGCGAGCCGAGGAGCTCGGGGTGGCGGACCGGGTGATCCTGACCGGTCAGCGCTCGCCGGAGGAGGTCGCCGTCCTGCTCAAGCAGGCCGACGTCTTCTCCTTGGCCTCCTACCACTTCGACAACCAGCCCATGGTGTTCCTGGAGGCCGCCGCCTGCGGGCTGCCGATCGTCTACTGCGACGAGCGGATGACCGAGTGCCTCACCGAGCGCAACGCGATCCTCACCGACGGGATCGAGGGGGAGGACTTCGCCCGGGTCTTCTCCTCCCTGCTGTCCGACGACGCCCGGCTCGCCGCGCTGTCCGAGGGCGCCCTGGAGGTGGCTCAGCAGTTCGACTCCGAGACGATGACCAGGCGGCTCATCAACCTCTACGAGGATCTCCTGGTCTCGTATCACTGACGGCCGGCCCTGGAGAGCAGCCGTGGCGCCTTGCCGGTCAGTGCGCGGCTTGCCGATAAGGTATGCGGCATGTCGCTCGCCGTCGTCACAGACTCCGCCGCCTGCCTGACGGAGCCCCTGCTGCGTGAGCGCGCGATCGAGGTGGTGCCGCTGCACGCCATCCCCGCTGACAACGGTGAGGCCGCCACCACCTCACGGCCCAGTGTTCAGGAGCTGGTGGACGCCTACCGGCGCGCGGCCAGCAGGGCCGAAGAGGTCCTGGCCATCCACATCTCCTCGGCCCTGTCCGGCACCATGGACAACGCCCGCATCGCCGCCGCCCAGCTCGAGGCCGAGTATCAGACCCAGCCCAACGGCCCGGGCCCGAGCGCGGGGCGCCGACGCCCGCAGTGGCTGCGCGTGGTCGACTCCGGCACCAGCTCCGGCGCCCTGGGGCTCGCGGTGCTGGCAGCCTCCGGCGCCCACGACGCCCGTCGCGGTGCCGCCCTGGCTCAGGCCAGCACCGCCCGGTCCTGCCAGCTCTTCGTCGTCGACGACCTGGGGCGCCTGGCCCGCTCGGGAAGGATCGACCGCACCACGGCCCGCCTGGACGGTGTCCTGGGAATCCGCCCGGTCCTGGCCCTGACCCGCGACGGAATCCGGACACTGGAGACCGTGCGCGGGGCGGCCCGCGCCAGACGCCACCTCATCGCGCAGGCCGTCCGCGTCGCCGGCGGGACCGCCCTGTCCGGCCCCAGGCACCCCGCAGACCCGGTGCGCCTGGTCATTCAAGGCGACGACGCCGACAAGCTGGCGCTGCTCGAGACCGATCTGCGCCAGGCGATGGAGGAGGCAGGGGCCAAGGTCTCCGAGGTCCTCACCCTCCCGGTCGACGAGGCGACGAGCACCCACGTGGGTCCCGGCGCCCTCGGCATCGCCGTCGCCCCGGACCTGAAGACCCATTGAGCCAGGCCTGACGACGCGGCCCGGTTGCCACAGGCCGCCGGACGCCACTGCACTCCACAGGGCAGACGGCCTCACCATGCGCCCCATGGGGCCGGTCCCTACCGTCGAGGACATGGGAGCCAGACGGAGCGACGCGCACAGGTCCCTGGACGACCTTGTGCGTCTGGCCTGCTCAACCGACCCCGAGGAGCCGGTGCGCAGGCCACGTCGCCTCGCGATCGCGCCCCGGGCGGCGATCATCGCCGGCTCCGCCCTCCTCATCCTGGCTCTCGCCCTGGCCCTGAGAGCCGTGCTGGTCTCCACCGGCACCGGCGGCCACGAGGCTCCGGCCGCAGCAGGCGCCTCCGCGACGATGCGGCCACCACCGGCCGGGACTGCAGCGAGTCCAGGCATGAAACCGGCCACGGTGCCGACCACGGGACCGGCAGCAGGACCAGGCGGCTTGAGCACGACATCGAGCAGTGTCGTCGTCCACGTCACCGGGGCGGTGAGCAGGCCGGGGGTGGTGACCCTGCCCCCGGGAAGCCGCGTCACCGACGCCATCAACGCCGTCGGAGGAGCCAGCGCGGAGGCAGACACCCAGCAGCTCAACCTCGCCCGGGTCCTGACCGACGGCGAGCAGATCCGGGTCCCGCGCATCGGCGAGGTCCTGCCCGAGCCCGCACCCCAACCCGGCGGGGACGCCGCCTCCGGTGCGCGAACCGCCCCGGGAAAGTCCGGCGGTGGCGGCGCATCCGGGACGATCAATATCAACACGGCCTCGGCCTCCGAGCTGGAGAAGCTGCCCGGCATCGGCCCGGCCCTGGCCCAACGGATCGTCGAGTACCGCGACTCCCACGGGCCCTTCGCCAGCATTGACGCCCTCACCGACGTCCCCGGCATCGGCAAGGCCAAGCTCGAGGGCCTGCGAGAACAGGCCACCGTATGAACGAGGACCACGACGGCAATGGTGGGGGCAGTCCCAGGGCACCGTGGGACGACCCCGCGCTGTATGCGCGCTTGCGTCAGGAGCAGGAGCGCAACCACCGAGACGGAGGCCGGCACGCCACCTCATCCAAGGCCCCCGAGGCCCTCGACCTGCGCCTGCTCGCCCCGGCGGTCACCTGCTGGGCCGGCGCAGGGTGGGCCGTGGGACTGCAAGCAGCAGATGCCTGGAGAGGCACCCTGCTCCTGGCTTCGGGGTGCACCGCCCTGGCCGCGGTGCTCGTGGTCCCCGTCCTGCGCTTCAATCCACCGCGCCACCGGGCCGACCCGCGTCCCGGCGCCCCCGAGCACGACCCCGGGGCGATGGGGACCCTCAGCGCCAGCCTGCTCGTGTGCGCCCTGTGCGCCGCGACGGTCCTGACCATCAGCGCCGCCCACCTGTGGGCCCGCCAGCGCGACCCGCTGACCGCGGCAGTGGCCACCGGGCAGCCGGTCACCCTCATCGGTACCGTCTCCCAGCAGCCGCGAGTCTCAGCCACCAGCCGCTCCACCCTGGTCATCACCACCCTCGACGTTGCGCAGGTGGACACGCGGGCCTCCACCCTGAGCGCCACCGTCCTGGGCGACACGCAGTGGCTGAGCCTGCCCATGGGGACCCGTGTCCGTGTGCGTACGCGCCTGCGCCCCACCGAAGCGGGACGTGCTGAGGCGGCCATCATCCCCAAGCGCGCCGGTCTGACCGTCCTTGGCCCACCGAGCGGGATACTCGGGGCCGTCACCTCCGTCCGCGCCGGTCTCGCCCAGGCCGTCGGCGCACCGGGCATCGGGGCCCCGGGCGCCGCAGGAGCGGGGGAGGAGACAGGTCTCTGGCCGCCGGGGGCCCGCAGCCTCGTACCCGGTGTCGCCCTGGGCGACGACCACGCCCTGCCGGCCCCGTTGCGCGAGGACATGCGCACCGTCTCCATGACGCACCTGACCGCCGTCTCCGGGCAGCACGTCGCCATCATCCTGGGACTGGGCCTGGAAGCCCTCGGGGCGCTGCCCCGGCGGTGGCGGGCACTGCTCGGCGCAGTCATGCTCACCCTCCTCGTCATCCTGGTGCGTCCCTCAGGCTCCGTGCTGCGCGCCGCCACCATGGGGGCCGTCATGCTGCTGGGCGTCGTCGCCGGCAGACGCGCCGCCTCCGTGCCCGCCCTGTGCGCCGGAGCCATCGTCCTGCTGCTCATCGACCCCTGGCAGTCCCGCGACTACGGCTTCGCACTGTCCGTGGTGGCCACCGCCGGGATCGTCATCGGCTCCAAGCCGGTCGCCGCCCACCTCTCTCGCCGCCTGCCCAGGTGGCTGGCCACCGCCGTGGCCCTACCCCTGGTGGCCCAGGTCGCCTGCGGGCCGATCCTCATCCTCCTTCAGCCCTCGGTGGGGGCCTGGTCGGTGCCCGCCAACCTGCTCAGCGAGCCGGCTGCCGTCATCGCCACCATCGGTGGGCTCCTGGCGGCGCTGATCGCACCGGCCTGGCCCGCGGCCGCCACCGTCATCGCCTGGCCGGCGCTCGCGGCCTGCTCCTGGATGGTGCTCGTCGCCGGCTTCTTCGCCCACCTGCCCGGCGCCGCCCTGCCCTGGCCTGGCGGCCTCACGGGCGCCCTGGCACTGGGGGCCTGTGAGATCGGGCTCCTCCTCGCGGCGGCTCCTCGCGCCCGTCGCGCCCTGCTGGAGGGAGCCGGGCGGTTGAGGCGGCCTGCTCGTGGCAGGCTTGCCCCATGGCAGCGACCCGCACCCCCCGCTCCCGGGGCCCGCGCAAAGCACCGGCTGGACTGCGCTGGGACCAGGCCCAGCTGGCGCCGATCGTCCTCATCCGCGCCGGCGAGGAGGTCCTCGCCGACCGAGCGGTGAGGAGCCTTCTGGCGCAGGCCAAGGCCAAGGACCCCACCACCGAGATCACGCGCCTGGAGGCCGCCACCTACGAGCCCCACCAGCTCGACACCCTCGTGTCGCCCTCCCTGTTCGGTGAGCCCCGGCTCGTCTACGTCCCCGCCCTGGAGCAGATGACTGACGCCCTGCTGAGCGACCTCATCGCCTACGTGGGCGCTGCCGACCCCGAGGTCAGCGTCATCCTGCGCCACAACGGGGGCCAGCGGGGCAAGCGCCTGCTGGACGCCATCAAGGCCTCGCCCTACCCGACCATCCAGTGCGACGCCGTCAAGAGCGCCAAGGACAAGTCCTCCCTGGTCGTGGCCGACGTGCGCCGCGCCGGACGAAGCATCGCCCCCGAGGCCGTCGGTGCCCTCGTCGACGCCCTGGGCAGCGACCTGCGCGAGCTGTGCTCCGCCGTCGACCAGCTCCTCGCCGACACCCAGGGCACCATCAGCGTCGACCACGTGCGCACCTACTACGCCGGGCGCATCGAGGCCACCGGCTTCACCGTGGCCGACGCCGCCGCGGCCGGCAACACCCCGGCCGCCATCACGGCCCTGCGCCACGCCGTGGCCACCGGCACCGACCCGGTGGCCATCGTCGCGGCCCTGGCCATGAAGGTGCGCCAGCTCGCCCGGGTCGCGGCCGCCGGGGGCAGGCGCATGAGCCCCGCCGAGCTGGGCATGGCCCCCTGGCAGGTGGACCGGGCCCGCCGCGAGCTCCAGGGCTGGTCCGACGACGCCCTGGCCACCTCGATCCTGGCCGTGGCCCGAGCCGACGCCGAGGCCAAGGGGGCCAGCCGCGACCCCGTCTACGCCGTCGAGCGGGCGGTCCTGACGATCTGCAACGCCCGCCGTGCCGGCAGTCGCCGGCGCTGAGCAACTCTCAGCCCCGCATGGCGGCCAGCGTGAGCGCCGTGGACATCGCCGCGCACGCCGCCTCGTAGCCCTTGTCCTCCTCCGCGCCCGGTCCGCCGCAGCGGGCCAGCGCCTGGGCCTCGTCGTCGCAGGTGAGCACGCCGAAGCCCACCGGCACCCCGGTGTCCAGCGCCACCCGGCTCAGCCCGTCGGTCGCGGCCCGGCACACGTAATCGAAGTGCGGGGTGCCGCCGCGGATGACGACGCCCAGCGCGACGACCGCCTCGGCACCGCCTCGCGCGGCGGCCGCGGCGAGGACCGGCAGCTCGAAGGAGCCCACCGCCCGGACGACGCTCGCCTGGGCTCCGGCCTCCTCGACGGCGCGCAGCGCCCCGGCGACCAGGCCCCCCATGATGCGCTCGTGCCACTGGGCGGCCACGACTGTCACCCTCATGCCCCGTGCGTGAGGTGCGCTCTGCTCAGGTGCCCCGGATCCGCTCATCGTTCCTCTCCTTCGTTCTCGTCGCTGGTGTGCCAAGTGTCGTCGTCGGCCCTCGTCTCGCCGGGTGGTGAGTCCGCGTCGGCCCCGATGGGTTCGAGCCCGTTGAGCAGATGGCCCATGCGGTCGCGCTTGGTGCGCAGGTAGTCGAGGTTCTCCCCGTTGGCGAAGGTCGGTGTCGGCGTCATGGAGCGGACGCTGACGCCGTAGCGCTCCAGGCCTGCCACCTTGTCCGGGTTGTTCGTCATGAGCTCGACCGAGCGCACGCCCAGATGGCGCAGCACCTGGGCGGCGGTGGCGTAGCTGCGGGCGTCGGCCGGCAGCCCCAGCGCGACGTTGGCGTCGAGGGTGTCCAGTCCCTCCTCCTGCAGCGCGTAAGCGCGGAGCTTGTCGATGAGCCCGATGCCGCGCCCCTCATGGTCGGAGGCGTAGACGAGGACCCCGCGGCCGTGGGCACTGATCGCCTCCATGGCGGCGCGCAGCTGCGGCCCGCAGTCACAGCGCAGGGAGGACAGGACGTCACCGGTCAGGCAGGCGGAGTGGACTCGGGCCAGGACGTCCTCGCCGTCAGCGATGCGGCCGCACACGAGTGCGAGGTACTCGGTGCCGTCAACCCTGCTGCGCAAGGCGTGGGCGGTGAACTCCCCATGCGCGGTGGGCAGGTGCGCTGAGACGACCTCCTCGACGAGCTCCTCGTGCAGCCACCGGTAGCGCTCCAGGTCACTGATCGAGATCATGGGCATGGCGTGGGCGTCGGCGAGCTCACGCAGCTGGTGCCGACGCGCCATGGTGCCGTCGTCGTTGATGACCTCCACCAGGACCCCCACGGGCCGGTTGCCCGACAGGCGCATGAGGTCGACGGCGGCCTCCGTGTGACCGCGGCGCGTGAGGATTCCGCCCTCGCGCGCCCGCAGGGGGAAGACGTGGCCGGGGCGGACGAGGTCGTCGGGAGCTGAGCCCGGGTCCGCCAGGACGCGGAGGGTACGTGCCCGGTCGGCGGCGCTCACACCCGTGGTGATGCCGGTGCGGGCGTCGGCGCTCAGGGTGAAGGCCGTCCTCTTGGGATCGGTGTTGTGCTCGGTCATCATGGGGATGCCCAGGCGGTCGAGCTCCTGGCCCGCCATGGGGGCGCAGATGATGCCGGTCGAGTGCCGGATCGCGAAGGCCAGCTGCTCGGTCGTGGCGCTCTGCGCGGGCAGGATGAGGTCCCCCTCGTTCTCTCGGCTCTCATCGTCGACGACGATGACCGTCCGGCCCTCGCGCAGGGCGGCGAGAGCGTCCTCGACGCGGTCCATGCGCGTGCCCGGGGATGCGCTCCTGGTGCTCAGCATGCCTGCTGCCCCTCCTGGCTCGGGCGGGCGCCCAGAAGACGCTCGGCGTACTTGGCCAGGACGTCGACCTCGAGGTTGACCCGTTCTCCGGGTCGCCTCGTGCCCAGGGTCGTGCGTCGCAGCGTCTCGGGAATGAGCCCGACGCTGAGCGATGCCCCCGCACCCGGCACAGGGGCGACGTCGGAGGCGTCGACGACGTCGACGACGTCGACGACCGTTAGCGACACCCCGTCGAGGGCGACCGATCCCTTGACGGCGACGTAACGGGCGATCTCCTGCGGCAGGCCGATGCGTAGGAGGTCCCAGTGCTCACCGAGGTGGTGGTCGAGGACCTCGGCGGTGGCATCGACGTGCCCCTGGACGATGTGCCCGCCGAGCCGGTCGCTGGCGCGCAGGGCGCGCTCGAGGTTGACCGGGTCTCCTGGCGCCTGGGAGCCCAGGGTGGTGCGAGTGAGAGTCTCGGCCATGAGGTCGGCGGTGAAGGTGCTTCCGTGCACGGCGGTGACCGTCAGGCAGCACCCGTTGACGCTGACGGAGTCGCCCAGGCTCACGTCCTGGGTGACGGTGGGCGCCTCGACCGTCAGCCGGGCGCTGTCCTCGACGGTCTCGAGCCGGACGACGCGTCCGAGCTCCTCGACGATTCCAGTGAACATCAGTGACTCTCCTCGGTGTGGAAGTGGGCAGTGGGAACGTCGTCGGCCTGCAGATCACCGCAGAAGCGGACGGCGAGCTCGTCACCCGCGCCGAGGACCTCGACGCGGGGGCGGCGCAGCCTCAGGGCATCGCTGATCGTCGCCGCCCCGAAGTCGGCGAGAGCGGCCGCTCCCGCGCCCAGAAGCGCGGGGGCCGTGTAGGCGACGACCTGGTCGACGAGGCCGGCGCGCAGGAAGGCGGTCGCGAGGGTCGGGCCTCCTTCGAGCAGGACATGGCGGATCCCGCGCTCGGCGAGCACGGCCAGGACGGCGTGCGGGTCGTGCTCGGGCAGGAGGAGGTAGTGGTCGTCGGCGAGCACCCTGGAGGTGGGAGGCAGGCTCCTGGAGCCGACGACGACGCGCAGCGGCTGGAGGTGGGCCGGCGCGGGCTGACCCGCCTCGTCACGGACGGTGAGGGCAGGGTCGTCGGCGAGGGCGGTGCCGGTGCCCACCATGATGGCGTCGCACTGGCGGCGCAGGCGGTGGGCGTCGTGGCGGGCCGCCACCGGGGTGATCCACTGGCTGGTGCCGTCAGCGGCGGCGATACGGCCGTCGAGGGTGGCGGCGAGCTTCCACGTCACCATGGGGCGTCCGCGGGTGACGGCCAGGAGCCACGGGCGGTTGAGGCGCGCGGCCTCCTGGGCGCACAGCCCACGCCGTACCCGCACGCCGGCGGCCTCCAGCGCCGTCGCGCCGCCTCCGGCCTGCTCGGTCGGGTCGTCCTGGGCGTAGATGACCTCGGCCACGCCGGCGTCGAGGAGCGCCTGGACGCACGGGCCGGTGCGGCCCTGGTGGTTGCACGGCTCGAGGTTGACGACGGCGGTCGTTCCCCGGGCAGAGGCGCCCGCCGCGACGAGGTTCGTCAGTGCGTCGACCTCGGCGTGGGCACTGCCGGCGCCACGGTGATGGCCCTCGGCGAGGATGTCGCCGTCGGGGGAGAGGATGACGCAGCCGACCCGGGGGTTGGGGCCGGGCGGGGCGTCGGGGGAGGCCGCGGCCCGTAGGGCGCGCTGCATCGCGGCCGTCTGCACGGTGGTGAACGAGGTCATCCGGTCCTCTCCCTCGGGTGCGCTGGGGAGAGACACCGCCATGGTCGACCGCCGGGTGCACGGCACCGGACGAGGCATGGTGTGTCCCGTGTGCGCTTCCCATCCGGACTCTCACCGTCGGTCCAGGAGTTCCACCTGGTCAGCCGGTCGCTGGATGCGACCGGGTCGCGGACTGTCACCGCCGGTTCGGACTTTCACCGACCCCAGAGCACACGAGCTCATCTCGTTGGGGAGAATGTACCGCGCGCGAGTGCATTCAGTCACCTCTGCGCATCTATGTGACCATCCACACCTCGGCAGGGTGTCCGGGTGCGGGCGCACCGCGGGAGGGTGGCCCGCACCGGGCCTCACTTCTTGCGGTACAGGGACTTGGTGGCGTAGACGGGCTCGTTGGTGACCTGGACTCCCAGGGCGCGGAAGATGCCCTCGTCCACCGAGCCCAGGATCGTGGAGGTGTGTACCTCGCAGCCCCGCAGCGTCTCGAGCTGGTCGAGGGCCTTGCGGGCGTTGTCGTCCCCGTTGGCGGACACGGCCAGGGCGATGAGCACCTCGTCGGTGTGCAGGCGCGGGTTGCGGCTTCCCAGTCTCTGGGTCTTGAGCTTCTGGATGGGTTCGATGGAGGCCGGGGCCAGCAGGTTGACGTCATCATCGATCCCGGCCAGGAGCTTGAGGGCGTTGAGCAGCATCGCCGAGGAGCACCCCAGCAGGGCGGAGGTCTTGCCCGTCACGATGCGCCCGTCGGGCAGCTCGATCGCCGAGGCCGGCTCGCCGGTGGCCTCAGCCACCTCCAGCGCGGGCGGCACGACGGGGCGGTCCTCCTTGCTCACCCCCACCTTGGCCATGAGCAGCGCGATCCGCTGGGACTGGACGGGGGCGATGACCTCGCGCTTCTCGGTCACCAGGGCCCGGTAGTAGCGGCGGATGATCTCCTGGCAGGCGGCCTGCCGGCAGACCTCGTCGTCGCTGATGCAGTTGCCGGCCATGTTGACGCCCATGTCCGTGGGGGAGGCGTAGGGCGAGGAGCCCAGGATCTCCTCGAACAGGCGGCTCAGGACCGGGAAGACCTCGACGTCGCGGTTGTAGTTGACGGTCTGGACGCCGTGGGCAGCCAGGTGGAAGGGGTCGATCATGTTGACGTCGTCGAGGTCGGCGGTGGCGGCCTCGTAGGCGATGTTGACCGGGTGGTCCAGAGGCAGGTTCCAGATCGGGAAGGTCTCGAACTTCGCGTAGCCCGAGGAGATGCCCCGCTGGTGGTCGTGGTAGATCTGGGACAGGCAGGTGGCCATCTTGCCGCTGCCCGGGCCGGGGGCAGTGACGACCACCAGGTCCCGCCTGGTCTCGATGTACTCGTTGCGCCCGTAGCCCTCCGCCGAGACGATGCGGGCGACGTCACCGGGGTAGCCGGGGATGGGGAAGTGACGGTAGACGGTGATGCCCAGCGCCTCGAGCTTGCGCTTGAAGTCCTGGGCCTGGCGGTTGTCATCAGTCCACTGGGTCACGACGACGCTGCCCACGTAGAGCCCGTAGCTGCGGAAGGCGTCGATGTGACGCAGCAGGTCGTCCTCGTAGGGGATGCCCAGGTCCGCGCGGACCTTGTTGCGGGAGAGGTGCTTGGCGTTGACCGCCATGACGATCTCGACCTCGTCGGCCAGCTCGGCGAGCATGACGATCTTGTTGTCCGGGGTGAAGCCCGGCAGCACGCGCGAGGCGTGCATGTCGTCAATGAGCTTGCCGCCGAACTCCAGATAGAGCTTGCCGCCGAACTGGGCGCGGCGCTCCGCGATGTGGCTGGACTGCATCCGCAGGTACTTGTCGCGGTCGAATCCGATGCGCAATGGGCTCTCCTTGAAGCGGTCTGATGAACGGGTGAAGGTGATGGGAAAAAGGGGAGGGCGCCTC
>ERZ772958.571-NODE-571-length-16031-cov-5.589321_pt1 | contig 16031 bp, 11 predicted proteins | sample MGYA00580681_ERZ772958 | MGnify/ENA primary metagenome ERZ772958 (study PRJEB29015, sample SAMEA2738089) | human oral metagenome | biome: human oral; feature: human-associated habitat; material: saliva | place: China | collected 2275 ...
GTTGAAATGTTTCCCATAATCACGTAAGAAGTCTAATAATGATAATTCTTTTGTCCAATCATAGTTATTCACTAAACGAACTGCTTCTTGGTCTTCTTGACTTGTTAAGAATAAACGTTTCATTTGAGCAGTTAATTTTTCAACATTATGTTGTACTTGTTCTTTTGTTTGTAAAACACGTTCACTTGTACGTCCACTTGGATCTCCAATTGAACCTGTTGCTCCTCCAATAACAATGACTGGACGGTGCCCCGCTAATTGGAAACGACGTAAAATCATAAATGGAATTAAATGTCCAATATGCATACTATCTCCTGTTGGATCCACACCACAGTATAGTGAGACTGCTTTTTCTTGCGTTAATTGACGCAACCCTTCTTCATCTGTCATTTGATTAATGGCACCACGCCACATTAAATCATCAATAATATTCATACAAATCCTCCTTATAATGTTGCAATTTTCTTACACAGTTTTCTAGCAAATAAAAAAAGTCCCTAATAGCCCAAAAAGCTATTAGGGACGACTTTGCCGTGTTACCACCCATATTGTAGTTAAAAACTACCTCTCAAATCCTTATCGCGGATAGACGCTGTTTTCCACAGTTTGCTCTCAAGTGTACTTCGATTCTAGGTTGGATTGTCTTGCACCTACCGACAATTCTCTTTTTGCTCCGATGCTAGTCTCTACTGCGCTTGATCATTGCTCTCGATTTAATTTGTTATCAGTATACTGACAATCCTTGAAACTGTCAACTGCTTTCCTAGCGAACCCAAGCTCCAGTTGCATCTACTTGATAACCATCTGATGTTTTTTCTGAAACAGCCATTTTACCACTGTCTTTTAAGAAATACCATTTACCAGATGACTCAACCCAGCCTGTCTTCATTTCGCCTGATGGTGCAAAATAATACCAAGCATCATTCCATTGCACCCAACCTGTTTGCATACTACCTGAAGTGTTGAAGTAATACCATTTTCCGTCTACTTGAACCCAGCCAGTTTCCATTGCTCCAGATTCATTTAAGTAATACCAAACTCCATTCAGCATTTTCCAACCTGTTTGCATTCTTCCAGATGTATCGAAATAATACCACTTACCTTTTACTTCTACCCAACCTTTTGAAACAACACCACGTTCTGGAATGTAGTACCAATGTCCATCATCGAACACCCATTTTTCTTGTAAATAGCCTTGTTCATTAAAATAGAAATACCCTTTATCTGGCACACTTGTATGAATATCATCACCTTCAACAACATTAATCAAACCTTGTTGAACAACTGGTAATACTTGCCAACCTTTTAATGGTTTAAAGTTATCTCCAATAAATACCCAAGTATTATCGACTGCTTGCCATTTTAACGCACGTTTTCCATCACGATACAATACTTTGCTGCCGTCTTTTTCAACTTTCCATTCAGGCGTACTATATCTAAATGGTTGTCCACACTTCGATACAGGTACATGTGCATCCCCTTTAACAAGAGCGTTCTCTTGAACTACACATTTTGGAATTATCCCTTCATTTTCAGCAGCTTGAACATTGTTTGCTGCTACAAAAGTTGATAACGCCATCGCACCTAATAAAAACTTCATTTTACTCATCATTTTCACTCCCCTTTACTTGTGTGAATATTATAGCAAACTCATCTTTTATTTGTCTATATCCGATGGACATATAATAAAGAAGTATATTTCCCGTTTTAAAATAGCGAATCATTATGTTTTGAAGTTCTTTTTATTTTGCACAAAAATAGGGCTCGCCCTCAGATAGAAATCTATCGTCAGACGACTGCCCTATTCAATCAAAATCGTTATTATTTATTAACGTTTTCCCATTTCCAGCTTACTACTTCTGGAATATCTTCACCGTGTTCACGGATATAGCTGTGGTGGAATTCCACTGTTTCATCCATTTTCGCAGCAAATTCGCTAGCTTTGTCACCATATACAGCAACTGCAGCATCTTTTGCAACGTGGAAGCGGTCCATTTCAGATAATACACGCATATCGAATGGAGTTGTGATATCTCCGTTTTCACGGTATCCGTGGATATGAACGTTATGGTTGTGGCGATCAAAGAATAAGTCACGAATCATACCTTCATAACCGTGGAAGCAGAATACAACTGGTTTGTCAGTAGTAAATAATTTATCAAATTCTTCATCAGATAAACCACGAGGGTCCACTTTTGGAGAACGTAATTTCAAGATATCTACTACGTTGATGAAACGAATCTTCAATTCTGGGAATTGTTTGTGCAAGATTGAAATACCTGCTAATGCTTCTAAGTTAGGTTCAGTACCTGCAGCAGCGATCACTACGTCTGGTTCTTCTCCTTCTTTCACTGTTGAAGCCCAATCAATTACTTTGTAACCTTCGCTCACTAATTCTTTAGCTTCTTCTACAGAATAGAATTGTGGACGTGGGTGTTTTGAAGAAACGATTAAGTTAATTTTATCTTCTGAACTTAAAGCTTCAGCCATAACAGCCATCAAACTGTTTGTATCCGCTGGTAAGTATTCACGAACGAATTCAGGTTTTTTCTCAGCTAAGTGTGTTAATAAACCTGGATCTTGGTGAGTATATCCATTGTGGTCTTGTTGGAACACTGTTGATGTTGCAATCAAGTTTAATGATGGATAGTTTTTACGCCATGGAGCGTGAGTTTTAGATTTACGTAACCATTTGAAGTGTTGAGTAATCATTGAGTCTACAACACGTAAGAATGATTCGTATGAAGCAAAGAATCCGTGACGACCTGTTAATACATATCCTTCTAAGAATCCTTCAGCTTGGTGTTCTGATAATTGAGAGTCAATAACACGACCAACTGGTGAAATCCATTCATCATAGCTTTCATCACGACGGCCAACCCATTGACGGTTTGTCGCTTTGAAGACTTCGTTTAGACGGTTAGATTTAGTTTCGTCTGGTCCGAAGATACGGAAGTTATCTGGGTTTGCTTTTACTAAATCAGCAGCAAATTTACCAAATTCAATCATATCTTGTTTTTGAATAGCACCTGGTTTAGTAGTATCAATTGCATACTTAGTCCAATCAGTAATTTCCATAGGTTTTACAACCCCTGCGTTTGTGATTGGGTTCATGCTCATACGACGTGGGCCTTTTGGAGAAATTGCAGCAATTTCTTCTACTAATTTACCATTTTCATCGAATAATTCTTCTGGACGGTATGATTTCAACCAGTCTAATAAGCTATCGATGTGTTCCATAGATTCTCCAGATACTGGAATTGGAACTTGGTGAGCACGGAATCCACCTTCGATTGGTTCGTGGTTCCATTCTTTTGGACCTGTCCAACCTTTAGGAGTACGTACTACTAATACTGGCCAATGTGGCATTGTAGCTTCTTCGGCACTCTTAGAACGAGCTTCTTTTTGAATGGCTTGAATTTTTTCAATTGCTTCGTCTAATTTAGCAGCCATTAATGGGTGAACTTCTTTAGGATCTGTTCCTTCAACAAAGATTGGATCCCATCCTAAACCGTTGAAGAATTGAGTTAATTCTTCATCAGTACGACGAGCTAAAATAGTTGGGTTGTGGATTTTACCACCGTTTAAGTAAAGAATTGGTAAAACGGCACCATCGTTTACTGGGTTGATGAATGTGTTTGAGAACCAACCAGCTGATAGAGGACCTGTTTCAGCTTCTCCGTCACCGATAACTGCTGCTGCAATTACGTTTGGATTATCTAAGATTGCACCTGTAGCATGTGATAATGAGTACCCTAATTCTCCACCTTCGTGAATTGAACCAGGAGTTTCTGGAGCAGCGTGAGACGCGATTCCTCCAGGGAATGAGAAGATTTTACATAATTGTTTGAACCCTGCTTCATCTTGAGTGATTTCTGGGTATAACTCAGTGTAAGATCCATCTAAGTAAGAGTTAGAAACCATTACTTGTCCACCGTGACCTGGTCCTTCAATGTAGAACATATCTAAGTCATATTTATTAATAGCACGGTTTAAGTGCGCATAAATGAAGTTTTGTCCTGCGATTGTTCCCCAGTGTCCGATTGGATGAAGTTTAACGTCTTCTTTTTGGATTGGACGACGTAAAAGTGGGTTATCTTTTAAGTACATTTGAGCTACTGAGATGTAGTTCGCTGCACGCCACCAAGCATCTACCTTTGCTAAGTATTCTGGTGTATCAAATTGTGTCATGTGTGTTTGTCTTCCCTTCTTGTTTTTGGTATCTAAAGAAATTCGAAAACGGTGATTCAAAAATCCTTCATTTTTTAACCGTCAAGTATTTACCATACCTATATACGGCTGTCAAGAAAAATCATGTAAACCTTCACATTATTAATCGTTTTCTATTTTCTTTAGGAAATATTCCCGCTTTCAGACCGTTTTATTACAGCCATGAAACGTTCATAACCACATTTATTTGACTATTTCAACTCGATTTTTGATCATTTCCAACATCGAGTACTCTATTTTACCATTTTATATGTTCATTCCGCAATAAATCGTTCATAAAAAGTCAGATAGGATCAAAAAAACCGAGGCGGAATTCCTCGGTTTTTCTATCTCAATAAGGCTTGTACAGATTTTTATTGAAAATATTGTAGAAATTCTCCGTATCCCTCTTCTTCCAGCTCAGCCACTGGGATGAAACGAAGAGATGCAGAATTGATGCAATAACGTAGTCCGCCTAATTCTTTTGGACCATCTTCAAAGACGTGTCCTAAATGCGAATCTGCTTGCCCACTTCTCACTTCTGTTCGCTTACGGTTTAATTTGTAATCTTCTTTTTCCGTTAGCGTTGTATTTTCAATTGGTTTTGAAAATGATGGCCAACCGCAACCAGCATCAAATTTATCTTTTGAACTGAAGAGTGGTTCCCCGCTGACAATATCGACATAAATACCTTCTTCATAGAAATCATCATATTCTCCAGAGAATGGTCTTTCTGTGGCTTCATTTTGAGTCACTTCGTATTGAATTTCTGTTAAACGTTTTTTTAGTTCTTCTTTTGAAAACTCCATCGTGGTTTCTCCTATTCAAATTGTTGTCGTTTTGACTGATGTGGATCTTGAATTCTCTTGAAGAGATGTTCCAAGTCCTTATTCGTTAAATGAACGAGTACGGGTCTTCCGTGCGGACAGTTATATGGATTGTTACATTTTGCTAAATCGACTAATAACTGACGTGCTTCCCATTCACTTAAGTGGTGGTTTGCCTTAATCGAACCTTTACAGCTCATCATAATGGCTGTCGCTTCTCTTAATTTGGCAACCGTAATCTTCTCGTCGGCCAAGATAAAATCGATAATTTCTTCGATAATCGCCTTTTCTTGCCCCTTCTTAATCCACGCTGGATGCGATTGAATTTGGAATGTATTTTGCCCAAATGGCTCCATCTCGATTCCAAATTCCTCTACAAGAGATAATCGTTCTTCCAACTTCACGCTGTCCTTCTTCGAGAACTCTAGCAAAATTGGGACCATCAATGGTTGACTGACTCTACCGACTTGACCAATCTCCACTTTAAACTGCTCATACTTGATTCGTTCTTGAGCAGCATGTTGGTCAATCATATATAAGCCTTTTTCGTTTTGTGCAAATAAGTAAGTTCCATGCATTTGTCCAAAATAATGTAATTCTGGGAACTCTTTTTCAAAGGGTTGAGAGTCGATTTTCTCTGCCAATTTCAAATAGTCTGCATGGTCATCATGGCTATCCACCAATTCTTCTTGAACAACCGGTTCAACGGTGTGACTTGCTTTAGAAGGCGCATCATCGACTGGTAGCACTTCGACTTCTTCTCTTACCTTTTCAGTAAACGAAGGCGTTTCTATGCGACTAGACTCCACAACTGGTGTCTTCAATTGCCACTCCAATGTTTGTTGGACTGGTTTTGGAGCCTCTACGCGATTTTCTTTACGTTTGAAGGACAAGTCTTCAATCGATTCAGGAATGCGTTGTACGCCCTGTATCGCCTCTCTAATCGCCTTTTGAATCACCTGTGAGAGTTCTTGCTCTTTACTGATTCGCACTTCTTGCTTCGTTGGATGGACGTTCACATCGACGAGTTGCACATCCATTTCAATCGAAATAATCGTAATTGGGAATCGTCCCACCATCAATGTCGAACCGTATCCTAATGTAATGGCCTTAGCAATCGCCATATTGCGGATTGGGCGTCCATTAATGAAAATCGATAAGTAATTGCGGTTCGACCTTGTGAGTTCTGGAAGAGACGTATATCCTGATACTTTGAAATCTTCGTCTTCCCCATAAAATGGTAACATCTTACGCGCATTTACGGGTCCAATATTTCCAGCGACTGCTTGCAGCAAATCCCCTTTCCCAGAGGTTTGTAATAACAGATTGCCATCATTTTTTAACACAAAGGCAATTTCTGGGTGACTAAGAGACGCCTTACTCACCACATCGGTAATATGCGCTAATTCCGTTTGCAAGGTACGAACGAATTTCAACCGGGCTGGTGTGTTATAAAACAAATCTTCAACAAGGAAAGTCGTTCCTTTTAATGGCGGAACGGTCTTCTCTTCTTTGATTTCACCAGACTCAATCTTTAACTCTACACCGCTATCTTCTCCTGTTGAAGTCGTTAGCGTCACTTTCGATACAGCTGTAATACTCGCCAAGGCTTCTCCACGGAACCCGAGTGTACGAATTCGAAAGAGTTGTTCCGGCGAATAGAGTTTACTCGTTGTATGACGTTTAATCGACATACGAGCGTCCTCTTTCGTCATCCCGATTCCATTATCTTGAATGCGAATTTTGCGAAGTCCACTCTCTTCGATTTCAATCTCGATACGCGTACTCTTAGCATCAATCGCGTTTTCGAGTAATTCTTTCACCACAGAAGAAGGACGTTCGATGACTTCCCCTGCTGCAATCTGGTTGGTCAGTAATGTACTTAATTCTTTAATTGTTCCCATACACTACTCACCCTTTTCCATTTGTTGCCATTTATACAGGATGTTCATTGCATCCATTGGCGTCATACTCATTAAGTTTAATCCTTTAAGCTCGTGAACCCATTCAGGCATGCTTTCTGTTTCTTCTTCAAAGAGCGATACTTGTTCCACGAAAGTACTATTTTCATTCGCGGCCCCTTTTGCTTCTAAATGATTTAAAATCGTACTCGCATTTTTTAATAGCTCGCTTGGAAGTCCAGCAAGTTTGGCTACATGAATTCCGTAGCTCTTATCGGCAGGTCCTTCTAATACTTTATGCAAGAAGACCACTTCGCCATTTTCTTCAACGGCTCCTACATGGACATTCCGTAAATCTGCATATTTCTCACTGAGTCGTGTTAACTCGTGATAGTGCGTTGAGAATAATACTTTGGCTGTTAAATGCTCATGAATATACGTGATGATCGCTTCCGCAAGCGCCATTCCATCATACGTAGCCGTTCCACGTCCGATTTCGTCAAACAATAACAAGCTTGTTTCGTCTGCGTTACGTAAGGCGTGGTTTGTCTCCATCATCTCTACCATGAACGTACTTTGGCCAGAAATTAAATCATCGGCTGCCCCAATACGGGTAAAGATTTTCGTGAAGACTGGAATCGTTGCACTCTTGGCAGGTACAAAACATCCGATTTGCGCTAGGATGACGCAGAGTGCTAACTGTCTCATGTACGTTGATTTACCAGACATATTTGGCCCTGTAATGAGAAGAATGTGTTCTTCTGGACTCATTGAAATGCTATTTGGCACATACGTTGATTGTCCCATGACCTTTTCAACGACCGGATGGCGCCCATCCTCAATCCAAAGTCTACGATTCTTCATCGAAATGGTAGGCTTCACTAAGTGATAACGTTCGCTCACCACACTAAAGGCTTGTAAGACGTCGATGGTTGCGACTGTTTTTGCCAATTGTTGTAACTGGGCGGTATAGTGTTTTACCTGTTCACGCACTTCTACGAATAATTGATATTCAAGAGCACTTGATTTTTCTTCCGCTTCTAAAATCAGCGTTTCTTTTTCTTTTAATTCAGGCGTAATAAAACGTTCCGCATTCGCCAGCGTTTGTTTACGCTCATAACGACTGCTATCGAGTTTTGATAGATTTGATTTGGTCACTTCGATATAGTATCCAAACACCTTGTTGAAACTAATCTTCAATGAACTAATGCCTGTTTGCTCACGTTCTTGTTGTTGGAGTTGTGCAATCCATTCTTTTCCATGCTTCATCGTATCCCGGTACGTATCCAAGGTAGCGTTATACCCTGTACGGATAATATTTCCATCTGAAATCGTCAGTGGCGCATCCTCATCGATGGCACGGTCGATTAAATCGTATAACTCAGGAATGTCGAATAAGTTTTCTCCAAGTTCACTCCATTCCTTGGAGTCCAAGCTATCAACAATCGATTTAAAGATTGGCACTTGTCCAAGTGTTTGTTTGAGTTGTAAGAGGTCACGCGCATTGGCGGTTCCAAATGACACTTTCCCAACAATCCGTTCTAAGTCGTACACACGTTTCAATGTTTCGATAAAGTCTGTCCGTTCAAAGTAATGTTGGTTCAATGTTTCCACAAGCGCATGGCGTTTTTGAATCGCTCCTTCTAGTACAAGTGGTTTTTCAAGCCATTGTTTGAGGAGTCGTCCACCCATGGCTGTTTGCGTCTCATCTAAAAACCAGAACAGCGAGCCATGTTTTTGGTTGGCACGAATAGTTGTTGTTAACTCTAAGTTACGCTTTGTTTCGTAATTCATCGCTAGATAGAATTCACTTTGGTACGCTTGGGCCTTTTGTAAGTGCGAAAAGCTTCTCTTTTGAGTGAGTTTCAAGTAGCTTAATAGATTTTGCACGCATCGAATAGATGCCTCATCTTCTAATTCTGAAATCAATTCAGCGCAGTCTTCTCTATCAATTTGGTCTTTTTCAATCGTTGAAATCAAGATTTGCATGCTTGTAAAGAGATGGCGAAGTTCTTCTGTCACATCGCTTTCGACAAGAACGACTTCACGACACATCAAGCTTGAGCATTCGCTACGCACTTCTTCTAAGTTTTCGAGTTGTGTCACTTTCAATTCCCCTGTGGACACATCCACATACGACAGTGCAAATCGTTTCCCAACAAGCGGTAAAATCGACACTAAATAATGGTTTTGATTTTGCGCTTGGTATTCTGTATACGTTCCTGGCGTCAAGACTTGAACAACGTCTCGTTTCACCATTCCCTTTGTCAGCTTTGGATCTTCCAACTGCTCACAAATGGCTACTTTCTTTCCAAGTTCAATCAGTGTTTTAATATATTCTTTTGCGGCATGATGAGGAACCCCACACATTGGAATTGGGTCCTCTGCATTTTTATTTCGACTGGTTAGTGTAATTTCGAGAAGTCGTGCTGCTTCAATCGCATCATCATAAAACAATTCATAGAAATCACCTAGTCGATAGAACAATAAGCAATCCGGATACTTTTCTTTAATCGAAAAATACTGTTGCATCATCGGTGTGTGTTTCGTTTTTTGTGGCATTTCTGACTCTCTTTCTAATCTTTTTATTCAAAAAATGGTGCATCTGGAGTAATGCGAATCGGTTGAATCGATTTCGCCTTCCCCGTTTTATCATCAATATCAATTAAACAAGCACTGAGCTGGCCTTCATCGTCTTCGGCCACTTCAAATCGTGCCGGTAATTGATTGAGGAATTTCGTAATAATAATATCGCGGTCCATTCCGAGAATTCCGTTATACGGACCGGTCATCCCCACATCACAGAGGAAGGCTGTCCCTTGTGGAAGAACACGTGCATCGTTTGTAGGCACATGCGTATGTGTTCCAACAACGGCAGATACTTTCCCGTCCAAGTACCAAGATAATGCTTGTTTCTCACTCGTTACTTCGGCATGGAAGTCGACAAAGATAATCGGTGTTCTCTTTCTAGCTTCTTCAACTGCCTCAGTGATTTTGGCAAATGGATCGTCCAATGGATTCATAAAGACGCGACCTTGTAAGTTAATGACGGCCACTTCTTTATCGTTACATTTTACATAAACGATTCCTTTTCCTGGAACGCCTTCTGGATAGTTCAGCGGTCGTACCATTTTTGTGGCATCTTCTATGAAATCAAAAATCGCTTTGTTATCAAAGGCATGATTTCCAAGCGTTACAACGTCTGCACCAGCCTGCAATAACTCCTTATAAATCTTCTCCGTAATTCCTTTTCCGTGGGCAGCATTTTCCCCATTAATCACGGTGATTTGTGGTTTATATTTTTTCTTTAATTTTGGAACGTATTGTGCGACCATCTCTCTTCCAAGAGAACCGACTACATCGCCAACAAATAATAATTTCATAAGAGTGCCTCTTTCTAAATCAATGTAGCTCTATTTTACCATAAAACAAGGCTAGAAAATACCTAGATACAACTCTAGACTAGGTCATTCCATTAACAGATGGGTAAACTAATTGTAAATGCCTGTTTTAATTCTTTCATACATTCTCCTAAAAACAAAAAAAGATTGAAAGCCTGATATACCCAGACCTTCAATCTCTTATTTTAACCTATTTTTATAAAGATTTAAATGTATTCACTACATTTTCTACAGTGAATCCTAATGTTTCCATTACTTTATTTCCGTTACCAGATAAACCGAAGCGGTCGATTGTAACAGTTGCCCCATCAAGACCAACGTATTGTCCCCATCCGAAACTTGCGCCCATTTCAACGGCTACACGTTTACGAACATCACTTGGTAATACTGCTTCACGGTACTCTTTTGGTTGTTCTTCGAATAGGTTCATCGATGGCATTGAAACAACAGATACATCAATTCCTTCCTCGGCAAGAACTTTTTGCGCTTCAATGGCAAGAGCTACTTCAGAACCTGTCGCGATTAAGATACCTTCTGGAGTATCGCATTTTTGTGGGCTAACCACATATGCCCCACGTTTCACACCTTCATAAGCTAATTCTTTTGAATGTTCAAGAACTGGTAAGTTTTGACGTGAGAATACGAGTACTGTTGGACGGTCTTTTGCTTCTACAGCTACTTTCCATGCAGCAGATACTTCATTTCCATCAGCAGGACGAATCACGTTTAAGTTTGGAGTCGCACGGAACGCTGCTAATTGTTCGATTGGTTCATGCGTTGGTCCGTCTTCCCCTACCGCGATTGAATCATGTGTATACACATAAATTGCTGGTAAATGAGAGATTGCCGCAACACGCATTGCTGCTTTTAAGTAATCTGCGAATACGAAGAATGTACCGCCATAAACACGATTACCACCATGTAGGAGCATACCGTTCATGGCTGCACCCATCGCAAATTCACGAACCCCAAACCAGATATTTCTTCCACCGTAATTTTCATGTGAGAAGTCTGTATCTGCTTTGTTCATTGTGTTGTTTGATGAAGAAAGGTCCGCAGATCCACCCCAGAAGAATGGGATATGTTTTCCTAATTCTTGAATCGCAGCTTGGCTTGTCACACGAGAAGCCATTGCTGGGCTACCAAATTCATAAGAAGGTAATACTTCTTTCAAGTCTACATGAATCTTTTCTGCAAAGCTGTCTTCGAATTCTTTTGCAAGTTCTGGATAAGCTTGTTTATAGTCTTCGAATAAAGTTTTCCATTCGTTATAGTCATTTTCGCCTGTTTGTACTAATAATTTATCGAAACGATGTTGTACTTCTTCAGGCACTTCAAATGGGCCATATTCCCATCCGTAGTTTGCTTTTGCTTCGGCAATGCCGTCAGGTCCTAAAGGAGCCCCGTGAACTTTATTCGTTCCTTGGTTTGGAGCACCGTAACCAATTACCGTTTTCACTTCGATAATCGTTGGTTTTTCTTTTTGGCATTGTGCTTCTTCGATAGCTTCAGCGATTTCGTCTAAATCATTTCCATCTTCAACACGAATATAGTTCCAACCTAATCCTTTGAAGCGTTTCTTCACATCTTCAGTGAACACTTTATTTAAAGGACCATCTAAACAAATATCGTTTGAATCGTATAACACGATTAATTTGTTTAATTTCAATGTTCCTGCAAGAGAGGCTGCTTCGTAAGAAATACCTTCCATTAAGTCCCCGTCACCACATAATACATAAGTGTGGTGGTCAACGACTGGGTAGCCTTCACGATTGAATTTCGCAGCAAGATGCGCTTCAGCCATGGCCATCCCAACCGCATTTGCGAACCCTTGTCCAAGAGGACCCGTTGTTGCATCTACCCCATCCGTGTCATGTACTTCTGGGTGTCCAGGTGTTTTACTTCCAAGTTGGCGGAAGTTTTTCACATCTTCAATCGATAAGTCATATCCTGATAAATGTAATAAAGCATATAACATTGCAGATCCATGACCTGCTGATAATACAAAGCGATCGCGATCCACCCAATTAGAACGTTTTGGGTTTACTTTTAAATATTTAGACCAAAGTACATAGGCCATTGGTGCAGCACCCATTGGAAGACCAGGATGTCCTGAATTCGCAGCTTGAATGGCATCCATACTCAATGTACGAATCGTATTCACTGCTAGTTGATCGGTTTTATCAAACATACAATCACTCCTTAAAGTTTGTTTTCCTTACTGGAACTTACTCTTCTATTTTACTAAGCTATCCACCCTTTTGCAACCGTTATTTTTATGATAAATAAAAGATAGTAAACCCTTGCAAACAACATATTTCTTTCATGAATTCAGCATATTTTGCCAAAATAAAAAGGCTGAAACATTCAGCCTTCTCACCTCTATTCTGCGTCTCGGTTATGCAATCCTTTTTCTTTTTGGATCGCTTTTAGTTTATCTGGAGTCACGTCGTTTCCTTCTTCATCAACAATTTTCAATCCTTCGATATGGTTACGCATGCCTCCACGAAAAGCTTCTAAATACTCTTGGCGCAAGAGTTGTTGTTCCTTTTCTTCCGTTGGAGTTAGTTTTCCTTCTTTTTTCTTTCTTGCTAATTCATTAATACGATTAATCTTTTCTGGTGATAACATGTTTGTCATTCCTTTCCTTCGTTTCGTCTCCTAGTGTATCACGAGACAAAACTTTTTCCTAAAAATATGACTAACATGCGAACATTTGTTTGATTTCTGTTTACAAAGTGTGTTACACTAGTCTCAAAGAAGGAGATGTTCCGATGACAAATTTAAAAGATTCTAGACAATTAGATGTATTACAGTTTATTTATAAAGAAGTTCAAGAGCACGGTTATCCGCCAACAGTGCGTGAAATTTGTAACGCCGTTCAACTCTCTTCGACTTCTACCGTTCATGGTCACTTATCAAGACTTGAGAAAAACGGCTTAATTCAACGTGACCCAAGTAAGCCACGTGCCATTGAATTAACGATGGCAGGTCTAAAAGCAATTGGCGCTAAATCAACAGCCATTCCAATGCTTGGTGTGGTTACAGCCGGTGAACCAATTCTTGCTGTAGAAGAAGCAAGTGACTTCTTCCCAATCCCACCAGATTTGCAAAACGATGCAGATGATTTATTTATGCTTCGTATTAAAGGAGACAGTATGATTAATGCTGGTATCTTTGATGGCGATTCTGTCATTGTCCGTAAACAATCAACTGCCTCAAACGGTGAAATCGTTATTGCGATGACCGAAGAAGACACTGCAACTTGTAAGAGATTCTATCTCGAAAGCGACCATGTACGCCTAGAGCCAGAAAATGACACGATGGATCCTATCATCTTACCGAACTGTACGATTTTAGGAAAAGTCGTTAGCTTATACCGCAGTCGTATTTTCTAATACCTAAACGAAAACCTCCGCTCAAAGTTGAGCGGAGGTTATTTTGATTTCATTATGCTTTTAACGTTACTTTTCCTACTTCAGCTTTTCCTGTAACCGTTCCTTCTGTCGCAATAGAGATGGATTCTACTTTATCCATATTCGTAAAGAGAACCATCATCGCAGTATCTTTCCCGGCTTCTTTTAACGCTTCTAGGTCCACTGTAGATAACACTGTATGTTCATCTACCTTTTGGCCAACTGTTACTGTCGTTTCAAAAGGATCCCCTTTTAATTCAACGGTATCAATACCGAAGTGAACGAATAATTCAACACCCTCTTTTGATTCCATTGAAAAAGCGTGGTTGGTTTCAAAAATTTTACCAATCACACCATCAACAGGCGCAACAATTTTGTTACCTGTTGGGCGAATCGCGATACCATCACCCACGATTTTTTCAGAGAAAACAACATCTGGTACATCTTCGATATTTACAATCTCACCAGAAAGTGGCGCATAAATTTCTACTTCCACTGATTTGTTTTCTTTTGAACCAAATAATTTGTCAAATAAGCCCATTTTAATCTCCTATCTATTAAAGATGGCTGGTATTTTAACGTAAAACTCTGTTTTTGTATCTAGTTTAACGACTTTTCTGCTAAAAAAGCTTGAATTAATTGCTCAATTTCAGCTGCGGTTGGTTTTTGTAATGCTTCATCCGCCAATGCTTTTGCCTCTTGGTAACTCACATTACGCACTAATTTCTTAATATGTGGCACAGAAATTGCACTCATACTAAACTCGTCTAAGCCCATACCGAGTAATAATAAAGTTGCACGATCATCACCGGCTAACTCACCACACATACCAGTCCATTTACCTTCAGCATGAGAGGCATCAATGACCTGTTTAATCAAGCCTAGCACTGAAGGTGACATTGGATTGTATAAGTGAGAAATTAGTTCGTTACCACGGTCAACGGCTAAGGTATATTGCGTTAAATCGTTTGTACCAATACTAAAGAAATCCACTTCTTTCGCTAAGAATTTCGCATTCACTGCAGCAGATGGGGTTTCAACCATGACACCCACTTGGATGTTTTCATCAAAAGCTTTACCTTCCGCGCGTAATTCTGCTTTTAAGGTTTCAAGCACAGATTTTAACTCGCGAATTTCTTCTACCGAAATAATCATCGGGAACATCACGGCAAGTTTACCAAATGCAGAAGCACGTAATACCGCTCTTAATTGCGCATGTAAAATCTCACGACGATCAAGGGCAATACGTACCGCACGCCATCCTAAGAATGGGTTCATTTCTTTTGGTAAATTTAAATATGGAAGCTCTTTATCACCGCCAATATCCATCGTACGTAATACTACTAGTCGACCTTCCATTGCTTCAACTACTTCTTTATAAGCAATGAACTGCTCTTCTTCACTTGGTAATTGATCACGATCCATAAAGAGGAATTCTGTACGGTATAAGCCCACCCCTTCTGCACCATTACGATGTGCACCTTCGCAATCACGAATCGTACCAATATTCGCTACCACTTCAACTTTATGACCATCAAGGGTCACTGCCGGTAAATCTTTTAATTTCGCTAATTCTGCTTTTTCTTCAGCAAGTTTTGCTTCTAGTATTTTTAATTCATCAATTTCAGCTTGAGTCGGATTCACGTAAACACGGTTGTTCACAGCATCTAAAATAAGATAATCACCGGTATTCACTCGCGCTGTGACATCATTTGTCCCAACAATGGCCGGCAATTCAAGTGAACGAGCCATAATTGAGGTGTGAGATGTTCTACCACCAATATCAGTGATAAAACCTAATACTTTTTCTAAGTTTAATTGAGCGGTTTCTGATGGGGTTAAATCGTAAGCCACAAGGATAGACTCTTCGGCAATATCACCAAGATCAACAATGTGCATACCTAAAATATTTTTGATTAAACGATTACCGATATCACGGATATCTCCCGCACGTTCTTTTAAGTATTCATCATCAATTTCAGACAACATTTCAACTTGTTGATCGATGATTTTACTTGCAGCGACACTCGCATTGACTTTATGTGAACGAAGATAATCAAGAATTTCTTCTTCTAATTCTTCATCTTCAAGGATCATTAAATGACCTTCAAAGATCGCCGCTTTTTCTTCCCCTAAAGATTTTAATGCGCGTTGATGAATGGAGTTAAGTTGCTCAACAGCAGCTTCACGGCCCGCATAAAAACGGGCGACTTCTGCGTCGATTTGATCTTCTGAAATTTTTTGAAAATCCAGAACAATTTTTTCTTCTTTTAATAC
>ERZ772958.572-NODE-572-length-16023-cov-4.038765_pt1 | contig 16023 bp, 15 predicted proteins | sample MGYA00580681_ERZ772958 | MGnify/ENA primary metagenome ERZ772958 (study PRJEB29015, sample SAMEA2738089) | human oral metagenome | biome: human oral; feature: human-associated habitat; material: saliva | place: China | collected 2275 ...
CCCAAAAAAGTTAAATTATCTCTGTCTTACTTTTCTGGGGTCAACACATAGAGGTGTTTTTATTTTTTTTGAAAATAAATCTACAAACGTAGACAAAACTCTTGACATATCTTCATGGCAGCGTTAAAATAAATCTACAAACGTAAACAAAAAATGACATTCAGAAAGGAGCTATCATGCTGACAATTTCATCTGCGGAATGGGAGGTTATGCGAGTGCTCTGGGCCAAGGGGCAGGCGACTTCTTCAGAGATTATAGAGATTCTAGCTAAGAAGCTAGACTGGTCGGCTTCGACAGTAAAGACCTTGATTGGACGTTTGGCGGACAAGGGTTATCTAACCAGTCAGCGTCAAGGACGAGGGTTTATCTATCAAGCTAGCTTGGGGGAAGATGAGGCGAATTTTCAGGCTTTAGAAGCTGTTTTTGACAAGATTTGTTTGACCAAACATAGCGATTTGTTGGGTCAACTCATGGCAAAGACGCCGATGACCCAAGCCAATGTGGATAAGTTACAGGCCTTGCTTGCAGCAAAAGAACCTGTGGATCAGGTGGTTTGTGACTGTGTGCCTGGCCAATGTGCTTGTGGGCATCATATGGAGGTGATATAGGAAATGACAAAAGAAACCTTTGTGGTTAATGGGATGACCTGTGCATCCTGTGTAGCCAATGTTGAAAATGCTGTTAATAAGTTGGATGGTGTGGACAAGGCTGTGGTTAATCTAACCACTGAAAAAATGTCTGTGGATTATGCTGGGGATAAGGTTAGTCCAGAAGCTATTGAAAAAGCTGTGGCTGACGCTGGTTATGAGGCTGAAGTTTACAATCCAGACACAGCCAAAAGCCAGGAAGAACGTGAAGAAGACAAGATTCACAAGGTACGTGAGCGCCTCATTTGGTCATCTGTCTTCACCATTCCTCTCTTTTATTTTGCTATGGGCCCAATGGTTGGTCTACCTGTGCCAAACTTCTTGTCTCCTCACCATGCAGCCTTGACTTATGCCTTGGTGCTGCTAGTTTTGACAGTTCCAGTCATGTGGTTGGGTCGTTCCTTCTATAGTAATGGTTTTCGTACTTTGGCCAAGGGTCATCCTAACATGGATGCCTTGGTAGCCTTGGCAACATCGGCAGCCTTTCTTTATAGTCTCTATGGTACTTACCATATTTCATTGGGGCATGCCCATCACGTCCACCAACTTTATTTTGAGTCGGTAGCTGTTATTTTGACCTTGATTACTCTAGGTAAGTACTTTGAAACCCTCTCTAAAGGTCGGACTTCAGAAGCTATCAAGAAACTTATGCACTTGTCAGCCAAGGAGGCAACCGTCCTTCGGGATGGTAAGGAAGTCAAGCTTCCTGTGGATAAGGTTGTTCTTGGTGACCATATTGTGGTCAAACCTGGGGAAAAGATAGCCGTGGATGGTCAGGTAATTTCTGGTAGCTCTGCTATTGATGAGAGCATGCTAACAGGTGAATCTCTTCCCATTAAAAAATCTGTTGGTAAACCAGTTTTTGCAGGTTCTATTAATGGTCAAGGTAGCTTGATTTATGAGGCTGAAAAGATTGGTAAGGACACCTTGCTTTCCCAAATCATTAAATTGGTTGAGGATGCTCAACAAACCAAGGCCCCGATTGCCAAGATTGCCGATCAAGTGTCAGCGGTCTTTGTTCCTGTTGTCATGGCTATCGCACTTGTTTCAGGTCTCTTTTGGTACTTTGTCATGGGACAAACCTTTACCTTCGCTATGACAGTAGCAGTTAGTGTCTTGGTTATTGCTTGTCCATGTGCTTTGGGTCTTGCGACACCGACAGCTATCATGGTTGGTACAGGCCTTGGTGCCGAACACGGTATTCTCTACAAGCGTGGGGATGTGCTTGAGCTAGCTCACAAGGCTGATGTCCTCGTTTTTGACAAGACAGGAACCATTACTCAGGGTAAACCTCAGCTAGTTTCTAGCTATACTTATGGTAATAGCGGAGAAGCCTTACAGCTTTTGGCATCCTTGGAAGCTAAGTCTGAACACCCTTTAGGTCAAGCTATCCTTGTGGCAGCAGAAAATGCTAACTTGGACTTGTTAGAGATGGACAATTTTTCAAGTTTGACTGGGCGAGGACTTACTGCCAGCTATGCAGGCAAGACTTATTTAGCTGGGAATCAAACCCTTATGGCTGAGGAAAAAGTCGACTTGACTTCAGCACAAGCTGATTTCCAACACTTGACGGCTGATGGTCAAACTCCTATTTTCCTAGCTGAAGATGGTAAGTTAATCGGACTCTTCGGTGTAGCTGATCAGGTTAAAGAAGACAGTGCAGATATGGTGGCAGCTCTTCATCAAATGGGCAAGGAAGTCATCATGTTGACTGGGGATAATGACCAAACAGCTCAAGCTATCGCTCAAAAGGTTGGCATCAAACGCGTTATCAGTCAAGTGCTTCCGCAAGAGAAATCTAGGGTGATTAGCGACCTTCAGGCAGAAGGAAAATCAGTCATCATGGTTGGTGATGGTATCAATGATGCCCCAGCCCTTGCGACTGCCGATATCGGTATTGCCATGGGATCAGGGACTGATATTGCTATGGAAAGTGCCGATATGGTCCTTATGAAACCCAACCTCATGGATGTGGTTAAGGCTCTGAAAATTAGTCAGGCGACGATCACAACGATTAAAGAGAACCTCTTTTGGGCCTTTATCTACAATATCTTGTCTATCCCAGTAGCTATGGGTGTTCTCCACCTCTTTGGAGGTCCCCTTCTTGACCCAATGATAGCAGGACTTGCCATGAGCTTTAGCTCTGTCTCAGTTGTCCTCAATGCTCTACGCCTCAAACGTCGCAAAGTCTAAGTGTCGATTGCTAATGCTCTCCATCACTTAAGGTGTGTATCAAAAACAATTAAAGAAAAGGAAGAAAGAAAAATGACAAAAACATATAACATCACAGGAATGAAATGCCAAGGCTGTGTTAACACCGTTACTGAAAAACTCTCCGCTGTCAAAGGTGTAGACAAGGTTCAAGTTGACCTCGAAAACAAACAAGTCACTATCGAAGGGAAACCTTGGAAATGGTCTCTCAAACGTGCCCTCAAAGGTACTAAGTTTGAACTTGGTGACGAAATTTAAGACAGGATTGAAACAGCTCTTAGGCTGTTTTTTTTTGCCTATAATCTTTTTGAAAATCCCTTCCTTTTGTGATATGATTAAAGTAATTATGTTCTCAAAACTGAGACTAGAAAATCAAGAAAAGAAAACGGTATACCTATGTCTAAACAAACCCTTATCCTTCTCTACGGTGGACGTTCAGCAGAACGTGAAGTGTCTGTGCTCTCAGCTGAGAGTGTTATGCGTGCGGTGGATTACAGCGCATTTGAGGTTAAAACCTACTTTATCACTCAGTCTGGTGATTTCATCAAAACACAAGAATTTACAGAACCACCAAGTGATGATGAGAAGCTCATGACTAATGACACAGTTGTGGCTAGTCAGGCTATCAAACCAAGCGATATTTATGAGGAAGGCGCTGTGGTATTCCCTGTGCTTCATGGTCCTATGGGTGAGGATGGATCTATCCAAGGTTTCCTCGAAACCCTCAAGTTGCCATACGTGGGTACCAATGTTCTTTCATCAAGTGTGGCTATGGACAAGATTATGACCAAGCATATTCTTGAAGTTGCAGGTGTCCCTCAGGTTGCCTACACAGTCTTCATCGAGGGTGAAGATTTGGAAGCAGCAGTAGCTGAGACACTTGAAAAATTGACCTTCCCTGTTTTCGTAAAGCCTGCTAACATGGGGTCATCTGTTGGGATTTCGAAAGCTGAAAATGAAACAGAGCTTCGTGCAGCGATTGATTTGGCTCTCAAATATGATAGCCGTATCTTGATTGAGCAAGGTGTGGTTGCCCGAGAAATCGAGGTTGGTATTCTTGGAAATACAACTGTCAAGACGACAGATCCAGGTGAAGTGGTCAAAGACGTGGCTTTCTATGATTACCAAGCTAAATACATTGACAATAAGATTACCATGGACATCCCAGCTCACGTGCCTGCAGAGGTCATGACGCAAATGCGTGCCTATGCGGCCAAGGCCTTCCGTGCTCTTGGTGGTTGTGGTCTTGCTCGCTGTGATTTCTTCCTGACAGAGGATGGAGCCATCTACCTTAACGAGCTCAACACCATGCCAGGTTTCACTCAATGGTCAATGTACCCACTACTTTGGGAAAATATGGGACTATCATACTCAGACCTTATCAAGGAATTGGTAGCCTTGGGACAAGAAATGTTCGAAAAACGTGAAAGCCATTTGATTTAAGCACTATGATTTAGAAGACAGACATCTTAGTCTTGGAGAAATCTCTGAGACTGAGGTGTTTTTTCTTTACAGAAATCTAGATTTTATTTATATCTTTTCTTTATCACCTCGATAAAAAATACATATTATCCAAATAATCTAACAGGTGGTAGAATAAATCTAACGTTTCAAATGAAATAGAGCAATTCATTCGTGTTTGATGAAGATTTGCGTATCGTAATGATTATCAGAGGCGAGTGAAGTCAAAGGGCTAGAAGTAGATGGCAGTGAATGCTTACGGAATTTTCTACGCCCTTTGTATCTTAAATGAGGAGGTAAGTTTTGGACTGGTCCATTGTTCAACAGTATTTGCCCTTTTATCAGAAGGCATTCTTTTTAACTTTACATATTGCCGTTCTGGGGATTCTTGGTTCCTTCCTTTTGGGCTTGGTAGTGAGTGTTATTCGTCATTATCGAGTGCCGGTTTTGAGTCAGCTTTCGACGGCTTATATTGAGCTGTCTCGTAATACGCCACTTTTGATTCAGCTCTTCTTTCTCTACTTTGGTTTGCCTCGTATAGGTTTGGTTCTATCCTCAGAGGCTTGTGCTGTAGTAGGTTTGATTTTCTTGGGTGGTTCTTATATGGCGGAGTCCTTCCGAAGTGGTCTAGAGGCTGTTAGTCAGACCCAGCATGAAGTGGGCCTATCTATTGGCTTGGCGCCGTTTCAAGTCTTTCGCTATGTGGTCCTTCCTCAGGCAGTAGCTGTGGCGTTGCCGTCATTTAGTGCCAACGTCATTTTCCTTATTAAGGAAACGTCAGTATTCTCAGCGGTAGCCTTGGCGGATTTGATGTATGTAGCCAAAGATTTGATTGGTCTTTACTACGAAACCGATGTGGCTCTAGGCATGTTGGTGGTGGCTTATCTCTTGATGTTGCTGCCGATTTCTCTAGTCTTTAGTTGGATTGAAAGGAGGTTACGCTATGCAGGATTCGGGCTTTCAGGTTCTTCTTCAGGGGAATAATTTCCTACGTATCTTACAAGGTTTAGGCGTAACTATTGGAATTTCAATCGTTTCGGTTCTTCTTTCCCTTTTACTAGGAACCCTCTTTGGGATTGTCATGACTTCGAAGTCTAAGATTGTACGGTTTTTGTCACGAATTTATCTGGAATTTATTCGTATCATGCCCCAGTTAGTCTTGCTCTTCATTGTTTATTTTGGTCTGGCTAGGAATTTTAACATCAATATCTCAGGAGAGTTATCGGCTATTATCGTCTTTACACTTTGGGGAACGGCTGAAATGGGTGATTTGGTGCGTGGGTCAATCACGTCACTACCTAGACACCAGTTTGAGAGCGGAAGGGCCCTTGGCTTGACCAATGGTCAACTCTATACCTATGTGATTATCCCACAAGTCTTGCGTCGCTTGTTGCCTCAGGCTATTAACCTGGTGACACGTATGATTAAAACTACGTCCTTGGTGGTTTTGATTGGCGTAGTTGAGGTGACCAAGGTTGGTCAGCAGATTATTGATAGTAACCGCCTGACTATTCCAACAGCTTCATTCTGGATTTATGGTACAATTTTGATTCTTTATTTTGCCATTTGTTACCCAGTATCTAAGCTGTCTACTTATCTTGAAAATCGTTGGAGGAATTAAGATGACAGAAAGCATTTTACAAATCAAGGATTTGAAAAAATCCTTTGGGGACAATCAGATTCTCAAAGGCATCTCCTTAGATGTTCAACAAGGTGAAGTCGTTGTTATCCTGGGTTCCTCAGGTTGTGGGAAATCGACCCTACTACGTTGTATCAATGGCTTAGAGACTATCCAAGGAGGCGATATTCTCCTAGATGGTAAGTCTATCACTGGTAGTAAAAAGGATTTCCACCTGATTCGTCAGAAAATCGGAATGGTCTTTCAAAGTTACGACCTCTTCCCGCATTTGGACATCCTGCAAAATCTGATTTTGGGGCCGGTCAAAGCTCAAGGACGTAACAAGGAAGAGGTTATTGCGGAGGCTGAGAAACTTTTGGACCGTGTGGGACTTTTGGACAAGAAGCATAGCTTTGCACGACAACTGTCAGGTGGTCAAAAGCAACGTGTAGCCATTGTCCGTTCACTGCTCATGCATCCTGAAGTTATCCTCTTTGACGAGGTGACGGCGTCGCTTGACCCTGAGATGGTTCGTGAGGTCCTGGAACTAATCAATGACCTCGCTCAAGAAGGACGTACCATGTTGATTGTAACCCATGAACTTCAGTTTGCGCGTGCCATCGCTGACCGTATTATCTTTATGGATAAGGGTGTCATTGCTGAGGAAGGTACTGCTGAAGAATTCTTCAATCATCCAAAGACACAGCGAGCTCAAGAGTTCCTCAATGTCTTTGATTTCAGTCAGTTTGGTGCCTATTTGTAACCTATCGTTTTTAGTAAAAAATATAATATTTTAGGAGATATTTATGAAATTAACAAAGAAAATTTTTGCCCTATTAGCCCTCGTCTTTGCCTTGGTGGCAGTGACTGCTTGCTCAAGTAACAGTAGCTCTGGTAAATCAACAGCCAAAGCACGTACTATTGAAGAAATTAAGAAGAGTGGTGAACTCCGTATCGCCGTTTTTGCGGACAAGAAACCTTTCGGTTATGTAGATAACAAGGGTGCTTACCAAGGTTACGATATTGAACTTGGTAACCGTTTGGCCAAAGACTTGGGTGTTAAACCTAAATACGTCTCAGTAGATGCGGCCAACCGTGCCGAATTTCTGATTTCAAACAAGGTAGATATTACGCTTGCCAACTTTACAGTGACTGATGAACGTAAGAAACAAGTGGACTTCGCCCTTCCTTACATGAAAGTCTCAATCGGTGTAGTGTCACCTAAAGACAAGGTCATTAAGGACGTTAAAGAACTTGAAGGTAAGACTTTGATTGTTACTAAGGGGACAACTGCTGAAACTTACTTTGAAAAGAACTACCCAAATATCAAATTGCAAAAGTATGACCAATATAGCGACGCTTACCAAGCCCTCCTTGATGGTCGTGGCGATGCCTTCTCAACAGATAATACAGAAGTTCTTGCTTGGGCTCTAGAAAATAAAGGTTACGAAGTTGGAATCACATCGCTTGGTGACCCAGATACTATTGCCCCAGCCGTTCAAAAAGGTAACAAAGAACTTCTTGACTTTATCAATAAAGACATTAAGAAACTTGGCGAAGAGAATTTCTTCCACAAAGATTATGAAAAAACACTTCACCCAACCTACGGCGATGCAGCAAATGCTGATGATCTCGTCGTTGAAGGTGGAGAAGTGAAATAAGACTGGCACTCTCTTAAAGAGGTAAGTCTTGCTTAATAAGAATAAACAACCACTCCTGCTTACATCTAGGTTAACTAGAAGCAGGGGTGGTTTTATTTGTTTTAGGGTGATTTTTTTCTCACCTTTTTACTTTTTATGTTTCTCCACCCAATGACAATAAGTGACAAGAAAGCGGTTCCCACCATTCCCCAAAAAAGAAAAGAGTCAATATAATCAAAAAAAGTTTTGCGTTCACCATAGACCGAGGTAGAGCCATCTTTCCAAGTAATGGTTTTGTCCCTATCATCAATCCGTTTGTAGGATTCGCCATCATAGGTCAAGTAATTGTCTTTACGGACATACATATTCAAATAGTTGTAGCCGTTCTTTGTGGGAAGGTCTGAAAGCAGGCGTTCCTCAGCGTAAACTTCAATGTAGAGGGTCCCATCCTCTAAGCGTTTAATATCATCAATGCGTGCATCTTTGATGAGAACATGTCCATCTTGAACAATATCCCAATCACGCTTACTTCCCTTTGAACCATCTTCATATGATATGGCAAGCTGATGATTTTCAGATTGCCACAGACCATAGATACCATCTTTAGAAACCCCATCGTCAAAGAAAATCATATAGACGATGAAAATAGGTATCATGAGTAGGAAACATATCCCAAAAATGTTTGCTAAACGGTCTTTGAATTTTCCCCAACGTGCTCGCCATCCCGTTTTGCGTTTTCGTTCTTTTCGATATGCTTTTTGTGACTGATACTTTCGATTGAGTTTCTTTCGGTCAGCGTATTTTCTGTTTGTTTGGTGTCTCATTGAGTTTTTCTCTCCTCTTTTGCCGAGCCTCTATAATGATAAGAACTGAGCAAATCCCCATAAGTATCAAATAGAAGGCTTCAAAAACCTCATCTATAGTGGTTTTCCGTTCACCATAAGGGCTGGTAGAACCATCTTTCCAAGTGATAGTCTTGTTTCCAGAATTGATACGCTTGTAGGACTCGCCATCATAGGTAAGATAATTATTTTTGCGAAGATAGAAATCCATATAGCTGAAGCCGTCCTTGGTGGGGAGGTCTGTTAGGTAGCCTTCCACAGTGTAGAGCTCCATGTGAAGAGTCCCGTCATTAAGCCGCTTGACCGGGCGAGTTCTAGCAGCATAGATAATATACTTACCATCCTGTACGACTTGCCAGTCGATATTTCCTCGTTTCCGAATATGCTTATAGGAAATCGCTAACTTATGATGATCAGACTGCCAGAGACCATAAATGTTATCTTTGTTGACTGTATAATGATCGTAATAATAAAATCCACCATAAAGCAGTGCAAGCAGCACTAAGATAATCAATTCAGATGTTAGCTCTAGTGGGATTATCTTTCTCCAATCAAACCGCCATCCTTTAGGTTTCTCAATACTTTGGCAGTCGCTATTTATATTTTCCTCTCCTTTAGAGAGAGTGATTAATTTTTTCTTTGTCATGCCTAATCCTCTCATCAACCATTGTAACAAATTCATCTCCCAAGCAAAAGCTAGCCTGATTTGTGATATAATTGGGAGTGATTGCGGGCAAGAAAATCTTACTTCTTGCCAGACTTGTAAAAAACAAAACAGAGGATTTTAAGATGAAACTGACACTCCATGAAATTGCCAAGGTTGTTGGCGCTAAAAATGATGTCACAGCCTATGAAGATGTTACCATTAACCAGATTGAGTTTGATAGCCGTAAGATTACAGCGGGCGACCTCTTTTTGCCGCTCAAAGGTGCGCGTGATGGACATGATTTTATCCAAACAGCCTTTGACAATGGTGCTCTAGCGACATTCACAGAAAAAGAATTGCCAGCTGATCAAGCTCACATCCTAGTCGATGATGCTCTTGAAGCTTTCCAAAAGCTTGCTGCCTACTATCTTGAAAAGACTGGTGTTGACGTTATTGCTGTGACTGGTTCTAACGGTAAGACAACGACCAAGGACATGATTCATGATATCTTGGCCACAACCTATCGTACTTACAAGACCCAAGGTAATTACAACAATGAGATTGGTCTTCCTTATACAGCCCTCCACATGCCTGATGATACGGAGAAAATCGTCCTTGAGATGGGGCAAGACCACATGGGAGACATTCACCTCTTGTCAACCTTGGCGAAGCCAAAAACAGCTGTTGTTACCTTAATCGGAGAGGCTCATTTGGAATTCTTTGGTAGCCGTGACAAGATTGCTCAAGGTAAAATGCAAATGCAAGACGGTATGCCTGATGGTAGCCTCTTGCTTGTACCTAGTGATCCTATCGTCGATCCATTCTTGCCAAGCAATCTTGAAGTGGTACGCTTTGGAGAAGGTGCAGAGCTTACAGTCTCTGAGTTAACAGAGTTCAAAGACCACCTCACCTTCTCAACAAACTTCCTAGACGGACAAGTTACCTTGCCAGTCACTGGAAAATACAATGCCACAAATGCCATGGTTGCTGCCTATGTCGCCAAACACTTGGGTGTAACTGAGGAAAATATCCTCACAGCTCTTGCTAACTTGCAGCTTACAAAGAACCGTACTGAATGGAAAAAAGCAGCCAATGGTGCGGATATCCTTTCAGATGTCTACAATGCTAATCCAACAGCCATGAAGCTCATTTTGGAAACTTTCTCAGCTATTCCTAAGAATGAAGGAGGCAAGAAAATCGCTGTCCTAGCTGATATGAAAGAACTCGGTGAACAGTCTGTGCAACTTCACACACAGATGATACTAAGTCTGACACCAGATGCTATTGATACGGTGATTTTCTACGGTGAAGATATTGCAGAATTGTCGCAACTTGCCAGTCAAATGTTCCCGCTTGGCCATGTCTATTATTTTAAGAAGACAGCTGATGAAGACCAATTTGACGCTATGGTCAAACAAATCAAAGAAAGCCTAGGTGAGCACGATCAAATCTTGCTCAAGGGCTCTAACTCTATGAATCTAGCTAAGGTTGTGGAAGAATTACAAGCTAAGAATTAAGTTCTCTAACCTGCTCTCTAAAGCAGGTTTTTGCTTTACCATGAAATTTGATATAATAGCAGGCATAGTAATTTCAGCAGGAGAAGAGAATGAAGGATTTTTTGACAACCACCCAAACTCATCCACCCCAGATACCTTTGCCCTATTATTTGCTTATGCTTTTGGCGATGGTACTTTTGAGTTACTTGAGTTGGTGTTGGTATAAGAATAAGATATGGCGTTGGACCTTTCTCACTATCCAAGCCATTCAACTCTTTGCCCTCTATACTTGGTACCTCTGGCAGGGCTTTCCACTTTACATTAGTCTGCCCCTTTACCATTGCCGCATTGCCATGTTTGCTGTTCTCCTCCTTAAAAATAGTAGAATAAAGAGCTATTTCGCTATTATGGGAGTCATCGGGACCTACTGTGCATTGATTTATCCAGTATTTGATCCCTATGAGTTTCCACATATCACGGGCTTTTCTTTCCTAATTGGCCACTATGCCCTACTGGTCAATAGCCTCAATGTCATTTTTAATAGTTATAAAACTCATCCCATCAGCAAGCGGCTGATTGTGGTGGCTACCTTATTACTAAATCTAGCTTTGGTAATAGTTAATCAGACCATCGGTGGAAACTATGGCATGCTTAAACACACGCCATTTATTATGGGAACTCCCTTATTTGTCAAATACCTTGCTGTTTCAGGAGCTCTGATTATTCTCATGATAATCATGAAAAAAGGTCTGGAGCATTTTGAAGAGTAATACTAAATAAATGAAGAAACACGCTATCAGAAAGTTGATAGCGTGCTTTGTCATTTTATTTGTTTTATTCTAACACAAAACGCTTTCAGAATTGCTTTCACACTGTAATTTGGATATAATAAAAGTGCTGTGCCTGCGAGAATTATCGCAGGCCTTGACAACAAATGTAGCTTTCAAAAGACAGAAATTTTCTGAAAGAAGTGCTACAACGATCTTGCTTTTCGTTCTGGTAAAAACCCTAATGCTATTAGTAGCTCTGGGACATGGGATTTTTGAGATTTACAAAGAAGCTACTGACGTCCAATACCACTAAGGAAAAGTATCAAAAAGATTATTTTTAAAGAAGAAAGAAAACTATGAGTATCCAAGACGAAATCAAAAAACGCCGTACTTTTGCCATCATCTCTCACCCCGATGCTGGTAAAACAACAATCACTGAACAATTGCTTTACTTTGGGGGTGAAATCCGTGAAGCTGGTACCGTAAAAGGTAAGAAAACCGGAAACTTTGCCAAATCAGACTGGATGGATATTGAGAAACAACGTGGTATCTCAGTAACTTCATCTGTGATGCAGTTTGACTATGCTGGCAAACGTGTCAATATCCTTGATACCCCAGGGCACGAGGACTTCTCAGAAGATACCTACCGTACCCTTATGGCGGTTGATGCTGCCGTCATGGTCGTTGACTCAGCCAAAGGTATCGAGGCCCAAACCAAAAAACTTTTCGAAGTTGTCAAACACCGTGGTATTCCTGTCTTCACCTTCATGAACAAATTGGACCGTGATGGACGTGAGCCACTTGACCTCTTGGAAGAGTTGGAAGAAGTGCTTGGTATTGCCAGCTACCCAATGAACTGGCCTATCGGTATGGGTAAAGCCTTCGAAGGACTTTATGACCTCTATAACGAACGCTTGGAGCTTTACAAAGGTGACGAGCGCTTTGCCAAGATTGAAGATGGTGATACCCTTTTTGCCAACAACCCATTCTATGAGCAAGCTAAAGAAGATATTGAACTATTGACAGAAGCGGGTAATGAATTCTCAGAAGAAGCTATTTTAGCAGGTGAATTGACACCGGTCTTCTTCGGTTCTGCCCTTACTAACTTCGGGGTTCAAACCTTCCTCGATACCTTCCTCAAATTTGCACCAGAACCACATGGTCACAAGACAGTGGATGGTGACGAGATTGATCCTCTCAACAAGGATTTCTCTGGTTTTGTTTTCAAAATCCAAGCCAATATGGACCCACGTCACCGTGACCGTATTGCCTTTGTTCGTATCGTGTCTGGTGAATTCGAGCGTGGTATGAGTGTTAACCTAACCCGTACTGGTAAAGGAGCTAAGCTCTCTAACGTCACTCAGTTCATGGCCGAATCTCGTGAAAATGTCGAAAATGCCGTTGCTGGAGATATTATCGGGGTTTACGATACAGGAACTTACCAGGTTGGTGATACCCTTACTGTAGGTAAAAACAAATTTGAATTTGAGCCACTACCAACCTTTACGCCAGAGTTGTTCATGAAAGTTTCTGCTAAAAACGTCATGAAACAGAAGTCCTTCCACAAGGGAATTGAACAATTGGTGCAAGAAGGAGCCATCCAGCTCTATACCAATTACCAAACAGGTGAATACATGCTTGGTGCCGTTGGTCAACTTCAGTTTGAAGTCTTCAAACACCGTATGGAAAATGAATACAATGCCGAAGTCGTTATGACACCAATGGGTAAAAAGACTGTGCGTTGGATTCAACCTGAGTACCTCGATGAACGCATGTCATCAAGCCGAAATATCTTGGCCAAAGATCGCTTTGACCAACCAGTCTTCCTCTTTGAAAATGACTTCGCCCTCCGCTGGTTTGCGGATAAATATCCAGATGTAACATTGGAAGAGAAAATGTAATGTACTAAGATTTCTTGGCTATTTCATAGCCTAAGCAATCTACGCCACGTCCTATGGGACCGTGGCTAAGTCCCTTACTAACTCGAAAACGAAAAATAATCGTTTCCGTTTTCTCATGTCGTAATGCTATGTATAGTTTATGTAAATCGTTCATCTTTTGACGCTAGCCCCTATTAGGTGTCTAGCTAGCCGTCTCACTAACTGCGTCAGACGAATAATATGGATTCATCTGACTTCGTGTCGTAATATTTCATAAAAACAAACCATAGGACTGTCACTTAAGACTGTCCTATGGTTTCTTTTATTTTTCTGTATTGAGTAATCTGCCTAGGAATCGTTGCAGGGCGAAGAAAACAATGAGGCTGGCCAATGTTTCTCCTAGGAAAGATGAGCTATTGACAATGAGTGAATAGAGATAAGGACTTTGTCCCTTAGGGGCATAGCTTCCCCAAAAGATGACACCGGCTATAAAGTGAATGAGGTATCGGGCAAAGCTACCAAGCAGAATACCTCCGGTGATAACCATCAGAGACTTAACTTTATGGCCTTGTTTAATGGCTTTATCTAGGGCTGGTTTGACCACACCACTGATACCAATCAGACTAAAGGCGACAAAGTACTCCAGAAAACCTTGTGTCAAGGTCAGCCAACCACCGGCGGCTTGCCCTGTAACAACTTGAAGTAGCCCCCAGATAAGACCGCCCATAGCACCAGCTTTTAAGCCCCAGCGAAAACTGAGGAGAAAGATGGGCACCATCTTAAAGGAAAGGGAAATCCAAGGACCTATGGACATGGGTTGAGTAACCAAGTCGAGAATGTAAGCAATAGTTGCAAAAAGGGCAACCTCAATCATTGGTCGAATACTTGTTTTCGACATAAAAAAACCTCCTATACCAATCGTCTTGATTGGCTATTTTTGCCACATCAAAACGTTGTCATAGAAGTTCTTCTATTTCAATCTATTTTGAGACACATCCCTACGCAGGTCCTAACCTGATCAGGTGGTAAGAGTTTAGGCCGGTAACGAACACTTTTGGTATTCCATCTAGCCAATCTCAGCAGCTGCTCCTCTTGTGACTCTTTCATTATACTATCTAAAAAACGTTCCCGCAACTTTTTAACTCGCAAAAAATATGGTATAGTTATTAAGATAGAAAATGCACAAGTTGTGGAGGAAATAATCATGGGTATTTTTGCAGGTTTGATGGGCAATGCTTCTCAAAAAGACGTCGATAAGGTTGAAAAAGATTTAGGGGATATCCTGGTTCCAGGTGAGCAGGTAACTCTGGCTTTTAGTTTGATTCGTGACTTGATTGTCTTTACTGAGTACCGTCTGATTTTGGTGGACAAGCAAGGAATGACAGGGAAGAAAACATCTTATAAATCGCTTCCTTATCGTTCCATTTCGCGTTTTTCAGTAGAAACATCTGGTCATTTTGATTTGGATGCTGAATTAAAAATTTGGGTTTCATCAGCTGTAGAACCATCAGAAACACTTCAATTTAAGAGCGATAATAGTGTCATCGAAATCCAGCAGGCCTTGGCAGCAGCTGTTTTGCGTTGATAAAATATAAATTTAAACAGTCTTCATCTAGCGATTCCGGATGATCGGTAGGAGCACTGGCAGATAAGGTAAAGAGGAAACGAAATGTTCGTTGAAAAAAAGTTAGGAGATGGCCGGAGTTGGATTAATATTGATTCTGACTTGATTGCGGAAACCTCCCAGTTGTACCAAAAGTATGGTATTGATCAAGAAACCATTGAATATGCATTGGATAAAAATGAACGTGCCCATATGGATTACAACCGTGAGAATGGGACCGTAACCTTTATCTATAATGTCTTGGACATGGAAAAGGAAAAGGAATATTATGAAACCATTCCGATGACCTTCATTGTCCAGGGGCCACGTCTTGTGACTATTAGTAACCGAGACAACGCCTATATTATTGCACAAATGGAACGCTATGTCGATAATCACGAGAGTTTATCGACCTTTAAGCTTTTATTTGCAGGGCTTGAGATGATTAGTAATGCTTATTATCCGATTATTGAGCGTCTAGATAAGCACAAGGATGAAATCACTCGTCTCTTACGAAAAACGACAACTAGTAAGAACCTTTATGCTCTTTCTGACGTTGAAACAGGTATGGTCTATCTGGCATCCGCTGCCAAGCAAAATCGCATGCTCTTGGAACATATCAAGGCTCACCTAATCTACCGCCAATTTGATGATGTTGAAAAAGAACAGTTTGATGATGCCATGATCGAGGCCAGACAGTTGGTATATATGACGGAGTTGAACAGTCAAGTCTTGCAACAGCTATCTAGCTCCTACAATAACATCCTAAATAATAATCTGAATGACAATTTGACTACCTTGACCATCTTAGAAGCTCTGTTAGCGGTCTTAGCAGTTGTCACTGGTTTCTTTGGAATGAACGTTCCATTGCCGTTTACTAACGATCCTAATGCATGGCTGTATATCTCCATTGCAAGCTTTGTACTCTGGATCATCTTGTCGCGTATTTTGCGCTGGATTGCCCATAAACGATAAAAAAGAGAGGTAGGGAAGAAATTCCTTACCTCTTTCGTATCTTGGCTATTTCAGAAAATCCTTCATTTTTAACTCTGCCTCCCCTAAGAAGAAGAGGCAGTTTTGATACAAGTGATCGACTGTACATAATCTTCTTGGAAATAGTAGGAGTAGATTTAATAGTACTGAGTGGTTTCTAAATAAATCAGAACTTAGAATAAATCGTTGAATCAGATAAAATGATCCTATTTCTTT
>ERZ772958.576-NODE-576-length-16005-cov-43.569028_pt1 | contig 16005 bp, 20 predicted proteins | sample MGYA00580681_ERZ772958 | MGnify/ENA primary metagenome ERZ772958 (study PRJEB29015, sample SAMEA2738089) | human oral metagenome | biome: human oral; feature: human-associated habitat; material: saliva | place: China | collected 2275 ...
TCACCACCGGCGATAGAAGTTTTTTGTTCAACTTGCCAAATAGCATTCAGGTTGCTACCCAAGTGCTCGTGGCCTTTGAAACCGATGCGAGAGCCGTAGTCAGCGATTTCAGTAGCAGTTTTCTTACCAACTTGCTTTTTAGCTACTACTTTGTCTCCAGTTTTTACTTTAGAAATATCCACGCCGGCTTTGATTTGACCGTACAGAGTCACATCAGCCATAGCTGCAACAGGCAGAGCTGCCAAAGTCAGAGCAATCAGAGATTTTTTCATTGCTGTATTCCTTTTCTATTGTGAAGAAATAACTTAAGCAGACCGGACAATCCGCTTAGGCTTACATTATCGCTGGAATCAGCGATTCCATGACTGTTACTATAATTGCTCCTCTCTAAAAAAACAAACTTTATTCAATCCTCCCCCACCACCTCGGAAACCAAATAAAGGTAGGTACAACCCAAATAATGGAAATTTATTATTTAAAATCAATGATAAATTCCTTCTAAAACCATATTTGCATTTTTACAACACTTTATCAATTTACACATCAATCACGCTATTTTGTTGCTTTTATACCAATAATCCGCAGTCAGGCCGTTTGAAAATCATTACCTACAACGCTCATCCATTCGGGCAACGATAGTTGCATCACTCCAAACTCATCAGGATAGTTAACACCTGTTAGATACAGGCCATCTGACATAAAAGTTGGCGGAGCCTTCAATCTACTTTTTGCATGAAAGACAGACTCAAACTCATCCACACTGATTCTACCGCTACCCACATACACTAATGCACCCATAATATTGCGTACCATATGATGTAAGAATGCGTTCCCATGCAAATCAAGGCACAGATAGCGAGAAGTTCCACTAATACTTGCACTATATAGTGTTTTTACAGGGGATTTCGCCTGACATTCAGCTGCGCGAAAGCTGGAAAAGTCATGTTCACCCTCCAATAAGGCAGCAGCCTGCCTCATCAGATTTAAATCTAATTTCAAATGCGTCCACCCTACTCTGCCAACCAATAATGGAGAACGAACCGGTGAGGATTCCAATAAATAACGATAATGACGGCCATAAGCATCAAATCGGGCATGGAAATGAGGTACAACTTTTTGCGCAACCAACACAGCAACACCATCAGGCAAATGTGCATTGACACCCCGCACCCATGCTTGCTCCGGACGGCTTACTGATGTATCAAAATGCACTACCTGGGCAGTTGCATGCACACCCGTATCCGTCCTTCCCGCAACAATAGTATTAATTTGCTCCCCTGCTATTGAAGACAAGGCCTGCTCTAAGGCCGTCTGAACAGTCGGCAAATCTCCCGCCTGTTTTTGCCAACCATAAAAACGGCTACCATCATAAGAGAGGGTCAAAGCCCAACGCTGCACGAGATGCCCTGTTGTATTTGCTTGTTCAGTCATTTCTTATACTTCTTGTAAATTGATATTGTTGCCTACGTTCAAGCAACAAATATTAAAAAGGCGTGATCAACATACGCCTCCATTATGTATTTTAGACGGCCTTCATCTTCAACCATCATATAAAGCTGAAATCTTACCCAACCAATAATAGACTCAGCCAAAATCTTGCTTTTTAATTTACCATAAAAAAGATGCCGTCTGAAACGGCATCTTCATTTTACTGGCACTTATGCGCCAAGTTCTTTCATCAGTTTTTGGGCTTTATGCAGAATATCGCCTTCAGCCTCCTCAATCAGCGCTTGCAATGTTTCTCGAGCCGCTTCAGGATCACCGATTTCGATATACATCTTAGCCAAATCATATTTAGCTTCAAGCGGTGCAGTCATGCCGACTGATTCTGAAACAAAGCCTCTTTCACTATTGCTTTTATCGGCGGCCACTGAAACATCTTCAGCTCCCCATTCCAATGCACCTTCTTCAATCACAAACTCAGAAGCAGCTTCTTCTTTCTCTACTTCTTCTTTGGTTTCTTGAATTTGCAAGTCTTGATCTTGCTTGACATCAAATGGCAGCGCATGGCCGTCTGAAGCTTCAGGGGTTTCTACCGTAAACTCGAGTGGCTCTTCATTTCTTGACTCGGAGACTTTTTCCTCTGTCACCAAGTCAAACTCAGCAAATGCATTTGCCTGCTCTTCTTTACGTTCCGGCATAACAACAGATACCGGCTGATACGGATTTTCTGGTTCAGGCTCGTACACGCTTTCTGTTGATTCGATATTGTCCCAATCAGCATAGCGACGTTGCTCTGTCTCTACATCATGCGTTACTGCACCTGAAAGAATACCTGCCTGACTATTGTCAATCTTACCCAAATCAAGTTTGACATCATCGATATTAGAAGATTCTTCTACTTCATTGATAACCACATCATCTTCAAAATCATCTTCGACAAGCAGACCATCTTGAGTTTTTTCAGACGGCGTTACTTTAGTTGCAGCAACTGCAGCAGCTGAAGCAGCAACATTTTTCTGCACAGCCTTCTCTTCATCCTTACGGCTTACAGGCGCTGCTTCCGGCTCGTCTTTACGTTTACCGGCAGCTTTCAACAACAACCAAACAGCAATAAGGGCTGCACCGCCTGCCAATAACCATTTCCATAAATTACCGTCTGATTCACCTTCTGTTTGCTCCGCGACAGAATCCGTGGTTGCAACAGGTTCAGAAGCCACTACATCCTCTTGAGCATCAGAAGCCATAGCTTCTTGAACATCGGATGCAGGAACAGTCGATGCGGCATTTTCATTAACCGCTGCAGATGCTGCTTGTTCTGTTTGTTCAGCTGAAGCTTGTTTCACTTCTTCCTGTTGCTGTGTATTTACGCCAGCATCTTTAACCTGGGCTTCAGTTTTAGCCTCAGGCTGAACAACAGGTTTTTCTGTTTTAGCTTCTGTTACATTGGTGGTTTCATTGTCTTTCTCTGTCGCTGTAGCTGTATTGGTTTTAACAGGCGCAGAAGCAGCCAAGCGTTGCAATTCGCTACGGTTTGGAATATTCAGCACTTTACCTGCCAACATACGGTTGGCATTGTTATCGATAAACACATCCGGATTGGCATTTACCAAAGCCTGGATGGTTTGATCCAGGGTCATACCTTGCGGACGGATGCTGGACGCAATGGCAATCAGGGTTTCGCCTGTACGCACCAAATGCTGCCTGCCTGAACGTGCAGCCGTGTCGTTTTTAGCAGAGGCCGTCTGAACTTGTTTTTTTTCAGCCTTACGCTGCACATCCTTACGCACTTGAGTTGCTTGATTACCTGCTGCTTTATTGTTTTTGGTTGCAGGCTGTTGGGCATTGCGTGTCGGCTCGGAGGATTGAGATTCAGTGGCCGGACGGGTACGAACAGATGCAGCATCCTTAGAATCATATCCGGCCGGATCGATAATAGCAGTGTACTCACGCGATTGCGCGCCGACACCTACTTGGAAAACCAAAACAGGATCTTTGATGGCTTTAGAAGAGCGGATGGTAACGACTGCCTTATCGCCTGATTTGCGTACCGCCGCGCGCAAATTACCATTTGAAATAGTGGCCTTACCGCCATTAAGCAGAGCCTGAGCTTCCTCGCCAGTCACAGTGATACTGCCTGTAAAAGGCTCACCCAAATGAGATTGAACGTTCAAGCCGCCCAAACCTGCGGAGGCACTGAGCGATGTCATTAAAGCGATAGAAGCTGTAATTAATTTAATATTGTGATGTTTTTTCAAAACTGATCCCCTGTTCGGAAATTATGGTACTAACCAATGTGCGCGCATTTAACCATATATTTACTAGATATTACGTCATGATATATTTTTAACCCATTCCTGCCAAGCAATAGAGGCTGTTCAGCCTAAAATTCCTTAGCAAATCTATTACTTTTGCATGCTTGTGTTTCTTTTTTACAAATTTCGCCAACCCAAAACAAATATTTTATATAAATATATGTAGTATTAAATTCATAGGGAAAGGTGCAAAAAAACACATCTCCCTGTATGATTAGCATTTACTCAATTAGTTTCATCATTAACATATGAAGATTTTGAGCGACTTATTCGCCGTATTCTTATTTTTCATCACATACATCATCACCAAAGACATGATTGCCGCAACAACTGTTGCGGTTATCGTCGGCATTGCCCAAGCTGCGCTGACCTTTTGGAAACACCGCAAACTGGACACCATGCAATGGATCAGTCTGATTTTGATTGTCTTTTTTGGCGGCGCAACGATTCTGCTGAAAGACAACCGCTTCATCATGTGGAAACCGACCGTTCTGTTTTGGATCGGCGCGATCGTCATGCTGTTCAGCCACCTTGCCGGTAAAAACGGGCTTAAAGCCGTCATCGGCAAAGAAATGCAGCTCCCTGATTTTGTATGGACACGCCTGACTTATGCATGGATTGGCTTCCTAATTTTTATGGGTGCGGCCAACCTCTTTGTCTTTACGTATTTCCCAGACCAATGGGTCAATTACAAACTGTTCGGCACATTGGGTTTCACAATCATTTTTTCCATCGCACAGGGTATGTATCTGATGCGTTTCCAGCCTAAGGAGGATCAATAATGGAATATTTCATGCTTTTGGCCACTGATGCCGAAGATGTCCACGAAGCACGCATGGCGGCCCGCCCTGCTCATTTGGCACGCTTGGAAGAATTGAAAGCGCAAGGCCGTCTGCTGACTGCCGGCCCCAATCCTCTACCAGACAATCCGGAACGCGTTTCCGGCAGCCTAATCGTGGCTCAATTTGAATCTTTGGACGCTGCCCAAGAATGGGCTGAACAAGACCCTTACGTCGATGCCGGCGTATACGCAGAAGTATTGATTAAACCCTTTAAAGCCGTGTTCAAATGAGCAATATGCGTCAAATTATCGAGGAACGCCTACAGGCGCTTGAGCCTGAGTTCTTCGATTTTGAAGATGAAAGCCATCTGCATGCCGGCCATGCCGGTAATAAAGGCGGCGGGCATTACGCTATAGTGGTGGTCAGCAACGCATTTGAAAACATTGGCCGCCTCCAGCGGCAACGTATGATTAAGCAGCTTTTGCAGGACTTGTTTTCAGACGGCCTGATTCATGCACTCAGTATTAAAGCAGCCACGCCGGACGAATACTTCCATTAAGATTACTGCCCAAACTTTGATTTCTAATCATTAATTTAAAAGAGAAATACGATGAAAAAAACCTACTTTGCTTCAGCCTTGATACTTGCCCTGACTTCCGGCACACTGTTTGCCCAAACTTTGGTAACCGTCAACGGTCAAGCCATTGACAGCAGCGTTATCGATGACCAAGTTGCTTCCGTACGCGCCAGCAACCCGAACGTTCAAGACACGCCTGAATTGCGTCAAATGCTGACCGAACGCCAAGTTATCAGCACTGTGGTTACCCAAGAAGCCAAAAAATTAAAACTGGATCAAAGCGCTGAATTCAAAGCTGCATTGGAGCAAGCGCGTGCCGATGCTGCCAAGCAAGGCGCAGATAAAAAAGCCACATTCAAAACCGAATGGGCAGTTTTCGAAAATGATTTGCTAGGCCAAGCTTTCGCGGCGCATATCGTCCGTCAATATCCTGTTCAAGAAAAAGATGTCAAAGCCGCTTACAACGACTTCAGCAACTTCTATAAAGGTACTCAGGAAGTCCAACTGGGCGAAATCGTAACCGACAGCAGCAGCAATGCCCAAAAAGCCATTGCCGATCTGGATGCGAAAAAAAGCTTTGTTTCGGTATTGAACCAATACTCAATTGACGAAGCGGCCAAAAAAGCCGGCGGTATCCCTAAAGCTTATGTTCCGCTTAAAGATTTGCAAGAATCAGCGCCTCCGCTTTACGCCGCTGTCAAAGACCTGAAAAAAGGTGCGCACACTAAAACGCCACTGCAAAACGGTAATTTGTACGCCGTTTTCTACGTCAATGACCGCCGTAACGTTACCGTACCTTCTTACGAAGCCGCTAAAAACGAGATTGGCAACGACTTACAGGCAGCCCGTGTCGATGCGGCCATTCAATCATTGCTAAAAAAAGCCAACATCAAAGTCAACAAATAATATAACGTGCCCGCCGTGATGGCGGCGGGTAATAAGGAACTCACATGAACATCAAGCCCAAAACTGCCGTTTTGGCTATCCTCGCCCTATCAACCGTCGGCTTGGCAACTGCCAAAGCACCTGAAATCGATCCCGCCCGTATCGACAGCATGGTCGCCGAAGTATTGAGACAAGCCGATCAACATCCCAACCAGACTGCCAAACCCGATGGTCAGGCAATCCGCAAAGATGTGATTACACGTTTGCAGACTTTGGAAGTTTTGAAAAATGAAGCCATCAAGGCTGGTTTGGACAAAGATGCGGAAGTGCAAAATCAGTTTAAAAACGTCGAAGCTGAATTCTATGCCAACCAATACGCTGCTTATCTAGAACGCCAAACCGCGGTTGACGATGCCGAGTTGCGCCGTTTCTACGACCAGCAAACACGCATTATCAAGCTGCAACAAGTCAACTTCGCTTCAGCCGATGAAGTACGCGCCGCGCAAGAACTGCTGCTCAAAGGCTTATCATTTGAAGAGCTGATGAAACGCTATCCCAACCCCGAACAAGAGTTCGACGGCTTCATCTCTCCGCAACAGCTCTCTCCTCAACTGGCTACCGCTTTTGCCGACATGAACCGAGGCGATGTAACGCATGAACCGGTTGTAATAGGAAACCGTTTTTACCTGTTTAAACTCAGTGCAGTAGAACGCGATCCTAAAGCCAAACCTTTCGAACTGGTGCGCAATCAGCTTGCCCAAGCTGTCAAACGACAAAAAGTCGAGAATCAGATCGAACGTATCTTGAAAGAAAACGGCATTAATCCGTAAATTGATTCAATGGTTTCAGGCCGTCTGAAACTATATTTGAACCCAGAGGGCGTATCTTACGCCCTTTTTTTACAAATCCTTGTATTCACAAAATATTATGCGTGCTGTCATTCAAAAAGTTACCCAAGCCAAAGTTGACGTTTTGTCCGAAGATTCCCGAGAAACCTGCGGCGAAATCAACAACGGATTTATGATATTGCTCGGCGTTACACATACCGATACAGAAGCGGACGCCAAATACATTGCGGATAAAACCGCCAACCTGCGTATCTTTGAAGATGATAACGGCAAATTAAATTTATCGCTCAAAGATGTCGGCGGCTCGATATTGCTGGTTTCCCAGTTTACCCTTTACGCCGATGCGCGCAGCGGCCGCCGCCCATCTTTCTCCAATGCCGCGCCCGCAGAACAAGCCGATAAGCTTTATCAATACACCACACAACTTCTACGCGAACATGGATTGACTGTCGAAACCGGCAGATTCCAAACCCATATGCAGGTCTCCCTTTGCAATGACGGGCCGGTTACCTTATTGCTTGACTCGCAAAAAACATTCTAAACCCCATCAAAAAAGGCCGTCTGAAATATTTCAGACGGCCTTTCCATTTCTGATCATTACTAAATCAAGCCTTGCGCTTTCACCCAGTTCGCAATATCTGCCTCAACGGCTTCAGGCGAACCCGGATTGTCGATTTTGACACCGTACTCATCTGCACCCAGCTCTTCCAAAATCTCCAGCTGCGAATCCAACATTCCGGCTTTCATATAGTGCCCCTGACGCGACAGCATACGCTCGAGATTAATTGTTTGAGGCGGAGTCAGATGGATAAAAGCCACCTTCCCTTCCGCACCACGCAGAATATCGCGGTATTGGCGTTTGAGTGCGGAACAAGTAACGATGGAATATTTTTCCCCATTTTTTGCCCGCTCCGTCATCCAGTCACGCAAATTGCCCAGCCATGGGTAACGGTCTTCATCCGTCAACGGAATACCGGCACCCATCTTGTCACGGTTGGCTTGGGTATGAAAATCATCACCTTCGGCATACGGGCATTGGTTGAGATGTTTTTGTAAAGACAACGCGGCAGTGGTTTTACCGCAACCGCACACGCCCATCATGACAAAATGTGTTGTCATTTTTCTACTCCTTGTTTATCTAGATTTTAACGGTATTTAAAAACGGGCGGATTGTGTTATCTCAAAAACACTATCCGCCCATTCTTCCGATTAAACCAAAACAAACAATACTGATGATAAAGCAAAACCGATGAGTGCGATCAGTGTTTGGTTGACCGTCCACGTCTTCAAGGTTGTCGGCACATCCATATTCAACAAACGGCCGACAAGCCAGAAACCGGAGTCATTAAAGTGGCTGCAACCAACGGAGCCTGCCGCCGTAGCCAATACCACGCAAGTGATCTGCCAATCGCTGAAGCCTGCCGCCTCAACGGTAGGTGCCATCAACGCGGCAGCGGTAGTCAATGCAACGGTCGCAGAACCTTGCGCAATACGCAAAGCCAAAGCTACCAAGAAACAGCCCAGTATAACGGGAATATACAAGTGAGCCATGCTGTCTGCCAAAGCTTTACCGATACCAGAGGCACGCAACACGCCGCCGAACATACCGCCAGCACCAGTAATCAAAATAACCGAGCAAACCGGACCCAATGCACCATCGATGGTTTTCTCCAATGCGCTGGCTTTGTCACCACGTTTGCCACCCAATACATACAGGGCTACCAAAACGGAAATCAGCAAAGCAACCGGTGTCGAACCGATCATACGACCAAATTGCACCCAACCTTCGTCTGCGCTGACGACTTTCTCACTGATTAAAGTGGACAAACCGGTATTCAAGAAAATCAACAACATAGGAATCAGCATAATACTGACGACGGTAGATGCTTTTGCAGGCACTTTCGGTTGGTCGTTATCTTGCGTACCGCCACTGATCAGATCAGGAACGGGTACATGAATGCTGCGACCCAAAACTTTACCCAATAAATAGCCGCTGAAATACCAAGTAATCAAGGCAACAGGCAAACCTAAAATCAGCAGTTGACCGATGTTTGCACCATAAAATTCAGAAGCAGCAATCGGGCCGGGATGAGGCGGCAGGAAGACGTGCATAACCGAAAATGCGCCAATAGACGCCATCGCGTATGGCAGAACGGTCTGCTTCATACGGCGTGCCGTTGCAAACACAATCGGCAACATCACCACCAAGCCTGCATCAAAGAAAATTGGGAAACCAAAAATCAAAGAAGCGACGCCTAAAGCAAATGGCGCACGATTCTCACCAAAAATCCGAATCAGCGCATCTGCCAGAGATTGAGCACCGCCGGAAGTTTCCACCAAACGGCCGAGCATTGCACCCAAACCGACCAACAACGCCACGCTGCCGAGCGTACCGCCAAAGTTTTTGACCAACACATCATTAACAATGCTGCCCATAGGCAGACCTGTTACGATGGCAGTCAGCAGGCTGACCAATACCAACGTCAGCAAGGCATGAACGCGCAGTTTTACAATCAAAATCAAGATCAGCAAAATCGCTGCCGCGGCGATACCGAGCAAGGTACCAGCACTCAGAGTTTGAGTCCATCCATCCATTTTGAAGCCTTTCTCTGTAAGAAAAATACAAATTTATTAATGTTTCTTAACATATTTGGATACGATAACACATTTTTACACAGAATCATATGGTTGGATTTAGTCAAAATATAAACTTCTCTTTTTCAAAACCCTTTTGCAAGATGCTTGATAACTAAGGATGGCAAAGAAAAAACAAGGGCAATAAAAAGGCCGTCTGAAATGTAGTTAATTTTCAGACGGCCTGACATCATACTTTTCAATAAGATAGAAACAAATATTTTTTATCAATTATCTAATATTAAGATTCTTGATTTATACCTTGGTAAAAATCAACTCATTTTTCCAAACGTGATTTCTCCAGCTTGGTATTGAAATCATCTTCAGAGCAACAGCCCATTGACGCATGAGGGATTGTTACGCATTACTGCTTCGATTTCGGCAAAATCCTCGGTCGAAATTTTTAGTCACATCAAAAGAATTTGGGAGTGTAGCGTTCTTGCACGATTTCCTGAACATCCATCATGCTTTTTCTTAAAAACTGAAGTGCCATGATACAAAGGCCATCTGAAAAATTCTTCAGACGGCCTTAATTCTTAAACTTCTGCCGGTGGTTGCGGTATATCTTCATCTTCCTGCTGCGTTTTCACTTTGGTAAAACGACTGAACCAAATGCCTGCTTCGTAGAGCAGAATCAGCGGGACAGCAAGCAGGGTTTGAGAAATTACGTCAGGCGGCGTGATGATTGCGGCCACGACAAACGCACCGACAATCACATACGGACGCGCATTCTTAAGCTGTTCAGTCGAAACAATACCCATTTTGGCAAGCAACACCACAACGACGGGAACTTCAAACGTCGTTCCGAATGCGACAAACATGCCCAAAATAAAGGACAGGTATTTGTCGATATCGGTCGCCATATTGACGCCGACAGGAGTTACCCCAGCCAAGAATTTGAAAATAACGGGAAACACCAAAAAATAGGCAAACGCCATCCCAACGAAAAAAAGTGTTACGCTGGACAACACCAGCGGCGTAATCAAACGTTTTTCGTTTTGGTATAAGGCAGGGGCAACAAACGCCCAAACTTGATACAGCGTGTGCGGCAACGATAGCAGAAACGCCGCCATCAAAGTAACCTTGACCGGCACAAAAAACGGCGCGATCACATCGGTCGCAATCATGCTGGTATCTTTAGGCAGATTGGCCATCAATGGTTCGGCAACAAAGGTATAGAGCTGCTGGGCAAACGGCATCATACCCAAAAAGCAGACGACGATACCGATGACGATCCACATCATGCGGCGGCGCAGCTCGAGAAGATGCTCGATAAGCGGTTGGACGGGTTGTTCGTGTTGAGGTTCGGACACCGGTTGACTCACTTTTTACTTACGGACGCGCAGTTTGGGCTTGGCGTGGAATTTCGGGCGCATATCACGTTTGCGGCTCATCGCCTGCTTACGCAAAGAAGTCGTATGCAGCGGGGGAACATCGGCAACAGGAGATTCGACATAGCTGACTTCTACCGCAGGAGCAGGTGAAACCGAAGCCGTCAAATACTCACGCCAAGCACGGTCTTGCTCGGATTCGGCATTTTCAGCCTCGACAAGCTCTTGGGTTTGCACTGCCCCACCCTGCTCAGAAGCTTGGATTACACTTTCATGCTCAGTGCTGTTTGAAGCCAGATCAGGCAAAGGATTGCCAAATTCATCCACACCGAAATCAGCAGGCGTTTTCTGCTCAGGCAGGCGTTCCCACGGCTTGAGGCCGTCTGAAATATCGCTCAGATTTTTTTGTGCATCGTTGCCCAAGTCTTTGATACCGTCGCGAAACTCAGAAGCGGCGGTTTCAAATTCCTGCTTCACCTTGCGCAATTCGTCCAACTCAGCCTGAGTGTTAAGCTCCTGCTTGACGTTATTGACGAATCCTTGCAATTTACCGACCAAACGACCGGCTGTGCGCGCGGCTTGCGGCAGACGTTCGGGGCCAAGCACTATCAGGGCGACAACGCCGACCAGCAGCAATTCGCCCAAACCGAAATCAAACATGGATTATGCTTTGTCTTCGTCTTTTTTGTGTTCGATGACTTCGTCTTTTTTGGCATCTTTGCCGTCTGTACCTTCGTTCAGGCCTTGTTTGAAGTCATGTACCGCACCGCCGAGGTCTTTGCCGACGTTGCGCAATTTTTTGGTACCAAATACCAAAACGACAATAATCAGTACGATAATCCAGTGCCAGAGAGAGAAGCTACCCATGATAAATCCTTGAATTTGTTAAAAATAGATAATAGTTATGCAGGCGTACCCATGATATGGATATGCAAGTGGAAGACTTCCTGTCCACCGCCTTTGCCTGTGTTGATCAGGGTTTTGAAACCGTCGGTCAAACCTGCCTCATGGGCGATTTGAGGAACTTTCAACATCATTTTGCCCAACAGGGTTTGATGTTCGGCAGTTGCGTGTGCCAGTGAATCGAAGTGCACTTTCGGAATCAGCAGCAGATGCACTGGCGCGGCAGGACGGATGTCTTTGAAACAAAGCATCTCATCGTCTTCGTAAACGGTTTGTGCCGGAATATCTTTGGTTGCGATTTTGCAGAAAATACAATTATCCATAATGACTCCAATCGCCGTCTGAAAACGGGCGTAACGGGTTTCGACCAAAAAAGGGAAATCGTTTTTGCCCCAAGAGACGGATTCTGAAACAGGTCAAATACGGGATTGTAATATAAATTCAAGATTCTTTGCGAGAAGCTTTTTCCACTAATCCTGACAAACCTTGACGGCGCGCAAGCTCGTTGACCACATCTTCGGCGCGCAATCCGTGATGCGCCAATAAAACCATGGTATGAAACCACAAATCCGCCACTTCGTAAACCAAATGTTCGCCACCGCCATCTTTAGAGGCCATCAAAGTTTCACCCGCTTCCTCGATGACTTTTTTCAGAATTTTGTCTTCGCCTTTGTGCAGCAGTTGAGCAACGTAAGAAGCATCCGGATCGCCGCCTTTGCGCGAATCGATGACGTTTTGAATTTGGGTAAGGATAGTATCGGTCATGGTCAGTTTCTCTTATTTTCTTTCAGACAGCCTTAAGGATGTTTATGTCCGTAGATTGCTTCTTCATCTTTCAACACGGCATCAACTGTCTGCCATGCGCCGTCTTGCCAAACTTTGTAAAAACAGCTTTCGCGCCCAGTATGACAGGCAATGCCGCCGTTTTGTTCAATCAGCATGACCACCGCGTCGCCATCACAATCCAGGCGCAATTCATGTACTTTTTGCGTATGTCCGGACTCTTCGCCCTTCATCCATTGTTTCTGGCGGGAACGGCTGTAATAGTGGGCAAAACCGGTTTCTACGGTTTTTTGTAGGGCTTCGGCGTTCATCCAGGCAACCATCAGCACACGGCGTGTCTGCCAATCTTGGGCAATCGCGCAAACCAAACCTTTTTCATCAAATTTCACGGCATTCCGCAGCGTTTCGTTTATGTTCGACATTCGCGTTTTTCTCCCATATTTTTCAGACGGCCTTTGGATAGCAATCACAAACGCACTTCGATTCCTGCTTCACGCATGGCCAGTTTCGCTTCGCGGATACTCGCTTCGCCAAAGTGGAAAATACTGGCGGCCAATACCGCATCTGCCTTTCCTTCTTTAATGCCGTCCACCAAGTGTTGAACCGAACCAACACCGCCGGAAGCAATGACCGGAATATCGACCGCTTCGCTGACCGCACGTGTCAAAGGCAGGTTAAAACCTTGCTTGGTACCGTCCCGGTCCATACTGGTCAGCAAAATCTCGCCCGCACCGCGCCGTTGCATTTCGACAGCCCATTCCACAGCGTCCAAACCGGTCGGATTACGTCCGCCGTGGGTAAAGATTTCCCAACGGGTGTTTTCAGGGTTGACCGCTTTGGCATCCACGGCAACAACAATCGCTTGCGAACCAAAAAAACCGGCCGCTTCGTTTACCAAATCAGGATTGGTTACAGCGGCCGTATTGATGCTGGCCTTATCGGCACCGGCATTAAGCAGACGACGGATATCGGCAACTGTGCGCACGCCGCCGCCAACTGTCAATGGAATAAAAACTTGTGATGCGACTGCCTCAATAACGTGCAAAATAGTGTCGCGATTGTCGCTGGAGGCAGTGATGTCCAAAAAGGTCAACTCATCTGCGCCTTCATCGTTGTAGCGTTTGGCAACGTCAACCGGATTACCCGCATCGCGCAGACCCAAAAAGTTGACGCCTTTTACCACGCGACCGTCTTTTACATCCAGACAAGGAATAATTCGTTTTGCCAATGCCATACTCAATACCTCTGATCCGTTATCAGGCCGTCTGAAACCGTCAGGCCAAAAATTTGCTCAACCAATCCGGCAAATGCTGCAACAGCTGAAAATAACCAATGCCGGCCATCATCGCCAAAACACAGGAAATAATAAAATTGCTGTCAATGCGGCCGACTATGGAAAAAATCAAACCGGCAAATGCCCACACTATCCCATTGAAAATCATCCAATAGGTATCGATAATCGGCAAATCAAACGCCGTCAGCTGTCGCAGTATCACTGCAATCAGTGTAAACCACAAACTTTCGCTTAGCGGATACACTTCGCGATCGGATGACCAGATAATCCAAAAACCCAAAACAAACGCTTCAAGCATACCAATCCCTTAATAAAATAAGATATTGAGTGAGTTGTTTTTTATAATTATTTCAGACAGATTTTAAGTCTAAAGACTTTGAAAAATGCTGCTTTTGAAGGCATTTTCAGCTATACGCCAACTCCTGCGCTGTTACACCCTGCAAAGCCCTAATCTGTATAATTAAACGCACTGAGGTCAAGCCAAAGAATCGGCCAGTTTTTGTGCCTGTGCGAAATCAATACTTCCCTCATAAATTGCGCGGCCGGTAATCGCACCGCTCACACCCTCTTTTTCAACGGCACACAATGCGTGGATATCGTCCAAATTCGTCAAGCCGCCGGAAGCGATAATCGGGATATTCACTGATTGAGCCAATTTGACGGTAGCCTCGATATTCACGCCGCTCATCATGCCGTCGCGGCCGATATCGGTATAAATAATGCTGTTGACGCCATCGTCTTCAAAACGCTTGGCCAAATCGACGACATGGTGTTCCGTTACCGTTGCCCAACCGTCTATCGCCACCATCCCATCTTTGGCATCCAAGCCGACAATAATCTGACCCGGAAATGCCTTACATGCTTCGCGCACAAATTCAGGATTTTTTACCGCGGCCGTACCGATAATCACATCGGTCAGCCCTAAATCCAAATACTTTTCAATGGTTCCCAAATCACGGATACCGCCGCCAAGCTGTACCGGAATATCTTTGGCTACGGCGGCCAAAATTTCTTTAATCGCCGGAAAATTTTGAGGAACGCCTGCAAATGCGCCATTCAAATCAACCAAATGCAAACGGCGTGCACCTTGATTGCGCCAATGCAACGCCATCTCTGCCGGCGAATCGGAAAACACCGTCGCCTGCTCCATCAAGCCTTGTTTTAAGCGAACACAGCGTCCTTCTTTTAAATCAATGGCAGGTATCAACAGCATTTTCTTCTCCTCTACTCAATTTCAGTATATTTTACACAAATTAGCGATTTTTAGCAGATTTATGTTAAAAAACCTCAAATCTGCCAATTTAAAAAATTACGCAGCAGCAGCAATCCTGCCTGATGGCTTTTTTCCGTGTGGAACTGTGTGGCAAACACATTGTCCTTACCGACAATGCAGGCAAATTCATTCGGATATTCGCTAACGCCTAAAACAATCTCTTCATTTTTCGGCGCAAAATAATAGCTGTGAACAAAATAAAAATACTCGTTCTGCCCAATGTCTTGAAATAAAGGATGCGGACGGGTTTGGCGCACTGTATTCCAGCCCATATGTGGCACTTTCAGACGGCCTCCCTGTGCATCGGTTTGATTGGGCAAAAACCGTTTTACTTGCCCTTCAAACCAACCCAAACCATCTGTATCGCCTTCTTCGCTGTGTTCAAACAATAATTGCGCACCTACGCAAATTCCAAAAAACGGCTTGTTTTTCAGGCCGTCTGAAACCGCCTCGCCCAAACCGCTTGCCTTCAGCGCAGACATACAATCCGGCATGGCACCCTGCCCCGGAAAGATTACCTTATCCGCCACCATCACCTCTTCGGGGCGCGAAGTCAGATAAATTTCCGCATTTTGATTGGACAAGACCTGAGCCGCCTGAACAGATTTCAATACTGAGTGCAGGTTTCCCATTCCATAATCGACAATCGCTACTTTCATTGCTTCTCCTCAGGCCGTCTGAAAACATTTAATGATTAATATAATAATAAGAATGATTGTAGCAAAAGATGGTTTAAAACAAAATATTGTTGATATACAAGACAAATAATAAAAGCCATCTGAAATCCCGATCGGTTTCAGACGGCCTTTATTCATTCACACGATGCCTTATTCTTCAGATGCGGCTTCTGCTTCTTCTTGAACAGACTCTTCGCTCAGCGTGCCTTTGGTAGAAGGCGTTTGACCCATCATGCGCGGATCGTATTCGACCGCCATGCGCA
>ERZ772958.577-NODE-577-length-16001-cov-4.383168_pt1 | contig 16001 bp, 9 predicted proteins | sample MGYA00580681_ERZ772958 | MGnify/ENA primary metagenome ERZ772958 (study PRJEB29015, sample SAMEA2738089) | human oral metagenome | biome: human oral; feature: human-associated habitat; material: saliva | place: China | collected 2275 ...
TGCGAGAGGGCTGGGGAGGCTGGAGCCCGGGCACCCCACCGCCATCCCCCGGTGCGCGCTCCGACACCGGGGCGAGCGTCATCATCTCGCCGCTGCTGGCCCTCATGCGCGACCAAGTGGCCGCCGCCGAGCGCGCCGGGATCCGGGCCGTGACCATGAACTCGGCCAATGTCACGCAGTGGGATGAGATTCAGGCCCAGGTGGCCGGTGGTGAGGTCGATGTCCTGCTGGTCTCCCCGGAGCGCCTCAACAACCCGGTCTTCCGTGATGAGGTCCTCCCCCACCTGGCTGCGGGCGCCGCACTGGTGGTCATCGACGAGGCCCACTGCATCTCGGACTGGGGCCACGACTTCCGCCCTGACTACCGGCGCATCGCCACCCTGCTGGCCGGTCTGCCGCCGCACACCCCGGTCCTGGCCACGACGGCGACCGCGAACCGACGGGTCAGTGCCGACATCGCTGAGCAGCTGGGGGCGTCTGTGGAGGCAGGCGGGGCGGACGGCGAGCAGGTCCTGGTACTGCGGGGAACCCTGGAGCGCGGCTCCCTCCACCTGGGAGTCAGGATGCTGCCGGATGCCGCCTCACGCCTGGCCTGGCTGACCGCCTACATCCGCCGCGCTCACGGCAGCGGCATCATCTACTGCCTGACGGTCTCGGCGGCGCAGGAGGTCGCCGAGCACCTGCGTGCGGCGGGCGCGGAGGTGGCCGCCTACACGGGGCAGACCGACGCCGCCGAGCGCGAGCGCCTGGAGGAGGATCTCAAGGCCAACCGGGTCAGGGCGCTGGTGGCCACCTCCGCTCTGGGCATGGGCTTCGACAAACCGGACCTGGCCTTCGTGGTGCACCTGGGGGCTCCTTCCTCGCCGGTGAGCTACTACCAGCAGGTGGGGCGCGCCGGCCGCGGAGTCGAGCGGGCCGAAGTGGTCCTGCTGCCCGGCCAGGAGGACCGGGCCATCTGGGAATGGTTCGGCTCGCAGGGTTTCCCGCCCGAGGAGCAGGTTCGCGTAGTCCTCGATGCTCTGGAGGAGCGCAGGGCCGCGGGCGGCGGGGCGATCTCGACGGCGGTGCTGGAGACGGCGACCTCGTTGCGGCGCAGCCGGCTGGAGTCCATGCTCAAGGTCCTCGATGTCGACGGCGCCGTGCGCCGGGTTCGTGGCGGCTGGGAGTCCACCGGCCGGCCCTGGCGCTATGACGCGCAGCGTTATGCGCGAGTCGACGCCGCGCGCCGGGCCGAGCAGGAGGCGATGGTCGCCTATGAGCGCCTCGGGACCGATACCGGCCCTGGGCGGACAACCGTGTCGTGCCGGATGGCCTTTCTGAGGTCAGTACTCGATGATCCCCTGCTTGAGCAGGGATGGCGCTGCGGAGCCTGCGACCTGTGCGGGGGCCTGGACCTGCCTGACGCCCCCGACCAGGAGCAGGTCGGTGCCGCTCGTCAGGCGCTCGGGCGCGCGGGGGTCGAGCTGCGGGCACGCCGCCAGTGGCCCACCGGGATGGATCGGCTGGGCCTGGGCCACCTCAAGGGCCGCATCGGAGCCGACCGTCAGGCTGCGACCGGGCTGGCGGTGGGCAGGCTGGATGGGTTGGGGACCTCGGTGGTGCTACGCGAGCTGGTGGCCTGCGCCTCCGACGGCGAGGTCCCGGTGGCGCTCAGGCCACAGGTGCTTCAGGCGGTGGACCGGCTCGCTGAGATCATCCGCGACGAGCAGGAGGCCGCCGGCTCCGACGGGCCGCCGAGCGGAGAGCCGGCCGTCGTCGTCGTGGACTCCCGCACCCGCCCCCGCATGGTCCGCCGGCTGGGGCACGCCGTGGCCGCACGGCTGGGCGCACGGGCCTTGGGCGTCGTGGGCCTGTCCGGTCAGGAACCACCGCAGCACGATGTGGGCTCTGCGTTTCGCCTGGCGCAGGTGGCCCGCAGCCTGACGCTCCAGGGCTGGTCGGCCCAGGCCATTGACGGGCTGCGCGAGCGCACCGTGGTCCTCGTGGACGACTGGAGCGACTCCGGCTGGACGCTCACGACGGCCGCCTTCCTCCTGCGCGAGGCGGGGGCGGCGGCGGTCCACCCCTTCGTGCTGGCGCAGAGATAGGTGCCGGTGGGCACTGCCTGAGCAGGCAGCGCCCACCGGCACCGGCGTCCTAGAAACCCGTGGAGACGGCGGCCAGTGCGGGAGCCACCTGGCCTCCGGGGGTTCCGACCTGATCCTCGAGGTAGTACCACCAGAAGGGGGCTCCCCAGGCGTCGGAGCGCCCCAGTGCCGCGCCGGTGACGTGCTCGGCGACGGCGGTGCGGGCCGCCACGGGGTCGGAGGCCGAGCCGAACCACCAGGGACCGGCGTTGAGGTCCGCTCCCCCGTACCCGAGCTCGGTCACGGCGATCCGGGAGGAGGAGAAGGCGGCCTCCAGGGTGCTGAGAACCCGGTCGGCGGCTGTTCCCAGCGGATGGAGCTGGGGGTAGACGGACAGTCCCACGACGTCGATCAGCTCCCTGATCGATGCGGGGAGCTCCCTGGCTGCATAGCTGAACAGGGAGTAGGTCGGGTCCGCCTGCCCGAGCTGGTAGTACAGGGTGAGCACCGTCGTGGCGCTGGTGCGCTCGCGCACGGCCTTGGCCGCTCGCTGGGCCTTGGCCACCGGCCCGGTGCCCAGCCAGTCCCCACCGATCTCGTTGCCGATCTCCCAGGCGTCGACGTTGGGAAGCGCCTTGATAAGGGTGTCGACCCGCGTGTCCCAGGCGGAGTCGGTCAGGGCGGCCAGGTCGTGGGAGTCGCAGATCTGGACCAGGGCCTGCCCGCCCTGCGCGTGCAGGGCCTCCACCGTGTTGCGCCAACCGGTCATTTCCTCGGCGTCATTGGGGTCGCCGATGACGAGGCGGGCTGAGACCTTCCGCTTGCCGCCCCCCGGTCCGCTGGGGGCCAGTGCTGCGGCGATCTCGGCGGAGGTGGGCACCCGGGTGAAGGTTACCCCGATCACGGCGTCCTGCGGCGCCTGAGCGGACAGCGCCCGGTCCAGGGAGAGCTGAGCCCCGGCAGCCGACTCCAGGGCGGAGTTCGCCAGGCGGCCCCGCTCCGTCCATGACTGGGCCTTGGCACAGGCATCCAGGGACTGCTGGGCGGAGGCCCGCAGCTTTTCCGCCTCGTCAGCGCCCTTGAAGCCTTTCGCAGTGGCCTGCGCGAGGCGCTCGGCCTGCCGACCGTGGAGGGTTCGGGCCGCCAGTTCCAGGAGATCGTGCTCCCCGGAGGCCGGTAGATCCGCCATGAGTGCCGAGTACCCGTGGCTGGTCGGCCACGACAGGGTCAGCGTGCACTCACGCCCGGCAGGCACATCGATGCCAATGGCACCACCCTCATCCTGGTAGAGGGGGCCAACGGCGATGACCTCCAGGGTCTTGGCATCCAGCAGCGCGTCGTCATAGCCGACCTCGCCCTTGCCGTTGGACTGGATGCGTCGCAGCGCCTCGAGGTTGAGGGCGTTGCCCTGAGCATCACTGATGTGAAGGCTCAGGTGGGTGGTCGCCCCGTCCCCCATGGCCGGCGGAGTCACGTTCGCGTGCCCGCAGGAGGACACTGACGCTCCCAGAATCCCGGTGCCCAGGAGCGCCAGCACCCTTCTGCGGTTGGTCTCGATTGTCATGGAAGCAGTATCCCAGTCTTCTGAAAGAGATTTCGACCGAACGGCCCTATTTCCGTGATTCGGAGACTGCTGAGTCTCACAGCCTGCGCCGCGGTCATCTCAGCTCCGAGGCCGGCACGAAGGTGTACCCCTCGGCCTTGATACCGGTGACGATCTTCTTCAGCTCGGCCAGCGGGTAGTAGGGGTGAAAGAAGAAGCTGGCGGTGGCGTGAGTGTTGACCAGGTTGAGCTTGGCCGCGTCGATGACCTCCTGAGCCAGGCGCGGCGGGTGCTGGTTGATCTCGTTGGGCTCGAAGTTGCCCAGGTTCTCGGGCAGGACGTGGGTCCCGTAGGGGTCGTTGACCGCGTAGGGGAAGAACTGCCCGTAGTAGTCGTGGGGACCGGCCTGGGTGTTGGTCAGGGTGCCGGCGTAGAGGAGCTCGCGCTCATAGCGCACCGGGTAGTGCTCGCCGATGCCGTAGTAGGCCTCACGGGTGGCCGAGTAGTGCGGGGTCTCGAAGATCTCCGGAGTCGGCAGGCCGACCTCGCCGAAGATCTGGCGCCCCTGGTCCACGCGCTCGGAAGCCCACTCCTGGGAGGTACCCGGCAGGGTGCCTCCGATCTGCACAAAGGACTTGTCCTGGCAGTCGATGGGTGGGGCCTTGGTGTCGTTGGTGGCCGAGCACCACGAGCGGATGAACTCGAAGTCGTCGGCGGAGACGGCGTTGTAAGGGTTGTCCAGGGTCCCGAACTGGTGGGTGGTGCCGTGCTGAACGATCGTTCCGCCCTTGTTCACCGCGTCCTGCAGGACCTCCACCAGCTCCGGGGCATCCTTCAGGGTGAGCTCCTTGGGCGTCCCGTTGTTCTCAGTGCCCTTGGGGTCGATGTACTTGGGCACCACCGCCATCTGGAAGGGCACGTTCTGGCTGTGGAGGTAGTCGACGATCGCCTGCAGCTCCTCGGGGTCGCTGTCCGGGGTCACGTCCTCCAGGCGCACAGCGGCCTGACGGAACTGCTGGGCACCGGGCTGGAGGAAGTCCAGGAGGATGTCGGCGGCTGCGATGTAGCGGTCCTGCTCGCCCAGGTAGGTCAGGGGGATCTCACCGATGAAGGTCATTCCCGAGGAGCTGACCGCCCAGGGGAAGGAGGTGGTGCCGGACTGGGCGACGGAGGCGCAGGCGGTGGCCGCGCCGTCGGGCTTGGAGCACTCGGCGCGCCCCAGGACCTTGACGTCCTTGTCCCGGACGATGTGCGGAGCGATGATCCCGCCGGAGTTGAGCTCATTGCGCTTCAGGGAGGCGCCGTTGTAGCTGATCTTGGTGACCCGGTCAGTGGAGTCGATGTAGGAGGTGGCCGCGTCCCAGCCATAGCGCTGGGTGAAGGCGGCGCGGTCGGCGTCGGTCTTGGCCAACTGCCAGATGTTGAAGCCGGACCACATGACGGGGACGTTGCCGGTCAGGGCGTCATCGATGAAGGCCCGCGGCAGGGGCTCGTCGTAGGTGGAGCCGATGTAGACCACGTTGGTGAAGCGACCGGCCAGGCCGGCGACGTAGTCCTTGACCGGGAGGGTCGTCACGGTCCCGGAGTGGCTGGCCAGGGTGCCCATGCTCAGGGCGTAGTACTCCCCCAGCTTGGCGTAGTCACCGGTGGTGTCGAACAGGACCAGGGTCGATGCCGGCCCCGCCTCCTGGTTGGAGAAGCTCACCGCTCCGACAGGAACCTCGGGCGCGTTCTGCTTCAGGTCGCGGATCTTGACCTGTCCTGCGGCGGGCGCGGGCTTGTTGAGATCCACGTCGGCCTGCTTGTCGCCCTTGAGGGGGAGCTCCTTCTTGGCCGCGGCGGCCGGCTCGGGCGGAGCCGGAAGCGGGTTCTTGGCCGGGTCGGCGTCATTGGCCTGGGCCCCGTCGGCGGGTTTGGCCGCGGCGGCCTGGATCGCGGCCGGCACCTGCGCGCCGGCGGCGGGTGCGGCCTGAGCGGGGCCGACTGCGGCGATGGAGCTGCCCAGGCACACCGCGATGGCGGCCAGTGCACAGCGGCGGCGTCGTGCGGTCATAAGGGTCGGGGGGATCATGAACGCTCCTTCGATGAGGTGGGAACCGGTTCAAACTCGGGAAGGGGGACACCGCGGCCGAACAGGGCTGCGGTGGCGGCCAGGATGCGCTTGCACGCGTGTCCGTCGCCGTAGGGGTTGGCGGCCTGGGCCATGGCTGTGTAGGCCGCCTCGTCGGTCAGCAGGGTGGAGACCCTCTCGACGATGCGCTCCTCGTCGGTCCCGACCAGCTCGGCGACCCCGAAGGCGACCGCCTCGGGACGCTCGGTGTTGTCCCGCATGACCAGGACGGGCTTGGACAGCGCGGGCGCCTCCTCCTGGACGCCGCCGGAGTCGGTGAGCACGACGTCGCAGCGGTCGATGAGTGCACAGAAGGCGCCGTACTCCAGCGGGTCGCACCAGATGACGTTGGCGTGGCCCTCGATCTGGGGCAGGAGATCCTCGCGAACCTTGGGGTTGCGGTGGACCGGCAGCACGAAGAGCACCTCGGGGTGCTTGTCGGCCAGGCGCGCGACGGCGCGGCCAATGGCCCGCATCGGCTCGCCCCAGGACTCACGGCGGTGGGCGGTGACGAGCACGACTCGCCGGGAGGCGTCCTTCAGTGCTGCGGCCAGCTCCTCGTCCGGGGGCGGGACCCGGCGGTCGACGGCGACCAGGAGCGCGTCGATGACCGTGTTGCCCGTGACGCTGACGGTCTGCGGGTCGGTGTTCTCGCGCAGCAGGTTGTCCCGGCTGGTGGTGGTGGGGCACAGGTGCAGGGCGGTCACCTGGCTGATGAGCCGCCGGTTGGCCTCCTCGGGGAAGGGTGAGGAGATGTCCCCGGTGCGCAGGCCTGCCTCGACGTGAAGGACTGGGACCTCGTGGTAGAAGGCCGCCAGCGCGGCGGCGAAGGCGGAGGTGGTGTCCCCCTGGACGACGACGGCGTCGGGCCGGTGGGCCTCGATAGCCTGCCCCACCCCTTGCAGGCAGCGGTTGGTGATCTGGGTGAGGGTCTGCCCCGGCGAGTGGATGTCGAGATCGTCGTCGGGCACGATTCCGAAGAACTCGTGCACCTGGTCGAGCATCTCGCGGTGCTGCCCGGTGACGACGACGATCGGATTGAAACGCTCGTCGTCGCGCATGGCGGCCACCAGAGGGGCGAGCTTGATCGCCTCCGGGCGGGTGCCGTAGACGAGCATGACCCTCAGGGGCCCGCCCGTTGGCGTGGATTCGGTGGTCATGGGGTTCTCCTGGTCGTGTGTCGGGAGTGGGACGGGCTGGGCCTCAGTGGTGGTCGAGTCCGGCGCCGTAGATGCGGGCATGCCTTACTCGTCCTCGATGATCGGGGTGAAGGTGACGTCGGAGTCCTCGCAGTAGGCCGCCACCTTGCCGGAGCGGTAGGGGGACTGCTTGTCGGTGACGGTTCCGAGCTCCTGCCCGTCCACGGTGATGGTGAAGGTCGCCTCTGAGGGCTTGGTCGTATCAATGGTGACGGTGACGTCGTGGCTCTTCCCAGGTGGGTAGACGGGCGTGTTGCCCGATGACAGGAATCGCTGGTACCCGGGGTACGCGGTGTCCTGCTTGGAGACCTCCCAGCCGTTGGGCTTGAGGGCAAGGGCGTAGAAGTGGTTGTTGTCGGTGTAGTTCCACAGGAGCCAGGCGACCTCCCAGGCGTTGGGGTCGCCGTCCTCGCGCAGCTGCCTGACAGTGGTCATCGTGGTGTGGATGGTCTGGACGCCTCCCGCCTCGATCTTCACCGTGGAGGATGTGGCCAGACCGGCGTGGGTCGTGTCGTGGGAGTTGGCCGACGTCGGCTTGAGGCGCAGCAGGCCGTCGGAGCAGGAGGCCTCGCCGTAACCATCGAAGATGATCTCCCACTGGGAGCAGTCCGAGGTGTCAGCCTCTCGGGCGTGGCAGTACACGGTGACTCCTAGAACCAGTGCCAGGACGCAGGCCGTCAGGAGGACGCGACGCAGAATCCTGCCGCGACGAGAGCCGTCAACGGCTCCTGCGTGCTGAGGTGCGTTGGCAACTGTCATCTCATCTCCTCATTGGTCAGACTGCTGGCTGTAGGACGGGGTCGGCGTACGATCACGGCGGTGGGGTTCAGCACGGGACGGGCAGGGACGGCTGGGACGGCACTGCCCGGAGCTGCGGCCTGGGTGCCGGCCAGGGGCTGCACCCTCTCCGGCCCGCTGGGTGGGCGCTGCTTGCTCGGTACCGGTGAGCCCATGGCTGCCGATCCGTTGGAGCCGGGCACCGGTGCGCTAGGTGCGCTCGGTGCGCCCTGCGTTCCTTGCCCCGGTTCCGCCTCCCGCGCGGTCTTGGCCCACCCGGTGCGTCCGGTCAGCTCCCGGGCGACTGCTCGCCAGCCGTAGAGGCTGGGAAGGAGGCCGTAAAGGACGAACAGGTGCGCGTAGCCCACGGACTTGAGCAGGCTCAGGCCCTCACTGCGCTCGATGCGCCAGTAGATCCAGGCGTAGATGAGCGCCGGCCCGAAGGCGATGACATAGGCCCCCACGAGCCACGCCCATGACTGCTCCCACCTCAGGACCGCGGCCACCCCGGCGGTCACCATGGTGATGAGGAAGGACAGGGTCAGCAGGGAGCCGGTCAGGAGCAGGTAGGGCGTGAGGATCTGCCAGAGCGTGTCGGCACGCCCCAGACCGCGCTGCTCACGGGCCACGGAGCGCAGCAGGTGCAGCGCCTGGAGGTTTCCCTGGAACCAGCGGGTGCGCTGACGCAGGAGGCGGCGCATGTTGGTCACGCCCTGCTGGTGAACGGAGGCCGCGGGCCAGAACTCGTTGGTCCAGCTGGTGGCGTTGAGCCGGATCCCCAGGTCGAAGTCCTCGGTCAGCGACCGGGTCCAGGGCCGGGGCCCCAAGGCGTCGAGTGCGCTGAGGCGGACGAACTGGGCGTTGCCACCCATGCCGACGCTGCGGACCCGGCGCCGGCCTCGCTGGAAGACCTCGGTGAAGATGACGAACTCCATGTCCTGCATGCGGGCGAGCAGGGAGCCGAAGCGGTTGTTGATGCGCACCCCCATCTGGACAGCACCGACCTCCTGCGGGGCGAAGGCCTTGCGCACCTCCCCGATGGCGTGGGGGTCGAGTCTGCCGTCGGCGTCCATGACTCCTACGACGACTCGTGAGGAGGACACCGTGGTGCACCGGGAGCGCACGATCGACAGCGCGTCGTTGAGGGCCTCCCCCTTTCCCAGGCGGGCGTGGGGAGGACGACGGCGAACTACCTCGACGCGCTCGTCGCCGGCCTGGGCGGCCACCTGGGCGGTGTCGTCGTCGGAGCCGTCGTCGATGACCATGATGCGCAGGCCGGGGTCCGGGATGGAGGTGAGCCGCCGGACGCTGGCGCCGATGACCGCGGCCTCGTTGAGGCAGGGCATGAGGATGACGACGAGCAGCGGCGCATCCGGATGCGAGGGACCGCCGTGCCGTGGGGCCCCGCGCGAGGCGATGAGCATGAAGAAGGTGTAGGCCAGGGCGACTGCGATCATCCCCAGGGCTCCCCACCAACCGATGCGGTCGAGGACTCCCAGAGGGCTCGAGGAATCGAAGCTCATGGGCAGGAACGAGGTCTGCGTCACCATCACGCCCGCAGACTCATCAGGCCGCTGCGCTGCTGCGCGTGACGCCCGGCGGAGCGCCTGGAGTGCGGGATCAGGGCGCGGGCCGCGCCATAGAGGTTGGTCAGCAGGAAGAAGGCCAGGATGGCGACGAACACCAGGCCGGCGCAGTCAATGAGGAAACGAGCGACGAGAGCGGGAAGGGAACCTGCCGGGGCGACATACCACACGACGAACAGTCCGGTTCCGGCGGCGAATGGGGAGTAGTGCATGAGGCCATCCATCTGGATCCAAGGGGTAGGGCCGGCGCCGACCGTCATCACCGCATGCGCGAGCAGGCCAAGTCGGCAACCAACGCCTCGGTGCGGCGCGCCCGGGGATGACGGGATGTGGGAACTCAGCCCGTCGGGCACGGCGCACCGTGCGTCACCACCAAATATAACAATAGAGTAACGCTTTGCAACACTGTGTTATTCAACCATGCAATAAGCGCCCTCTTGGAGGTGGCTCACAAGAGAGGGAAACGGCAGGATTCCGCCAGTTGAATCGCCAACGAATCCGCGCCTCGCTCCAGCGCCTTCCCCTGACGCGGCAGAGCACGGTCACCAGAAGGTCACAGGATGATCTCAATCGGCCTGCTCAGCAGGCTTTTTCACTGCCTTCGGGCACGGGCCGCCTCCCCGTGGGCGGGCAGATCCTCGCAGCTCGCCAGGACCTCCAGCGCCGGCGTCATGGACTCCAGGGCGCTCGCGCTGTACTCGATGAGCTGGACCGGTTTGAGGAAGGCCATCACGCTCAGCCCGGCCGCGAACCGGGCGGTGCCCCCGGTGGGCAGGACATGGTTGGAGCCGGCCAGGTAGTCCCCCAGGGGCACCGGGCTGCAGGGCCCGACGAAGATGGCTCCGGCATTGCGGATCCGACGCGCGACCCCAGGGGCGTCGGAGGTGTGGATCTCCAGGTGCTCGGCCGCATAGGCGTTGGCGACCTCGATGGCCTGGGCGAGGTCACGCACCAGGACGGTTCCCGACTGCGGACCCCTCAATGCGGTCGATGCCCGCTCCCGGTGCCGGGTCGCGCTCAGTCTGCGCTCGAGCGCCGCATCGACGGCGTCCGCCAGCTGCGGGGAGTCGGTGATGAGGACGCTGCCGGCATTGGGATCGTGCTCCGCCTGGGAGAGCAGGTCGGCGGCCACGTACTCGGGGTCGGCCCCGGCGTCGGCCAGGACGGCGATCTCGGTGGGTCCTGCCTCGGCATCGATGCCGACCGTCCCTATGACGGCTCGCTTGGCGGCCGCCACGTAGACGTTGCCGGGACCGGTAATGACGTCCACGCCCGGGCACAGGACCTCTCCCCCGGCGTCCGCGCGGTCGGTGTCGTCCTGGGCGTCGGCGCCGTAGGCGAGCATCGCGATGGCCTGGGCGCCGCCGACGGCGTAGACCTCGGTGATCCCCAGCAGCGCGCACGCCGCCAGGATCGTGGGGTGGGGCAGACCGGCGAACTCGGCCTGAGGCGGGCTGGCCAGGGCGATCTGCTCGACGCCGGCGACCTGGGCGGCCACCGCGTTCATCACCACGCTGGAGGGGTAGACCGCCAGTCCTCCGGGAACGTAAAGCCCCACCCGCTCCACGGGGATCCAGCGCTGGGTGATGGTGCCTCCGGGGACCACCTCCGTGCTGCGCTCAGCGGGCACCTGAGCGGCGTGCCCGGCCCGGTTGTGGGCGATGGACAGCTCGAGGGCCTCGCGCACCGCGGGGTCCAGGTCATCGAGCGCCTGGGTGATGGCAGCAGCGGGCACACGCAGGTGAACGGGTCGCACGCCGTCGAATCGCTCCGCGGCGTCGCGCAGTGCGGCCGCTCCGCGACGGCGGACGTCCTCGATCAGTGGAGCCACGGCGGCCTGGGCGGCGTTGACGTCAAGGGCGGCCCGGGGCAGGGCCTGTGCCAGCTGGCGTGCCGAGAGTCGGGTACTGCGCAGATCGGTGCGGGTGAGCATGACCGTAAGCCTACCGGCCATGCACAAGGCGGCCCGGGAGAGCACGTTGTCTCCCGGGCCGCCTCAGGCGCCTGCAGTTGAGTCAGAGCTCATCAGGCCTCGCGCACGGCGCGCGCGGCACCGACCAGGCTGGTCAGGCTCGCCTCGGTCTCGGTGTAGCCGCGAGTCTTGAGACCGCAGTCGGGGTTGACCCAGACCTTCTCGGCGCCCAGGGCGTCGACGGCCCGCTGGAGCAGCTCGGTGCACTCGGCCTGGCTGGGCACGCGCGGGGAGTGGATGTCCCACACGCCCGGGCCGAGCTGACGCTCGAAGCCGTGCTCGGCCACCGCGGGCAGGATGTCCATGCGCGAGCGGGAGGCCTCGATGGAGGTCACGTCGGCGTCCAGGTGGTCGACCGCATCGATGACGACGTCAAACTCCGAATAGCACAGGTGGGTGTGGATCTGGGTGGCGGGAGCCGCCCCTCCGGTGGCCAGGCGGAAGGAGCCGACGGACCACTCCAGGTAGGCGGGACGGTCGGCGCGCCGCAGCGGCAGGGTCTCGCGGATGGCGGGCTCGTCGACCTGGATGACGCCGATGCCGGCGGCCTCGAGGTCCGCCACCTCCGCGCGCAGGGCCAGGCCCAGCTGGTCGGCGACCTGGGCGCGCGGGATGTCGTCGCGTACGAAGGACCAGGCCATGATCGTCACCGGGCCGGTGAGCATGCCCTTGAGGGGCTTGTCGGTCAGGGACTGGGCGTAGGCCGACCAGGTCACCGTCATGGGCTCAGGGCGGGCGACGTCACCCCACAGGATGGAGGGACGGGTGCAGCGCGAGCCGTAGGACTGGACCCAGCCGTGCTCGGTGGTCACGAAGCCGTCGAGCAGCTCGGCGAAGTACTGGACCATGTCGTTGCGCTCGGCCTCGCCGTGGACCAGGACGTCCAGGCCGAGGCGCTCCTGAAGGGCGACGACGCTGGCGATCTCGGCACGCATGGCGGCGTCGTAGGCGGCGTCGTCGATCTCGCCCTTGCGCCAGGCGGCGCGGGCCTTACGGATCTCGGCGGTCTGTGGGAAGGAGCCGATGGTGGTGGTGGGAAGCTCCGGCAGGCCGAGGCGCTCGTCCTGGGCCGCCTTGCGCTCACCGTAGGGGGCGCGGGCGCGGTCGGCGTCCGTGACGGCGCCGACGGCGGTGCGGACCTCGTCGCGGTGCACGCCGGGGTGGGCGGCGCGCTGCTTGCGCAGGTCGGCGTCCTGAGACAGCTCAGCGGCGATGGCGTCACGCCCCTGCTCCAGACCCTTGGCCAGGGTGATGACCTCCCCGACCTTCTGGTCAGCGAAGGCCAGCCAGGAGCGGATCTCCGGGTCGATGGCGGTCTCGCGCTCGACGTCGTGGGGCACGTGCTGCAAGGAGGTGGAGGTCGCCACGGTGATGGGGGTGCCCTCGGGAAGGCGCTCGCGCAGCTGCTCGAGCACGTCCATGGCCCGGTTCAGGTCGGTGCGCCAGATGTTGCGGCCCGAGACGACGCCGGCGACGACGGTCTTGCCCTCCAGGGCGGCCAGGTCTCCGACCTCGGGCAGGGCGCCGGCCACGAGGTCCAGGCCCACGGCCTCGATCGGGGTCTGAGCGAGCACGGGCAGGGCGTCGCCCAGGGAGCCGTAGGTTCCGGCCACCAGGATCTGGGGGCGCTCCACGATGGCGCCCAGCCAGGTGTAGGCGTCACGCACGGCGTCGAGGACACGCTGGCGCTCCACGTTCCAGGAGTCGGAGACCAGGGCGGGCTCGTCGAGCTGGACCCAGGTGGCGCCGGCCTCGTGCAGGTCCATGAGGAGGTGGCCGTAGGCGTGCAGGACGTCGCTGAGGCGGTCCAGGGGGTGGAAGTCCTCGGCTGCCTCGTCGGAGGGCTTGGCCATGAGCAGGTAGCTCACCGGGCCCACGACGACGGGGCGGACCTCGGTCCCGGCGGCCTTGGCCTCGCGGACCTGGTCGGCGATGGCGGTGTCGACGTAGTCGATGGGGGTGGAGGCGTCGATCTCGGGGACCAGGTAGTGGTAGTTGGAGTCCAGCCACTTGGTCATCTCCATGGCGGGACGGGCGCCCTCACCACGGGCCAGGGTGAAGTAGCCCTCGACATCGAGGGCGCCGTCGGCGTTCAGCAGGTCGCGGAAACGGGCGGGCGCAGCGCCCAGGGTGGCGGTCACCTGAAGAACCTGGTCGTACAGGGTGAAGTCCGCCGGCACCGAGGCGGGCTGAGTCAGCCCCAGGTCCGTCAGGCGCGAGCGGGTCGCCCCGCGCAGCTCGGCAGCGGCGTGCTTGAGCTCCTCGACGCTCAGGTTCCCCTTCCAGAAGGACTCCACGGCGCGTTTGAGCTCACGGTCCCTTCCGATGCGGGGGTATCCCAGGATGGTGGCCCCCGGCAGGGGGGCGGAGGGGACCTGCGACTCGGTCACGGCGATCTCAGCCGGCGAGGCGGGGGTGACCGACTCAGGGGTGGCGCTCATGCATTCTCCTTGGTGATGGTGGTGTGGGGCTGGACGGGGTGGCGGGAAGAGAGTGCTGCACCGGGAGAGCCGCAGCGCAGGAAGGAGGGGCCTCGGCCGGGCGTGGCCTGGAGGTATCCGCGATCGACGGCGTCGCGCACCTCCCGATCGGGCGCGGCTCCAGCCAGGATGCCGCCCAGACGCAGGTGGCTGATGACGTCGAGGGCCGGTCGGGTGCGGTTGAAGGTGTACAGGTGCAGACCGGGGGCGCCGGCGCGCAGCAGCGCTGTGGCCAGGTCGAGCGTCGCGCCGATGCCGCGTTCCACGAGGGTGGCGCCGCTGGCCGATCCCAGCGAGGATCGCAGGCCGGCGGGCACGCGCACCCCGGTGAGCGCCTCAAGACGGGTGAGCCGACGCAGGTCGGTCAGTGGGATCACGCCGGGAAGGATCGGGATGCTCACCCCCGCGTAGGAGGCCGCGTTGGTCAGCGCCACATAGTCGGCCGCGTCGTAGAACACCTGGGTGATCGCCATGTCGGCCCCGGCGGCCTGCTTGGCGGCCAGGACCTCAATGGCCTCGATGTGGTCGTTGGTGGCCGGGTAGGCGGCCACGGCGATCGTGACGTGGCGCCTGCCGTCACCGAAGAAGTCGGCCTCGACCTCCCTAATGACCCGGACGAGGTCGTCGGCGTGGCGCAGTTCCCCGGCGACATCCTCGGCCCGGGTACCGGCTGGCGGGTCGCCGCGCAGGGCGAGGAAGCGCCGTACTCCCATGCGCAGGAAGCGAGTGACGATGTCGACGGCCTCCTGCTTGCGATAGCCGATACAGGTCAGGTGAGCCATGAGGGGGATGGTGCTGGAGTCCAGCACGTGGGCGAGCACGCACTCGGAGGGGTTGGTCTGCTCCTGGACCGCACGCACGCGGGGGGCCTCGCACCGGCCCGCCTCGGGCTCATGCGCGCTCCCCTGGCGCCCGCCGCCAGTGACCCCGCCGGCAGGGTCAGTGACGAAGGTCGGCCGGTAGGTCACCGAGACGAAGTCGGGCCCGGTGGCCAGGAGCCTGTCAATGCGGCCCCAGGTGGCCGAGGCTGCCTTACCCGGTCGAGGGGGGAACAGCTCCAGGCTGACGGTGGGCAGTCGCCGAGCGGTTCCGGTCTCGGCGCTGCTCAAGGCCTTGCCGCGACTGCCGGCCGCGGCGGTGGGCCCGGTGGGCTCGTTGTCGTGCACGTCGTCTCCATCGATCCTGGCTGAAGCACCCGCGTACCGGGTTGCTGCGGCGTCATGGAACCAGGTCTCTCGGCCGCTCTGGATGGTCGAGCGTATCAAACCACGACTGTTTCCCAGCCCCGCCGCCGTCCCACATAGCGAGAACCGATGCTCAGCCATTGGCCCACTAATCTCGCCGGTAATGCCCTTTAGTGATTGGCGAACTTCGCGCAGGCCACGGACTGGCATTAGCGTTTAACCAGTGGTCTGTTGCAGAACTTCTCAGGCCTCTCTGCTCCAGGCCTGGAAAGGACAATCTCGCAAGAGCATGTAGCAATCTCATCAAACGGAAGGTGCGGCTGAATATCTCTAACCCATGCAACCCTTCGGCCATCTTGATCGACAAGGCAGTGGGCGCCATCAACCTCCTTAAGGCTTAGGTAAATAAGGGACGGATCATAATCTTGTTGAGTTGCCATGCTTATACAGTCTCCAAGTCATATTCGTCTTCATACCCAAACGCCGACATGCCATGCCGCGCAATCTTGCGAATCTCTGCGGCTTGAACAGTATCCCATGTTTGCGCTGTCGTATCTCCGTATGCGATTCGGTCTAGATACTGCGGGCGCACGTCGCCCGTGTAATAGATGTCACGAGTTACGAACTCTGCGCCCTCGGTGTCGCGTGATTGCCGCGATACACCTTCGCGACCACAAAGGATTGTGTACGGGGTTCCGTATGTGACGCCGCCGCCCCAATCATCTGAGGCTAGGCGAGGATAGATCGTCGCGGTGTCGATCATGTACCATGCGCTCATGAAGGCCATTAGCAGCACTTCCCGCCAGTCGATACCCACAGACCAGCACTTGCACCAGGCTCTGGCGGAATCACCGAGGCCGTACAGCCAGAAGTGTCCAGCGTATCAAGAAGAGAACGCAGAGAGCGATACCGGTCAGCAAAAGCGCCCCAGCGAAAAGACTGAGAAGCACCAGACGGAGCAGTTTGCGAGCTAATCTGACGGTCAACGTTGACATAGCCTGTGAGTCCAAGCAGGTACAGGTAGATAAGCATCTGTGTAGACGCAGGGTATCCGGCACCATCCAGGCACGGCTGGATCACGACA
>ERZ772958.580-NODE-580-length-15968-cov-8.644944_pt1 | contig 15968 bp, 12 predicted proteins | sample MGYA00580681_ERZ772958 | MGnify/ENA primary metagenome ERZ772958 (study PRJEB29015, sample SAMEA2738089) | human oral metagenome | biome: human oral; feature: human-associated habitat; material: saliva | place: China | collected 2275 ...
CTTCGTCGCCCCACTGGGCGCCGAGCACGATGACGGCGGGCATGAGTATCTCCGTAAAGTTTGGGTCCGTCGCGCGGGTGTGCGCAACAGACCCATATTAGCGGAGATTGACGAGGTCGGGGTACCTCGGTAGGCCCGGTTCAGTTCCCGGTGGCGGCCAGGGCGACGCCAATTCCCCACGCGGTCGCGCTGGTCAGAGCGGCGATCAGTTCGATGGCAATCGTCCAGCCGAAGGCCTTGAGAGCCTGGAGGGTGGACGCCCAGGCGGTGGCGGTGTCGCGGCTGCGCAGGTATTCGACGACGAAGGTCGTGGCGATCATACCGAGGACGAGGCCGAGGGGCAGGCCGATGAACCAGCCGACGACGCCGCCGAGCGCGCCCCACACGAGCGTGGATTGCGGGATCCCGGCTTTGTTCATGCCGCGCGCGGGGACCACGTATTTGAGGATCGTGCCGAGGACGAGAACGAGCGCCGCGATGGCGAAGACGATCCACGCGCTGGTCGTGCCGGTCAGCCACGCCCACACGAGGATCGCGCCGCCGACGAGGGGCGCGGAGGGCCAGACTTGGACGACGGCGCCGATGACTCCCAGGAGGATAACAACGCCGACGATAACGGTTCCGAGGACACTCATGGGAGCCATGGTAGCGGCTCGGTGTTTGGGCGAAGCGCTCGCACTGCTAGCCTGAGACCACCACACGACGGAGGGACGAGGCCGTGGCCGGGTTCGCGCTCACTGCTGAACGCGCGCTTGGGCACACTAGTTCCTCTACGACGCCGCGTTCTCAGGGAGACTGATGAGTGCTCTGTTTGCTTTCCGCCCGATGACTGTGTTCGACATATCGTGCCCGCCGCGCGAGGCTTTCGAACGCTGCATGGGCTTTTGGGCGACCGTCGGCATCCGTTCCGAGACCCCCGGGATGGGTGACCAGTTCGCGATGCGCGGCTGGACGGGCACCGAGATCGCAATCGGTCATCGTCGCGGGTCGGGTCCCGACGCGGATCTGGGCGATCTCGGCGCGATTGCCCCCGGCCTCGGAATTGCGTTGTTGGCCGTTCACCTGACGGAGCCGATGCGCAAGCCGATCGACTGGACGCGCCTCATCGTCGCCGCTCGCCCAGTCCCTGGAAGCCACCCGAGATCCGAGCTGTGGTGTTTCCCCTGGGACGACACGATTCGGGGTCCGCGCCTGACGAAGGCTCCTCTCGACCGCGCGTTCGATAAGCTCGCTCAGACGCTCACCCGCCAGGGGGTCCTCCTGGGTCCCCCACGCCTCGTCAAAATGAAGGAACTTCCCGGAGATTCTCCCCTCTCCGACGCCGACATCGCGACGATGCACCGCGCGGCACGCAAGGCGACCGGCACCAGCCCTCTCCATTTCCGACGCTAAGGACACCCATGAAACAGTTATTCTCCAGTGTCGGCCGCAGCCTCTCGCTCACTGCGTACCCGTTTACGGTCTTTCGCCTGGCCGTGTCCCCCGACGAGGCCGTGGCGCGCTGCGTCGCCCTGCTACACAAGAACGGCATCCGGACCGAAACGCCCGGCATGCGCGAGCAATTCGCGCGAATCGGCTGGGTAGGCACCGAGCTGGCTACCGGGAACACCGGGAAGGCTTTTCTCGTCGATGCGATTGCCTCGACCACCACGACAGGCATCATCGCCGAACTGTTCCCACGGGCAGTACCCGACCTCGTCAAGCGGGCCTTCCTTGAGAAGACACGCATCGAAGTCATCGCCCGACCGATCCCAGGCGGGATGAGACCAATGTGCGAGCTGTGGTGTCACTTCGACTACACGTCCACCAACGAGACCATGTTCGCGGAGGATTACATCGCGTCGATGTTGGAGAGGGTCGGGCAGTCCTTCCGGAACGAGGGACTCGTGATGACCGCCCCCGAGTGCCTCAGATACCGCGATATGCCGCACAACATTCCCCTAACTCTGCGGACTCTCGGAGCGATGCGCAAGGCCGCGAAAAAGATGACGCGCTCGAATCCCAGCCGCTAACCAACGGACCTGCGGGCCAACGCCACAGCGCAACCGCACGGAGGCCTCACACACAGACTCTCGCCGCGGGCACTGGTCAGCGCCCGCGGCGAGAGTCACGACAGGGAAAAGCTCAGCCCTGCGCGCGTAGGGAAGCCACCTCGTACAGGGCAATGCCCGTGGCGACGGCCGCGTTGAGAGACTCCACGGTCGACGCGATCGGAATCGACACGATCTGGTCGCAGGTCTCGCGCACGAGGCGGGACAGGCCCGCGCCCTCGGCACCGGTCACGATGACGAGGGGTCCATCCGCCAGCGACAGGCCGCGCAGGGGCGCATCGCCTCCGCCGTCCAAGCCAACCACGAAATAGCCCGCCGACTTCGCCTCTTCGAGGGCGCGCACCAGGTTCGTCGCACGAGCCACGGGCACGCGCGCAGCCGCACCGGCCGACACCTTCCACGCGGTCGTGTTCACGCCCGCACTGCGACGCTCGGGGATGATGACACCGTCCGCGCCGAACGCGCCCGCGCTACGCAGGACCGCGCCCAAGTTGTGGGGGTCCGTCACCTGGTCGAGAGCGACCAGGAGCGGGTGGCCCAGCTGCTGCAGGGAACCCGCAATCAGGTCCGAGGCGTCGGCATACTCGTATCCGCGCACCTCGATGGCGACGCCCTGGTGGACGGCACCGTCGGTCGCGACATCCAGGTCGCGGCGGGTGACCTCGTAGACGGGCGCGCCCATGGCACTCGCGAGGCGCACAACCTCCTCCACGCGATCATCCTTCACGTTGTCGAGGATGAAGACACGCTCGATCGGGACCGAGGCGCGAGCAGCCTCGGCGACAGGGTTGCGGCCGGCGATCAGCTCGTGGCCAGGCTTGACGCGGATCGACGACTTGGCGCGAGCGCGCGCAATCGCGGCTTCCTGCGCCTCGCGGGCCTCACGCTTGACCTTGCGCTTGTAGGCCGGGTGGTAGGTGCGGTCCTCGGCCTTGGGGGTCGGCCCCTTGCCTTCGAGGCGTCGGCGCGAGTGCCCGCCGGTGCCGACCTGCGCACCCTTCTTGGTGCCCTTCTTACGGATGGCGCCGGGGCGCCCGCTGTGTGAGGCCATGGTGTCTCCTCGTTTTCTCGTGAACTGACACCAGGGTACGGCGTTCAGGCCGCATCGGGGCCACAGGGGCGCGCCCGGGGGCCAAAATCACGCTCTGACATACATATTCCACGGTGGCCCCACTGCATCCTCGTCTCTTCCAGACCGACCCCATGTCAGGCGCGCACCCGGACCCTGCCACGGCCTCGTCAATCGCGCACCCCGGCCGGGTTACACGTCAGTCACGCGCGAGCAACGACGCGATCTTCTCGACCGTCGAGCCGGAGCGGATCGTCACCTGCCGGTAGAAGTCCTCGCGTAGGAGACGCTTGTGGTAGGCGGTCTTCAGGAACTTCTTCTCGTCGAATTTGCCCCAAAACACGGCATGCTCGCCAAAGTACAGGGCTTCGTCACCCAGTTCCATGGCCTCGATACGCTCGCGCACGTGACCACGGTCAAGGCCCCGCGTGTAGAAGAGCGCGTCGCGGCGGGCGACCTCACCGTGCCACCAGTCGGGTAGGTTGTGTAGTTCCGCTAGGTAATCCTGCCCCGTCAAGAGGGCCAGTCGTATCGGGAAGTCGTAGCGGCGCGCCAAGACACGTTCGACGGCCTCCGCCACCTCGTCACGCGGGACATCAGCCTCAGCCTCGAAGAAGAGGTTGCCACTGTTGATGTAGGTGCACACGTTCGCGAAGCCTTCAGCGGCGACCTGTTCGCGCAACTCGCTCATGACGACCTTGTTATTGCCGCCGACGTTGATGCCGCGCAGCAAAGCCACGTACTCCATGCGATTCCTCCCGTGTCCGCGGTGCCTCGCGCCGTCGATTACCAGGGTATGGCCTCGGCTCGCATAGAGCTGCTCATCCCCACGTGGGCCCGCTAACCCGCACGCAGGCCCCTTATTCCGCACATTAACCCGCTAATACGAGCTTGGGCAGCCCCGCCCACACTCCAGATAGCGGGTTAACGTGCGACATAGCGGGTTACCACTCGCAATAGCGGGTTCGCATACGAGCACGCACACCCTGCCAGAACACCGCCGCGCCCAAAACGCAGACCACCTCGCCCACAACACCCCATTTTCAGCGTTTTTCACCAAAGTGGTCTGCGATTTGGGCGCCACACCGCCTCAAGTCGCGGCCTCGCCGTCGCCAATCAGGGGAATTGCACGACACGAGCCTCCGACACGCCGACGACACGCCGCCAGAAGGCGTCGTGTAGTGCAAAACCCCCACGACCGCCGGTGCGGAGGGCACCGGAGGATCCGGAGGGTCACGGGCCTGGCTGCGGTGCCCGTGGGCGGCGGCTGGGCCTGGCCGGGCTTCGAGACGACGCGCCGAGCGAAGCTCGCGGCGCGGACGACTCGCGGACGGGCCGCCGCCCACGAGCGCACAAAGCAGCCCGGCCGAAACAACAGCGCGAGGGGCGCTGCACCCGTTACGGGCCGCTGCACCCGTTACGGGGCGGTACACCCGATCAGAAGGGGTGCACTGCCTACGGATCGGGTGCGCACCCAATCACAAGAACAAACGCGGAATCTGCGAGACGATCGCCGACACGCCGCCGACACGCCGGCGGCCAGCTCCTCATGCTGCAAACCCCCACTGCCCAGTTCAAGACCGTTGCGCAGGGGGCGAATCTTGACGGCCCCGATGGAGAGCGCACCGGCAGGCCAGGTCGCGGTTGCCGGGGCTGTAGAGAGACCGGAAAGTGACGACGGTAACCACCCCAGCAAAAGTCGCACGCAATTTAACGCGGTCATTTTTCGAGATAGGCCACAAACGTTGCAATTCCAGCGACCACATTTCAATGTCTGAAATATGTGCACGGGAATTACGTGCGACATTACTGGGGAACCAGCCTGATTGGAAGCCGACGCACGAAACCGCCGCCTGGGTCCACTGGTACAACACCCGCCGCCCCCACCTCGCCCTGGGCGGCATCACGCCACAACAAGCAGAAAACCAACACACAACAACACGAAAGGAAGCGGCCTCAACAAGCCTCCACAAAACCCGGGACTTGACACGCCGGGTTCGCGTTCGACGCCCCCGCGTCCGCCGCTTTCGGCTGGATCAACCCCGGGACTTGACACGCCGGGTTCGCGTTCGACGCCCCGCCGGCTGCGCCGGGAGTCAGTCGTGTTACGGGCCGCGGGACGACGCGTTCTGAATGTGTGCGTGGACGGTGTTACTTCTTGGCGCGTAGCGCCCAGATGAGGGCTGCGAGGCCTGCGAGGGCTAGGACGGTGGTGGCGCCCACGCCGATGATGAGGCCCCGCGGCGAAGAAGAGGCGGAGGCGGGAGAAGAATCGTCCGCGGCCTGCGTGGGCGTGGGTGTGAGAGTGAAGGGGTTGACGGGGAGCGTCAGGTCGGTGAACGGGCCGACGGTGCCGTAGCCGAAGTCGAAGAATGTTTGTTCGATGTCGCCTTCGAGGAGGGGGTCATCCGTGGTGGGGATGGTGGCCCCTTGACGCACCATCCACTGACACCAGCTGGAGTGGCCGACGGACAGTGGCTCATCGAGGATTTCCATGGTTGCGTCGGCGTTGCAGTGGGCGTTGTTGATCTGGAGGAAGCGGACGTCAAGTTGTTCGATGGTGGCGTCCTCGAAGGCGGAGGCGATCTGGTTGAGGTAGGTCATGGGGGCGCGTACCTGGGTGTGTCCGCCCTCGTCCACGGAGTAGAACGCGTGAGCGGCGTCGCCCGTGTAGTAGGCATCAAGCTGGCAGGCGTCTCCAACTGTCTGGGCGTGGGTGAAAAAATCCGGGCCGGTGCCCGACAGGAACGTGTTGACCAGGCCCTGGCATTCCTCGTCCGTAATGACCTGGGAGCCGCCCCACCCGCCGTTGAAGGTGAGTTCCATGTTGAAGACGTCCTCCGCTGGGTCAGTGCGGACGTTCGAAATAGTCATGTCGATGAGCACCCAGATCGTGATGACGTGTCCGGGCAGGAGCGGCGTGTCGGGTGCTTGGGACACGATCGCCGTCGGAGTGGGGACCGGCCTATTATTGGCCCACGCGGGGCCGCCCGCTCCCACCAGGGCGCACAGCGCAGCCGACGCGCACGCCACCCACCGGGCCATGCGGCCCCTCAACCGAGTGCTTGCACCCATGACCATTCCTTTCGCCGAGAACCCAACCACGCCCTGATCCGACCTAATAGTCCAAGTCGCTCGGAATGTTGGGCATGCCGGTCGTGTCCTGATCCCAGATCTGCTGCATCCTCTCGGAGCTGTAGATCGCTGAGACGCTCGACCCCTTCTCTTTCAGGTTCGACGCCGATGACGTATCGCCTTTCTCGAGTCGGTCAACAGCATCCCGTAATTCGGCGACAAACTTAGTGACGTTATTTGCCATTTGCGTCAGCGCAGTGATCTCCTGGTCCAGGTAACTGGAGTAGCGGGCCTGGAAGGCCTGCGGCCCCTCCTCCACGCCCCACTTGCCAACCGTCTGCCCACTCCTGTTTGTCTTTAGTTCGTTGGCGGCCTTATTGAGCCTGGCCACGACGCTGTCCTCGCCCACGGTCAGCTTGGTGATCCACCCATTCCACCGCTGATAGTCAGCCATCATTTCCGCAGGAACACTTTCAATGCCCATGACAACTCCCTGATCGAAACGCGCCGTTGGAACGCATCTAGCCTACCAGATGGAAGGAGTGCACAACAGGAGGCTTAGTGGCGGGCCGGGGCGTGTGAGTGCTCCGCGCGCCAACTCGTGCAAGGCAACCGCCGCGGGCCACCGCAGACCACGGAACGTCGATCGCCGAAGTGACACCATCGCCACGTTCTGCGCTGCTAAAGCCAGCGTCAGGCAGAGACGGATTAACGCCTCTGGCGCAGATCAACAACGGAGATGAGGCGCTCGCCCAGCAGCAGCTGGCTGTTGATGGGTAGGTCGATGGGCCGCCCGGGAACAAGCGTGTGCGTGCGCCCGCCCGGGGTGCGTGCGCGCGTGCCGTTCGCCGAGTTGAGGTCCTCGATCGTAATTCCGGTCGCTGACGGCATGATCCGCACGTGCGTGCGCGACAGAGACCGGGTCTGGTCGTCGATCGCGATGGGGGTGTCGGCTGCGCTCAGTTGAGAGGGCGCGCGGCCAAGCACAATGGTCCTGTTAATCGGGATCGACTGGCCAGTGTCAAGCAGGAGTGCGGCCAGCGGCGCTGTCGCTGTGGGCGCAGCCGGGGTGAGTGAGGCCTTGGAGGGTGCGGGCGCAGTCATGTCTCCCACCCCGCGTGCGTCGTACGGTGCGGACTGGGCCGGGGCAGGCAAGGGGACAGGACGCGTCGAGGGCGCCGTCGGTGCGCCAGGTGTCATCGGGGTACGAGGCGCGGGCGAGGTTGGTGCAGCCGGTTCGGCGCGGCGTGCGCTCTCCTGGGGTGCGGCGAAACGATTGGGCGCGGGAGCGGAGATGGCGATCGAGCGTCCCGGGGCCTGCGGGTTCGCGGGCGCCGGCATGGAGAACGGCGACACGGGCGCGTGCGCTGCGCTCTCCAAGGGTGCGGCGGCACGTGGCTGATCGGCCCACGTATGCTCGCGAGTCAGGCCGGCCTGAGCCGACGGCGCTCCCGTCACGGACCCGAAGTTCGTGTAGCCGCCGACGGTGCGCGCACGTGCGTTCCCGTAAGGACTCGAGGGAGCCGCGGCCTCGGCCATGGTGTCCTCCGGCGCAAAGGTCACGCACTGCAGCGAGCAGAGCTTCGCCATCCAGGACCCCTGGTAGCCGCCCACTAGCACGGACACGAAGGGAACCGGCACGATGATTGAGGTCAGCGCCGTCAGAGACACGTACCCGAAGGAACGCCCCAGAGAAGGACAGAGTTGGGAGGAATCAGCGCGCACCAACGCGCAGCGCGTGACGGACACTCCGATCGACCGTCCGGTGATGGCGATCATTATGGCCTCGACAGCCACGAACTCAACCACCGTCGTCACGGTGACGGCAACGCTGCCGTGCGACAGCGTTGAAGCGACGAACGCGACCAATGCGGCCCCAAGAAGGTCAACGAGGAGCGCCATGGCGCGCTTGCCCGCAGACGCGGGAACGGGAACCAGGGCCGGTGAAGTGGGCGTCATAATACCTTCCGCCAAACTAAATCGAAGAGACCCGACCCGTAGGTCGCGGCCGGCAACAGCAAGGTCAGCGAGAAGCCTTGGACAATATCAATGATTCGGCCGACCAACGCCGAAGGTTCACGACCGGACCGGATGAGAGCGGTCAGTGGCACAATCAAAGCCAGCAGGCACAGAGACAGGGGGAGCACGACATACCGCGCGAGCGACAGCGTTTGGACCGCCGACTCTCCCGTCGAGCGCACGACGAACTGGTTCCATTCCGGCGCGAAAAATAGCGTCACCCAGACGGCCAACGCGACGACGCGAGGCCCGTAATGGGTGAAGTGGTCGCGTTTAGCCCGCGAATTAGTCACCAACGCGAGGACCGCAAGGAGGCACAGCGCGAGCGTAGTGTAGCCGGCGTAGGGAACGGGGCCACCGACGGGAAGCTGATAGGCGGTGGCCGCGCCCGACACGAAGGCGATGATGGTGGCGCTCGACAGGATCGAGTGCGACCGGAAGTTAGCTTCCGCCAGTGTCTTATTGATGCGTGAGGGTGTGATACGCGACGGTGGGGGCAGAACTGTGAGGCGGATCGACGGCAAGCGCTTCATCACCAGCGGCAGGTCAAGGATCTGATGATCCGGGATCTGTAGTGCCAGGTGGGGCGACAACGAAACGAAGATGATCGACGCGGCAAAAATAAGGGGCGCAACCCTGATCGTGTTCAACATGCTCAGGGAGGCCAGTGTCAGGGCCGCGGCGATCATCGCGAAACCCTGAACGGTGACGCGGGCACTCGCCGTCGATCGGGCGAACAGGACGAGTCCCGAGAGGAGCAGACACGACCAGGAAACGATGACGGGCAGCAGCGAAGCGGATCCGGGCAGCGGCGAGATCGCCACTCCGATGCTGATTCCGGACGCCGCGCAGCATCCAAAAAGAGCGAACCCGCGGGTGCAATGAGCCCGATCAGCAAGAGGCAACATCCAGATGAGCGCGCAGACAGAGCCGAGCGCCACGCGAATCCATGTGCCCGTGATCCACGGGGGAAGCAGTTCGTTGCCCGTCGTGTACAGGGCGAGCGTGGGGGCAACGACACCGAGGAGTGTCAGAAGAGAGGACACGAATATAAAGGAGAGGGTCGCCATGGCGGGGCGGAAACGGCGGTTGCTGGTGGCCTGCCGGTCGTGCGCCAGGGCCTGAGCCGATTCCTGCGAGCCGACGATGGTCACGACGGAACCGGACGGAATGTCGCGACCGATGACGGCGCCGAGTTCGACGGGGCGTCCGCCGCCCAACGTGAGTCGCGCAGACAGCTTCGCCAGGTCGACCTCGATCAGAGCGAGCAGCCCCGCAATCGTCATGCCGACGGGGATGACGTAATCGTCCCGCCGGGAGCCGCCCACAATCGTGATCGATGCCTGAGCGTTTCCCACGCGCCCCTCCTCTCGTTGACTCTTAGGCCTGACCCACACACAGTATTGTGTCATCAGACGTGTGCTTGGCAAAAGTTCATCTCTGACGCACGTTAGGATAGCGGGGACGACTGAGAGCCGCGTGCAGCTACGAGGGAGGAACGATGGCTGACTCTGAGGATGTCTTAGAGGGCGTACCGGAGATGCCGGAGGGGAAAATCCCCATCCAGCCGCCGCCGAATCAGGCGGAGGCCGCAGGCATTGGTAACGTACTCGCCATGGTTATCCCCATGATGGGTTCCATGGGTGTCATGATCTTCATGGCGATCTCTCAGGCATCCGCAGGGGGCGGCCAGGGCCGTAACCCCATGATGCTAATGATGGCTGGCGGCATGGTCTTCGCGATGGTCGCCATGGTCGGTTTCAACGTGTACCGCCAGGTCTCCCAGCACCGCCAGAAAGTCAAGACGCTGCGCGGTGAATACTTGGCGTACCTGGCGGAGACCAGGCAGACGGTGCGTAACGTCGCGGATCGCCAGCGGGCATTCGTGAACTGGGCGCTTCCCGCGCCCGAGGCCTTGGTGGCGGTCGCGGAACAGGGCGAACGCGTGTGGGAGCGTGAGCCGGGTGTCGAGATGCTTAACGCGCGCGTGGGCGTGTCTGAACAGGGCCTTGCGATGGAACTGCTGCCCCCGGATTTGCCCCCAATGGCCAATCCTGACATCGTGTGTTTGTCGGCGATGACGCGCTTCATCGAGACGCACCGCAACCTGGACAGCGTCGCCTTCGGTGTTCCCTTGGAGGACTATTCGCATATCGAACTGGCGGGTCGCCACGACGACACGATCGGTATCGCGCGGCTCATCATGACGCACCTGGCGACCTTCGTGAGTCCCACGTACCTGCGCATCGCCGTGCTGTGCTCGCCGGATCGCCTTCCCGAGTGGGAATGGGTGAAGTGGCTCCCCCACGCCGGTTCGACCGTTGAGTCAGATGCGGTTGGACCCGCCCGCATGGTCGTGACCGAGGCTGTTGATCTGCTGGATCTGCTCGGTTCCGATGTTGTTGATCGTCCAGCTTTTGTGCCGCGCGACGACCTTACCCCCTGGCCGCATGTCCTCCTCGTGTGTGACGGAGCCGAGTTTCCGGCCTCGACCCAGTTGGGTTCCCCAGAGGGTGCCGTTGGGGTGACGACCATTAATCTCCACGAAAAATGGGGTCCCTTGACCAGTCCCTCCACTGTGCGACTTCTCGTGCACCCTGCCGCTAAGGGTGAGACGCGGGGCGTGCTCGAAGTTAACCTTTTCAGTCACCAGGCCATCGTCGGTGAGTGGGAACGCGTCGGTCAAGCCCAAGCTGAGGCCATCGCGCGCCGTCTGACTCCCTTCGCATCCGACGAGGGAGCCAAGGAGAGCGAAACGCCGGTTGGGCGTTCCGACGTCAAGCGAACCGTTGATCTGCTGGAGCTGTTGCACCTGGGTGACATTCGAGACTTTGACCCCGAGCAGTCCTGGGTGCGACGCGTTGGTAGGAACCGCCTGCGCGTCCCCTTCGGTGTTACTCCCGAGGGCATCCCCGTCCTCCTTGACATTAAGGAAGCCGCGCAGCAGGGTATGGGTCCGCACGGCCTGCTCATCGGTGCGACCGGTTCCGGTAAGTCGGAGGTGTTGCGCACCCTTGTGCTCGCCCTCGCCCTCACGCACTCGCCCGAGCAGCTCAACTTCGTCCTCGTCGACTTCAAGGGCGGCGCGACCTTCGCCGGCATGTCGAACCTGCCGCATGTGTCTGCCATGATCTCCAACCTCGAGTCCGAACTGTCCCTCGTGGACCGCATGCAGGACGCCCTTAAGGGTGAAATGGTGCGCCGCCAGGAAGTCCTACGCGACGCAGGCAACTACGCGAACGTCACGGACTATGAGGCTGACCGTGTCGCTGGCAAGCACAGTTTCCCCCCAATGCCTGCCCTTTTCATCATCCTCGACGAGTTCTCGGAACTTCTCACCGCCAAGCCCGAGTTCGCGGACCTCTTTGTCGCAATCGGTCGTCTGGGCCGTTCGCTGTCGATTCACCTGTTGCTCGCTTCTCAGCGGCTTGAAACCTCGCGGATGAGAGGTCTCGAGTCGCACCTGTCGTATCGCGTGGGCCTGAAGACTTTCTCGGCCAGCGAGTCCCGTGAAGTTCTGGGCGTGCCCGACGCCTACGAACTTCCTTCCTTGCCCGGCTCCGGCTACCTCATGCCCGGAACCGACGAACTCATCCGGTTCCGAGCTTCGTACGTCGCAGCTCCACCGCCGCCGCGAACCGTTGCCTCCACCCAGATGTCCACGGCGGGCACGCCGGATCGCCAGATCAAAGTCCTGCCCTTCAGCCTCGCCCCCGTTCTGACCCGCGAAGAGCCGGGCGCCCCCCAGGCATCGACCGGCCAGGCTATGGTCCTGCCCGAGGACGCACAGTGGGCGGACATGAGCGAGCTAGACATCGCGGTCGCCAAGATGGCTGGCAAGGGGATACCCGCCCACCAAGTGTGGCTGCCCCCGCTCGATGTTCCCGACACCTTCGATCAGCTCATGCCTGATCTGGCGCCGGTTGAGGGCCTCGGCTATGTGTCGAAGCAGTGGCGTGAGCGCGGCTCGCTCGTCTTCCCGATGGGTACCCGCGACCTCCCGCTCGAGCAGCGCCGCGATGTGCTGACCTTTGACCTGTCGGGCGCTGCCGGTAACTTCGCGGTCGTCGGCGGCCCGCTCACCGGTAAGTCGATGACGCTGCGTTCCCTCGTCATGTCTTTGTCGCTCATCTACACGCCGCAGGAAGTCCAGTTCTACATCATTGATCTGGGCGGCGGCACGTTCGCATCCTTCACGGATGCCCCACACGTCGCCGCTGTCGCCACACGTGACACCGACGAAATCCTGACTCGAATGATCGCTGAGATTCGAGGCATCATCGAGGATCGCGAGCGTTACTTCCGCGAACATAGGATCGACTCCATCGAAACCTATCGCCGCGGACGCGCTGAAGGGCGCTACGACGACGGCTACGGCGACGTGTTCCTCGTGGTCGACAACTGGGCGTCGTTGAAGGCCGACTTCGACGATCTCGACATGACGATCGGGACGATGCTCAGCCGAGCCTTGACCTTCGGTGTTCACCTCGTGGTGGCCACCTCGCGATGGAGTGACTTCCGTATGCAGGTGGCCGACATGCTTGGCTCCAAGCTTGAGCTCAAGATCGGTGACTTCCGTGACTCGGCACTTGACCGTAACGTCCAGAAGCAGATCCCCGGGGCTCGTCCCGGTCGCGGCGTCTCCATGTCGAAGCATCACGTGCTCGTTGGTCTGCCGCGCGCCGACGGCGATCCGGATCCGGCGACAGTGACCGAGGGCGTGGCGGCTACGCTTCAGATGATTCGGGCGGCGTTGCCTGCGGGTCCCGGCCCGAAGCTGCGCCTGTTGCCCACAAAGATCACCGCGGCTCAGATCGCGCAGCTGCCTGGCGCGGACGCGCCCGTGCAGGGTCCCGCTCCCGCGCTCATGCTCGGTATCGAAGAGTCGCGTCTCGGTCCCTACCGCTTCGACCCGAATTCCGAACAACACCTTTATCTCTTCGGGGACTCCAAGTCTGGAAAGACTACGTTCCTGCGTTCCCTTGCGCGCGAAATCATGGCACGCAACACCCCGAATCAGGCGCGGATCATCTCTATCGACCTGCGTAGGGCCTCCCTCGGCGTCGTGCCCCCCGAGTATTCGCTCGACTACTTCACGCGCGTTGAAGATGTCGCCGCTTCGATGCGCGAGCTCGCTGATTTCTTCAAGATGCGTTTGCCAGGCGATGACGTGACCGCGGAGCAGCTCGCAACACGGTCGTGGTGGTCTGGTCCCGAGGTGTGGGTCCTTGTCGACGACTACGACCTGGTGGTGACTTCTGAAGGCAACCCGCTGATGCCGCTCCAGCCGCTGCTATCCCAGGCGGGTGATGTTGGTCTCCATCTGGTTCTCACGAGGCGCATGGGCGGCGTGTCCCGTGCCCTGTACGAGCGGGTCCTCCAGACGCTCATTGATCTGGGAACAACGGGCATTATGTTGTCTGGTAACCCTGACGAAGGTCAGGTAATTGGACGCATCAAGCCGGTCCGAGCTGTGCCGGGTCGAGCGATTGTCGTCTCGCGCGAGGAGGGCGTCTTCCGCGCCCAGTTGGCCTACTCAGACCCTGTCCGATAGCGCGTAACCATGCGCGGTGCGCGTGTAGAATAACCGAGTGAGGCGTTATCCCATGCGCTCAACGCAGCGAGAAAGAAAAAGGTAGATGGCTCTGGGTGAACATGCGGTGCGCCCCGCGCTTTTGTGGGGCGCGTCGACCGACATCGGTCCGGTCCGCGCAGAAAACGAGGACTCCTGGCTGGCAGTCCCGCCCGTGTTCGCGGTCGCCGATGGGATGGGAGGTCACCTCGGTGGGGCCCAGGCCTCGTCAAGGGCCGTCATCACGCTGCAGCAGTTCCTCAGTCCCGAACGCCTCGGGAATCGACCCGTGGATCTGGTTGATCTCTCGGTTGCCATTGACGCGGCAGCCTCCTCGGTAGCCTCTCTCGCGCCCGCCGACAATCCGATGAGCGCCCCCGGCACGACCCTGTCGGGTGTCATGGTCCTGCGCACCGCGGAAGGACCCTTCTGGCTCTCCTTCAACGTTGGTGATTCGCGCGCATACGTCGTGGGAGCCGGTGGCATTCGTCAACTCACTCACGACCACTCTGCCATACAGGAGGCTCGTGATCTCGCGGCCACGTCCGGGGCGCCCCGCGTCATCCCCCCGGCCAACGTTGTGACCAAGGCCCTGGGTGCCGGACAGCCCGGCAGTGTGAAGGCCGACTACACCATCATGCCGCTCGAAGAAGGCGATCGGGCGGTCATCTGTACAGACGGCGTGCATGGAGTCCTGCAGGATTCCCAGATTCACGCCATTGTTGCCGCTGGGGATGGGCCGCAGGGAAGCGCCGATGCGCTCGTGCGCGCATCCCTCGAGGCGGGGACTCGTGACAATAGCTCCGCTGTTGTAGTTTACGCAGGAACCGAATCACGAGTAACATTGACATCGAATGTCATGAATCGGATGATTCAACCAGTACGTCCGGCGTCGATCCAGACCGCGCGCCGGGTTCCTCGGAGAGAAGGCAGTAACTGATGCTTCAGATTGGACGCTTCCTGTGTCGCGGCCAAGGCGCGATGCTTGTCACTGGTCCGCTCGGTGCGGCGTTGGTTCCGCTGGATTTCGCGGACTCCGCCGCCGATGTCGTGTGGGGACGCGCTGACACGCAGGCCTGGCTCTCTCACGTGCAGGCTGAGCGGGGCGACGTCCTGCTGCTCGACTGCGCGGGCGAACAGCCCTACCTGACGGTGCTCGGCAATATTCAGCTGCGCATGCGCGCCGCAGGGCAGATCACCGAGCAGGTGTGGACCGACCCCATTTGGGCGTGGCCTTTTAACCCCGGCGAGTGGCAAACCTTCGAGGCGACCATCATCGAGGGCGACGAGGTCACGTGGATGGTTCCCGCCGCCGACCGCGTCGAGGCCGCCGAAATCCGTATCGGTCGCGCCCTGGACGAAGTCGAAGCCCTGGCTTCCATGCCCGTCGACACGATGGGCTTCCTCATCAACCCCGACATCCCCGACCACGAGCGCCGCGCCCGCCGCGACGCACGCGAGGAACTGCCCGAGCCGACCACCACGCACACGTCGTCGGTCGACCTGGCCGCCGTCGAGGCTCAGTTCCTCGCAGCCACCGCCAACGGCCCCGTCTCGCTGACGCCCACCGCGCGCACCGCCGCGCCTGAGCAGGTCGAGGCCACGGATGCGGTCGAGGACGTCGCTGAGGATGAGGTCGAGCAGACCTCGAGTGAGCTCTACGTCGTCGCCGACGCCGTCGAGCCGCCGGTCAACACCGCCGCGTCGACCGAGCGCCTGGCCGCCTACTCGGAGTCCACCTCGTTCGAGCCCGAACCCGAGCCTGCTCCTGAGCCCGAGGTTGAGCCCGCTCCCGAGGCTGCGCTGGAGCCCGAGCCTGAGGTTGAGCCCGCTCCTGCGCCGGAGCCCGCTCCCGAGACGGCACCCGAGCCTCCCGCCGCGCCCGAGGCCATGAGCGCCGCCGGACTGGCCGACCTGGGTGCCGAGACCGACACTGAGGCCACGATCCTGCGCCTCGCCCCCGTCAACGCCGGCCCGGCCGCCCCCGTCGCCTTCCTGATCCACGGCGGCACCGTGCCCGTCGAGGTCTCGCGCGACGTCGTCATCGGCCGCGACCCCGACGCCCGCGCCCTCACCGGCCGCCCCGTGGCGACCGTGCTGCGCGTGCCCAGCCCGGCCACCGAGATCTCGCGTTCCCACTGCGCCGTCATGATGACGACGCCGGGTTCGTGGGCGCTCATGG
>ERZ772958.584-NODE-584-length-15933-cov-5.373410_pt1 | contig 15933 bp, 25 predicted proteins | sample MGYA00580681_ERZ772958 | MGnify/ENA primary metagenome ERZ772958 (study PRJEB29015, sample SAMEA2738089) | human oral metagenome | biome: human oral; feature: human-associated habitat; material: saliva | place: China | collected 2275 ...
GTCTCCATGCCAACGTACCCGTCGACGGTCGCACCAACGCGAGCCTGGAGCGCGCACGCGGTGTCATAGCCCGCATACCCGTCGACGGTCGCACCAACGCGAGCCTGGAGCGCGCGAATGAGCTGCGAGCCGCCGCCGTCGCCCACCCACTCCCAAGACGCATCGGACGCTGCGGGGTACAGCACGCGGTTGTGGGCGAGCTGTTCGGACACAATGCCGTCCATAGGCGTACCAAGATATGCCTGGAGTGCGCTCGTCGTGAGCGGGCCCCAGACGCCGTCTTCGGCGACGCCGGGAGCGGCCGGCGTCGGCCACGCCGGGGGCACGTCGACGCCGGCATTGATCTCGTTTGCTCGGCTGGAGACCCAGTCGAGGGAGTTTGTGTAGCGCCCGGGGCAGGCCGTCGCGAACCATGTGGAGTGACCTGACAGGGACAGCCCGCCCCATTCGGTGCGGATTGCTGCGACGAGCTGAGCCACGGTCTCGTAATCCTCGTCCGAGGCCTCGGGACGACACTCAATGCCGATCGTCCGCATGTTGTTACCCGCGCAATGCCATGCGCGATCGTAATCATGCACGAGCTGGGTCACGCGCCCGGCGCTGGCCACGTAGTGCGCCGAGGTCGACGCCGTCCCTCGGTCCTGCGACAGGTAATTGACGACGCCGTCGTGAGACTGACCGTCGACGCCCCAGTGATGCAGGACGATTCCGATAGGATCGCCGCCGGGACGGCCCTCGTCAAAATTGGGTGACCAATTGGTGTCGGTCACTGCGCTATTGGCTGTCATTGTTCCTATTCCTTTCAGTCTGCGAGAGCAATCCAGTCGAAGTTTGCCGACTGACTGAGGCCGTCCGTATCGTTCCATCCGTAGTACTTGAAGCCGGTCGGCGTGATGTCGTAGATGGCGATGCGCACACGCTGATTTCCGCACGAGACGGCGACGTGAGGCGTCGAGGTGAACGGGCGCTGGAACGTGACGGACGCCTCGTAGCTCTCGTTCGGCTGGTACTGTCCGAGATGGACCGTACCGTGCTGGCGACTGTTCACGAGGCGGTCAACCGCCTCCTTCAGTTCGGCGAAATTCGCGTTGACATCTTCAGCGCGGGCGATTTCGCCCGGTACGAAAACCTTCATGTGACTAGTCCTTCCTTGTCGGGTTTGGAGTGAGTGAGAGCTGAGTTGTCCAGCTCGTCGGTGTGATCGTGTGGGATACCTGCGAGATGAGGGCGGCGACCCGCTCTCCACGATACTCGATGGCGACCGCACTTACTGGGTCGATGGTCGAAGCGAGCGCCATGTATGGGCCCCGCTTGTCGGGACCCGTCTCGTGCGCCGGGCGCAAAGTCACGCTACTCGGCGTCGGGTCGCTTGCCGTCGCGGTGAGGTACAGCCGCGCGGTTTCTTCCAGCTTCGCGGCGGGTAGGGTCACGTCGAGCTGGACGCTGGTTCCGCCCCATACGGCGGCGGCGGTCGGCTCGTCTACCGTGGTGTCTGTATCGTCGGCCTCCCACTCGCTGCGCTCGGCGTCCCATCGCGCGGCGTGATTATGCAGCGTGACGTGAGCGATGGCGTCGGACGCCGCCCACGAGACTCCAACGCCCGTGTAGGACAGGACCCGGCGGACTGGGTCGCTCGGCGCGGCGTCGGTGAGCCGTAGGACGGGCGTTGTTGGCCGCTTGGTCCTGACGAGAACCCACCCATTGCGGGCGACAGACCATGAACCCAGGACCGATGCTGTGAGTGCGTCGAGATGCTTGGCCAGGCTTGTTTCCCAGACGGTGGGCGGGACAGTTACGCCCGTTAGCATACTGTCAAGGGAGTAGGTGAGGTCTCGGCAGGACTTGATGATTCTGTCAAGGCGCAGGAACCAGTTTTCGCTACCATCGCCGGTGTCTGACTTCGCGCCGTATCGAGTGGTTGCAGCCAACCGAGCGACGCTATCAGACGCGGTCAGAGTGACTTCGTAGCTGATGCGCCCGCCTGGCTTCCTCGGTGTGATCTGTAGATCAGTCAGATAGCCCGAATACACGAGCTCGCGCGTCGGCCAGTGGATGAGTCGAACTGGCGTGCCGTGACTCATTCCTGTTGTGCGCGGCGCGAGCGCGTTGATCGCGCGCGCCGTGAGAGTTCCAACCGTCCCGGTGAGGGCGGGCCCTGTCGCGTCGACGCCGCGTGTGACGGCGATTTCCGTGCAGGGGCCCGTGATGTCCTGCCAGGCCTCGGACGCGCCGTTTCCGCTGCCAAGCCATGCGCGGGTATCCCAAGTGCCCTTGTCCCATTGGAGGTAGTTCATGTTTTCCGCGGCGCGCGTCCAGGCGTCTCGATTCCATCGCGATTGATTCCACCGGAGCCCGTCGAGGCCTTGCAGCGGATAGTAGGCCTGGAGACTGAGTACGTCGCAGGGCCTCGGATTTTCAGGCATGAGCGTATTGTCTGTGATTTCCAGGTGCTCGACAATACCTGAATCGAGGCCGGTGATCTCGATTTCCATGCGTGCGCCGAATCGATCGGATGACGCTGTGCGCTCATAGATCGGGCCTCGTCCTGCACGTGCGGCGGAATGGCCAATGCGGATGACTGCGATTTTGCCGGGCGCGGCGGTGCTGATGCGGATGCTGGCTGTGATCTTGTGGCCGGGCGTGAGGCGGTCGCAGGCGATCGTGAGCGATCGCGCGCCTGGGTTGAGCGAGTACTGGTAGCGTCCGCCGCCGAGGTTTTGGACGCGAGCGCCGGACCAGTCGCCGAGTATCGGAGGGGGTAGGAGTGTCGGCATGAGGGTCACCTTCCTGTGCCGTTGAGGCGTGTGTATTGTGTGACGGATTGGGCGATGGCGCGCCCGGCGTCGACGCTCGGCGTGAGCATGGGTGCGTTGACTGTGATGTTGACGGCGGCGTGCGGGCGGCGCATGGCGGCGAGGCCGCTCACGCCGGGGATGGACAGGCTGCCCGGGTCGGTGTCGGCAATCATGCCGGTGAGCGTTCCGAGGCTGCTCCTCACGGCCCCGTACCGTGATTCGAGGCCCCTGATGAATCCCTCGATTACCAGGACGCCCGCGGGCGTGAGTAGGCGCGCGTCGTAGTCTTCTGGCCCCTTCCAGGACGTGAGCGAGCTGGTCAGGCTGCCAAGCTTGGATTGGACAGCCCCGAACATCGAACTAATACCGTTGATGAATCCCTGGATGAGATTCTTACCAGCGCTAATGAGTGTAGAGCCGATGGACCCGAGCGCGGAGACCGCGCGAGACGGGAGAGTGCTGATCGTGCTGACCGCCGAGCTGACACCGCTAGAAATTGATGACTTGATGCCCTCCCACGCGCTTGACAGTGTCGAGCCGACGGAGGACCAGATTCCTGACCAAATCCCCTGGATGACGCCGAGAGCGCCCGTGATGTAGCCCTGGACGATTGAGAGAGCGCCGGAAATGACGCCCTGGATACCTGACCAGATGGACGAGACAATTTGCTTGATGCCCTCCCAGACGCCGGACCAGTCGCCCTGGAGCGCGCTGGTCCATACCTGGATGATGCCGGAGATGACACCAATCACCGTTGAGATCACGCTGGATATGACTTGCCAGACGCCCGAGACGACGAGGCTAATGCCCTGCCAGATGGTGTCCCAGTTAGCTGCGACGCCTTGGAAGATGCTGATGATGAGGTCTGCGATCGGCTGCCCGTAGGTCGCCCAAGCGGCCTGTAGCTGCGGCCAGACGGCGTCCCAGGCGGCCTGGATTTGCGCCCACGCTGCTTGTAGGGCGGGCACTACGTTCGTTTGGAACCAGTCGACGACGACGCTCACGGCGGCCTGGATTTGCGCCCACGCGGCGTCGACCGCTGCCCTGAACGTTTCGTTGTTCTGGTAAAGCGCGACGAAGATTGCGACGAGGGCGGCAATTGCTGCGATGACAAGGAAGATTGGGTTTGCGGCCATCGTCGCGTTGAGCGCCGCCCATGCTGTTTTAGCTGCCCCAATGATTGACTTTACCTTATTGAAGGTTTTGAATCCGGCGACAAACGTTCCGATGACGCCCGCCGCCGCCGCGATCGCTGGTCCGAATCGCTCGAAAAATCCAATGACGGCCTGGATTGCGGGCGGCGCTGTCGTCGTGAGCCAGTCAAGGAACGCTTGGAGCCGTGGCATGACTTCGGTCTGGAAGATGGCGGCGGCGGCCTTGACCTTCGGCACTACGTTGGCTTGGAATTGAGCGGCGAACTGCTGGAGGGCGGGCACGGCCACGTCTCGCGCCCACGTGGTGAGCCGTTCGAGTGCGGGGACGAGATAGGTGATAGCGCCTTGGGCGAGGGCCGTCACGGCGGGTAGGACGAGCGTGCCGACCTTGGCGGCGAAATCGCCCATGTGAGCCTTGATGACCTGGATTTGGTGAGAGAGCGTGTCTCCCTCTCGCGCGAAAGCGCCGTGCGCGTCGGCTGTCTGCTCCATGATGAGCGCGAGCGTCGCCGCCTGCTGTGCCTCGTTGTCAAACGAGCCGCCGACCTTCTGGAAGCCGAGTTCGGCGGCCTTGGCGTCGATGGATGCCTGTTTCAGGCTCACGCCGTAACGCTCGATCGGGTCACGTTCGCCCTTTAGCGCAGATGATAGGGCGGCGACGGCGTCGGAGGTCGAGCCGCCGAACTGCGCCGAGAGATCGGCGGCGACGCCAATCAGCTCGTTGGTTTTGCCTGCGAGCTGGTCGATGCTCGTGCCGCCGTTTTTCAGCTGCGCCCCAAGCAACGTGCCCAACTCCTGGTACTCGTTCTTGGTGAGTCCTACCGTCGAGGCCGCCGTATCCGCGTATGCCTTCATTTGGTCGGCACCCGACTTGAAGACGGCTTCGATTGCGCCCGTCGACTGTTCGAGGTCGGCGGCTGCGCTCACGGCCTTCGCACCTGCGACGCCGATTGCGGCGGCCCCGGCGGCGGCGACGGTGGCGAGTGTCGTGACAGCTTTTTTCCCGGCGTCGGCCAGGCCAGAGATTCCGGTTTCTTTGGCGAGTCCCTTGAAAGCGCGGCTGAAATTCTTGGTGTCTGCGACGACTGAAACCTTGACGACGTGGCCTGCCACTGTTCATCCCTTCTGCGCCTCGGCGCGTTCCTGGAGTAGGTCGAGGATTGCGTGCGCATCCTCGACGGTGAGCTTTTCGCGCGCCTCCCACGGCGGAATACCAGCGTCCACGGCGAGAATCGCCAAGACGGGCGCGAGGGAGGACGCGCCGCTCATTCCCCCGCCGGATTGGCTTCGCTCACGAGCGCGGTAGCCTCGTCCATCGTGAGATCAACGGCGGCGGCGTAGGCGTCGTCTCGGGTGGCATGGCCGCCGCGCCTGTAGAGCATGATTGCACACATCGCGATCATAGGCCCGGCGAGCATCCCACCCGCTTCGGGGTCGAAAGCGGTGATAGGCTGGCCTGTCTTGCGCTCGTAGTAGTCGAGGTCGCCGAGGGTCATTGCTTGCAGGTTCATTTCATTCCTTACCAATCGTGTTTGTCAAGTAGTTCCTTGATGCCCTCGCCAAACCCGGCGAACGTTCGGGGTCGCAGTGATTCTTCGGCTTGGGAGAGCCAGCGGGGACCGGACCTGGAGTCAGGTCCCCAATGTCTGACCGCCGCGTAGGGCAGGCGGCCTTTTGAGCCAACGCGCACCATGACTTTGCGCTTGGAGCGGGATGGCTTGATGCCCGCCTGTAGATGCCCCGTCTTGTGCGGCGCGAGAGTCTTTGCCAGCGCGGCTATCGGCGTTGCCAGGCGGTAGGTGAGGTCTTTGAGGTCAGTGACGGCCACGCCCACCGCTTCCGCGTCGGCAAGAAGTTTCTTGATGCCCTGGATTTCCACTGAGCCGCCGTCGAGGTGGACGCGACCGTCACTGATACCCGTCATTCTATCAGGCATCCTCCATGTTGCCCGTGCCCAGCGTCGAAGTCGCCGTGAGCTTTTCGGGCTCACCCTCGCACGCCCACTCAAATTCGAAGGTGGCGCCCTTTTCGTCGCCTGCCTCGGAGCTGAGCGAGGGCTTGACACCAACCTTGGCGCGCACCTTGAAGTGCGGCTGCTTGGGCGTCGCGGTCTTGTTGCCGAACGGCGCAACCAGGACATCGAGGGTCTTGCCTGCCTGCTGCCAGAGCATGTCCCAGAACGAGCCGGGGTCGAACGAGACGATTGCCTTGCCTTTGAGCTTCCAGGATGCGGACGAGCCGCCCAGCGCGTCGGCGAAGGTGACAACGTCCTTGTCACTGGTCTCGGGTGAGAGCTCGTAGGACGAGATGTCAGACCAGTAGTCCTTGCCAGCAATAGAGAAACCGAGCTTGTTGCCCAGGATTCGAGTGTTTCGGGTGACGGTCATTGGTTTGTCCTTCCAATCGAGTAGGTGAGAGCGGTTGAGATGGGGGCTGCGAGGTAGGTTTGTCCGTCTGCGCTCGTGATGCCAGTGTAGGCGTCGACGGCGGCGAACGTTCCAGAGCGGACGAGTGCAATAACGATCTCGTCAACGGCGGTGTCAAGTCGCTCGACGGCGAGTGCGTTTGTTGTCGGCGCGATAGCCACCGTGAGGTTGAGTCGCACTGTGACGGCCCCGTAGCTCGTTTCATCCGTCGTGACCATCTGCGCAGCTTCGGTGATGACGACGCACGGTGGCTGGAGGCGTTCGGGGACGTTGGCGATGACGGGGAGGTCTGTCGCCCCTTGGAGGATGGCGGTCAGGTCGGCGCGCGCCGACGCGATGGGCCCTGGGTCAGTCATGATATTGCGAGTCCTAGATAGGGTGCGAGTAGGGGCCGGGCTGCGACGAGCGGATCACGCGCGACGCGGATAACGGACGCGCCGTCGAATCCGTCGGCGAAGGATTTGACGCCGTTCGGCGCGCTGCGTCGGTGATACAGCTCGGCGGCGACCTCGATAACGGCGCGGTCGCGCACGTCTTCTGGTACGGGTGCGCCGCCGACCTGACTTTCGACGAGCGCCCGCGCTTCGGTGAGACAGAGTGTCAGGAATTCGTCAGGGTACACGTCGCCGACGTAGGCGGCGAGTCGGATAGTCAGGTCGGCGGCCATGTCACGCGCCGATCTTCAGGGGCACGAGGCCCGACGGGATTTCGACGGCCACGGCACCGTAGCGGTAGACGGAGAACTGCTTGGACAGGTTGATGATGTTCTCGTCCTGGAGCTGGACGACGGGCGTCTCGTAGCTTCGCACGGCCTCGCGGTTGTAGAACGCACCGACGATGCCCGTGCCCATCTGCCCGGGCGTCGCGTGCAGGTTGCAGGTAACGGGCACGTCGAGGATGACACCGGACAGTGCCTTCGCGTTGGTCGTGCCGATCGTGTTGGCCGGGTTTTCGGCGGCGCGCATGAGGGGCCGTCCGTCGGTGCCGGTGAGGCCGGTGAGCGCCTTGAAGGTCGCGAGGTCGACAACGAGGCCGTCGAGGGTGAGGCCCTGGTCTGCGAACTTTGCGGCGGCGTCGATGAACAGGCCGGAGATGTCTGCCCAGTTGAGCGCGGTCGCCGCCTTGGAGGAGGCGAGCTTGTTGGCGTCCTGACCCTTGACACCCTCGGCGAACTGGGCCGCGAAATAAGCGGCGCTGCGCTGCCCGGCGGCGATCGCCATGCCTCGCAGGGACGTATCCAGGAGATTGACGCGGGTACGCTCGATGGCCTGGCGCGAGAGCTCGGTGTAGCCACCGAACGTCTTGATTGGCGTCGACCGCTTCTTCGTGGTGACCTTACCGAGCACGAGATCACTGCCTTCGGTGGCCTGCTCGCTCACGGCAAGCGTGTTCGTCGCGAGCTCGGTGAAATCGAGCTCCATGCCTTCGGAGGGCAGGGGGCCGGTCGAGAACAGGCTTGCGAGGATGTTGGGCTTGTCGACAATGCGAGTCAGGTCCTTCACCCATTCGGGGTAGACAATCGTCGCATCTGCGCCCGTCGTCGCGCCGTTGAAGGCTCGCGTCTGGAGGCGAGAGATTTCCTCTCGGTAGGACTCGTCGGTCAGGAGGGCCTTCAAGGCCGCGCCGGGGCTTCGGGTGTCGACGCGAGTCTCGGCGGGAGTCATATCGGCGAGCGCGGCGCGCTGTTCGATTGCAGTCAGGTCTGCGCGCAGGTCGGCGAGGTCGGAGGCGAGCGCGTAGGCGGGCGTGTCGGTCATGATTTTCCTTTCGGTTTTGGTTGGTTCGTTGCGGACTTCGGTAATCGCCGCGCTGTGGTACGCGGGCCAGGGGACAAGCGAGACTTCACGGAGAGCGAGTGTCTTGATTGTCGTATGGGTGCCCTTATCGTCTTCGCGCGCCTCGGTTTCGAGGGGCATGAATCCGATGGACAGACGGTCAATTACGCCGTCTCGCACGAGCTCGTATGCGTCTCGCGCGGTTTGGGTATCGGAGAATCGCGCGGCGACCTCGATGCCTGCCTCGGTTTCGAGTACATCCGTAATGAGGCCTATCGGCTCGTCGTGCCTGTACACGAGCTTCAAGCTGGTGTCGGATTCGTCGCGCGGTGCGAGGGCACCCGGCGCGATCGTCTCGAAATAGCCGTCAAATAGCTCAATCTCGACGCCGTAGGGGACGGCGAGGCCGCGCACCGTGCGCGGTTCGTCGGTCTCGCGCCCGGCTGCGACCTGGAATTCGCGGGTCTGGAAATCATTCATGTTGCATGTCCTTGATGGTGTCGGCGGCTGGGTCGGTAATGCCTTCGATGAGGCGCGCGTAGGCGGGCGAGTAGATTCCTGCCTCAATCGCCGTCTTATGCGTGGCCATTCGCGCGGCGGGGTTGGCGCGCAGGAGCGCGTCCAAGTTAAATCGAACGACCGTTCCACGTGGGAGAATCGCGGTGAGCGTATCCTCAATTTCGCGAAGGTAGGCCATGAGCGTCCACCGGATGAAATCGGTCGCGGCATCGTTCACGTTCTGGTAGGTGAGGCTGGAGCCGTTGACGGCGGCTAGGAGCATATGCGCCGGTATTCCGAACATGCGCCCAACTGAGAGAACGTCGAACGCGCGTGATTCGAGGAATTGCACTTCGCTCGGCGTGAGGTGAAGGGGCGAGTATTTGAGACCCGCGCCGATGACGGCAACTCCGCCGTCATGACTGTTCGACTCGTTCCATGCCCGTTTAGCCTCTTTGGCTTGCGCGGCGGTGATCGGCTGCTCTGTCGACAGGACGCCTGTCGGGACGCCGCCGCCGCTCGTCCACTGGGAGGCGTATGCGGCCATGTCGCGCGCGCCCTGGAGCGATCGCGCGCACGCCTGGATTGGCCCGAGGCCTTCGGCCTGGCCTGGCACATAGGTCAGTCGCAGGTGACGCAGGTCGTTTGGCTGCCACGTGCGCGATCGCCATTGGACCGTGCGCTCACCTGTCTCGCGGTTCAGGTTCGGGACACATTCGGTCGGGTCGAGCACGCGCAGTGAGTTGACACGCCCGTCGCGGTTCCGTCCCACGAGCCAGTATGCGTTTCCACGTAGGGCGAGACTTGCAATCGTCTCGGCGATGAGAGACGTGACTGTCAGGCCGGGTCCCGGCGTCGAGATGATTGTCGGGATGTCTGCGCCTTCGAGCTGGATGCCGTCGCGCCACGCATCGAGGCTGATTTGCTTCCCCGCCGACTGGAGGACAGTCACGGCGCGGTAGACGGAGTCGATGGCGAGCGCGCCGCGCTCGTCGATCGCACTTGCGGCGCGGCGCGGCGGCGGCGTGATGCCCGGGAGCACGGGCGCGCCCCCGTCGTCGCGGCGAAAGCCCATGAGTGATGCGAGTGAGGCCATAGGCTGATTATGCACGACAGTTGCCCTCCCTGCCAAATAGATGCGACACGTCACTAGTAGATTTGTATCCCCGCGCGCGGCTGGCACGCTGCCCACACGGCGGCGGCGGCGGCTCGGAGTGAGTCGATAGGTCGAGGTGATTTCGCGGCGTCGAACGCTTGGACGCCGGATAGCTGTCTGAGCACGACGGCCCCAAGGGCATCGTACAGCTCTTGATTCGGGTGATGGACGATGCGTCGCGCTCGGATGCGGTCGAGCATGAGTTGACATGCCGTCGCGTAATCGCGGGTCGACAGAGTCGCGATAGGCTGCCCGGCGGCTTCGAGGTCGGCGGCCAGCGTTCTCGTCGGCCCCGCTGCGTCGCACCCAATCCACTGATAACCCGCGTCCTGCATTTCAGAGATAGCGGGTTGAACCCAGTCTGTGCCGGGGCCGGACGCGATAACGGCGAGGCACACGTCGCCGTCGCCGTCGAGCCAGGCGGCGACGATGGACGCGCCGCTTCGGTCGCTTGCTAGATCAACGCCGACGCAGACGCGCGAGGAGTCAGGGACGGTCGCGAGTAGATCGGCTTCCTGGAGGGACGCCCATACGGTCATGTCAACAACGGCCTCGTCGGTGACCGTTTCGAGGTTGAGAATTGAGCGACGCCAGGCGGCGAGGCTATCGCCTTTGAGCGCGCGGATTTTATCGGCGGTCTGTGTATGTCCAAGTGCCGGGTGGAATGACAGCGTCTCGTCACTGTAGGGGTCTGCCTCGGCGGCGGCCTCGTCTGCGCTCCACTCGAAATAGCACATGCGGGAGTTCGGATTGTCGACGGCGGCCCGGCCCTGTCGAATCAGCTCATTTAGGTATGCGGATTTGTCGGTGCCTTTGGTTGAGACAATCCAAAGTTGCGAGTCTTTAATCGTGAGCTGAGTCGGGTTGATGGCAGTTTCGAGAGCGAGGCCCGAATCGGCGTCGAAAGCCCACGCCTCGTCTACTGTTACGAGGTGGAGAGAATCGCCGTGAATTGATTTGGGTGTCGGCGCGAATGGGGAAATGAATGAGCCGCGTTTCAAGTACTCGGTTCTTTCCGCACCTTGGGAGGCATATACCCTGAAATAGCCGGGTTTTTTTTCAGCTCCCAATGCGGTATTGATTTGCTTCCATCGTTTCCGTGCGTCTTTGCCGGTTTGCGCTGTCATGAGAATTTCATGCCGATTGTAGGCCATCATACGATCAACCATGATGGCACGCAATAGGAATGATTTCCCGGCTTGGCGCGGCACGGTGACGACGACGACGGGATACCTCCAGGCACCCGGGTCGTGCGGGTCGAGTTCGAGGGCAACGTCTGCTACTTGACGTTGCCACGGCATGAGTGAGCCGCCCAGGAAAGCTGCTGTTGCTGCGATGCGTGCCCCGAACGTCGGGTTGTCCGGGTTGCGCTTTGTCGCGTATTTCGGTTCGGCGCTCATGATGCGGTGAGTGCGTCGCGGGTCAGCTCGGCGAGCGCGGCGTCGAACGCATCGAGTTCGCGGTCGGTCCCCTCGGCGGGGCGAGGGAGGCTATCGAGCGATTCCAGGACATTCTTCAGGACGTTCGAGGTCGCGACGCTTGGCGCGCCGACGTTGAGGCTTCGGTCGAGCGCGGCGGCGGCCTTGATGAGCGCTGCACGCTTCGCACGCTCGATCGGACCCAGGACGCCCTTGGCGTCGAGGTCGTCGAACGCCTCGCGCACCGCGTCTTCGATGTCCCCCGTCGGTGGCGGCGCGACAGGGAACAGCTCGTTAGTCATTTCGTGCATGTCGGGGTCTTTCGTGGTTGGCGCGGCTGGATTTGGACCAGTTTATATCCGAGCCGGGGGGAATAGGAAGGTGGGGGCGGGGACTTCCCGGCGTCCGTTCTAAAAACGGCTATCGAGTGGGAGCGGACAGGCCGGGCCATTGGCCCGAGCCGGACCAGGCGCGGCGAGGTCGCAACGCGGCGGCGGGTTTGTCTTGTCTTTTGCAGTTGCATTGGAGGTGAGCTGGACGGAGGTTGTCGATGTCGTCGCTGCCTCCCTTGGAACGGGGGATGACGTGGTCAATGCTGAGACCGAGCGGCGCGCGCCTGGATGCCTGCATATCGATGGGCTGTCCGCACAGCCAGCAAACCGTCCCGTATCGCCCGATCACCTGGTTAGCGAGGCGGCGAATCTTGGAGCCAGCCCAGGTCATTGTCCGGGCTTCCTCGGGGCGGGGGCGGGGGTGTAGGTCGAGGCTATTTCGTCGCGCATTGCTCGTGCTAGTGCGGCGATCTGGAGTGCCATCCCGGCGAGCTTGAATTGCGGGCAAGACATGCTGTAGGGCGTGCGTCCGTTTAGCTGCTCGTGTGCGCGCATTGCGGAGGCCTCGATGTCAACTGCTATGTCTGCGACGACGGCGCGAGGGTCTTGGGAGATGGGTGAGTTAGGCATTGAGCATGAGTTCCTTTGCTTTCGGGTCAGAGAGATTCAGTCGTGCCCACGAGCGATAGTGTGCGTCGGGGTACGTTGCGTGCATGTATTCGACGTAGGCGGGCGGGAATACGGATTCGGGATTATCGCTGTGCCTGCTTTCATCTTCCTCTTTGCGCCGCCGCTCGGCGGCGGCTCTCTCGGCATCTGCTGCCTGCTGCTGACGCATGATGGCTTGGTACTTGCATTGGTTGCATCTGTCGGGGCTAACCGTGCCATGCGTGCATGTCGTGGCGAGGTAGGTCATGTATGAGGGACGGTACTTCACTTCGGTAATCTTTCGGCTCGGAACTTTTGAATCACAGGATGGATGAGGGGCTGCCTTGGCGGCCCCCTCTTCCTGAAGGGAGGGAAGGGGCGTACTCATGTCTACATGGGTCGCGATCGGCTTTGGGCGGGCCGCGTTTCGGCGAAGGCGGTAAAGCTGGATGCGCGCCCGCGTCGCGGCGTTGCGCGCGCGATCTTCGGCGTCGGAGGCGCGACGGAAAGCCAACGTCCAGTCCACCAGGACGCGCTTAACCACTTTGATGACGCCAACCGTCGGCACGCCCATTCGGATGCCTCCACGGTGCCATTCGATCACGCCAGCATCTTCGAGCCACTGGAGGCAACGCGAGGTGTGACGGAGAGAGTAGCCCGATCGTTTTGCGAGCTGGCGTGCAGTCGTCTGGACAACTGCTGCGAGGTCAGTGCGGCTGTCGTGAGCGAGTAGGGCGAGCGTGTCGAGGATTGCGCGCGACGCCGCGAATTCGCGGCCCCTGAGCGGCCCCCACCCGATTCGAGACATGGCGGCCAGGATGGACGTGAAGCTCATTCCAGCGTTGAGGACGCCGCCGCGCGCTTTGGGCGCTGGCACACGCGCCGTGTTGGCGGCGGCGTCCTCGGGTCGTGGGCCGCCGATGGCGGCGCGAGCGACCGCGATGAAATCGGCGCGCTCTTCCTCAGTCCATGACAGTGCGGCGGCGCTCATGATTGCGTCTCCACCATGTAGCGGATAGCCACAGTCACGTAGCAGTGCATGAGCTTGATTTTCTGGGCGCTGTCCTTCGGGCGCATACGCTTAGCGCCGGTGACGCCCATGTTGGCGGCGTCCTCGGCGAGCTGGAGGCTAACCGCCTGTGCTTTGCGCAGTAGCGATCGAACAATAGCAGCGTCTGACCCGCTAATCACGGCTCGCTCCGTTCGCTCGGGCGTCCAGTTGATTGGCGAGCTCGCGGAGGATGATTGCGAGATCGGCGGGAGGGATGCGAGCGCACTTCACGTCGGCGAATGAGCAATCAAGCGGGATATAGATTAGTGCTCCCACAGACGCTTCGAGTTGATCGAGCGAGGCCAGCAGGCCGGGGGAAACGTTGTCGGCAAGTCGTTTAGTCATTGGAAGCTTCCTTGCGTTCGTTGAGGTCGTGGCGGTGCAACCAAACGCACGAGGCGACGGCGGCGACGAGCAACGCCGGGACGGTGACTGGCCACGGAAGGTACATTGTCACGCACGCGACAAGCGCGGCGGTGAAGGCCGCGATTGTGACAAGCGCTGCGACGAATTGAATCCAGTCGACGCGGTATCTCATTCTCCATCCTCCAGATTGAAGGCACACTTTAGGTTGGCCGTCACGCGCTCCAAGTCTCCGTGCATGACGGATAGATCGTAGCCGATAAGCTCGAAGACGGAGCTATTCAACTTATCGATGATTTCGCCGAGCGAATCCATTAGCTTGCGCAGATCCTCGGCGGTCTGCTTTGCCGGTGCGCTCATGAGCCGGTTTTCCTATCGCGGGTCGCAACTGTCAGGTGAATAGGAACACCGGCTGCGGCGAGTTGTTCGAGGTCGGTGAGAGCCCATCGCGTTTGTCCCGTCATGCATCGGCTTAGCTTATTAGGCGAGAAGCCTGCGCGCACGGCGAACGTTGTCTGGCTGACGCCGGAGCGCTTGATATGCGCTCGTACTGCGTCTGTGATCTTGGTCTGGTATCCCATACGTGACATGCTAGGTCATTTAATTGTTATAGGCAAGTTCTGGCTTGGTCCCCGTCATGCGCTCGATCTCGGTGCGAGCGCGTGCGACGGCGGCGAGGTACGCGCTCCACGGGAGCGCGGCGGCCATGTCGGGGCGGCGTCGGCGGTACGTGCTCTCGGAAGGCTCGACGCGGATGGCATCGCCCGTTAGGATGTGTGTCTCAATGCACTCGCGTTCGACAGCTTTTGCGGTCGCTTCGAGCCGGTCGAGTAGGGTGAGGATTTCGTCTGGGTTCCCGGGCGCGCGCGCGGCGCGCTCGTAATTGGATATAGAGCGTTGAGTCACGTTTATTAGGCGCGCTAGGTCGGATTGGGAGATTCCTAGCGCGCATCGGCGGGTGAGCAATTCGGCGGCGAACATTTGGGGCCTTTCTTCGATTAGAACGGCCCCGCCCAGGTGAGGGAGCGGGGCCGTTCTCGGATTAGATCAGTCGTTGAAGTACTTCGCAGCGCGGTCGGGGTCGATCGCGTCGAGGACCGTGACGATTGTGTCGAGGGAGGCGTCGCCGGGCGTGAGGCTAACGGCCTCGCAATCTGCGTAGATGCGGTTAGCCATGCGGTCGGCGGCCAGCGCGTCGGTCACGCCGTTGATAATCGCTGCGCTCTCGGCGCGGAAACCGTTCGCGGCGAGGTAAAGCCCGGCCTGTCCGCTGGAGTAGTAGCGGTCAGCCGCCTCGCACAGGGACTCGCGCAGTTCGACTGATTCGGCGTCGTCGCCGGGAATCACCTTCGCAAAGTATTCGGCGGTGGCCTTTCCGTCGCTGGCCTTGTCGAGGATAAGCACGGGTGCGTAGCCCTTGGTGGAGTTCTCGTCGGTGAGCCAGGTGATCGTGTTGGACATTGTCTTGCCTTTCTCTTGTCCGGTGGGCCATTCCCTCCCGGTGTTCTAAGTATAGAACACCGGGAGGAAATGGGGCAAGTCAGAATGATTCCAACTTTCTGAGACGTGCATCATAGTCGGCGTGTTCCCTGTCTCGCGTCGACCGTAGATCGCCAATCTCGTGCCCAATGCCTTTGAATTCTCTCGCGAGGCTTTCCACGCTGTGACGGGCAATGAGTACGTCTGCGGCGCTCTTGACTTGCTCTGCCTCGATGCGACGCACGCTCTCGCCACTGGCTTCAAGTGCCTTTTCAATACGGGTGATTGTATCCCCGTGCGCGGAAAGCGTATCTTCCATTCGCACGATGCGGTCGGCGGCCTCGGTGGTCTTCGCGTCCGTCCGAGTGACGGCGGCGGCGAGGCTGGAGCCCTGATCGGGACTGACCTGCTCGCGGATGCGTCTTGCTTGTATGAGTGTCGCGATTGACGCGACGACGGCGGACAGGCCGGACAGGCCGCCGAGGGCTGTGATAACCTCGGCGGCCTGCCCCATTATTGGCCCCCTTGGGGGACGTGGGCGATCGCCGTGACATTACCCAGGACGGCGGCGGCGAGAGCGACCCAGAGCGGCGCGACCTGCGCCTCGATTCGCCCATATGCGACGAGGAGCGCGACAGCGGCGAGAATCACGCCATACGCCCAACGTCGCACAGTGGGCGTGAGCCATGAGATCGGCTGCGGAGTCGCGTTTGCGGCGTGCTTCGGCGTGTCACTCATGGTCAGAACGCCTCTCGGTTGAGCGCGGCCTGGAGCTTGGAGACGGTCTCCATGCCAACGTACCCGTCGACGGTCGCACCAACGCGAGCCTGGAGCGCGC
>ERZ772958.590-NODE-590-length-15825-cov-4.031579_pt1 | contig 15825 bp, 10 predicted proteins | sample MGYA00580681_ERZ772958 | MGnify/ENA primary metagenome ERZ772958 (study PRJEB29015, sample SAMEA2738089) | human oral metagenome | biome: human oral; feature: human-associated habitat; material: saliva | place: China | collected 2275 ...
GTCTAAATGCCGTGTTATCCTGAACTTTAGACAGATAAGGACATAGTGTGTCCTAACACTGCCTATAGGTAAGGGGCACTTTTAGACCAAAAAGAATGATCGACAATGTTGTACCCACACGATTGCCGCCATTTTCTTAGAAATGGCTTTAAGCAAAGGGGACATTATCACAACAACTGCTCGCCCTACTCGTCTCTTTTCGGGAGCTGCTCAATACTTTTCAATATAGCTCATGCAACGTACCACCAATACTCTTTGCCACCTTAGCTTCATCATCTGCTTTTTGCTGACAATCTTCGCTTGCGACTCCACCACCAATGAAGTGGTGACTGTGCCTACCGTCGCCCCCGTAGACGAAGCCTACGTGTCTATTACACTGCAACTTCCCTTTACTTCCGATGCAACGCGTGCTACCAACAAGGCAACACGTGCTGGAAACGCTGCCGGTTCGGTAGGTGCTGCCAACGATGGCGACACTTACGCAGGAGTTGCTGCAGAGCGCAAAATCACCTCTTTGAGAGTGATTTTCTACAACTCTAGCGATGTGGTGACGCATGTATTCGATGCTCGCGATGCTGATGCTGTAGGCGGTTCGCTCAGCCAGTCGCCCATCACCCTTCGTGCGAAGAAGATAGAAAAACAACAGTACAAAGTGCTGGTTATAGCCAACCCCACGGCACGACTGAAACAGGTCACCAACATCGGAGACTCCAAGACGAAACTCGATGCCGTGGCACAAGTGACGGTCAACGATTTGGTGACGACGGACGGCGTCGTCATGACCGCCACCAAGATGGTGCTCACCACTGACCAAAACTTCCGCATGACAGCGACTGAAGCTGAAAGAGCCGCTGCCACAGTGAAGATAGAATTGGAACGCTCAGTGGCAAAAGTCTTCGTGAATCCTCAAGCTGGGAGCAACATCACCGCACCCAATGCCGCAGGAGGCAAAGCTCAAATGGTGGACTACAGCCTCGATGTACTCAACACGCGGATGTTTTGGATGCACCGTCCTGCACCAGCCCTCAGCGGCAACGGCACTGCCACCACAGACGCTCCCACCACTCCTGAAACGGAAACCACTGCACAAGCCATGCGCTATGCTATCGACCCCAACATGAGTGCACTCTCTGGTGCTGATTTGCAACAACTCACCACCGCAGCTCCTCACCGCAACCCTATCTCTCAAGGTGGATGGGCAGACGACCGCGGCATTTACGTCACAGAAAACACCATGGATGCGAATGCACAACGAGGAAACCAAACCACGCACGCGGTGATTTGCCTGCGCTATGTGCCCAAACAACTACCCGAACTAGCAAATGCCACAGACCGCACTTGGGCTAACTACAAAGGAGCCTACATGACGCTGGCACAACTGAAAACCAAATTAGCGGCAGCTGCATCAGCAGCGGATGACAACGCCTTGCAGATGCCTAAGGGCTTCAAAGCTGATGCTGAGCACATCAACGCCAGATACCCTAATATCAACAACAGCACAGCATCGTTTGAGGCGTTCAACTTGAAGTTTTATCAAAATGGCAAAAACTTCTATCTCCTCCCTATCCGCCACTTCAGTGATGCTCAACAACCGAAGCTCGAAGCCTACGGACGCTACGGTGTGGTGCGCAACCACCTCTATAAAATTAATATTACCAAAGTCTCTTCCGCAGGACATCCCACACCAGTGGCTCCCACAGATGAATCAAACGACAAGGTGGACACCTACGTTTCTGCCAACATCACCGTGATGCCTTGGCACGTTGTGACACAACCGAAATTTGTGCTCGAATAACGCTCATAACTTATTGCAGACTCTTCTGTGTTCATCTCACACTATTCCGCATGATGATTAAACATATCTACCGCCTCTTCCTTCCTTTGTTGCTCATCGTCTTCACAGCGATGAGTTGCAACCACGATTACGAAGATGAGTCCTCCAAGCCACAACACTCCACTCTGGGCTTTGTATCGTTCGACACACGTGCTCAAACGAGTGAGTCAATCAATCAGGATAATGCCGACTTCGAGGACCGTGTCAACACCATACGCTTCATTGCCTGTGTGAAAAGTACCGGAGAAGTGTTGCACAATGAGGTCCACCCACTGGCAGATCTCATCAACTTTAAAAAAGAAATTCAGCTTCCCGCAGGAACTTATGACTTCTTCTTCGTGGCGAACGAAACGGCAGCTATGACCACTGCCCTCAACGAAGTGACTTTTCGTGATGGTCTCTACCAAAAGACTGCTCTAACGCAGGTGCCTGCCGCCATTCCTCTCCTCGAACATATCGACCGCAATGTAGGCATCCCTATGACCGCTCAACTAACCAACACCATCACGGCTGCCAACAAGAAGGGAAATTCGCTAAAACTCGATGTAAAACTCATCAGAACGCTTGCCAAGGTTACGCTCAACCTGCAGCGCGCTCTGAAATCTCCTGGAAACCTGCCCACTGACGCAGCGGCTCCTCTCGAACTCAAATCCATCAAAATCGCGAACATCTCCAAACACTATCCGCTCTTTATCACAGGAAGTTGGACCATGAACGTTGCCAATGGCGAAACCGACATCAACACTGGACTCACCATCACCGGCAATCAAAAGCTCACCCGCACCTTCTATGTGCCCGAATACGTCCGCTGGGCAGGCGGTGGCAATGGACTCCGATTTGATTTCACCTTCTCCAAGCACGGCATCGAGCGCACCAAGAGCATGTATCTCGACAATGGCGACAAGAGCACCATCACTGCAGCCGGATTCTCAGATTTCATCAAAGACTATCTCAATCCGCAGAGTGTGGCGCGCAATGCTCACTACGCTGCCGATGTAGAACTCAAGGGATGGGACGAAGAAATCATCCACTACAACTGGACGATTCTCCCTTGGAACAAGGAAACCTCTCAAAAGGACTATGCAGCGCCGCAAGTGGTGATTCCGGATAATCCCGCCAACGGGCAACAAGGGGTGACACAAGATGCTAGCAGTCCCAACTGGCTCAGCCTCGACCCCACCGAAACCGACCGCATCACGATGAATTTCAAGGTGACTGCCCCACAAGGTGCACTTTGGCGCTTCAATCTCACCAATTATTTGGACTTTGAGTTTGCCAACGAAGCAGCAACTTCTGGCATGGCAAGCAATGACAACATCACCATCACCGTTGTAGCGAAGAAACCTTGGTCAGGCTATGTGCGCTCCACCGAACTCTATCTCACGGTAGATGGAAAAGAGGTGCAAATCGTCAAGAGATTCCGCGACACCAATCAGAGTCCAGGTCCTACAAAACGCTTCATGATTCGTCAAACTATCTAATCAAGTCGTATGAACTTCCATCATATTCTTGCCCTCGCGACTCAACATCAGTCGCACAAGGGCTTTTTCCACACTCCCTTGCGCTCGTTCTGGACAGCCTTCCTCGCGGTGGGCTGCGGCATGAGCCTATTTTTCTGTGGAAGTTGCTCAACCGACATTGAACTCCCCGACACCCCACAAGTGGTGAAGATCGACACTGCCCACAGCGAAGTGATTGCATTCGGATTCTCCACCCGAGAACTCTCTGCTATCGAGGCTTCAGACTTTGCCACGCTTTCTCCCTCCACTGCCACGCGCGCTTCGGTGGCTACTACATTTGGTGCCAAACGTGCTGCTGCCACTACCACAACCCAACTCACACGCACCGCCACTGCCACTCGCGCCACCACTGAGAATGCGAACCTCTATGTTGCCAATGGTCTCAACGAAACCAAAATCAACAATATGTATGCCTTGGTCTATGAAGGCAACAACCAACTAGGTTTGCACAGCACCCTCAAAGGCGACTTGATGCTCTATCCACAAGGAGTCATCAACACCCTGGGCACTGCCACCCTCGACGCTGTGCAAGGTCAAGCGCGCATCTACCTCGAAAAGGGGACTACGCACAACGCCTACCACGGCAAGACCCTCAGACTCATCATCATCGCCAACTATCACGGAGCAGCCACCGACTTGCAAGGCAAAACTTTCCCACAGCTCCAAAGTTTGATTGCCACTAGCAATGCTTTGGGAGCACAAAACAATCCCAATGAGAAGCAAGCAGACTTCTTGATGGATGGTGCTTCCAATGCACAAGTCTTTAATTGGAACACGCAAAGCGAAGTCAGGGTGAACAGTGTGGTCAACCTCCTCCGCGCTGCCGCGAAACTCCGTGTCCGTCTCACGCCTCCCACCACCGTCACGGACGAAAAAGGCGCCACCTACACCGTAGTGGGCAATCCCCAAATCGCCCTTTCTAATGGGGTGTCCAACACTCGCGTCCTTGCCGACGAAATTTTGGACAGTGAGCGTGCGTTCATCAACAATGGACTCACCACCTTCCAAAACATGGAGAAGCGCACCTTCGACGGCAAACAATTCTTTGCGCGCCCCATTCCTTTCTACACCTACGCCAACTCATGGGCGAAAGATGTGCTACAAGAGACCTCTTTGTACATCAAACTCCGTGTGCGTAACCCCCAAAACCAAGAACAAGACAGCTACTACCAGATTCCGCTCAAAAACGTGCTTCCTCCCAAGGGCGCTACGGTGACAGGTGAGGAGTGGAATCGCATCGAGCGCAACACGGTCTACGACATCCAATCCACCATCCAGGTGTTGGGAAGCCCCGAAATAGGTCGTCCCACGCAGGTCAATGCCTCCATCGCAGTGGAGAACTGGGTGCCAGAGGCGATAGATGGTAGCATCGCAGATGCTCACTATCTTGTGGTGAAGCAGACGAATCCAGAAATGTTGGCTACTGACGAATTGGAAATCCAATACATCTCCGACCTACCTCTCGACGAAACTATGCTCAACACTATTGAGGCGCAATATACTACCTATAATCAATATGGAGAATCTCAAACGATAAACGCTGACAAGTCGAAAATCAAAATCTCCACCACCGCTCATGGGGGACGCACCTATATCAAAGTCCAAAGTCCGGTGCCCGTCAACTACGTGCCCCTCACCATCCGTTTCAAAGCAAAGCAGCTCAATTCAAACGTTTTGCCCGAGGTGCCCGTCACCGTCACACAATATCCTCCCATCTATGTGACGGCTAAGCAATCCAAAGGAATGATCAACTATTGGTACTCTCTCTTCGGAGCTACCATCAATGGCCGTGTTCAGACCAACAGTCTACTCTATACAGTCCACACGATTGCCCCACAACCTGGAATGCTCTATGGTGATGCCACAGTAGCTGATGGAAGCACCGCCAAAGACGCTGAAAACAACAAGCTTATTTCGCCCGAGTTCATTATTTCTTCTCAATGGGGGGACGTGCCTGCAAGACCCCAATCTGGCGAATACTCCGACGCGGAAATCATTTCTGTCACCCAGCAAGAGCACAATAAAATCAGAAGAATTGAATCGCTCGAAGCCAAAGGTAGTAGAAGAACTCGACAAGAGACGGTAGAACTCGTCAATTTGTCCAATCAGCGCAACCACTTTCAATTTTGGGTCTACTATCCCAACAACTATCCCGATAAGGCTAGAAGCCCAGAACAACGTAATTTGGTGCTAAATTCTCCCGTCGACGAGAACGGTCAGCGCATCTTCAGAGCAGACAACTTCGCCCCTTATCGCGTTTATCCTTTCAAATCGGCAGAACAACGCGCAAGACAATATTTTGAAGATGATTATGGTCCCTCGCGCAACCACATTATCGTAGGTATGGACGACCTGACCTTTGCCAAGTATGGTTCTGTATGGCCTGGTGGTGGACGTCAACGTTATTACCCTGTTACTGGAATAAATGGTTACCCTCTTAACTTCAAACACAATGGCTATTGGAGACTACCCACGACCGCAGAGTTACAGTTGATTGCCAAAATCCAAAGTGACCCCAATAGTGCAGTAAAATCTTTATTACAATACTATACTGCATGGGCTGCGCAATCAGGAGTAGCTGTTGCTACTCGAAATGGTGCCAACAACAACCCTAAGGCAGGAACTATCATCAATAACCCAGGCTCTACATTTATGTGTCCTGTTTTTGACTCATATAAATATTAGCCCATTATGCACTTCAATTATAAAGGACTCCTCTTCGTTCTCCTCACCCTAGTGTGGGGAGGAATCACTACATCCTGCCATTCGGAGCTCGAAGATTCCCTCAGCGACAACGAGCACCGAGAGGAAGCTGAGCCTACCTTCCGCGAAGGCGACAGCATCACCATCACCGGACAACTCGATCTGCCCGAGATGCAAGTGCCAACACGTGCTGAGGTGTCCAACATCCAAAACCTCACGCTCTTGGTCTTTAACGAAAACCACCGTTTTCTCTACTCAGCACCTGCCAACCTCACCCGTCAAGAGCGCAACATCGCAGGAGGGGAAAACCAACTTCCAGCGCAGGGTAGCGCGCAAGACAACAAAGCGGTAAACTTTTCCGCCAAACTCCTATCGAGCACTCGTCAGCGCATCATCCACTTCATTGCCAATTACAACTTCCCTGCCAACTGGCAGCAAGACTACCTCTTGAAAGACACCGACGAGGGGCAACTCATCAATCGCCTCTCCGACACCAATCTCAGCCGCTTTGTCTACTGGCGCTCCTTCAGCTTCGCCCAGCTCAACACCGGCAGCTTCAACAATCGCGTCTTTCGCCTGCTCCGCAATCAAGCCGTGGTGCAAGTGGCGATAGCTGCCAGCGCAGGGTTTGACCTCAAAGGATTCTGCGTCCACAACGCTCCCGACCGCGGCACCCTCGCTCCTTACGTGTCCAAAGAGGCGCTCAACAGCAGCGACCCCGATGCGCAATACCGCGATGTGCTCTACAGCTTCCCCAGCAGTCCCACGCGCCCCACCCTCCTCAGCGGTGTCACCCTCCACAACTACCTCGGTGCCCATGGGACAACCGACGATAGTTGGAAATCCAACAAAAACGATGTTGCCCTCTACGAGTATCGCAACTCAGAAGCCGACCGAGACAAACAAATCGCCATCATCTTATATGGTGCCAAGCGCAGACCCAACGGCACCTACGAGACTCCCGGCTACTACAAAGTCGACCTCAAACAAGACTTCTTCGATGCTGCCAACAACTATTTGGGAAGTGAACCCTATGACGTGGTGCGCAATCACCTCTACAAAGTGACCGTCAACAGTGTGGCGACCACCGGTTATCCCACTCCCGAGAAAGCCATCGAAGCCCCTGCCGGCAACAACCTCTTTGCCTCCGTCGAATTGAAAGAGTTCTCCGAAATCAGTGATGGAAAATACATGCTCGATGTCTCCAACTCAGAAGTCATCATCACGCAGCCACAGCCCTACACCGCAAAGATAGCCTACAAAGCGATAGGCAGCAACACCAACGAGCTCAACAAGGTCAATGTCTACTACAATCGCATGGCGGTGGACGGTGCTTTCACCAACGATCCCTTCATTCAGTCGGTCACCTTCAACCGCACCACGGGAGAACTGAAGGTAACTCCCAAAACTGGCGTCACCTTCCCCACCACCAGTTCTACGAGCTACACCTTCGTGGTCATCGCCGACAACAAAGCTGCCACCAATCGCTCCATCATCCAGCGCACCATCACGGTAGTACTCAAACAGCCCTACAAGTTCAACGCCACCTTTGCCAACGGTGCTGGAGCCACCAACGCCAAAGCACAAGGCGAGCGTGTGGATCTCACTTTCGATGTTCCGGGTTCCATTCCCGAAACCCTCTTCCCCTACAAAGTGACCATCGCTGCCAATGGACTTACGCCCTATGTCGACGACAACACCAACCAAAATATCAAGCTCGTCATCCGCGACAAGAAGATTTACTACGAATACATCGTACTCAACTCCACCCGCGGACGTCGCCGCCAAGAAACGCTTCATTTCAAGCGCAATGCCACTGGGCGCACGGTGAGTGCCACAATCTCCTCTCCCCACTTTGCTGATCAAACCGTGACATTCTAAGCGCACTGCGCAGAATTTCTCGTTATCATTTCATCGCGCCTCACCTGCAAGAATGCGGGTGAGTCGCGATGTTTGTTTGTAACCCTCCACAGCAGGACTGTGAAGGTCACATAATATCTCTCAATTACAGCACGATATTCGGTCAATACAGCATACGACAGCGCACAAGCCGCACAAAATATCAGCAAGACAATAGACAATACCAGAACATAACGCACAATATATCGGACACTAAGCCACAAGGGTAGGAAATCTGAAGAGGGCAACAGTAACAACTGGATGCAGCGTACAAAAGCTCATGCCACAAGACGCACAAAAAAGCTCCGTAGCCTGGCTACGGAGCTTTTTGTTATTTAGGTCTGTTTTAGACGTTGCTGAGCGTTATTTACCCACGGTGAAAGAACCGAGTTTCAACCCATCCACCCACACTTCATCGCAAGTAAATTCCCCACAGAAGCAGTGGTCTTTGAGTTTGAATTTGAGCTTCGCACTGCGTGCGCAACTGGGGTCAAAGCTTTGTTGGAGTTTCAAGAGCGCCAAGAGGTCGAAGGTGCCTTGTTCCACCACCTTGCCATTGGTGCGGTTGATGAGCGTGAGTCTCACCTTGCTATTGCGAGCCGTGAGAGCAGGCACAGTGAACTTTCCTTTGAGCTGCTCCTTGGTTCGGCTAGTGTTCACCTTCAACATATAGCCTGACAAGCTAGAAGATGTAGCTGCTGGCGTGCCGTCCATGTGATACTCATTTTGCTGAAGTTCCACCATGATGTCAAAATCATGGGCGGAGATGTCGTTCTTACCATCATAGGTGGCAGGATCCACATCCACTTGCACGTCAACTTCGAAAGTCTGCTCATGCATGTTGAGTGTCACTTCTTGTTCGGTGGTGCCCACTTCCGTAGGATCAGGGAATTTGACAAAGCTAGTGTTGCTACCGAGCCAAGTGTGGGTGCCGCTGAGGTCAGCCAAAAGGGCAGGCGACTGCGGATTGTTAGGATCAGGGGTAGCCTTGTGTGCCAAGAGCACGTCAGAAATGCGTGTTCTACCAAGGTGCAGCATCTTTTGTTCCCACTGCTCAGAAATACCTGCCCATCCGAGGAGGGTGTAAGTGCCAGCTTGTAGGGTGTGCAAACCCACACGCTCCACAGGGCGCGCGTCGTTTTGTGTCCAAGTGGTGTCAGCTGCCAAGAGACCATTCTTGTCGAAAGCCAAGATGCGCACCTTTCCAGCAGGCGCCACATATTGTGGCGCAGTAGTGCCTTGGAGGTTGCAATCGTTCTTAGCCATATTCACCCACAAGGTGTGGCGACAATCTGACAGATCGTCGTGAAACGTCGCATCGCACGCAGTGAGTGCGGAAAGCGTCAAGAGAGAAAGTGCTCCTGCGAGCGTGGCATGGAGATATTTCATGAGATAATAGGGATGAGAGATGAAATCCTAAAGTCTTAAGGTTGGTCTTTCTTCTTTAAGACAATGTTCATATAGGTCTTGGGAGTGGCGACTGCACCAGCTTTCACCTTATAACGGAGTACTCCACCATCTGTTACAGACACATCCTCAAATACTTCAGTATCATAATAGGTGATGAAATAGTCGAAATCAGTAGCAACATACCCCCAAAGTGGTTTCCATAAGCTTGAAGCAGGATCGCTCTTCACAATTGGTGTAGCATCCACGTTGGGGTTTAATTCAAACTGGTGAGCAAAGAGAACATAAATCGCAACATTAAATCCATCGGTAGGCGAGTACCAGGCAAAGTGGGATAAATAAGAGGGATTTGAGGCGTTGAGCGCAACTTCGTCTTCAGTCAGTGGAAGGCGTACAGCAGGCATATAGAAGAGCTTAGTATCTATGCTAGAAACGCGGCCTAAGACACCATTCTTGTCGGCGGTCACCACATATTGTGCATTGAAACGTTGGTCCACATCAGTAGAGCCCGTGCCATCCGCTTTGGTAGAGATGGCGTTGGAGGTGCCATCAGCAGGCAGTTTTTGCACACGGAGAGTACCGTTGACGTGGAGATTCTCCGTGGGGTTCTTGGTGTTGACACCCACTTTAGCTTTTGTGCGAGGTTGAGTTTGTGCAGCAGCACTGGTCGCCACCACCATGGCACCTAAAAGAAATAAAGAACGAAAAGTCATAAGTTTTGAGTTTCAGTTGAGACTTTCTCCTGTGTGAGCGGTCGAGGTGCGACGCCCTGCGCGAGCATTAGCCAACACCAGCGGCAGGAGGTTGCCCCATTAAGACCTGTCTAGTCAGGGTTATGAAAATAAGAGTGACTGGAGGTTAGATTGCCAATTCAGTTTCGTAAGAGTGCACGCTCCACTTCTCGATTTCGACGTCGAAAATCATGTAAGTGTCGCAGTCTACGCACTGATTCTTCACGTGGAGTTTGATGGTCACTTCGTCACCGCAGTTGAGATTGAGATTTTGTTTCTCTAGGGCTATGCGGATGAGCGAAGGAAGGTCGAGAGCGCTGGTGAGTTGTTTCACCGCGTCAGAAAGTTCCACCTTCTTACCTTTGTGCATCAGTACGAGGCGACCTTCTGCAAGGTTGTTGGCAGTGTTGCCCAAGAGGTTATAGCTCTGTTTGAGCGTATCGGCAACCACCTGTTTTTTGAGCGGTTGGAGCAAACGTGCGTCGGTGGCAGGCACCAATTTAGCTTGAGGCACTTCCCAGTCCACCAAAGCACTACCGTTCTTGACAGCTTCGTGTGCGAGGGCACGACCTGTGGTGAGGAGTTGCAAATTGAAATTATTGGCAGCGGTGGGATATTTGGCACTCTTCACACTGCCGTCCACCACGAGTTGCACATTCACGCGGAGCGTTTGTGGGCGGAGGTTGATGGCAGCGTGGCGGAACACACTACCCTCCTTTGCAGGATCGGGGATGTTGATGACTTCGTCGAGAGGATATTGCGAAGTAGCCTCATGATGGGCATATTCAGCAGAGTCGAGGGGGAGTCGGTTGAGCCCCGTACCAGCAAATCCGTAGCGGAGAGGTTCGGGAGTATTGGGAAAGACGAAAGAATGGTCTTGTTGTTGTCGAAGTTGGAAGAAGACATCACTTTTGCGAGTGACCCCTTTTTGTAGATTCACCGAAGCGAGTTCGGCTGCATTACCCGTCCACGCCACGAGTTCATAGTCCCCTTGTTGGAGAGGAATGAGTGTTTCGTGTTCGGTGGTGAGCATCATTTCTTGGTCTGCAGCGACAAAGTTGGCGAGGAGTCCCGTTTGTTTGTCGAAGGCAAGAACATGGAGGTTATTCACCTTACCCACACTGGTATTTTTGTAGTTGTAGCAAGGCGTTTGTTGGTAGAAGCGCACATAAACCCCTTGCGGACAATCTGAGAGATCATCGTGGAAGATGGAGTCGCAGGAGTAGTTAGCGAAAACGCCTAGGATAGTGACGCATGCCGCGCCGAATTTAGCGAGAAGGTTCATGTGAAAAAGTTCGATATACGGATTAAGTGTAGCGCTTCGCTTGCGCGTTGGGAAACCTTTGTTGAGGGCAGCATAAGAAAGTGAATAGGAAGCTGCGCAAAGGATAAAAAAAAGTAAGCGAGGGGAGGGGAGTTCCCTCCCCTCGCTTGGAGTGGTATTGCTTGTCTAGCCAGAGCTAGATATGCGAACTATCGATTAGATAGAGAGTTCAACTTCGTAAGAGTGAACAGCCCATGGGAGGATGTTAACGTTTACAGACATCCAAGTTTCCTTAGAAGTGATGGGATCTGTAGGATCTACAGGAGGAGTCTTAGGCTCGAGGGGATTGTCTGGACGTGGGTCAGGGTTGTTGGGGTTGTTGTTGATGGGGTTTGTAGGATCGTTAGGATCAGTGATCTTAGGATCGTTAGGATTATCAACAGGAACGAGTGGGTTCCAGTTAGCACCAATCTTAGAGATACCCTTAATAGACACGTGGTAGATGTTGTTGCGAATAACAGGTGAGTTAACAGCCTTACCGTCAACTGTGTCTGGGTTGATCCATACGAAGTAGAGAACCTTGCGACCAACATACTTCTGAGCAGTTTGACCAGCTACACCCTTGTGAGCAGCATCTTGAACAGTTGCTTGGTCAGCATAGAACACACCGTTTGCACCGAGATACAAATCATCGTTTGCACCGAGAGTAGAACCGTCTACAACAGAACCGTCAGCCTTAACAACATACTTAGGAGTCAAGTAACCACGAACGAGGATGTAAGCAGTGTTACCCTTGCGGTAGCCGCTTTGTGCACGGTCAGTGTTGTACTTGTGGAGAGTAGGAAGTACGAATTCACCCTTAAGACCAGCATTGAGATCGTCAGTTACGTTACCGAGCTCAGTTGCAGCAGTTGAGCTAAATGCAGCGGCACGAGTAGGAACAGTAACACCCTTCACCTTAGCAGTAGCAGCAGTAGTGTTCTTCCAAAGACCAGAGTAGTCATAGTGCTTAGCAACATTGGTATAAACTGTTTGATAAGCTGCAGTGAAGTAGTCGTCAGTAGAGCTAGGTACTTGAGCGAAAGCAGGAGTAGTGAAAGCAGCACCATCATTACCACCATTATCCTTTTGGAGGAAGTAGAACTTGTTTTCACCTTGACCTACTACATAAGTCAAATCAGAAACCGTAATTGCGCCAGCTTCTTCAGTCATGTTATTGGGGTTCATACCCTTAAGAGTGAAAGAAGTAGCAGAAGTAGTTACAAACACGCGAGCAACTGCACGTTGAACAGTGAGATCTGCACGGTTTTTAACACCCGAAACTGCTTCGTTTGCAGAAACGTTGTCTGCGATGTTAGGAGTAGCCGCAGGACCGGTCATCAAGATGATATCCTTGTCATTGTCAACCTTTGCAATTTCACCTGCATTGGTTTCGTCACCAGTAGTGTACTCAGTAGTACGGTAAGAATTCTTAGCAAATACCAAGTTTTCAGACTTGTAAGCAGTCTCAAAAGCAGTAAGCGTGTTGTTTGCTGCGATGTTGAGGAGGTTCTCAGCTGCAGTAGTGGGGTTAACCACAACGTAAACAGTCTTATTACCAGGCTTAACCTTGAAAGCAGAGTTTGCAGAAACCTTTGCTGCAGCTGAACCAGTGCTCACTTGAGTGAAAGAAAGTTGAGCAGTAGTGTAAGTAGGATTAGCTTCGAGGGCACCAGTGTTATCGAAAACGTAAACGTTTACCTTTTCAATTTTGTCCTTACCAGCCCACTTACCAACATACTTAAAGTCAGGACCAGGAGTTTTGTCTTGACCGTCGTCAGCAGCACGAGTGCTGTTTGCAGTAGGCAACACGAAAGACACAGACATGTAAGTCGTAGCCTTTTGGTTCACCTCTGTACCGGGCTTAACGTTCAAGTCGTCGCTTGAACAAGCAGTGAAGCCCGCACCGAGTACGAGGGCCATCGCTGCTACGAAAAATTGCTTTTTCATACAGATAGTTTATTAAATTGATTAATCAGTTTTTTTCACCCACTCCATCCGAGTGCGCAAGAAGCGCATTCGAAAGGAAGGAGCATTTTTCTTTTCTGGGAGGGAGGATTACTCTGCGTCTACTTTGGCAAGTTCGGCAAGGTTCTTCAGAGCAGCAGGGAGTTGCCCTGCGCGTTCGAAGCATTCCTTAGCACGAGCATAGTCTTTCTTCAGACCATAGTACACACCGAGGTTGTTCCACTTTTCTGCACCATCCGCAAATCCACGGAGGAAGGTTTCGTCAGCTTCGGTTTGAGCAGACACCAAGCGGTTGGCAAGGCTGTTGAAGCGACTTTCGGGTGCATTGGGGAAGAGACGTTGCGCAGTCTCCAAAGCGTTTCTGCGTTCCACAGATCCTGCGGGGAAAGACTCTGCCACGAGATACATCTCATTCAAGCTCAAGAGAGCAGGATTGGTGTGAATGCGCTCAATCGCCTCTTGGAGGTTGAAGGCACGCACCGCATAGGTGAATTGATATTCCGTGCGGCGGAGAGGAGGATAGTGGGTGTCGAGGAGGTAAGCGTAGGGAGCACCGCCATCGAGTTTGCGGAGCGCTGCCTTGCGTGCCTCATTGTTGCCGTCTTGGTTGAGCACTTCGAGGACGCCACTGAGATTGGGCACCTGTGGATCTTGCTCTACACGTTGACGAAGTCCAGCCCAGTCGGAACCATGACCACGCACGGCGAAGATGCGAGTGGACAAACCGTAGGTGCGACGGAGATAGTCAACAAAGGCTTGTGCACGATTTTGCGAGAGTTTGAGGTTACCAGCGTCGGTGCCTTCAGGAGAAGCGTAACCATCGATGGTGACGTTCTTCACTTGCACGTCGCTATTGCGAAGGATGGCTTGTGCCACGCTGTCAACGCGAGCGAACTCTACGCGGTTGTTACCGAGATTGGGGAGGAGTTCGTAGCGATTAACCTTAAAGTTGAAGCGAGCGACAAAGCGGTCGGAGCGCATCTTGACGGGCTCGGGAGTAGGCATCACATAAGCTGTGGTAAACTGTGGACGATACTCTTCTTTCACGAGACGGTCGAGAAGATTGTAGCGCATCGCACCTTCTTCACATCCAGCACAGCCTTGCACTTGTTCGTCCACCACCAAACGGGCTTTTTTTACCCACGCCACATTGGGAGCGGCAAGAGTGAGGGGAAGAGTGCGCTGCTCACCAGAGCGAAGCACCACGGGACGGGGTGCGCCTGGGAAATTGTGACGCTTCCACATGATATCGCGATTGCGACCACCGAAACTCACCGGAGAGAAGGTATAAGTCTGCGTGCCATCTTGCGAAACAAGACGAGGGGTGAGGGTGACCAAAGTGCGGCTACCCAGACGAACGCCATCGAGGACAACGCCAAGATTGAGACGCACACTATCGGCAGCTGCTTTCACTTGAGCAGGAGTAAAACTCACTTGCCCATTATAACGCTGAGCAGCAGCTGGGAGCGCCGTAGCCACTGAGAGCAATGCGATGAGAGATAGCTTTGTCATTTTATAATAATAGACGTGTATAGACTTTAGACTTCAGACTCTAGACGTCAGACGCATCTAGTCACCAGTCATTAGATTCTAGTCGTTTGACGTATCTAGTCGTCAGACATAAGTCGTTAGTGGGAGACTATTTTACTTAAGTACGTAAACCAACGAGAGTCCAGCACGAGTAACACCCCAATAATGAGAGTTACCATCCTGTTGGAGCGTGCCACACTTGCCGCAAGCAAACTTGTCGTAGTCTACATAGGCGTAACCCAAACCGAGTTCGGCTTCAACACTCCAACGGCGACTGAGGGGAAGTTGATATCCCGCTCCGACACCAGCTCCAGCAAACCAACCTTCATAACGTGCGTTTTGCACTGTATGGAAGAGATTGAGAGGAAGCGTTACATTACCAGCGTTAAAACGACCGGCATGAGCATGAACCCCGAAAAACCAACCATTAAAGCGTTCGCACGTCCAGTAGCGCCATTCGGGCTGCACGGTGATGTGACGAAACTTTGAATTATCGGTTGAATTATAGGTAAAGGGATTAAATCCGACTTGAATGTCGAGTGTTTGCTTAGGTGTAAGCCCCAACTCGAGACTGAGATTAGGTGAATGCACCACGTCGAGCAAAACATTATGCTTCAGTACGACGCGCTGCGCGTGCACAGCGGTTGCGGCGAGTGCAGTAAAGAATAGCAGGGTGAAAGCTTTCTTCATATCTATTTTTCCGATGCTTATTGAGGCTTTTTGCGCAATTCATCCACTCAGAGCTAGAAAACTCGAGTTGTTTAGCGCATGTTAGATAGTTTCTTGGTGCAAAGGTACATACTTTTATGAAACTAGCAAATTTTTCGCAGGAAATTTCTACTCAAAAGGTATTATTTTTACTCTTTGGACCATAAACCCCTCATTTTCACAAGTAGAGATGCCAGGTTTTTAGAGACTTTCAACCCTCAA
>ERZ772958.599-NODE-599-length-15710-cov-4.917151_pt1 | contig 15710 bp, 9 predicted proteins | sample MGYA00580681_ERZ772958 | MGnify/ENA primary metagenome ERZ772958 (study PRJEB29015, sample SAMEA2738089) | human oral metagenome | biome: human oral; feature: human-associated habitat; material: saliva | place: China | collected 2275 ...
TAATATTTGTATTGTTAATATATACAAAACTAGTTTGTATATGCGATAAGAATGGTATAATTCTTTACGGAGGAACAAAATTATGGAGAAGAAAAAAGATTGGGCTGGTATCATCTTCGGTACAATTTGGTTTCTATACGCAGCCTTTATCTTAATCAACTATCTATCTGGGAATCTAAACGGCAGTTTCACTGTACCACGTCTTTTAGTAGTGATATATGATATCTTCGGTGTTGTCCCTGGTTCAATCATACAGATGGTTGTAAGTGCTATTGTAGTAATCTTTAGCATTCGTGGAAGATAATTTTTATTCACAAACACATGGAATCCATGTGTTTTCTTTTATCTATCACAGAATTTACATTCCTATTCTGTTGATAATTTTGTAAAATATAACAGAGGACATCTATGGAAACAATCAGGCAAACATTTTCAGTCGCAAATCTGTATTTGAATGCAAGTGCTGATACCATCTATCAACACTTAATGAATACGCAAGGAATCGTTACTGTAACGGTTGCTTTAAGCGACCGCAATGTGACTGTCGAGTTTGATCCATCGATTATTACAGCAGATATTATTATTGCAAAAATTAAAGCATGCGGATACCAAGCATATACACGTGAAATTCCAACTTCAGAGATGCTGATACCACAAGATAATACAGTTTCAATCAAACCCAATTACCGTATCTTGTTTATTTTTGTAGTTGAAGTGATTCTACTAGTCATTCTATGGATCATGCATATAACACCATGGATTGGACTAATATTCTCTCTATATTCCCTATATGTTGGTCGTTTAATATTCATGCATGCAAAAGAGGAAATTCAAAAGAAAAATCCATCCTCCGCTACGATTGGTAGTATTGCCGTTTTGATTACATTTTTATATGGTATTTATCTTACCATTCAAAATACTGCAAATGCATACCCATTTATCATTTCTATGATTGCAATACTTGGTGCAAACATCTATAAAACAAAGTATCTAAAGTACATGCATCAATGTTCTTCTACTTCGTTGAATATTAAACAATATATTCCAGAAAATACAGCTGTATTTAATAAGACTGGGGAAGTCATCGAAGAAACAAGCCAACTCAAAAAGAATCAGATTTTGATTATTAGACCTAATGAAAACATTCCTTGCGACGGTATCGTCGTAGAAGGATATGCATCTGTCGATGAATCTACACTGACAGGCGTACAGTCAAATATCACAAAATCCGAAGGCTCTTATGTTTATGCAGGCACACGTTGTTTACAAGGTTCTCTACAGATTAAAGTAGAGAAGATTGGGGAAAAGACAACACTGTTGCAGTTTGCAAAACTAGCAAAAGAAACAGCGAACGATAAATCCTTTGATTCACCATTTAAGAACTTCTCAAAATACTTATTCACATATTCAATTATTACTGCTATCATCTTATTCTTTGGTTGGATCTTAGTTGGAAAGTCATTCTCTATTGCGATTAGTGTTTCTGTTGCAGTACTAGCATCTGTCGCAATGAACGCACTAACAATTGCCTCAGAAAAAGAAGTATTAGAAAAGGCCATCTACGCTGCTAAAAACCATGTGCTATTCCGTAATGTGGACGCATTAGAAACAGCAGGCAAAGCAGAAACATTATTCCTTGAACAAGATGATGTATTGATTGCTTCAAAACCTGAAGTAACTGATTTTATTCCTGTCGATGAAACAGATTTAAATATCATGCGCTATATTGCATATACACTATCTAATAAACGACATGACAGTTATTCAAAAGCGATTCATCGCTACCTAAAATCACAGAAGATTTCATCCACAAACCTAAGTGTTCTAACAAATTTTCAAAAGACACATCAAATTGATTTGATTCAAAGCACATACAAGTTATGTAATATCCACGATGTCTCAAATCATAATCTACTAAATGATTCAACAAATCACCAGATTGATGAACTCATGACTCAAGGAAAGACTGTGTTCATCTTAATTGGTGAAGAAAAGGTTATCGGCTTAATCGCAATGCAAAAGCCTATCGTGCCAAATAGTTTACAAGCAATCAATTCTCTAAAAGAGCTCATAGATGTTCATCTTTTTGCCCACGGTAATACAGAGGAGATTCAACATATTCATGATTCGTGCAATATTAAGAACATTCATGCAAATGTAGATACGAACGAAAAAGAAAATCTGATAAAATCATGCTCGCATGACTCTATCAGTATGTACGCAAGTGCAGATAGTTTCTGTACTTCATCTACAGCTGACATTAATGTTCAATTCGGTATTCATCAGAATCTAGATTCTGATGATAACGACATTATATTAACGCGTAAACGTTTAAGTGATTTAATATTCGCTATTCAAACGTCCGCAAAACTAAATCAACAGATTCAATTTAAGCAGATTGCAATTATTGCATATCATGTCTTGGCAGTCATTCTATTTGGCTTTATTACTCCAATCTTCTTCGATATACCATTACCAGCAATCTTACCATGTATTACTTCAATCTATGTAGTACGTTTCCTATTAAATTATCACAAATAGAAAAGGTCTCGATTAAACCCTGCTGTTTCAATTCAACGGTTTGTTTTGGCGAGACCTTTCTTGATGCTATAAATTTGCTACATTATCTTTTTTGCGATACTTCGCTACTGAAATACGGATTTCAGAATAATTTGTTTTTCACAAATGATTATTTATATTCTATTTTTATTTTAAATTGTCCATTGGTCTGTCCTCAACTTTTCTTGAGAAACATTTCATTTAACGATCTTTGTTAAATGTTGGAGCGTAAACTGTAATTGAGTAACACTTCCTTCATGAGCTTGTACCTCCTTATCCTTTCTTCTAGGGTACTTCTCTTCGCACCTTTACTATAGCATCCGCTTTTAAATTTAATAGTCTTACAATTAAAATTTTTTTGTTCTATAATATTATTGTTGGTCCGATAAGGACCATTTCTTATTTCCAGGAGGTCATAAGATGATACAAGATATCTACCCACACGTTTATAAGAATGCGTTTCAAACAGATGTTACGCCTGCCGAGAATGATATTATCTTCTCTTTTGAAGAAGACCAAGTCTTAATGAAAGACGAACATCACTTTTATCGCTATCATGAAATTTCCCAGGAAAGTAGTTGTTATTATCTATTTTCTATCGATGATATCAAATTCTTTCTCGCTGACTTAACAAGTCTTGATCATATTAAGGTATCCTTCCGCGCGATGCGTACCTTTGAAAATCAAATGTTAGGTTTTGCGGCGATTACAGCTTGGCAACTGTATCGTTGGATTCAAGATAACAAATACTGTGGTAAGTGTGGCCATCCAATGAACTTTGATCAAAAAGAAAGAGCGATGCGTTGTCCACATTGCTCAAATATAGTATATCCTAAGATTTCACCTGCTGTTATCGTTGGTATTACCAATGAAAAAGGTCAGATTCTCGTAACGAAGTATGCGCATGGTCACTACCAAAGTTATGCACTGGTTGCCGGTTTCTGTGAAATTGGTGAAACAATTGAAGAAACCGTAAAGCGTGAAGTAAAAGAAGAAACTGGTCTAGATGTAACCGATATTCAATACTATAAATCACAACCCTGGTCCTTCTCATCCACATTACTTTTTGGATTCTGGTGTAAAGCACATGGTGATTCTCCTATCCAGATGGATGAAAATGAGTTACGTGTTGCACGGTGGGCAGACCGTGAGGAAGAGATTAACAGTCTAGATAATGCTTCACTTACAACTGAGATGATTCAATATTACAAACAAGGGAAAGTAGTCTAACTACTTTCTTTTCATATCTTCTAGTAATGGTGATTCTAGAATAATCTTCTCTTTGCTAAAGGGTTGTAAGAATTCAATTCTTGCACAATGCAATGCTGGTCGTTTGATCCATTGTGTACTGCCACCATACAACGTATCCCCACAAAGTGGATGACCAATCCCCGCAAAACCAGCACGTATCTGGTGTGTTCTTCCCGTTTGTAAATGTACTTCTATCAGACACTCTGTTTGATACCTTTTCATTACTTCATATTCTGTAATACATTGTTTTCCACCTTGATTGAAGGATTGTGTCAGTTGTCCATCTTCCTTCAACAAGGAAAAAATTAGTGTAGCTTTATCTTCTAGTTGTCCTTCAACGATTGCGTAGTAGTGCTTTTGAAGGATTCCATCTTTCCTTTGTGCTGTTAATCTTGCGGCAGAGAGTTGATTTTTCGCATAAATCATAATACCTGATACATCTTTATCTAATCGTCCAATTGGACGAATCACAAAGTACTCATCTTGGTAATAATCTCTTAGAATTGTTCCCATATCATCCGTTAAATGAAGATGACTCGGATGAGATGGTATGCCTGCAGGTTTATCCACAATCACAATATCTTCATCTTCATACAAGATGTCTGGTCGCATGACACTTGGATGAAGTGGATATGTTTCTAGATTCAATTCTTCAATCATTAGAACATCTGTTGTATGTACAACTTGGTTGACCATCACAGGTTCTCCATTTAAATACATCTGATATGCCGAGAATTTAAAGCGTGAAATTTCATGACGACTAAAACCCAAAGACGATAAAACGGCCTTTACTGTAAGACCGTTTTGTTTATCTGTGATTTGATAGTGCAGTTCTTTATTCATCTGCCTTAATCATACTACGTAAATAACTATCAATGAAGCCATCAATTTCGCCATCCATGACAGCTTGTACATTGCCTGCTTCATGACCGGTACGTAAGTCTTTTACCATTGTATATGGCGCAAAGACATAAGAACGAATTTGAGAACCCCATTCATTTGCCTTCACTTCACCTCTTACCGCAGCTGCACGCTCTTCATTCTCACGAATTTTGAGTTGTAGTAACTTTGACTTCAACATATTCAAGCATGCTTCACGGTTTTGAATCTGCGAACGCTGTGATTGGCAGAACACAGTAATCCCAGTAGGGATATGTGTCATACGTACAGCGGAGTCTGTCTTATTGATGTGCTGACCACCAGCACCTGAAGCTCGCATTGTGATAATATCTAAATCTTTATCATCAATTTCAATTTCAAGATCATCCTCAAATTCTGGCATAATTTCTACCGACGCAAAGGACGTATGTCTTCTTGCGTTAGAGTCGAATGGTGAAATACGAACCAAACGATGTACTCCACTTTCTGCTTTCAAGTAACCATACGCCATCGGACCTTGGATGAGAACAGAACAGGATTTCATGCCTGCTTCTTCACCTTCTTGATAATCCATTAGTTCAATCTTGAATCCTTTTCTTTCAGCCCAACGCATATACATGCGATATAACATTGCGGCCCAGTCCATCGCTTCTGTCCCACCAGCACCTGGGTGAATTTCTAAAATGGCATTATGATCATCATACGGCCCCGACAATAGAACTTGAATTTCAAACTCTTCAAACTTCTTCATTGTCTCAACATATTCTTCACTGATGAGTTCATTCATATCTTCATCAAAGGAAGATGATAACTCACTGATTCCTTCGCTTAATTCCGCAAAGGAATCAGTTAAGGAGTGGTGTGTTTCAATTAAAGCTTTTAATTGATTACTTTCACGAATAATTTTTTGTGCTTTCTTCTGGTCATTCCAGAAGTCAGCTTCTGCCATTAAGGCAGTATTTTCTGCTAAACGTTTCTCTTTTCCTTCCAAGTCAAAGAGAGTGGCCAAGCGACTCCAATTTTGCTTGGCACTGTGAAACGCTTTGTCTCATCTCATACAATTCCATGATTACGCCTCCTGTTCAGGTCCGTCCACAACACGGATATTCATGCAGAATGCTACGATTTCACGAGAAATTGTACGCATCATATCTTCGAATAAGTTGAATCCTTCTGTGACATATGCCTGTAGAGGATTACTTTGCGCATAAGAACGTAAACCAATACCATCACGTAACTTCGACATCGTATCGATGTGGTTAGACCAAGCACGGTCAATCATACGTAAGGATACTTCCTTCTCAATTGGTAGTACCTTATCTTTTACTTTTTCAATCTTCTGTTCATAATCAGACCAAGCCTGTTCTAAACAGATATCCACAACATCATTTTCAGTACGTCCCTCAATATCTTCTACACGAACAACACCCTTGAACCCGATGCCATCTAAAGCCGCAATGAGTTCATTTAAGTCTTGATCTCTAGCTTCACTATTGAAATGTGCTGCAACAATGTCGGAAATAACACGCTTAAACATATCATGAATGACTGCATGAACATCTTCATTTTCCAGAATGAAATTTCTTGTATCATACATTGTTTCACGCTGTTGACGCATAACATCATCATATTGTAATAACTGCTTACGAGCATCATAGTTAACACCTTCAACACGGCGTTGTGCGCCAGAGATAGAACGCGTCACTGTCTTAGATTCAATAACAGTATCACCAAGTTTTGCAAATAGCGCTTCCATGTGTTCTGCACCGAAACGAACCATAAGATCATCTTGTACAGATACATAGAAACGTGACATACCTGGGTCCCCTTGACGACCAGAACGTCCACGTAACTGGTTATCGATACGTCTAGATTCATGTCTTTCAGAACCCAATACACAAAGACCACCTAACTCACGAACACCTTCGCCAAGCTTAATATCGGTACCACGACCAGCCATGTTTGTCGCAATGGTAACTGCACCCTTCTGACCGGCCTTAGCGATGATATCTGCTTCACGAGCATTGTTTTTAGCATTCAATACTTCATGTGGAATATGGCGTTCCTTTAAGTATTTAGAGATCAATTCAGAAGTTTCAACCGCGATTGTACCTACAAGCACAGGTTGACCTGCCGCATGACGTTCTACAACCTCATCCACAAGTGCATTGAACTTTGCCTTCTTTGTGCCATATACCGCATCTGGGTAGTCAATACGTGCAACTGGACGGTTTGTTGGAATCTCAAATACGTACATGTTGTAAATCTCTAGGAATTCTTCTTCCTCTGTCTTCGCTGTACCAGTCATACCACAAAGTTTGTTATAGAGACGGAAGAAGTTCTGATATGTAATTGTCGCAAGAGTTGTTGTTTCTTGCTTGATAGAAATACCTTCCTTAGCTTCCACTGCCTGGTGTAAACCATCAGACCATTGTCTACCCTTCATCAAACGACCAGTATTTGGATCGACGATAACAATTTCATCATTTTCTTCATCTACGACATACTCAATATCTCTTAACATCACATAGTTAGCCTTTAAAGCCTGATTGATGTGATGCAATAACTGTGTATGCGCTAGATTGAATAAGTTTTCAATACGGAAAGTAGCCTCTGCTTTCGCAGTACCCTTTTCTGTTAACTGAACTGTACGTGACTTAACATCTAATTCATAGTCTTCATCTTTCACCAAACGCTTTACAAAACGATCAGCTTGTAGATATAGATTGGCAGTATCTTTCTTACCACCAGAAATAATTAATGGAGTACGAGATTCATCAATTAAAATGGAGTCAACTTCATCGACCATCGCAACATTCAAGCCACGAAGTACACGATCTTCAACACGAGTAACCATGTTGTCACGTAGATAGTCAAAGCCAAGTTCTGAGTTTGTTGTATATGTAATATCACAGGCATACGCTGCACGCTTTTGTGCCTTTGTCAATTGGCGAAGGTTCAAACCAACTGTCAAGCCTAAGAAACGGTGGATCTCTCCCATCCATGCAGAGTCACGTTCTGATAGATATTCGTTTACAGTTACAACGTGAACACCTTTACCTTCTAAGGCATTTAAATATACCGCCATAACAGATGTTAAAGTCTTACCTTCACCCGTCTTCATTTCAGCAATATCGCCACCTTGCATAACAGCAGCACCCATGAGCTGAACAGGATATGGGAATTCACCGATTACTCTTCGGCAGGCTTCACGTGCTGTCGCAAAAGCCTCCACAAAGATATCGTCTAATGTAGCACCTGCAGCGAGTTTTTCTCTCAAATAAGGTGTCATCGCTTTGAGTTCATCATCACTCTTTGCTTTATATTCTTCCTCCAGTTCTAAAACTGGTTTGATTTTCTTTTGAATCTGTTTTAACTTACGGGCGTCTTCGTTGAATAATCGACTTAAAAAATTTGCCATAATGCCTCCATATTTTTTATACTAAATAACTATTTTATTATATATTTTCGGCATATAAAAGGCAATGAGACAAGCACCACCAACGCTCTAGAAAGTACCTTGTTTTCCGAATATTTTCGGCTTTTTTAGCCATAAATGATTCACACTGACAACATAGATTACAATCTTACAGTCATAATCTTGTAAACAATGAAGTGCCCCCAACAAAGAAGCACCTGTTGTAATCGTATCATCCACCAATAAAACTTTCTTAGGCACATCGCAATGTTTCTTTAATGCAATATTATCAACCATCTTCATTCGCTCTTCAACACTACGATTTTTCTGATCAAAATCATTCACTTTTTCAAAGAGTTCTGCCTGTTGTAAAGGAATAGATGAAAACATCTTTTCTAGATGGTGAAACCCACGTTTTGCGATTTTCTCTTTTGAACTTGGCAAATAACAGACAGTATATCCAAAAAATCGAATCATAAACCACCAACGAAATGGATAGAGAAATACTGTTTTCAAAGCTTCATCAAAACATTCCTTATATTGAACTAATATCTTCGCAAAAGCATCATCATAAACGTAACTTGCATATAGCTTGTATCCATGAAACTTCATACGAAATTTGACATGATTTAAATTACTGCGACATCTATGACATAGGGGATCATCATTCTCTAGGATATCAATGAAATCTCCATCCCCTTTTTCCATTCCACACATTAAACAATACATACGTGATTTGCCCGCTCAATCTTTTCTTTGCAAAGTTGTACAAGTTCTGTCTTTTCACTGCATAAAAACAGTACATCTCCTTCTGGTGATGTAAAGCTTCTTCCTGCTCTACCCGCCATTTGAATTAAGCCAGCCTCATCAAATACAGAGTGATTCGCATGCCATACACAGATATCTGCTTTTGGAATTGTGACACCTCTTTCAAGTACTGTCGTCGCAATCATGATGCCATTTGTTTCTTGTTTAAACTCATGGATGATAGTATCTCGATTTTCACTTTCACTTGTGCATACATAACACTTCATTAATGTACTAAGAATATATCCAAATCTCTTTGCCGTTTTTATCGTTGGCACAAAGATAATTCTAGGATTGCATGCATGTTCATTTATCCATCGTAACAATACATAAAACAATATTATCGATGGATAAATAAAAAGCCTTGGTACTGGCAAATCGTGCCCATGCGGTCTTTTATTTAACACGATATGACGCATTGTTCCTTCTTTCACCTTACTTAACAAGTAACTATCTGGTGTCGCTGTTAAGTAGATGACATGACTTATGCACGCATGTTGTGCAATACCATGTAATACCTCATCTCCACGATACGGGAAAGCATCTGGTTCATCTAATATCAGTAATGAAAATTGGCCTTGATAGCGATATAACTGGTGGGTAGTGCACACGATTAAATCTCCATCAAGTACATCTGTATGGCCACCACATACCGCAACAATCTTTGCTTTTTTGAAATAGATTTGTAGTCTTTCTGATAGTTCTAATACCACTTGTCTTCTCGCAATCGCAAAGCAAACTTTTCGATTCTCGTTTAGCGCATCCGCAATACTAGCAAGCACCATTTCTGTTTTACCCGCACCACAAACACATTCTAGTAATACATCCTGTGTACGTATGTACATCTGACACTCTTTCGACACTACTTCTTGAAATTTTGTTAAGGGATACTGCATGGTGTATTCACTACAATCAGCGTGTATATCTTCAAGCTTTTCAGCCATCTCTTCCTCTTCTAATAGCAATCTTCCAAACCCAATACATTTTCTACAATAATATCCATGACTCCCTTTGTAAAAGTACGATTTACGAGCATTCCCACAACGTGGACATTTCATCATCTCACCTCTACTCTAATATTCACATAAGTTTATTTATTCCCACAAAAAAGGTTGATAGTTTTGCCTATCAACCGAATACATTCTATGATTGCTTATTTGATCGGATTCTCTTTATAAACGCAAAGCCAAATCCTACAAGTGCGATAATAATCGCACCAATATAAATTGGTAAATGAGAATTATCACCTGTCTTTGGCGTTACTACTGGTATTTTATAGATATTTGTAAATACAGCTTCATTTGCGACTGTACCATCCACCTTCTCAACATGAGTATCAGCCACAAGTTGTCCAGCAACATCTCTTACATCAAATGTGATTGTATAGAGAGTTGTATCATAGGTATAATTTGCGATACCATCATCGATTTCACGAATCACATACTGATACGTACCTGCCTGTGTAATTTCAAAAGTACCGAATTCAACTTCACCACTCCCAATTACCGTAGCTAGTTTTACACCATTTACACTGCCATTTGGCATTGGATCTGTCGGATTGATTGCCTTCATCTCAAATTGGAATGTGGATGTGTTCGTTGGATTTCCTTCTACAATCTTCTTGACTGGAGGATCAACCAATACAGGTTTTGGTACATAAGTATTGACAATCTTTGTACCATCATAGTGGACTGTAAAGTCTCTGCTATCAATTGTGATTGAATTCCCCTCTTCTACCGCATTACCATCACCATCAAGTTCTTTTACCGTGTAAACATTTGCGGTAGATGTAATTGTATCAGTTACTGGTAAGTTAGAGAATGTTGCTGTAAAGTGATTGTTTTTATCAACAGTTACTTCTTGGACTTTATTTCCATTCTTGTATAGGGAAATTGTTGTAGATAATGTATCAATTTCTGCCTGTGTAAGATTAACCCATTCCTTTGTTATCGTCTTTGTGATTGTTGATGGAACCAGTGGTGTAGCATTTAAAGACTTTTTATTTGCGACTGTAAATCCTTGGTCTACATCACCTGTTACAGTTGCACTATACCAAGCATTATTAATCTGAATCTTATTAGAACTATCTACTCCAACTTCTTTGACTGTATATTGATAGTTAGCACCCGTAGCTGGGTTTAAGATATCGATGTTATCGAAGGATACTTTCCAGTGATTAGCAGCTGTAATCTTCTTCTTTTCTACGAATGTTCCATCACGATATAACTCTACTTCTACTTCACTTACTGGAGCAGTTAATCCTGTTCCATCATAATTCTTCCATTCTTTTGTGACTTTGATTGAAGAACCATGATAGGTCATCGCCGCAGGTTCAAGTGTTAATGTCGCACGGTTACCATTAATGTCATAATCTAACACTGGCGTAATAACATCCACTTTATTGTTATAAGATATCGATAGGTCATTTTCAGCCTTATATGTAACTTCAATTCTACCGCCATCCCCATCACTTACAGTTGTTCTCGCTACGAGCATTACCATATTGGCATCTGCTGGATTTGTAACGATATCGTAATCACTTGGCTGTGGAGCATGATTGAGTGCATAAGTTTTCCCTGGTCTTAACTTGATGTATTTCACTTCAAAGTTAGGTGTCGCTTCCACACGTTCTAGTTTTAGCGGTAACTGTGTTGCGCCTTCCGGCATAAATGAAGGACCAAAGTCTAAATTCTCATTCAGTAACGGAATAAATACATTTGCATAGTTAATTGGCTGTCCACTATTATTTCTAAGTTTGATACGCATCGTTGTCGTATCACCTTTCCCTAGTACAACTGTGGTGTTTTCTTTTGTTGTCGCAGAAGTATTATCATAGATAAGCTCAGCACCTGTATCCTTATCGATTAAGGAAGAATGTGCGTTTACCTCTGCAGCTTGATTTACTTTTACACCAGTACTTTCAGATAGGGAAACCATCGTTTTACCAGAGTTAACCGACGTGCCAAATACAGTTGTATATTTGTCAGTATTCCAGTTACTGCGGTCCCATTTTTCAGGTTTGATGACTGCACCAATCGCGTCGAAGTCCTTCGTCGTAATACCTAAGAAATCATTGATATGGTAAGTCGCAACCTTGACGGTCTTATCCGCATGAACATCAAACTCCACCGCCATATTCTTACTAGTAAAGTTAGGTTGGTATTGACCTCTTGTCTCTTGGCCAATGTCGATGGAATATTTCCAAACCTTGATCTTATCACCATCTTTTTCAAACTCACCTACATAAGTTGGTGCACTTAACGTTCCTTCAGTAACTTGTAGATTTGAATATGTAAAACCTTCAGGCATAATCACATAAATCTCAGGCTCTTGAAGTGGATTCCAGTCCCAGTTGGCATCATCGATACGTCCTGATACCGTAAAGGAATTTCCACCTAGAATTTGTGTCTTATTGATCGTGCCAACACCATTTTTTACTTCCGGTGCCTTAGACTTACCCGTTAAGTGGTAAGTATCACCTGCGGTTGGTGTTGTGCCTGTTGTATAAAATTTAACAGTTGTCTTAACGTCTGCGTTTGTACCTACTTTCCAACTTCCGTACACACCGTTTGGAATATAAGACCAACCATAGTATTCAACATCACTAATAAATTTATTATTTGGATTCCATGTATCTAATAGGTCACGTTGTGGACGAACACCATCATATTGTGCCGGAATAGGTCCCAAATCAACCTTAATAGACTTGATAGAATCATTGATATCTAAGCCTAGTGCAGTATTTGTAATTAGCGCAGAAACATTAGACTTCTGTAAGATACTTGAACTAGCTACACCGCTAGCACCACTAGCAGATGTCCAATAGATATTTCCATACACCATATCAGTATGATACGGAATTGTTACCCCACGGATGATAGCAGTATCTGTCTCATCAATCGTCATTTCAATTGTCTTTGGTTTTGTTGGAGTTGTCAGTTCATTTTTAATCAACATAGAACCTAAACGTACGTTATAAGTATCATATTTTTGATAAGCCCAGTTAACTGCTGTATCTGTTAAGGCATGCGATGTTACCTGTTCTGGATCAACTCCATCAATCATCTTAACGATCATTGTAGAAACATTACTAGATGTACGATCAACATTTGGCGTATCATCCCAAATAGTCTTCTTAAAATTCCTTAAAACAATATTAAAGGTAGATCCATTTGCACGAGTAGAACTTGCAGGAACCTTAACATGTGGCTTAAATACAGGAGTTCCAGAATAAGAACCTGGCTCATCCCATTCTAGTTTCGTAGTCTTAATACCACCACTCTCCGTTGTAGATACAACAGTTCCATTTCTATGATAAAGTTGTGTCTCTTCAAGGGAAACTAATTCAATATCACTCGGATACTCAATTTCAACAGTTGTCTTACTACCTGCCTCTGTCAATGATTTACCACCCGTAATTGAGGCCATCAATGAAATTGTAGTATCACCTTTATTAATCGTCTCCGTTGATTGATCCGTCCAGAAATTATATCTAAATTCTTCTGTAGACTTCGCATTAAAAGAACGTGCATCCACCGTTGGAGTCGCATCCGTACTTAAACTCACCTGAATTAAATTCGTAAGAATTTGGTTTGGATCTTGGTTTAGATATGCACTATCAATACTAAAACTAATTTCACCAGAAGAAGCCACATTAGTCAAAGAAGTCTTTGTCTTATAGATTAATTCACCATTTCTTGCCTGTGCAGACCCTGCCGTTGGATATCCATATGGAGAAGTGCCTGTTCCGGTTGGCGTTTTTACAAGCTCCTCGAATCCAGTCGCAGTAATTGGTCCTTCTGTAAATGTGGAACCAGGAAGTGTAGTAATATAAGCTCCATTTCCAAGATTTAAATGAAAATAGGTATTTGAAAACTGTAAGGACGATGGAACTGCATATTCAACATCCAGCGAGTAAATTACACCTGTTTTTAGTTCTGGAATATCTCCATTTAATAAATCTGCGACCTGTACACCAGTAGATGAATCTTTCACAATTACTTTATTAAATTGAAAACCGGTTGTATTCTCAGCCCAAACAACAGCTTTTCCAGGAATAAAACCGGCGATTACAATCACAAATGATAATAGAAACGTAAACAACCTCTGCATTCCCTTTATAAGACGATGATTACTATTCATAGTTTTCCCCTTTCAATGATTTCTGCAGCGTTTAACTTTGTACGAAATCATTGCTAGGGATTGTGATACTCCACTATCAACGCTACTTGGCAACGTGGATTTGATTACTATTTTAACTGATTTTATCTAGCACTATTCCGTATTCAAAGGATGTATTCACAAACAAAAAACGTTTTGTTGCATATATCAATTTTAAGTGACAACGTATAAGATTCATACACAAACTTTTTTAAGATTTTATTAACTTTCATTATCTGCCTACCAACATTTTGGTTGTCTTAATCAATTTGAAATATCAAGTCAAAATCAAGTAAGATTAAGCAAAACTTAAATTTCACTTCTAAAGAAAAAATGAGCGCATGAAAGGTAGGCAGAATCTACTGTTCAAAAAATTTGTAAGAGTTGATTCTACTTCGTTGTCTGATGAAAGTTAAATGCCGACCCTTCGTGTGTGATTGATTTTGAAACTTCTTGGTTATCTTCTTACTTTAGAAGATATGGTTTTAGAATTACTTCATCTGGTGGGATTTCGGTAATTCCAAAATCATGAAGTCTCTTAGCCATTTCTTCGTTGTAGAAATGGAGCAGCTGTATGGATGATCTTCCGTGCAGCTTTTCTTTTGGATATGAGTTGATATTGGTACTGATGAGATTTGCCTTTTCTTGTGATGTAAGTCCCAATGCATGGAGATCGCATCCCTTTGGACATATCTCTCTTACTAATAAATGCATGTTCTCTAGACTTCCTTTCTGCCAAGAGGCCATCGAATCACAGTAGAACATACGTGTCCTACGCGTTCCATCTTCACGTATCTCAGCTTCTTCAGCTAGAATGAATTCACTTCCTCTGTCTGTTAATATAACCTCAACTTCTTTTTCAAACATCTGTTTTCCTAGTATCTTTTCCAATAATAGGATTCCATCCAACATATGTAAGGAGTCCTTTACTGTTTGATAGATACATATCAAGAGGTCATACTCTCTGAATTTGAAGGTCTGTAGGAAAGGACCATTGGACACATCGTTGTATACCGTATCCATTTCTATGACCTTGGCATCGGGATTCTTTTCCATATATATCAAGAAGTCGGAGTACTTTCTTCCTATCAGGTATCGATTGTCTTTGCGTGGCTTATATGTATTGCGCTTTTGTTTGGATATCTTTCGTCTAACGACACGTTTCAAATCGATTGTGCTGATTGATACGCCTACATCTTGGAAGACACCATTTTCGATATAGTTGTATATTGTCTTTTCTGATAGTTTGATTTCTTTGTGACTTTGAAGAATAGAGTAGATAGACTGACCTTTCTTGAGAAGCGGTAATAAGAGCTCACCAAGCTGCTTGATATCATTTACTGTCGCATTGATACCTTTTCGTGAAGATGTAAGTGTCATCTGATAGTCGTGCTGTGCATCAAATGCAGAGTATCGATATTTGTCATAACGGCAAGAGCGATAGTTTCCACATCCATTACAAGCTCCTGGTGACTTGTCCCTGCGAGTACATTTGAAAGGGACATAATCGCTACAATCCAGAGTACAGTAGCGTTCATGTTTACAACGTTTATAGTTAGCACACTCTAGAGGCAGATTACATTTGTATGCAAGGACACGATGGAGTTTGATTTCTTTTCCTATGGTCGATTTGTCT
>ERZ772958.602-NODE-602-length-15689-cov-17.517334_pt1 | contig 15689 bp, 12 predicted proteins | sample MGYA00580681_ERZ772958 | MGnify/ENA primary metagenome ERZ772958 (study PRJEB29015, sample SAMEA2738089) | human oral metagenome | biome: human oral; feature: human-associated habitat; material: saliva | place: China | collected 2275 ...
GGGCAGACGGTGGGCGGCGACGATCCTCACCGACGAGGGGCTGGCTGTCGTGGAGGCCAAGGAGGGCGCCGTCGAGGTGGGGGAGGAGGGCGACTAGCATCCGGGGCCGCGGGCGCTGTTGGGAGTACATGAAGTAATACATGGTTACCATGTATTACTTGTGATATTTGTGATAGTCTGGGGTGTGGGTGGGTGCATACTGGAGAGGGCCGAAGGGTCTTTCTATCAATCCACGACATAGACATCAGGAGTCTGACATGACACGATGGAGCAAGACGGTCGGCGCAGTCGCCGCCGTCATGGTTGCGGTTTCACTGACGGGTTGCTCTGGGGCGACGACGACCAAGGGCGGCGACACGACCTGCAAGGAGTACATGGCGATGTCCTCCGACGATCAACAGGACGCAGTCAAAGCCCTTTTGTCAGAGAAGGGAAAAAAACCGTCAAACGCTGAGATTACGCTTGCGAGGAGCTCAGCGAAACTCTTCTGCGTGACGGTGGGTAACGATCAGTCCAAGATTCGTGAAATCAACGGATAAACGTCGCCTACCTTCGCGCATGTGGGCCCCTCGCCCACGACGGAGTGCGGGTAAGGACGCGAACGTGAGTGTGGGGGCCGCCCAAATGGGCGGCCCCCACACTCGTCGGGCCTCGCGCGTTGGCCACAGACCTACTCGTTGGTGATATGGCGATCGAGCCAGGCCCTGAGATCCGGGTACAGGGACGGGTTCTTCGACAGGGGCACCCACAGGTCCGGCCTCATGCGGGCGATCTCCGCCTGAACGTCCCACGGGGTGTTCGGGTCGATGGCGTCGGAGATCGTGAACCTGCTGGCGGGGGAGGGTGTCGCGCGCGTCATGTCCGGGTCGTTATCCTCCGGCGCGGTGGTCCCGTCGGTTGGCGACGCGGGTTGCGGCTCCCGTGAGGGCGGCTGCGGGGCAGGGGGCTCCGTTGCCTGTTGCGGGGCGGGCGCAGCGTCGGGCTCGGGGGCGACGAGTGGGCCGATTGAGATTGGCTGGTTCACCGGTGCGGCGTCAGTGGATGATGGCAGCGGGCCGATCGAGACAGGGCGGTTGGCCTCTTCTGCGGCGCCCTGGCGCGGCGCGGGCGTTTGCGTCCCAGCCGGCGCGGAAGGGGGCATGGACGCCTGGGGCGCCCCGGCCTCGTACATGCGAGCCTGCGTCCCGCCCATCGGTGGGTTCTGCGCCATCGTGGGCACGGTCGGCATCCCCGGCGGCTGTTGCGTGGCGGCGAAGGCCTGCTCGACCCACGCCCGGTATGCCTGCGCCTCCGCAGCGTTGGTGGCCGGCACGGTCCTCCACGGCTCGGGGTCGACGGCGGCGAGCGGATCGGGCAGCAAAGCGGGACCGAAGTAGGGGTACAGGTACGCCAGGCCGGCTCCCACGAGTATGAGGAGCAGGGGGATTATTTTCGTCGCGTCGTTGTTTGTGGTGAAGAACCAGAGGGCGCCGATGGCGATCAGGCCGACGCCGGCGAGAATCGGAATGTTGTGTTTTATTGACGCTTCCATTGTGTCTTCCTTTCTTCGCTCGTCACGACGCAGTAGGGATCGCGCAACCGCAGTGCCCTGATGACTCGTCGCTCCAAATTGGCCAGACTTTTTGCTTCGGGTACCAGACCGTTGAGTTGTCTCGCTTGGGGGACGCTCCACGACAGTGACCCGTCGCCTTCGAGAGACAGCATGGCAATCCAGTTGGGGGAGCCGTACTTCCATTTCAGGGTGAAGAAGATCGTGCTCTGGTCGTCGCTTCGCACCTTGAATATGGTGGCCCCCAACCAGTTGAGCGACTCTGTGCCTTCCGGAACGTCGATCGCCGCCCACGCGGCGTCAAGGAGTTCTTGCACCGACGCCGACCGTGGCGTCACGCGGTGTGAGCGCCCGACTGCGCCTTCGCCCTCACGGTGGCTTTTCCGGAAGATGAGCTGACGGGCCTTCGCTTCGGCTTCCTGTCGCAGCCGTATCCACCCGTAATAGAGGAAACAGAGCGCGACGAGAATGAGGAGTACTATCGCAAGTTCCATGAAGTGTTCTCCTAATTCGCAATGAGTGCGTTGATCAACGTGCGAAGCCGCGCGGGTTCAGAAGAAGAGAACAGCGTCTTTTCAGTGACCAGCTCTTCACCCTCGCGGCGCACTGCCTGAACTGTGTCGGTGATCTTGAATCCATGGGAGCGCTCTCCCCGTGAATCAAGAACCACGAAACCCGAGGCAATGGACCCCATTGCCTCATCAATAAAACTCGTACACGTTTCCCCGAGGAGTTCGACCAGAGCGGCTGACGTCACTTGTTCCATGCGATGGATTCCCATGGGCATGCGTAGATCGCTCAGCCATGTCTCGTTATCATTCGTCAGTGCAAACACCTGGAGGTCGGGGATCGCCAATTTTCCGTCGATGGTGACATACAGTGTTGTGATTGTGCGGTTCGCATCACCGTAGCTCGCGATAATCTCCAGATCAGGGTGCGGACCGTCCTCCGTCGCCAGTCCTCGCACGAGGAGGGAACGAATCCCTCGTTCATCCGCCTCGTCGCGCTTATCCAACGGAACGGTCATAAGCGGCCAGTGCCACCCGTCCTTTATTCTTCCGATGGTAACCAGTTCGTCATCGGTGAGGAGTAGCGTCATCTCAGAATATCTTTCCAATTGTTGTGAGAACAGCGCCACCAAAAGTCATGGCACCACCCCTTATCACTTGTGAGGCCCGCCCAATGAAATCCTTGGCGGGCTTTTCACCCGTCCCTTCAGCCATCGCGTCGAAGACGCTGACCCCCTTAGGCCATGGGCCACTGCTGACTGCCTTATCAACTTCCTCTTTGAGTGCTTTCGCGGTCTTCAGCGCTGTTCCGACCACGTGTGGGGGTGATAAGAACGGAGCATGTTGGAGAAGGCCTCCCACCGCATCCACACCGGTTGAGAGCTTGTCGTAATCGGTTCCCCCGTTGAGTGCATTCCAGAAGTTCTTCACATCATTCACTGAGCCGATGACTCCAAACCCTTTGAAGACTCCACCGATAATGCCCGCTCCCTTGATCTTGATGAGCGATTTGGGAACCAGATTGGAAGGGTTTCGATTAAAGGCCTCGCGTCCCATGTTGATGTGGTCAACGACTTTACCAGCAACATCCCAACAGAATGAGGGTACCTTTGACCACCCAATGGCGTCGGACGTCTCCTGGAGATAATCTCGACCATGAGAATGCGTACCACCACCGGTGGCTGCGCCTCCGCCTCCCGTTGCAGCCCCAGTATTCGCCGAAGCTTTCTCTTGTTCGGCAGCATTCCGTGTCAGTGCATCTGCGTTTGTGCGGAGCGCGGCAGCGACTTGACGAACTTTCGGTGCCAGGTCGGATTGCCACTGGTGGCGGAAGCTCTGGGCATCAGATCCCTTCCACGGACTTGTGCCAATCTGATGTGAAACACCCTGAGAGATGGAGGATTCCAAATAGTCTGCCTTCTGGCGGAAGATTCGTGCCGCTTTGCGTAGTTGCTCAACGTCTGCGCCAATTGCTGACATAGCGACTCCTTTTTAAGGGTGGAAGGCAAGATTCATGCTCTCCATTGACTGGTGGAAACGAGGATGGGTGATCCCATGGCAGTGGGACCACCTTCCTCGAAAGCTGCTGCGTTATGCCGACAGGTGTTACTTCAGCCGTTCAGTCCGGGGACGGAGAAAACCCTGAATGGCGCCGCGTTCAGTCGGTCCGAGTGCTCGAAGCCTGGCTGGTCCCTGCGTAAAGCCATCCTGCTCCATGACGGTAATCGAACCGTCAGCTCCGATTGAGTTAACGATTGCGATGTGACCGTAAGGATTCGAGCGGTAAGCGCCTACACACACGATGTCGCCGACCTGGGCGCCACCGCTGGGGCCGACCTTCGTGAAGTACTGCTCGCCTGTATTTCCGAAGATGTCTTTTGCATTACCGCCACCAAGTGCAGTGTGGGCCGGGACGCCGAAGATGTCGGAAGTGTACTGGTTGGCGAGATCGACGCATTGGAAGCCATACGCTCCGTCGTAGTCGGTCTTCTGACCGAGGCGATGTTGACGGAAATCCTCGAAGCGCGCGGTGGTCTGCCCTAAACCCTGGGAAGGCTGTGTTCCGTTCTGTGAGGGCGCTGGGGACGTTTCCCCTCCCGTTGCGCTTGGTGCATTCCCGGTGGAATTACCCGGCGAATGGGACTCCTGGGATACGGGCGACGTGCTAGTAGAACTCGAGGGGGTCCCAGACGTACCAGAGGTGACAGACGAGGTGCGATCCTGTTCGTCAGCATTCCTGTCGACGCTGTCGGCGGCGTCACGCAGGGATGCAACGACCTGTTGGATTTTAGGGGTCAGATCCGTTTGCCAGTTTTGGCGGAAGGTCTCAGCGTCAGTGCCCTTCCAAGGAGACGAGGCCACGTTCTGTGACAGCGACTGTGCGACGCTCGACTCTAACTGGTCGGCCTTTTCGCAAAACTGACGAGCAAGTGTGTGTAGCTGTTCAACGTCTGCGCCGACGATTGCCATGATGATTCCTTCCGATCAAACGATCATTCGTGTGTATCCGATCAGCGGGTCAATGCGCTGAGAATGGGGGTTCCGGTACTCGATGGCACCGGAACCCCCATCGGTCACTTGCTCGAAGTGGTCTGCTGCTCCTGCGCGTTCTGCAAAGCCTTCCGACTCGCGTCCTTGAGCGCCTGCGAAACCTGGCGCAGCTTCTGGGTCAGGTCGGAATTCCAGTCGCTGCGGAACTGGTTGGCGTCCTGTCCCTTCCAATCCGTCGCCTGTATCGTGCTGTTCAACGTGGAAACGATGTTGTCAATGTCCGTTGCCTTCTGATCCAGCTGACGCGACAGGTTTTGTACCTGCTCCACATCCATACCGACGAATGCCATCAGAGTCTCCTTTGTTTCTGTGCCCCGCCGTGGTCGGCGGAGTCTTGGTAGGTTTCCCTCGTAATCGATTGTGCCAATACTGATAGTTACTGGCAATGGGGACTAGTCCCCATGTTGTGTCAGACCCGTGGGACTTGGACTTTCCAAACTTTTCCGTTCTGTGTGAAAAACCCTCGTCCGGGAGTCATCTCTCGACTGGGCAGACCAGGAACCGACGTCCCAACGACACCGTCACCGTCGCCCAGAGAAGGGCATAGAACCAGGCCTGCGCGCCCGCCTCGCATCAACTGGCCGAGCGAGCCTGAGCGTGACCACCCGGGCAAGTCAGCCTCAGCGATGATGAGGTGACCATTTTGTTTGGCTGCGATGATGGCGTTCTGGATCGCCTGATCAGCACTTCCGTAGGTGAAGTCACCCAGCCCTTCAACAACGAGGATGACTCCCGGTGCATCTTCAGGAGCATGCGCCTGGAAGAAGGGCTCCGACGCAGTTAACAACTCGGCGACGGCATCTGCCCCACGGGCGGTGGACTCCCACACCGGGTCTTCAGCGAGAGTAGAGCGCCCTGACGACGCGTGGAGGAAACGAGTATACGGGTAGGTTGTTTTCAGGGTGTGAACCAGCCACGCAAGTGCGTTGGAACGACCGGTCTGTGGGCCGCCTCCAACTCCGAGTGTGCCGATCGGCCTGAACGTGAGAGGAGTCAAGGAATCTGCTTCCAATCCAATCACGGGATAGCCGCTGACTGATGCGGGGATGGACGTCGCTGGGACTAGCGTAGGCAATGACTTGATCGGTGCAGGGCGAACCCGGTCGCGCAGGGCACCGATTGACGCGATTTCTTCCATCTTCCGTGCTTGGGCGAGGGGATTGACATTGTCTCCCAGGACGGCCAGCTGTAGGACGTTAGGATTACCAACCTGCATGGCACGCCCAGGAGGACTCGTTGGATCCAGAACGTCCTTGGGTAGACCGAGATTGAGATACGAGTCTTCATCGGTCATTCGAAGGACGATCTTGCGCTGGAAGTTTGAGGCCAGTGACGTGGGGATCGCTTGCGTACGATCCGCTGTGACGGCGACGTGGACGCCGACAGCGCGCCCGTCGAGCAGGATCTGCTGGAAGCATGTCCACAGACGAGCCTTGGCCGCAGTCGACTGATACTCCTCACTGAACGCGCCGATCCCGTCGACGAGCAAGAGGATGCGGGGCTCGTTATGTTCGCCCGAGATTTTCCGATAAAAGGTCAGGTCGGAGGCGCGCACTTGAGAGTATTTGCTCGCTCTGTTATCAACGATGGAACCGATGGATGTGATGAGGCGTGTGACGCGCTCCTCATCGTCTCCTGGAACGACATCGCCTACGTGTGGCATGACCTTGATCATGTCGAGGCCGCCGCCTGCAAAGTCAAGTCCGTAAACTTCGACCGGTCCCGATCGGGGAGTGATCGCCGCTGCGACGGCCAGTGACCGCAGTGCCTGCGTCTTGCCGGATCCTGAGGCACCGTAATAGGCGATGTTGCCCTCTTTGTCGGGCAGGAAATACTCGGGGACTTGTTTCTGCTCAGACGGAACATCGACGACACCGAGGACGAGTTCCGTGTCTCTGCGCTGGTACAGTCCCGTTATGTCGTAGGTTGGTGCGAGTTCTGACAGCCATGGCTTGCGCGGCGTGGGAATACCGGCCACCGAGGCAGCTTCTTTAAGGGTCGTGACAACGCGTTGAATATCTGTGGCAACGTTGTCGCCCGGTTGCGGGAGTTTCGGCGTATGCCACTTGTGTGGCAGTCCGAATCCGAGCTGCTCCACGTCGACCGACACGGTCTTAACGTCCTCAACGGTCTTTGCGCCCGGGTAGCCGCTCTGGAAGACGGAAATACGCCCGGGGCCGGTTTTCGCGGCTGCGCGACCGGGAGCGGACTGAGGAAAGTGAGCGGCCATAGCGTCGCCGAGCACATCCTGCGAGTCGTCTGTGTCTGCCATGCGCAGGGCAACACGAAGATTCGTATTCGCGCGAAGATTGTCTTTAATAACGCCCGATGGACGCTGCGTCGCAAGGATAAGGTGAAGGCCGAGGGAGCGTCCCCGCTGGGCGACATCCACAACACCGTCGACGAACTCGGGAACCTCGCTGACGAGTGCCGCGAACTCGTCGACGACGATGACAAGTGAAGGCGGGCAGTCAGGGTCGCCGGTCTTCTCGAGCGTAACGAGATCCTTGGCTCCCTTGGCGTTCAGTAGTTTCTCACGGTAGGTGAGTTCAGCGCGCAGTGATGTCAGAGCACGTCGCACGAGGAAGGGTGACAGGTCAGTGACCAGGCCGACAAAGTGTGGAAGTTCGGTGCACTGCCCGAAGGCTGAGCCACCCTTGTAGTCGACGAAAAGAAAGGAGAGACGGTCGGGGGAAAGCGCTTGAGCCATGCCGAGGACCCACGCCTGGAGGAATTCAGACTTACCAGCTCCCGTTGTCCCACCGACTAATGCGTGTGGCCCCTGGGTCCTTAGATCAAGATACAGTGGCGCTCCGGCCCCCATTCCCACCAAGGCTGCCATTGACATTTCAGGGACGGCCTGTACAGCGGCTCCGGGGGAGCGATCAATGATGGAATTGGAGGCGTGCCAGTGCTCGATGACGGCCTCCGGATTGTCTGCTAGTTCCTTGCCTGTGAGGGTCACGTATGAGATGGAACCGGGTAAGTCCGAATCGTCGTCGACGGGGACGCCAGCGTCGACGACAGGTGCCAGTGAGCGTGCAAGACGGATAATGTCGTCGCGACCGACACGGTCTACGGCGATGCCTGAGAGTACCCGCGATCCGGAGACATCCCCAATCGACGCGGTCCGTTCGTCAATGGCGACGAATGATCGACACGCGGCGGGAAGTTCGGCGAAATTGATGGAACTCCACACGAAGTAGATTCCGTGATCAGGTCCGAGTTCGGCGATACGATTGAGCCGAGCGAGATCGGTACTTGGGTCATCAACGAACACAATAACGGCAGGCACCGTATTCGGATAGGAGATGGCGCTATCGATTGGGGTGCCGCTTTCACGAGGCGCGCGTGAAGGAGTATCTGAGGCGTTGCCCTTCGCTTGCTTGGTACGGGAGTCTAAGAGTCCTTCCAACGCTTCAAGGAGTGCCGCGCAGGATGGAGAATCCGCTGCTAGGTGGATAGTCGATCCGAGTGGGGAGTGAGGGGATGCCGAGTGGGGTAGCCATTCGAGCCATTCCCAGGAAGTTACGCGAGATGATGACGTCATACATGTTGTGATGACTTCAGCGGGGGAATACTCGACAGCAATTTGAGCGCCGATTGCCATCTGAACTTGCTCGAGCCAGTTGGCAGCACCACACAACCCCAGGCTTCCTGCGGCGCGAAGGTCGGTGACGACGGGGACGTCCGAGATCGTAGAGAACTCAGCACGTAGCTGTCGGACACGCTCCAGGCAATCCGGTAGGCCTTTCCGGTTGCCCTGGTCTTCAAATTCAATCGTGGAGAGGTCTGTTCCGATCCCTAGACGAAGTTTGAGAAACTCCGGATGCTCGGGGCGACGCAACCACAGGGAGCCGTCTCTGCGTAGTGCACCCGCGATGACCTGTTCGATTGGGGGAAACTGTGAGTGTCGAGCTTCCCGGTCGGCATTTTGGTGTACCTGAACTTCTTCGCGGATTGCCGCAAGTGCCTGATTGAAGTGTAGGCGCGCTATTTCTAGCGCCTTCTTGTTCTGGCGTTTCTGGTCCCACGACGAACCGATCATCATCAACGGACTCAGTGCAACGAACAGCACGGAGTATACCTGTCGGGTAATTGCGAACATGACCGCGCCCATGACGAGAGGCATTAGCAGCGCAATCACAGGAAAACGTGCTGGTTCGGGGTGCTCGGGCAGTTCTGGCAGCTTGAATCTGCGTCTTCCGATCCTGGGAAGTACCTGCGGTGGACGCGTGAACGCGATGTCTGTGGATTCTCCAACGGACTCGGGCTGTCGTGTCTGGATGAGTTGGATCTGGGTGCTTCCCAGGGTTATGACATCATCCGGTTTAACTGTTGTCTTCTGGATGCGCTGATCACCGACGATAACACCGTTCGCTGAGTTGAGGTCGCGGATTTCGATACTGGAACCGATGGTGATGCGCGCATGTTTTTTTGAGACGCGGGGATCCGCAAGGGTAATTGCGCACGCAGCAGAACGCCCGATGATCGTTCCACCGAAGGACAGAGGGACTCGCATGCCTGCATCTGGACCGGCGAGGATTCGAAGTTCACCGGCGACTTCACCCATGGAAACCGCGCCATCGGTGGATGCGATGTCGATGAGAGAACCCGAGTGGAGCACGGTTTCAGTCACGAATGCTGATGGTGGTAGGACAGAGATGACTCGGCCTCCAAGCGGATCGAGAATACGCAGGGTGACTGACTCGGGATCAACGGCAGGACCGGCACCCTCTGGTCCGGCAGCCGCTAGGACGGCGGCAACATCTCCGACTGTTGCCGTTGCATCGGTGGTCACTAGGAGATCAATATCCTCGCGGGTACGCCCGCGGAGCGTCAGTTTGATTTTCATCTCCGGTCCTTCCCGGTGGGCGCTTGAGAGGCGCGGTTACGTTGTCTCTCCTCGTCAAGAAGAGGCAGGTCAGCGCTGGAAACCAGCCGCGCGGCGACCGCGTATTCGACCAGTCGGACGCGCCGGTGCGTCGCCAAGGACCCGGGCCGGCCGCGCATACCGGGAACACCCATCCGATCGAGCTTGTCGGCGACGTTGTCGAGTTTTCGGTTGAAACGGGTGATCGACCACCCCAGCCGGGCCGCCGCCTCGACGTTACGAGGAATGTCGGTGGGACCCGACCCGGCCTGCGTCAGCCAAGGTTCGCACAGTGCCAGAATCAGCAGATATTGTGACGGCGTGAAACGCGCTTCCCCTACGGTGACTTCGCCGGAGTCAACGGCCGGGGCGCTGTAGCTGCGGAACGTCGTCCCCTTCACGGTGACGGAGAACTCATAGGTCGTGGGACCGGCCGCGAACACGACGACGACCGAGTCGAACACAATCGGGATGCGAGCCCCGGGACCGACCCGCGCCTGCATAGACCCGGACTCGTCGGCGACGGTGACCGCGATGCGCGCCCCGACGTTATCCAGCCACCACATGCCGTCGTGACAGCTGATGCGCACGAGGCGCCGATGCAGGAACGGATTGTCGTCGATACACAGGTCGGCTTCGCGTCCGATCAGGAATTCCTGATCCGCGCGGATCGGGTAGATCTCGCCGCAATAGTCGACAACCGCCGACTCCTCCACGATCGCCTCATGCTCGTTGCCCGCGGTGCTCATGGCGTCTCCACGCATTCGATGGCCTCGTTCGACGAGCGTCCGTCCGAGTTACGCACGGCGACGGACAGACACGTGCGCCCAGGCACGGCAGGCACGGTGACCGAGGTTTCTTTCGTCTGGCGTACCGCGTGCTCCTCCTTCGGGTCCTCGACGTGGTACAGGTACGTGGTTCCCGCCCCCGCCGAGTCCCACGTGAAGGTCACGCCATCGGGGGTGAGCGTCCCCGACAGGCTGGTGACCGACGCGTTCGTGTTGGCCGATGGAAGCCCGTCAAGTGGAGGAACGTCGGCCGCGGACTGCGTGGGAGCCTTCGTGGTTCCCTCACCGCGCAGCACCGTCCACACGCCGAAGGCGATGCCTCCGAGGAGCAGAACCACGAGCAAGAACCCCGCCACGACCGCGCCGAAGCCCTTGGATGAGCGTTCCTCGTCCTCGGCCCCTGACGCGTCTCCTGACGCGGGCGCGCGCACAGAGGCGTGCGCAGCGGCGGGCGCGCTCGCGGGCGCCGGGGCGGGGTCCACCTTCGTCAAGACGGTGACGGTTCGGTCGTCCTCGTCCGCGATGGACGAGGACGGGGTCGGGGCATGCGAGGAGAAAACGGCGATCGGCGCGGCGCTGGTTTCATCCCCCTCGTCGTCCTCGTAGGCGGTGGTGGGCGCCTCCACGCCCATGGCCTCGAAGGGAGTGGGGGTCAGGCGCAGCGAGGACTGGACGTGCTGCAGGGCGAGGGCAAATTCGCGTGCCGACTGGTAGCGCCGCTTGTGGTCTTTCGACATGGCGATCGCGAGGATACGCTCAAGTTCCGCGGGCACATCGCTTCGACCGATGGCGGGAACAGGGGAGCGCAGCACCCGGTTGAGCACGGAGAGTTCGCGGTTGTCTCCTCCGGGAACCTCGAAGGGTGAGTGGCCCGTCAGGATGCCGTGCACGGTGGCAGCCAGGGAGTAGACATCGATCGTGGGCCCGAAGGGGCCTGTCCCGTCCTGCTGTTCGGGAGGCGCCCACGCGACGGAGAATCCGCCGGCTGTTTCCTCGTCCGTTCCTGTCTGCGCGGCGATGCCGAAGTCAGTGAGGACGGGGTGCCCGAACTGTGTGAACAGGATATTCATGGGCTTCACGTCGCGGTGAATGATCCCGCGCTGGTGAAGCGTCTCGACCGCTCCGGAGATGCGCACGCCGATGTCGAGCGCTTGCGACACGGGGATCCGGTGCTCTTTGGAGCGCTGGCCCAAGTGTGGGGGAGGACAGTATTCCATGACCAGGTAGTGGCGGCCGTCGTCGGCTATTCCCGCCGTGTAAAAGGACACGATGGACGGGTGGTTGGAGACGCGGGCCATCAGGTTGACTTCCGCGTCGAAGGCGGCCGAGGCCTGGGCATTGGAGTCCGGTCGCAGGACCTTGACCGCCACGTCACGCTGGGGCATCAGCTGGCGGAACAGGTAGACGTCGGCGAAGCCGCCCGAACCGAGGTGCCGGACGAACGTCGCGTTGGGAATCGCTGGGGGGTCAAGTGGCCGTCGCATTACTCCTCCATCCGGAACGAGATCTCTTCGCCTAGTTCGACGACGTCTCCCGGTTTGAGCACCGTGGGAACATTCTCGTCCAGGCGCACGGGGGCCTGCCCGGGGCGCGTCAGGTACGTTCCGTTATTGGAACCCAGGTCGTGCAGGCGCACGTCCCAGTCGTCGATCCGTAGCTCGCAATGGCTACGTGAGATCTGCTTGCGGGGGCTTGGGACGATGACCAGGCGCGCGGGTTGCCGACCGGCCCCTGCGCTCGATCGCGGGCGACGCCCGATGATGATGTCCTGCTCCAGTGCCACTTCTTCCCCCGTCGACAAGACGATCCGGCCCAGGCTGGGGCGCGGGACGGTGACGGAGCTGCTACTCAGCGGAGACGAACAGACCCGACACGACGAGGCATGGGTCGCGTTCGGGTGCCCCTTCTCGCACAGGACCGCCAGGACCTGCGGACCGACCGCTGCGGGGGAGGCCTGTGCGGATGGCGAGACCTGCACGGACGCGGACTGCGATGACTCGTCGGGTTCAGAGTTGACGTGGCGGGCATAGTCGCGTAGCTCGCGGGCGCGCTGAGGGAGCATCGTCATCCCATCGTGGTCGCCGTCGGCTGTGGCCTCCGTGAAGCGGCGGTAGGTCGCGCTCGGCTTCGCCGTGGGGGCCGAGTGCGCGTCCGAGGAGACCCCGGGGACGGAGTCGATGAAGAAGCCGCCGGGTGGCACGTCGAGCGGGGGTTCAGGTTGCGCGGGCGTGGCCGGGAGCGGAACGCTCGAGATGGGCAGGGACGGGGAGAGGGCGGGGGTGGGTTCCTGGTCAGCCTCCTGCGCGTTACCGGTGAACGGGCCGTGGGGTGGGGGAACGGGAACGGGGTCGTCGTCGATGACATCGGAGTTTCGAACGTGGCGAACGGCCGCGTCTTCGACGGTTCCCGCACGGGTCACGTCGTCGTAGAGGTACTCGTAGGGGGAGACACGATCCTCGCTGCCCTGCTCCCCGGGCGCGTAGCCCGGCTCCGCGTCGATGGCGGGGACAGACACCTGTTCCTCTCCGGGTTCGGGGTCCGGTTGCGCGTCACCGGAGGAATCACGGTCGTCACCTGGCGAGGATTCCTCCGTTTCTTCCTCGCGATCGTACCAGGGGATTTGCGTTTCCTCCCCCGTGTTTTCGGGCTGATCCGACGCCTCGGCTGCGGGAGCGTCCCAGTCGTGGTGGGACGTCGACGGGGGGTCGCCTGGTTCGCCTGGTTCGCCTGGTTCGTCAGATTCGTCGTCCGCGAGGGGGGCGGGCACGTCAGAGCCAAGGGGCGCCTCCTCGAAGAATGGAACCGCAGCCGCCGCGAAAAAGGCCGCGGCGGGGGAATCGTCATCCTCGACCACTACGAGCTTCTCTCCGGCGGTCTCGCCCTGCGAAGACGACGGCGATGAGAGGGCGAGGGGTCGTTCGTCCTCCTCTTTCTCCGGTGAGTGCACGGGCTCACTCGTGGCGGGGCCGGCCTCGTCGATGGGCGCAGCGGAGAGCGCAGGGACGGCGGCCTCGTCGATGGGCGTACCGGAGAGCGCAGGGACGGCGGCCTCGTCGAGGCCCGGGCGATCCTCGGACTCGACGCGCGACACGACCGGGGAGGCGCCGACGGACCCGACCTCGCCGACCGTGCCCGACGCGAGCGTGGACACGGGCAGAACCGCGCTGAGCGCCTGCCACGGCGTTTCTTCTGGCGCGAGGCCGTCCACCGGCGTGGCGATCCGCCACCCCGAGTGCGTGCGGAAACGATACTCGGACCACGTGATGACGTTACCTCCGGCCACGGACGTCGGTCCCTCAGGTCCATCGACGACGACCTCGAACGCGCCGCGCACCGCGATGTGCGCGCCATCGGCCTCGTCGATGATTGCGACAAAACTGGGCAGCGACGCCAGGTTGGCGGCGAACGCGGACGTCAGTTCCTGCAACAGGACAGGCAGGTCTGCGCCGTCCACCATGAGTTCCCAGAATCGCTGGGCGAGCGCCTCATGACCCGGCTCCAGGACGAAAATCCCGCGCTCGGTCACAGCGGCAGGGTAGCCGCCGGGCGTCCACGTGCGTCTACGCATGGCATTCCTCCACTCCGTGTGTGTGCGGTCCCTCCTGCGCCGACACCGACGGTAGGCCAGCGTGAGTCGGGCCACTGAGGGTCGCATCGTTATCGACCGTCTCATCGCCGCTGCTCGGCTGCCCCCACTCGGGCGAGGCCTCCACAACATCCACGATGATGACGGTGACGTTGTCTTTTCCTCCGGCGCCCAACGCCTGTGCGATGAGCTCGTCGGTCGCCTGCTCGCGATCCGTCACGTGTCGCACGATCATCTCGATGAGCGCGTCCGTCACCTCCCCCGACAGCCCGTCGGAGCAGATGACCCACCGGTCGCCGGAGTGGACGGGAACCATGAAAATGTCTGCGGCGACATCGCCGGACATTCCTGCCCCCAACGCGCGTGTGATGACGTTGCGCCGGGGAAGCGCCCGGGCCTCGACGTCGGTGACGCACCCCGCGTCAAGGAGTTCTTGCACCTCGGAGTGGTCCACGGAGATCTGCTCGAAGCTGCCCTCGGAGAGCAAATAGGTACGGGAATCACCGATGTTGAACACGGCCGCGCAGGGCTTGCCGCGGTACTCCTGGAAGGCAACACCCGTCAGCGTCGACCCGGGGGCCCGGTGTCCGGCGCCCAGCGCACAAACCGAGGACGCAGCGCGGGAAACCGCCTCCGACAGCAGGGCTGGCGTCGCGAACGCGCCGAGTTCCAACGAGCCGCACACCGCATCGACCACGGCCCTCGACGCGATGTCGCCCGCGTCGTTGCCGCCCATCCCATCCGCAACGAAGTAGGCGGGGAAGGACGCACCCCACGAGTCTTCGTTGCGGACGCGCCGACGCCCCACGTCCGTGCGGGCCGCGTGCGCAATGACGAGCCGTGCGCCCGCCGGGCCGACCGCCTCGGCGATTGCGCTATCCATCGATGACCACGCTCCGCTGCCCGTAGCGGACAGTGTCTCCGGCGCGCGCGTGGACGGGAGCGCCGGGCAGGACCGGCGTTTCCTCACCGTCGGCACGAACGACGACCGTTCCCCCGGTCGAGTGCAGGTCCTCGACGAGGACACCCTCGCGAGTCGCCGTCAGCGCCACGTGGGTCTTCGACACGCTCCGCTGCGGGTCGTCAACGGGGACGGGAGAGGCGGTGGGGTGCGAGGCCGGGGCGAGCGGGTTGCGCCCGAGCACGATCGTTCCCCCGAAGGGGTACGTCACTCCCGTGTCGAAGGTGACGCGAGCCGTGTCGTAGCGCACCCCGAGCTGCGTGCGGTCGTCAGCGTCGTCCTGGGACAGGGAGGAATCAGACGCCTGCGCGTTCGTCGAATAGGAGGACGAATGCGGCGAGAAGGACAGCGGCTGCTCGGTCGCCGCGGGTTCGCCCTCAGACGCATCGGAGTCCGAGTTCGACCATGGGGTCGAGCCGATGTAGTCCGAGGACGGTGCCGTGGCCGCCGGCGCGGACGCCTGCGCGGAGAATTGCGTGGGCGGCGTCGGCACCGGGTCGGAGGCGGCGCTTGCCCACGGTACTTGCGTCGCTTCTGGCTCCGGGGCGGGAGGCGCGGGCGGCGCGGACAGCGGCACAGCCGGCGGCGCGGACAACGGCATGGACGGCGGTGCGGACGGCGCAAACGGAACAGACGGCACGGATGGCACAGGAGGAAGGAAGGCGGCGGCCGAGGCCGTCGCGTTCCACGGATAAACCACCGGCTGCGCCGGCGCCTGGGACTGCGGGATGACGGGGGTCTTGTACGTGTCGCGTCCGGCATTCGTGTTAATCGGGACGATGCCCAGCGCGCGGTCGAACCACGTCCGATTCATGTGATCCATGCTGGCGAAGCAGATGATGATGGAACCGACACCGAAGGTCAGCGTACCGA